>Ga0207641_10000013_pt1 | contig 341378 bp, 250 predicted proteins | sample KBSSwiS62_FD_184306 | JGI IMG/M metagenome (GOLD analysis project Ga0207641, IMG submission 184306) | Switchgrass rhizosphere microbial communities from Kellogg Biological Station, Michigan, USA - KBS Switchgrass S6-2 (SPAdes) (version 2) | ecosystem: Host-associated > Plants > Roots >... | reverse complement strand
GCAATTGGTAAATTATATCAATATGGAAGAGAATTGAGACAAGAATCCACTGAAGCTGAAAAATTAATGTGGGCCGAATTAAGAAATAAAAAGCTAAATGGTTTAAAATTCCGCAGGCAGCATCCATTGGATAAGTTTATTGTTGACTTTTATTGCAATGAGAGAAAATTAGTTATTGAATTGGATGGTGGTGTGCACGATGAAAAGATAAATAAGGAGTATGACGAAGCCAGGACAGCTATGCTTGCGGGATTAAATGTTGTTGTTTTAAGATTTAAGAACGAAGACGTGATAAATAACTTGAAAGAGGTGCTTAAGAAAATAACGGATGCAGCTGATATGTTGAATAATGTATAAATGATATGTCAGCAATAAAGTATAATTAACTAACAACAGCCCGGCCCCCCTTTCCTTGAGGAGAGAGGGCGGGAGTGAGGTAAATATGAGCAGGATTAAAAATTTATTCCAAAAGAAATCAAGTGCCGTGTTAAACATTTACTGCACCGCAGGCTACCCTCAATTGAATTCAACAATTGAAATAATGAAAGCTTTGCAGGAAAACGGTGCAGATATAATCGAACTAGGCATGCCTTACAGTGATCCACTTGCTGATGGCCCGGTTATTCAGCAAAGCAGCAGCATAGCACTTGCAAATGGAATGACGATCAAAAAACTAATCGAACAATTAAAAGGTTTTGGAAAAAACATTTCAGTCCCCGTTGTATTGATGGGTTATATGAACCCTGTTTTGCAATATGGCTTTGAAAAATTCTGTGCCGATGCAGCATCAGTGGGGGTTGATGGATTGATCCTGCCTGATCTGCCAGAACATGAATTTGAAACTGAATATGGCGCTATCATAAAGAAGCATGGACTTGATTTTATCTTCCTCGTTACACCCGAAACAAGTGAAGAAAGAATAAAAAAACTGGATGAATTAAGCACCGGTTTTTTATACGCTGTTTCGTCCTCCTCAACAACGGGGAGAGATAAGAATATGACCGATGTAAAGGGCTATTTGCAAAAACTAAAAGGCATGAAGCTCAAAAACCCAGTCCTTGTTGGCTTTGGAATAAAGGACAAAACAACCTTTCGAGCGGCCAGCGACAATGCCAATGGAGCTATTATTGGCACCGCATATATAAAAGCTCTTGCAGAACCCGGTAATGTGACCGACATTACCCGTAAATTTTTGGAGACTATTAAGGTTTAATTGCTAACTACCCGGGATTTTTTTTATTATTTTTACGGGCAATTCATATTATGAAAACACTCCTGACATTCATTTTTCTTGGCCTCTTACAGACTAACCTCCTTGCTAATACAGTTAAGGATACAAGTTTTACAATTAGTGGAAACATGGTCGGTTTTAAAGATAGCACCGAAGTAAAACTCGAAGATCAAAATACGAATGTTCAGTTAGCTTCTGCAAGGATCATAAAAGGCAAGTTTACATTAAAAGGAAAATTAACGGAGCCAACATTGTGCTGGCTAAAAATTGCCGGCGATGAGGATCAATATATTTACGTTGAGAATAGATCCATTTCGGTAACAGGAATAAAACCGATCAAGACAAACTATAAAGTCACAGGTTCACAATCGCATATTGATTTTATGGATTTTCAAAAGAGGTTTACTCCATTGATGGTCCGTTTGCAATCAATAGTGCCTATCATCAATTCTACTCCCTATGGCCCGCAGCGGGATAGCATGATGCTGATCTACCACGGTATACAGGATTCTATTCAAAAGAATATTGATATTTATGTTGATCAACATTTATCATCTTTTGTTTCTCCATTTGTTTTATTTGTCACTACCCAGTTTTATGAGGATCCTGTTTTGCTTGAACAAAGATTTCTTCGTTTGGATTCTTTCGTAAGAAGCACACCAACAAGCATAAGTCTAAAAAATTATATTGAGTATAATAAAGTCGGCGCGGTCGGTACCAATGCGCTGGATTTCACTCAGCCTGACACATCGGGTACGCAAGTATCATTGTCATCATTTAAGGGAAAATATGTGTTGGTAGATTTTTGGGCCAGTTGGTGCGGACCTTGCCGGATGGAAAATCCGAATGTCGTTGCCAGTTTCAATAAATTCAAAGCGAAAAACTTTACAGTGCTTGGCGTTTCTTTAGATCGTCCGGGACAAAAAGAAAACTGGATTTCGGCAATACATAAGGATAATCTTACATGGACCCATGTCAGCGATCTTTTATTTTGGAACAATGCCGCTGCAAAACTTTATCGAGTGCAGGGGATTCCATTTAATATTTTAGTGGACCCGCAGGGGAAAATTATCGGTAAAAATCTTCGTGGCTCCGATCTTGATAATAAACTTTGCGAGGTATTGGGATGTGATACTAAGGCTAAGCCGTATTAAACAAACTTATTTTTTGTTTCCATCTAGATATTAGTATGAAGCTTTTGTTGCCTTCGAATCTTCCAGTGGAAGATTTTCCCTCATAAACACCTTCAATTCTTTTCGGCAATTATCAAAACATTTAGAGGAGTAGGAAATATTTTAATATAAAACCCCGGACTAAAAGCCCGGGGCAATTCATAACTCATAATTCAGAATTTCTTTCAATTCACATCTTTCCCTGCTTTCAGCTTATCGATCATTGTTTGCAGATTGCTTTTGTTTTGAGCGTCAGTAATGGGTAAAGCTTTATTGGCATACTCCAGGGCTGTTTTATAATCTCCATTAGCTGAATAACCACGCACAAGACCGATCAATGTAGTCATTTGGTTTGGATGTTTATCATAATTCATTTTAAAGATCTCTAATGCTTCTTTTGGTTTTTTCTGAGTTATTAATGAACGACCATATCCATGTATCTCAAACATAGAAGCATTAGGTAAAGCAGCTTTCATCACTGCTGACGCTTCATCTTTTTTGCCGAGTTTTTCAAGTATCTGGGCTTTTGTACTGGCTGCCTGGAAACTTTTATCGCCACCAAATGTTCCACTGCTTGCTGAGTCTGCCCATAGCAATGCCTCATCCAAATTTACATTTCTATCAAGACACCATTGTGCCGCCTGTTGCCAGCTTTGCCATATAAAACCTTTGTCAGTTTGTAACTCCCTGCGGAATGATGCAAGCTGTTCTTTTACGTAATCAACTTCTATTTTAAATGGTATGGTCAGCCTTTCCCACGATAAAGTGATCGTTGCGCTATTTTCTGTCTCATTCAGAAATTCATATTTCAGCCATTCAACTAATTTGTCCGATGCATAAGGTTTTACTTTTACCCGTAATGCATCTTCCTTATCATTATAATAAAAACTTCCCCATGATGTTGAATTCTTTGAAAAGATCAACGTGCACTCATTCGGATCATACGCAATAAAAAAACCATATTTACCAGCTGGCAAAGATTGACCTTCGATCTTTACATCAGTGGAAAATTCCAGGGTTGTATTTTCATTGGCGCCGGCTCTCCATGGAGCAGCTTTCGAATTTCCAAAACCCTGGTCGGTGTAACCCACAGGAATGAGTTGCCCCCAGATTTTTCCTTCACGTCCTTTTACACCCGGGCGATCATAATTGATAGCCACTTTTGTTAAACCAATCTGTTCGCCGATAACTGCTTTTTTATTACCACCACTTGGTAAAACAGTTAATGGAATTTGTGCGTAAGATATTGTGCATACTGAAATGAGCATACACAAAATGATAGTTTGTTTTTTCATAAATGAATGTTTAGCTTCTGTTCCAAATCTAAATACTTCAATAACCTGAACGTGTTCTTTTGTTTCATTCGGATAATAAAACTGATAAAAGAGTAATTAAGCAGGCTAACGGTAATGTGGTAAAAATCACTTCTGAGAATCAGCCGGTTAAACGTTTTGTGAAATTTTTTCCCTCTTTTTTGCGGCATGTTGGCACCGACTTTGAAAACTATACTGTATAAAATTGAATGTTATGAAAAAGATTTTTTTGTTTTTGACGATTGTAGCAGGCTCTATAATTTGTACGCCTGCTTCGGCACAGTTCAGAGTTAATATTAATATCGGTAGTCAACCTGTTTGGGGTCCTGTAGGATACGATCATGTAGATTACTATTATTTACCGGATATTGAAACATACTATTATGTTCCCACAAGGCAGTTTATATATTTCAGTAATGGCAGATGGATTTATTCTTCATCATTGCCTTACCGTTATAGAAATTATGACTTGAATAGGGGGTATAAAGTTGTGGTCAATCAGCCAAGGGCCTATCAGAATTTTTCAGTGCATAGAGCAGAATATTCAAGATATAGAAACTATGGCGGAAGACAGATGATCATAAGAAACAGTAATGATCCAAGGTATTATGCAGTAAAAGGTCATCCCAGATATTATCAGAACAGAGGAAGAGACTAATCTTCCATAAATAAATTTTTAAACATTATAATGGCCCGGTTTATAACCGGGCTTTTAATATGCAAACTCCCGCCGTCTACCTCGTAATTGTACGCCGATTCAACGAAAAAAAACATTTTGAATACCGTCAATTAATGAGTTTGAACAAAATCTTATGCTTTTTTTCTTATTATGGCATTGAGTTTGAAACTAGAGGTTACAAATCAACTTTTATGAAAAAACTTTTTTTGATTTTATTAGTAGCAACGGGGTCTATTATAAGCAAACCTGCTACTGCACAAGTTAGTGTCAGCATTAATATTGGTTCGCAGCCCATGTGGGGACCGGTGGGGTATGATTATGTAGACTATTACTATTTACCCGATATCGAGACATACTATTATGTGCCTAAGCACCAGTTCGTTTACTTAAGTAATGGGAAATGGATATTTGCGACTTCGCTACCTTCCCGGTACAGTTCTTATAATCTTTATTCGGGATATAAAGTGGTGATCAATGAGCCACGACCTTATTTGAATTTTACAACACATAGGGTTACCTATGCAAAGTATAAAGGAAACAATGGAAGACAAGTGATAATTAAAAACAGCAATGACCCGAAATATTATGTGGTAAAAGGTCACCCTAAATATAATGGTGGGAATAATGGCAATGGCCATGGTAATGGAAATGGAAATAGTGGTAATGGTCACGGTAATGGAAAAGGTAAGGGGAAAGGTTAGTTTTAAGTGAATAATATTTTAATTGAGCCCGGTCAATGACCGGGCTTTATAGTTGTTGATCAATTGAGACGAGAGCATAAATACCATTTGTTCCGTAACTTCCTTTTTAAATCCGCACAAATGCCAAGACTTATTGGTTTTACATTTTTTTTCCTAAGTTTTTCTTTTCTCAATGCGCAGGAGTTTGGAGGAAACCCACCTTCAATAAAATGGAAGCAGATCAGTACAGATACTGTGAGGATCATATTTCCGGTAGGTATGGATAGTGCAGCACAAAGAGTTTCATCGATCGTTCATTTTCTTTCGGCAAAAAATAATTCACTTGGGAGCAAAGTGAAAAAGATAAATATTGTTCTTCAGAATCAATCGACGATCTCAAATGCCTATGTTGGATTAGGCCCCTATCGCAGTGAATTTTTCTTAACTCCTTCATTTAATAATTTTGAGCTTGGTAGTATTCCATGGGCAGAAGATCTTGCATCTCATGAGTACCGGCATGTACAACAGTTCAGCAATTTCAGAGTAGGATTAAGTAAACTGATGTATTATTTGGCGGGAGATGATGGATTGTCGCTTGCTATTAATGCCGCTGTACCGGATTGGTTTTATGAAGGCGATGCGGTGTACAATGAAACAGTGCATAGTAAGCTGGGCAGGGGACGAATTCCTTTTTTTACGAATCAATACAAATCGCTTTGGGTAGATAATAAACAATATTCATGGATGAAATTGCGAAATGGTTCATTGAAAGATTATGTACCTAATCATTACCCACTAGGTTATTTGATGGTAAATTACGGATACGAAAAATATGGAAATGATTTCTGGGGAAAAGTGACACAGGATGCAGCATCGTTTAAAGGATTGTTCTATCCATTTCAACATGCCATAAAAAAGTATGCCAGTGTTGATTATAAAACCGTCAGGAAAGAAGCGTTTGATTACTACAAGCTGAATAGCGATATGCAGTACAAGAGTGCGACCCATTCGTCGCTTCGCTCCTCAGGGCAGGTTGCAGAGAAGCTTAATAATAGTAATGAAGCCGAGGAACAAAATATTACAAAACCCACAACAAGTTATGTTACTAACTATTTTTTCCCCTACCAATTAGAAAATGGCTCCTTGCTATACTTGAAAAGTAGTTATCGCAAGCGGGCTGCATTTGTAATAAAAGATAATTCCGGGGAACATGTATTGCGTGTAAAAGATATTTCACTGGATGAGCAATATAGTTATCGCAATGGCAAAATTGTGTATTCTGCCTATAAGCCTGATAGCAGGTGGGGTTGGAGAAATTATGGAGAGATCCGGTTGCTTGATGTGAGAAGTGGTAAACAACAAACGATCACTCATAGAACAAAATATTTTACACCGGATATTAGTAATGATGGTGGTAAAATAGTGGCCGTGAATTATAATACTGATGGCAAGTGTGAACTGCATGTACTGGATGCGGTGACAGGTAGCTTAATAAAAAACATTGAGTCTTCAGAAATAAATGTTTTTACTGATCCCAAGTTTATTAATGATAGTTCCATAGTCGCATGCGCAAGACTTCGTGATGGACAAATGTCACTCGTTCGTGCAGATATTAGTGGATCCATCATGAGACTTACGCCTCCTTCTTATCATGTTATTGGATTTCCGAATGTTCAAAATGACAAGGTCTATTTTACAGCATCTTTTAATGGTAATGATGACATCTTTATGCTGCAGTTAAGTGATAACAAAATATTCCAGTTTAGCAGCTCTGTTACCGGGAATTATTTTGTGAATGCCTCTGGTAATAAACTTATCTATTCAAATTTTACTGCAGACGGCTACCAGTTAAAAGAAATGAGTTTATCAGGACCGAAAGAGATCGATCTAAAAGCTTTCGAGCTGCCTGCCAACAAGATCCCGATAGCGAAAGAAGATGATTTTAGCAATCTGAAATTAAATGATATTGTAACAAGGAATTTTTCAGTGAGTAAATATAAAAAAGGAACAAGGCTTTTGAATTTTCATAGCTGGCGGCCTGATTACGAGGACCCGATATTTACTTACACACTTTATGGTCAGAATATTTTGAATACACTGCAAACGGAGCTTTATTATTTATATAACCAGGATGAAAATACAAATGCTGTGGGATTCAACACAACTTATGGCGCATGGTTTCCTTACCTCTCAGCAGGAGCTGAATATACTTTTAAAAGAACGGATACTTTAAATAATAAGACCCGACAATGGGATCAATTGGATACTCGTATTGGTTTAAATATTCCATTGGATCTTTCCGGGGGCAGAAATTTCAGGAACTTGAATTTTGGAAGCAGTTTTGTTTACCGGTTTGAAAATAATACTGGCCCCAATAAAGACCTGTTTGTTGAAAACAACTTTAGTTATCTCTCACATTTTATTAATTACAGCCAGCAGGTACAGGCTGCAAGGCAACATATATTTCCGCGGCTGGGTTATAATTTTACATTCCAATATCGTCATGCCATTTCAAAATATAACAGCTATCAATTTTTTACTTCCGGACATGTGTATCTGCCCGGATTTTTTTCCAATCATAGTATTGTATTAGACGGCGCTGTTCAGCAACGGGATACATTCAGGCTCCTATTCAGTAACCGATTCCCTTATTCGAGAGGATATAATGAGACTTACTTATCAAGAATGTGGAAGCTTGGCGCTAATTATCATTTTCCTTTATGGGTGATGGATTGGGGTTTTGGAAGCATTCTTTATATCCAGCGTATTCGCGCCAATGCATTTTATGATCTCACAAGAGTTTATTCAAAAAGTAAAACTGTAACAGCTGATCAGCGAAGTGTGGGAGGGGAAATCTATTTTGACACCAGGTGGTGGAATCAATACCCGCTGACTTTTGGTTTTCGGATCAGTGCTAGATTAGATGCTGACCTGGTAACACGTCAAAAAGGAACTTTCTATGAGTTTATTTTGCCGGTAAGTATTATACCGAGATAGCTATAAAGAAGCAAGAGATTCTTCGATCGCTTTTATCTTCGCTTCAGCATCAGCTTTTTTCTTTTTTTCGATCTCAATGACCTCGGGCTTTGCATTTTGAACAAAACGTTCATTGCCGAGCTTCTTTTCTACAGATATAAGAAACCCTTTTTGGTATTCGAGATCTTTCTTGAGCTGTTCCTTTTGAGCAGATGTGTCAAGTTCATTTTCTGTTGCTATAAAAAATTTGTCTTTTTGAACAACTGTGTTTATAGAACCCGCAACTGCATCTTTAACAAAAGTTATTTGTGAAGCATTTACCTGTTTACCAAGAATTGATTTAAAAGAATTGTATGTTGTTTGTTCAGCAGTTTGAATATGAAGCTTTATCTCTTCTTTTTGTTTCAACTGATTTTTAACACGAACATCACGCAAGGCAGTAATTACTTGCTTAAGTAGATCGGCTTGTTTCAAGATAGCTGATTGTTGGCGTCCAATTTTAGATCCTTGTTTAATAGTTAAATCATCATTTTCTTTTCTTTCTTTTAATTCATGATAAATTTCTTCAGTTATAAATGGCATAAAAGGATGAAGCAACTGCATCAGTTCTTCAAAGAAATAAACTGTTTTATCATAAACATTCTTTTCTATTGGTTGTTCATATCCTGGCTTTACCCATTCCAAATACCAACTGCAGAAATCATCCCATATTAAGGAATAAATTGTTTTCAATGCCTCGCTTAACTTGAACTCTTTATATGATTTTTCTATTTCTGCTTTCGATTCATTCAATCTATTCTCAAACCAATCAATTGCAAAATTACTTTCTGACTTACGGTCTTCCGGACTTTCTGACTTCCTTCCTTCCCACATCTTCACCAACTTCAGCGCATTCCAGATCTTATTATTAAAATTTCTTCCCTGGTCGCAACTACTATCATCAAACAAAAGATCATTACCGGCAGGAGAGGAGATCATTATTCCAAAACGAACAGCATCGGCTCCGTATCGATCGATCAGGTCCAATAAGTCAGGCGAGTTACCAAGACTCTTGCTCATTTTTCTTCCCTGCTTGTCTCTAACCATTCCTGTGAAATAAACATCGCTGAATGGTTTTTCATTCATGTATTCCATTCCAGCCATGATCATTCTTGCCACCCAAAAGAAAATAATATCCTGTCCTGTTACCAATACAGAAGTTGGATAATAATAATTGATGTCTTTATTATTGGGCTGAGTAATTCCATTAAATACTTCAATAGGCCAAAGCCATGATGAAAACCATGTATCAAGTACGTCTTCGTCTTGTCTTAACTGTCCTTCAAGGTTTAAGTTTTGACTTTTGAATTTTGACTTTGCTTCTTCTTCATTTTCGGCAACAACAAATTTTCCAGCTTCATCATACCACGCAGGTATTCTCTGTCCCCACCAAAGCTGACGACTGATACACCAATCCTTTACATTCTCCAACCAATATTTATAAGTAGCCAAAAATCTTTCTTCCGGATGGATCTTTACATCACCACTTAAAACTGCATGCAAGGCTTTTTCAGCAAGCGGTTTCATTTTTACGAACCACTGTGTAGAAATGCGAGGCTCAACAATTGCATTTGTTCTTTGTGAAAATCCAAGACGGGTTGTGTACTCTTCTTCTTTAATTAATTGGCCATCGGCCTTTAATTTTTCAATTGCTTTTTTTCTTGCTTCAAACCTGTCAAGACCAACAAATACCTGCGCCGCTTCACTCATTGTCCCATCCGGATTCAGTGTGTCTATTGTTTCAAGATTATGTTTTAAACCGAGATTATAGTCATTGATATCATGAGCTGGTGTAATTTTCAATGCGCCTGTTCCAAATTCTTTGTCAACATACTCGTCAAAGATCACAGGCACTACACGATTTACCAGCGGCACTATCACTTTCTTTCCTTTCAAATAAGTATAACGTTCATCATTTGGATGAACGCAAACTGCTGTATCGCCCATGATCGTTTCAGGTCGTTGTGTAGCGATCGATATAAAATCATTCGTTGGTTTCCCTGATACATCTGCAACAAAATATTTTACATAGTAAAGTTTGCCTTGTAGCTCTTTATACTCAACCTCCTCATCACTCAGTGCAGTCTGTGCAGCCGAATCCCAGTTGATCATTCTTGCACCGCGATAAATAAGTCCTTTGTTATATTGATCAACAAAAACTTTGATGACAGCTTTGTAATAATGATCATCCATCGTGAAACTAACCCGATCCCAATCAACACTGCAACCAAGCCGTTCGATCTGGTTATAGATGATGCCGCCGTATTTTTCTTTCCACTCAAAAGCATATTTCAAAAATTCTTCGCGGCCGATTTTGTTTTTATCAATCCCTTTCTCTTTCAGCATCTGTACTACTTTTGCTTCAGTAGCGATCGAAGCATGATCGCTGCCCGGAACCCAACAGGCATTGAAGCCACTCATCCTGGCTTTGCGAACAAGAATATCCTGCACGGTTTCATTTAGCGTATGCCCCATATGCAACACACCTGTAACATTTGGCGGAGGTATCACAACGGTAAAGGCCTTCCTGTCATCGGGAGTAGAATTAAAATATCTTTTCGACTTCCAATGTGAGGTCCATTTTTCTTCTATAGATCCTGGTTCAAAATTTTTCGATAATTCCATTAGTTCGATACTATTTTTATTTTGTCAGCTGATGTGCTACTATTAAGCTTCCCTTGTGTCACACATTTATACGTTCTGTTCGCTATTGCGCTGATTAGAATTACAGGAGTACAAGAGTGCGACGCAAGGGACGGTGAGGGATATAATGCAGCTTGGTACATAAAAATCCTAACCGGCGGCAAATTTACCTTCTTTCAACTATATAAAGAAACTGAAAGAAGCGTCTGAAAGGATGAAAAATTAATCTGTAAAAACCGTTTTTACAGAGCGAAATACTTACTTTGAAGTTCAATTTTTTTTATGGAAAGAACGCTTTACTCATGGTACAGCCCATCGCTGAATAAAGATATGCCGATCGCTATTTATGGTCACTATGGGTTTGCTTTATTGCTCGTGCCAACTGCGGCAGCTGACTATCTCGAATATGAGCGATTCCAGTTGCTGGATCAGATAGCGCCATTTATTGAGGCGGGTAAATTAAAAGTGTATTCCGTTGATAGCATCAACAATGAAAGTTGGCTGAATAATAATATGAATCCACATGATAAATCTATCCGGCACCAACAGTGGAACGATTATATATTTAATGAAGTAGTGCCTTTCATTCGGACCAACTCCAGTTCGGATACAATGATCTATACATGCGGCGCATCGTTCGGGGCTTTGCACAGTATGAATTTATTTTTAAAAAGACCTGATATCATTAATGGCGTAATTGCAATGAGTGGTGTTTATGATCTTACTGAATACACAAAGGGACATTATGATGATGATGTGTATTTTAACAGCCCAATGCATTACATGCCTAATTTAACTGATCATGATGTACTGGAGAAAATAAGGAGTACTCATCACCTGCATATATTTAGTGGCAGTGGCGCTTATGAAGACCCGACCAGCAGCGGTCGTTTTGCAAGAATTCTTTATGATAAAGCGATCAATTATGAACTTGATATTTGGGGACAGGAATGGCCGCATGACTGGAACACATGGCGAACAGTTTTGCCACATTATTTGGAAAGCAGGTTCTAATCTTGCGGAATCAACTTTTTTAATGTTTGCAGGAATTCGGTTCTCGGGATCATCCTGGCACCAAGGCTTTCAAGATGCTCTGTATAGACCTGGCAGTCGATCAATTCAACTCCATCATTTTTCAGATGTTCAACAAATTTTATAAAAGCATATTTGCTAGCGTTACTTTGTTTGCTGAACATACTTTCACCAAAAAATATTTTTCCAATTCTTACTCCATATAAACCACCAACCAGTTCGCCATTTTTCCAGACTTCGGCGCTGTGAGCAAAACCAAGTTTATGCAAAACTGTGTAAGCCTTTTTAACTTCATTCGTGATCCATGTTCCTGCCTGGCCTTTTCTCCTGATCGTTTTACAGTTAGCAATAACCTGGGCAAAAGCTTTATCAGTAGTAAAATTGAAAGCGTTTTGGTTCACCAATTTTTTCATGCTCTTGCTAACTTTTATATCACCGGGAAACAAAACAAAACGCGGGTCGGGGCACCACCACAAGATATGTTTGCCTTCATACCATGGAAAGATGCCTTTACTATAAGCGATCAATAAACGATCTACGGACAGATCACCGCCTACTGCTAATAAACCATCTGGTTCTGCAAGGTGAACTGGCGGAAAGGCAAATTCTTTTTCTAATACAAATAATGGCATGAGGAAAAATTAAGAGCAAATCCAATGCTTTCGAAAACAATTATCAAATAAATGCTATTTCCTGAAAATAAAAAATGGTAAAACTTCGATGTTGACTTTGAGAATTCACTTTTTTTGTGAGATGGGGTTTTTGATCAAGTGTTTCTACGTAATAAAAAATTATTGAACAACCATTTCGACCGTAGCACCAATACCTCTGTCAGTAATAGCATCACACTTTGGTTTCAATTCATCGTAACTTCCATTCTTTACTGCATACTTTCCCTGGAAGTGTATAATGTAGGCACATTGCTCTGCTTGTTCATGGCTGTGGCCACAAATCTCCATGAGGGTGTCGATCACCCACTCAAACGTATTAACCTCATCATTCCATACAATGAGATTGCATGGCTCCTCCACACTAGTAAGAACATCGTTTTCTTCCCATTGCTTAGTACTCGTATCGTTTCGAATGGATGCCATAATGCAAATTTAAGAATAAAAATTTCGGGTTGCTAATAGTTAAAATCCTTTTTTTAAATAATAACTATAATCAAGAAGGTACTTTTACTTCTTTCATGAACTTCTCAAGATTCACGAGCGACCGCTGGAACGATCTTTCCATTTTTTTCTTCTCAAATAATTTGAAAAGGGAGAGGAGTACAGGATTCTTTTTTAAATAAATGTCAGTAGTGAGACCTGTTCTGCTCTCGGTAATTTTTTGAAAGGTGCTGTATATAGATGCCCTTTTTTTCTCATCAGTTTCGCTATATTCTATTTTTTCAGGTGTAAACGAATACGAACTGGAATACATTATCTGTTGACCTTTATCCAAAATGCACCTGTGACTTGTGCCAAGCCTCGGTAGATCAGTGTGGGTGACATCTTCAATTTCTTTTACTCCATCTTGCCAAAGTTTGCGGGTATGAAAATCTACGACTCCATGAAGAAGCGAAATTATATCAGCATCATATTCCCGGTAAAAAGAAAGCACTTTCGTTTTCTTTTTTATTTCCAGGTCAAGAGAGGGAGTTGGTGGAATTTGATTTTTCAAATGGCTTAGTTGTGTATACTGAAAAGGAATTGCTCCTGCTTCGGTTTGTTTGCTACTCTTATTCCAATTTAATTTTGCCGGAAGGTTTTCAGAGATATTATCACCACCCAGTCCATCAGTGACAAGCCAGTATTCATGTTGATCGATATCATTTTTTAAAAGCTGGTGTGCGACGATTATATCTTTCCCGATCAGTTTATTGAAATTTTTCACATTGTATCCCGTGAATTCACCATAATGGGTGATAACTTTCAATGTAAGATCAACTGCCCCGGTGCAGGCCTTACATTGACAAAACCTTCGATGATCATAAGTATGAAGTTGCTTATGAAATTCGCAGAACATTTTTTCGACTTGTTCATATACTTCTTTCAGATCGGGGCTATCGCCATATTTATAGAAAAGGATCGCATCGCCTTCTATCTCTGAAACCTCAAGACCAATTTTATTTGAATTAATAATGACCTCCAATAATTCCTGGATGATATGCCTGCTATGATCTATTTCCACTTCATTTACAAAACGAGTGAAGCCGCTGATATCGGGAATAAATATGAGGCCTTTGTTGGTCATCGTTGGAAGGAATCATAAACAAAAACTATACGAATTTAACCAGAAACCAGATTATTAGGGGAAACAAAAAAGCCCCGCTAATGCGTGGCTTTGTGGGAGTTGACGGGATCGAACCGCCGACCCTCTGCTTGTAAGGCAGATGCTCTGAACCAGCTGAGCTAAACTCCCTTGCGAACAACGTGAAGCAATCACGTTTTTGGGACGGCAAAGATAGGGGTATCAGGTTTTTGGGAAAAATCTTTTTTGACTTAATTCGGTGTTACCGCAGGCAACCTGTAGAGTTGTCCATCGATCACAAATAACTCATCGATCTCGTAGGTCCAATACTTAAAAAGTGGAGATTTCTTCAGGATCTTTTCAACCTCGGATTTGGTTTCGGCATTTAATGTTACCCAAACTCTTTGTGATTCCATACTCACTACGTATTGATCAATAACATTTTTATTAATGAGCATATTGATATAGGTACGATGCGCTGGTATTAATGCGGCAAACTCATCATTCCAATCAAAACTTATTGTTACCTGGTAGGCTTTCATATTTATAATTAATAAAGTAAATGTAGGAAAGTTTGTAAAGCTATATTATGGATGTGGAGAACTGCTTAAATTTGACGCCCCGGGACGTTAGCTCAGTTGGTTCAGAGCGCTGCTTTGACAGAGCAGAGGTCACTGGTTCGAACCCAGTACGTCCCACTTCATATTCACACATCTTTCGATCTTATTATTTTCAACTTTACATATTCAAATAAGCAAGGGACCTGGAAAGGTCCCTCGTACCAAAACTAACTGCTTATGAGAAAAATTTATCTTACACTTTTTGTTTGAAATATCAACTAGCTTAATCCTTTGCTAATGGTTTTTACTGTAAAGCCTTATCCAAATATTTTTTCAAATCCTTTTTTGCTTCTGGCCATAGACAACGTATCTCCTTCCAATTACCTTGTTTATCTATCAATAAAAATCCTGGAATTGAATAGATCCTGTATTTCTCTCTTTGCTCTAAAATTATCCAGTCATTATACTTGGATTTGTGTTTACTACAAATGGTATTTTATAAACATGATTTACTGAAAGTTCTTCGGTGACTGTATCATTTATTATCATTACTACTTTTTCCAGTTCCCCTTTATAAAGCTGACCTATAGGAAGCTCTTTGTCTTTTAAATAAACACAATCTGTATCAAACTCTGTTATTTTATCAAGTGAAACTATATAGGATTTATGTATTCGCTTAAATAAAAAGGCAGGCAGCAGTTGCTCCATTCGTTTCATTGCTATCAGCAGCAGGTAAACTTTATTTTCTGTTACAATCTTTATGTAATTACGGCATCCTTCCACAAAAACAATTTCATTGAAAGGAATTTTCAAATACCGGCCTTTCTCTTTTATGAAAAAACATTTTTGCATGTTTCTTTTTTTATGATACAATTTTTTCACCGTGTTGTTAGCTAAAAAACTACATACAGAGTCTATTATTTTCCGTTCAAAGTATTCTCCAGTAATTGTTTTAACTCGGGTGTTGAAGGACGGGGGGCATCTATATTAACAATTTTTCCTTCCTTGTCAAATACCATGAATCTTGGGATCGCATTCACTTTATAAAAATCGTCAAAACTTTTATACTCACCGGCAAATAACTGTATTCCTCCAAGCTCTTCTTTTTCGATAAACTTTGTCCATTTTTCCCTGTCCTCTTTTTTATCCACCGACACACTCACAAATGCAACATCCAACCCTTTGAATTCTTCTTCTAACTTTTTGAGATAAGGTATTTCAGCTTTGCAGGGTGCACACCATGTTGCCCAAACATCTACTAAAACAATCTTGCCCTTGAGATCGCTCATTGCTACTCTTTTGCCGCTTACATCAGGAAGTTGAAAATTAAGAGAAGGTTTGCCTGCACGCAATAAGGTGTCAAACTGTTTTAATTTTTCGTCATAAGCCTCCATTTGATCATTTGTTAAAAGAAACTGTTTTACAGGACTAACATTAAGTGTGAACTCATCATAGAACCTGTAACGTGAAAAACCGGAAACGATGAAAGCTCCTTTTATAGTGTCATTACAAAAAAACTCACACCTTTTTTGCAGACTCTTTTGTATGCTGTCACGTCCCGCGGGAGAAGACAACATAAAATTAGCTGTTATATAAAGACCGAGGAGGTCAACAGATTCTCCAAGAGACAAAAGCCTTGCGTTACAATATTTTTTTGGACTTACAAATTGACTAAGGAAATCAGAAAGCTCCGTTGCAGAAGGTGATATTGACCGGGGTGTAAAACAAAAACGAAATGCCGCATATTCCACATCAATGTCAATAACCTGGTTAAGGATATTATTGAATTTCGAATCAGTTGTCCTGATCGTTTTCTTAAATGCCGATGCCTGGGGCTTTAACTCCTTTGCCTTGGAAAAAAAACTACGGTAGGTGGTTGTATCGCTTGTATTAAAAGCGGGAATAGTAAGGACTGCGACTTTTTTAAACCATTGAAAAAGCAATTTATTTTCTGCTGATCCTTTTACAATTTCATACATACCTGAATAATTCACATTTAACTCGACCTGGTCGCCGGGTTTCAGGTAAAGGCGAATATAAAACCAGCCGGATTGATCGGACAGATAAAATAATCCTGCCTTTCTCAGTGGAATTGCAAAAGCAAATTGGTTATCCTTTTTTTTCTGATAAGATGCATACTTTACTCTCATGCCATCTTCAGCTTTATATAAGATCATTTCTCCACTCTTGAATTCATTCATCTTTCCGCTCACTACTGCTACGGGCATTGGGTTATTGTTAGCAAAGCTTTTCACAAAAAGGCCAATTGATACCAACAAGAGGACAAAAAACTTCTTCATAAATGTTCTGGCATTTATTTTCAGTGAATAAAATATTTTATCGGTAGTAGCTTCGGTTACCAGCCTGTGTTTTGAATCATTTTATTTCCGGGCTTTACTATTTCTGTTTGTGGAAGCGGGAACAAGTAATGCTTATCAAGGAATACCCTTGTATCCCCAGTAATATTACTGTATGCATAGGTCTTTACTCCGGTCGTTGCATTACGGGTGATCGTTACTTTTTTTAGCGGGTTTGTTGCTGTGCTAAATAATGTTGTAGCTAAATTCCATCGCTTGACATCCCAATAACGGTGATCTTCAAATGCCAGCTCGATCCTTCTTTCATGACGAATAGCATCTCTCATTTGTGATTGAGAAAGACCAGTTGGTAATGCTGGCATCGTTGCTCTTGTTCTTATGCTGTTCACAGATGAATACACTGATGCATCTGGTCCTGTTATTTCATTTTGTGCTTCTGCATAATTCAGCAACACTTCTGCATAACGCAAGAGTATCCAGTTTTGACTGCTTCGTGCATTTACATCGCCAAACGCATTAAAACCTTCATCTGTAAATTTTTTAAGATAATAGCCAGTTGTTGTAATGGTATTTGAAAGAATACCGTTAGGCCCTCCCGATGTTACATCACCACCACCGGTAAACATTTCCATACTCCTGTTTTTATACAGGGCACTGTCGTATAACACAGTAGAATAAAACCTCGGATCTCTGCCCACATAAGGTTTGGTTGCATCATAACCAGACAGAGCATTTGTAATTGGTAAACCGGATGATTTCATTTCATAATCATCTACCAGGTTTTGAGTAGGACAATTGTTTCCTTTACCTCCGTACCAGGGCGAGAAAGCACTCCTGTCAAATGAATGTCCTCTTTCATCAAAGCGAGTGTTATGTTGTACGGATAATAATATTTCAGCATTATTTTTATTGGTCAATGAAAATACCTGGTCATAAGTACTAAGAAGACTATTGCTTCCCATAGTTATAATAGCCTGGGCTGTTGCAGCTGCCTTTGTCCAGTCATTATTATACAATTCTGCTCTGCACTTCAATGCAAGTGCCGCCTGTTTTGTAACTCTTCCTATGTCTGTAGATGGATATGCTGCAGGAAGGTCAGCAGCTGCCGCTGAAAGTTCATTTGCAATAAATGTGTAGCATTCTGCTTTTGTGCTTTTTGGTAAGAAAAGATCTTCAGTCTCAGCCTGCGCATGATCGATCAAAGGAACTCCACCAAAATATTGCACAAGGTCAAAATAATAATAGGCCCGCATGAAACGGATCTCTGCTTTCAATCTTTTATTTAAAGAAGCATCACCAGGTACTGCATCAATTTTTTCCAAAAACTCATTGGCACGGCGTATGTACCTGTAACGATTGGTCCACAAACTATTTGCCGGTGAATTTGAAGAAGTAAATGTTGGATTGCTATACGTACGGGCCCCTGAATTGCTGTTTGGCACAGCCGCATCGTCGGTAATGCTTCCAACGAGCCAATCGTTTGTGAAGCCACTGGTAAGCTGTGCATAAAAATTTCCGGAGTAAGAAACTACCATTTCCTGGCTAGACCATAAGGTAAGATCCGTAACTGAATCAAGTGGTTTCAGGTCGAGTACTTTCTTGCAAGCTGTAAAGGATATAACAATTACTGTTACAAGAAGTATATTTGATATCCTGGTTTTTATTTTTTCAAATTGCTGTTGCATAAAATATTTTTTTTAGATCAATCAAAATCCGAGTTGTATTCCGAATCCAATTGTTTTTTGAGTTGGGTAGAATCCGCCAGACTGGGCGCCTGTAACATTGGGAACTTCCGGATCAAATTCTTTATACTTTGAAAAGGTGAGCAGGTTTGTTCCGCTGAAGTAAACTTTAAATGTTCTTAGGCCAATTTTTTTAAGTACATCTGGAGAGATCGTATACCCGATCTGTAAATTCCTTAACCGTACATAGGCACCATCATACAAATTCAGGGTGGAAGGAAATAAGACCGGATTATTATTCAGCTTGGTTGACAGCCGAGGGTATTTCGTATTAGGAGTTTCAGGTGTCCACCTGTTATCATAATACTCTTTTGTTAACTGCGGCGGTGAAATAAGCAATTTGTTACCCGCCGATCCCTGGAAAAAAATATCAACATTAAAATTCTTGTATGTTACTCCGGTATTTAAGCCGAACCCCATAGGAGGAAAGACCATATTGTTATAGCTTAACTGGTCTTTGGCATCTATTTTCCCGTCTTTATTCAGATCTACATATTTCACATCTCCCGGTTTCAAAGATGTATTTCCTAACCCATCCTGGTTTACCCATGCTAAAATTTCTTCCTGTGTTTGAAAAAAACCAGCAGCTTTATATACAGTGGTTTTAAATGGACTATAGCCTTCCGCTTTCAAATAGTCTAGTGTCGCTGGATCTTCACCATAATCAATCACACGACCTTTATTGTAAGTAAAAGTTCCTCTCAGGTTATAAGAAAAATTCTTACCGATATGATTTGAATGAGTCAGTTCAAACTCAAAACCCGAATATTGTTCTTTTGCAAAATTCAGGATCGGAGCACCGATGCCAAAACTGCCCGGTATATTCTGAGCTTTACCACGCAACATATTTTTTAAATCCTTCTGGTAAATATCAAAAGACCCACCAAGCTTGCCATTCCATAATGTAAAATCCAATCCCAGGTTAACCATAAAACTTTCTGCCCATGTAATATTGATATTGGGTAGAGTTGAATTTGCCAGGAATAAAGATGGAGCATAAGTATTACCAAAAATATATCCCGATGAGCCACTGTTTCCGGAAGTGGCCGGGTTATAGTTATAGTAATAAGTAAAAGCAGAAATATTATCATCTCCGGTGGTTCCTGCAGAAACCCTGATCTTAAGATCATCAATGCTCTTACTATTATTGGCAATAAAATTCTCCCTGGAAATACGCCATCCGGCAGATACAGCGGGGAAATAACCCCACCTGTTATTTTCGGGAAACTTTGTAGAGCCATCGGCTCTCATAGAGAACTCAGCATAATATTTATTTGCATATTGATAGTTCACTCTTCCCAGGAATGCTGAACGACCGGCCTGTGATGGTGCACCCGACATTGTTTGGTTGACAGGACTTCCTGCGTTGATACTTTGAATACCCCTGATCAGACCATCACGAGACAATGAATTGTAATTGGCGGTCATTTCATTTTGAGTTCCTAAGACCAATATATCCAGTTGGTGCTGACCCATTGTTTTGTTGTACGCCGCACTCACATCAATATTTGTCGTATTGGATTGACCCCAAAGTTCATTCAGGTTCGGAGAGGTTCCTCCTCCTGTTTGCCTGTAACCACTGGCTGAATTTGCATCAGGAACAAAAACTGGTACAGGACTGCGGTAAATATTTTTATAATAGTAACCTCTTTCTAAATTAAATGCAGCTTTAAGAGTAAGCCCTTTTAAGAAAGGAGTATTGTAAACAAAACTTGCATTCCCATTAAAATAATTTGGAGTCTCTTTAGTTTGGCCTCCTTCGGGGACGATATTGGCCAACGGATTACTTGATTCAAAAGCTCCATAGTATGATCCGTTCTTATTATATACAGGACTTATTGGGCTAGCCTGGAGAACAGCATTAAAAGGAGCTGTTTGTACATTAGGACCACCCTGACTTAACGTTTTTCCGCTTCGGAAAGATGTCTGCAGATCCAATAACAAGTTTTTGGTAAGCCTGATCGAAAGATTAGAAATTAATGTATACCTCTTATATGCATTAGCGTCAATCACTCCCTTTTGATCAGTATACGATCCGTTGATGAAATACCTGATCCCTTCATTTCCGCCGCTCACAGAAAGCGAATGTATTTGTAATAATGCCGATTTTTTAATTACTGCATCATACCAATCGGTATTTGCATAGACATAAGGGTCTGTTTGATTCTTAATAGCATCCAACTGTTGCTGCGAATAAGTTGGACTACCTCCATCGTTGACACTTCTTTCGTTTATTGCAAGAGCATAAGTATAGGCATCCAATCCTTCAGGAAACCTTGTTGGACTACTCCAGTTAAAACTTGTTGTGTAGTTAAACGCTGCTTTGCCAACTTTTCCTTTTTTGGTTGTTATCAAAATAACTCCGTATGCACCCTTGGAACCATATACAGCTGTTGCTGCATTATCTTTTAATATGCTGATAGATTCAATTTCATCCGGGTTGAGATCTCCAATATTAAGACCAAGCAATGCAGATCCTGTGGTTCCACCGTTGATACCACCATAACGGGGTATGCCGTCAATAACTAATAATGCTTGCTGGTTAAAGTTAACTCCACGAATAAAGATCCATGGATTTTCACCCCCAGGCGTTCCCCCACGTGAAGTTATTATTGCTCCATTAACACGTCCGGCCAAAATGGTACCAACATTCGCCGACGGCTGACTCATGATCTCTTCAGATTTAACAGAAGAAACTGCAGATGTAATGTTGCCTTTTTTTTGCTGGCCATATCCAACCATCACGATTTCCTCTAAAGACCTTACTTCAATTTTTAATTCAATATTAATTGATCCACTCGTTACCTTAAGCTCTCCCGGTTTGTACCCAACATAAGTGATCACCACAATCTCACCCTCATTTGCCTCAATGGAGAAATTACCTTCATCATCCGTTACTGTTGCTTTGTCTGTTCCTTTTACCCTGATGCTTGCGCCAATAAGAGGTATACCGTCTTTGCCGGTTACTCTTCCTTTTAGAATCGGGGCAACGAATGAAGCATTATCATTAAGGGAAGGAGTCATGTCTGTTTTTGACCTGACGACAATCCTTCCATCAACAATGGCATAGACAAGAGGCTCATCTTTTAGACAAATACCAAGCACTTCCATAACCGGCATGTTACTGACGTTCATAGTTACTTTTCCGGCTTTCTGCAAAAGGGCATTGTCTACGAATACGTCCAGCCCCGTTTGTTTTTGGATCTCCCTGAACACCTCTTTCATTGGAGCATCCTTGACTTTGAGGGTCACAGTTTGGCCGGACGTTCGTGCCGCGAGTTGCATACATACGGCACAGAGTAAAATCGCTGTCAACTTCATAACTCTTATCAATAATTGAAGAGTCCCGTTCTTGCAGCTAGTAGAGCGGGCATAAGTAATTAAATGCATAGCTTTGCACTGTTTAGTGATTAAATAAATAATTCGGACACGTTTTGTTTATCTACATTAAACCCGCCGCCTCGTCTAGTACACGAAGCGGCTTTATTTTTAATTTGATCTTACGATCAACTTCTTTCCTTCGATTGTATACCTGATATTGTTATCCTGCAGGCTTTCCAGCAATTTTCTCAGGCTGTTGCTTCTTTTTAGAATTACAAAAAAAGTTTGATTTCTGTTGAATCCTTCGTAAACAATTTCTATATCATACCAGCGGGCAACCTGCCTGAGGATGGTCTTCAGGTCTGCATTTTCAAAATGCATGTAGCCTTCTTTCCATGCGGTAATCTCTTCGGTATTGACATTCTTATTAAGTGTCAGTTCGCCGGCATTATCAAACGCTGCTTGCTGACCCGGTGATAGTTTAATTGCTTTTTCTTTTTTGCTGACATTAACTTCACCTTCGATCAACGTCGTTTTTATGACCGGCTCATCTTCATAACTGTTGATATTAAAATGTGTACCTAGAACCTGCACATTCATCTCACCCGCTTTTACATGAAACGGCATTGCCGGATTATGTGCTACTTCAAAATATCCTTCACCCGTTAATTCTACTGTTCTTTCTTTTCCTGTAAATGCAGTTGGATATCTCAAAGATGAAGCGGCGTTAAGCCATACTTTACTACCATCTGCTAATTCAAGTTGAAATTGTCCGCCTTTAGGCGTAGTAATTGTATTGTAAAGAACCTGCGTTGAGTTACCTTCTGTATTATAGGTCAACTGCCCGCCAAGTTTTATAACCTTCGTACCTTCTTGTTGTGCTAACGCTCCATTTGAAGCGGTATCCAAAATAATTTTTCGTCCATCAGCCAACGTCAAAACTGCTTTGTCTCCTCCGGGAGAAACGTCATTGAGAGGAGATGACGTTTCTGTTTTTTGAACAACATCCTGCTTTTCCTTTCTCGTTAATAAAAATATCGTCATCGACAGGGCTAAAACAATTGCTGCAGCTGCCGCAAATTTCAACAGCCAGCTTTTCCTGCGAGTCGCAATAGGAATAATATTTGTCTTGAACTCATCGTCTAAGTGAAGTTTACTTAATAATTTTTCGCGAAGACCGGGACCAAAGAAAGTCTCATTTTTATCCTGGCGATTCCATGTATTCGACAAAATTGCCATTAGTTCATTATCTGGCAATTCCTTTAGAAGCATCATTAACTCTTCCGTGTCAGCCGCTGATGCAGCGCCTTTATAATACAACTCAAAAAGTTCCAGCAGTCGTTTCTTGTCCATTTGATGTATTTAGTAACTTGTCTTTCAAACTACCAACCTAATAATGACGCAGACAAAAATCGAAGTGACTAGTGAAGAATTATTTTTTTTACAAAAAATTTGAAATGAACATTAAAACAGACGGCTTGTCTATCCTCCCTTTTACATATTGTACAATAGAATCGATCGCCTGTTGAATATGGGCACGTACCGTATGCCGTGAAATCCCGAGCTGATCGGCTATCTCATCATACTTTAACCCTTGTTCTCGGCTAAGGAGGTAAATTTTTTTTCGCTGGGGGGATAGGCAGCTAATGGCTTCATCTATGAGGGAGAGGTAAGTTTCTTTTTCCGCCGCATCATCGTCATCAATAGCAGGGGTCTTAACCCATTCTATATGTTTTGTACGTTCGTTTATGATTTTTCTGAGACCACTGATGGCGGCGTTACGTGAAACAGTAAAAAGATAGGCTTTAAAATTTTTAACCTCAGAGAGTGCTTCCCGGGTCATCCAGATTTTTAAGAATACATCCAGCGTGATTTCCTCAGCCAGTTCTTTCGATTTGGTGATATTATAAATAAAAGCTCCAAGATTGTGGTGGTAGAAGTCAAACAGATCCGAGAAAGCTAAATGATCTCCAGCACTAATTCTTTTCAGCAACTCCAGTTCACGATTTTGATCCATCTCTTGAGTGGGTCAAAATACTAAAAATAAGATTGTAGCCAAAAAAATTTGGAAAGAAGAGAGTAATAAGTGAGCATAGTCAATTATTTTTTGTGAGATGATCATCTTGTAAAGCCTTATCCAAATATTTTTTCAGATCTTCTTTTGCTTCCGGTCGGGGACAACGAACTTCTATCCATTTACCATTTTTGCTAACCAGTAAAAATCTCGGAATACCAACGATCTCATATTTGCGTGCAAAAGATTTTCCCATGTCATCAAATAATTGCAAGGGCGGCAAATTTTCTTTCTTTATCGTGTTGATCCATTTCTGACGATCCCTGGCACGATCAATGGTTATACCCAGGAAAACAATATCATTGTTGTTCTTATACTCCTCTTCAATTTCTTTTAGGAAAGGAAATTGTTCCCTGCAGGGTCCGCACCATGTAGCCCACACATCAATAAACACCACTTTGCCTTTAAAGTCTTTCATTGAGATCATGCGGCCGGTGGAATCTGGTAATGAAAAATTGTATGCGGATTTTCCTATATAAGCTGTATCGCTGATGAACTGGTTATGCACATCCATGTATTTCTTTTTTACAGCCGCAGGCTTAGTATATTTTTTATATGGCTCAAATGTGGATCTGAATTCAGTAAGATTATTCACTTCTATTTCTGACATCTGGTCTTTCAGGAAGTAAGATTTTAATGTGTCATTTGAAATTGCATTGATCTTCAGCCCAAGCATTTCGTTTAAGGAAAATTGCTTTTTCTTCTCTTCCGGCAAAGCTGCAATAACGAGTTTTGTATACAGGTTCATGTAAGATCTTGCTTCGCCAATATTTAATATTGACGCATCATTAAATTTACCGGCATGTATAAAGCGATTATAAAAGTTCGGTACATTATTAAAGTTCTTAGGGGTAGTTCTGAAACCATTAATTGTCTTTGCTGAGCTATTAAATAAAAATAAAATTGGGGCTAACTCCTTATCTACATCAATTGCCATTTTGAAAAGCTTACTGAATCTTGATCCAGTATGGTTGACATTGCTTCTGAAATTCGCGATAGATGATTCCAGTCTTTCATAAGTATTCAAATAACTATTCAGGTCAAATGAATCTTTTTGAATAGATAAAGAATTATAGCCATAGCTGGTAATTGGCGAGATCAATTGTTGCCATTTCTGCATTAATTGATTTTCTTCAGAACCATTGACGACCTCATAAGATCCGGACTTACCATCAATTGCCAGATCCAGTTTATCGGCCGGTTTCAAATAAAGACGCAGTATCCAACGTGGAGAACTGAGATAATAAAAACCTTCCTCTTTTACCACACAAGGCAACAAAAAAGCATTTTCCTTTGAATTGCTAATGGCATTTATTTTTTCTAATCCTCCATCAACAACTCTCTGAATGGTAACATTGGCGCCATAATTCCAATTAACAAATTTCCCGCTTACAAATGCAAGGGAAGACTTTCTTGTATCCGTTTTTAATTCAAACCCTGTTTTTTTCTCACCACTTAATTTTGACGGAGTAATTTTTAAAGAATAATTCTGGCCAGGTTTCATTGTCAATGGAAGTGAAAACCTTTTATCTGTCTCCAACCTCATGTGACCCTGCTTCATGATCGTTACCTGGAAGCTATAAGTTATTGTTGTATCAGCGGATAAAGCAAAAACAAATTCAGGGTTGGATGGATTAATAGTATACTCACCCAGTTTTTGAATCTTATTATTTACAGTTTTAATAAGTAGCAGTTCGGCATTTACTTTTTCTGTAAAGGTGCCGGATAAGATCGAGGGATCTTGCTGTGCCACGGCGGTATTAAGCACTATCAAACTAGTAACAGTCGCTAAAATATTTTTTATAATAGATTTCATTTTGTGCTATTGGATTGTAGTGTTTGCTCGATCAATGATTTGAATTCCGGATCAGAAGGACGCGGTGCATCGACGGTCACGATCTTACCTTCCTTATCAAATATCATTAAGCGGGGAATTCCTTCGATCTTATAATATTTACCAATAGATTCATTATACTCGGAAAGGAGTTCGATGCTTGTCCATCCTTTCTTTGCAACAAACTTTTTCCATGGCTCTTTTTTCGCCTGTCCATCATGAGAAACGCCGATGAACACAATATCGTTTCTGTCTTTGAAAGACTCTTCCACTTTTTGGAAAAAAGGTTTTTCTGCCAGGCATGGAGCACACCACATTGCCCATATATCCAGCACAACTACCTTTCCTTTAAAGTCGGACATTGAAACGGTTTTATCTTTTGTATCCTTCAGTGAAAAATTGTAGGCTTGAGCCCCTTTTGCATAAACGGTCAGCTCATCTTCTTTCTTTTGGTAAGCCTGTTTTAAATCAGTTGTGGTAAACAATTTTTTATAAGGCTGTATATCAGTTTTGAATTGTTCGTAACTGGTAATTTGCTGCATGCGGTCTAAAGCATATGCTGCACGAACTGTATCATTGCATATTATCTTCATTTTTTCAACAAATGAAGTTGACAACATTTGTTCCTGCGTTCCATATTTCTGAAATAGCTGGTAACCCAGGTTGTATTTTAACAAGGCCAACCCATTCTCTGATTGTAACAAACCTGCATCGCAAAATTTTTGTTTTGCCATCGGCTGATAAAACTGCCGGCGATTGGCTGTACTGTCAAGACCCGCATTCATTCTCTCACCGAAATGGAAAAAGGCGGCTGCTCTTGCATATTGAAGATCTGCATCTAGTTTTGACGCAAGTAAATTTTTGAAATAACTATTATTCGATACGGATTCCTTTTTTAATTTTTCAGCTTGCTTTACCAATTTGTTGTATGCAATGAGATAATCATCCCGCTTGGCTCTGTTTATACCCAACTTAGCAACCCCATTAAGAAAATTAGTCCATGACTGCAGGATAACAGTTTCATGATTTGCACTTTGAACTTTACAACTGTCAAAATCAAGTCCCAGGTTACTTGTATAAATGCCAACCGCTTTATTATCGCCTGGCTTCAGGTAGATCACATAATTAAAACCCGGCATATGGGCACCACCTTTGCGTATAAAATAGATACCTTCTTTTTCCATTGGGAATGAAAATATACAAGTATCCATTTCACCCGGGCGTCTGAAACCCAGACTAACAGCTTCGCCATTTTCTACTTTGTATAAAAACACTGCACTGCCTGTATTGTTATATACTTTACAAGTTACTGTTGTTTCAGTGCCATTGCCACCATATACATGTATCGTTACAAAGAACAATAAAACAGTGGTTATTTTTTGCAGAAATTTCTGAAACATACAAGTGATTACTTTTTGAACTGATTTGCCAGTCCGTTTTTAATTTGCTCTGCGATATAGTTGAGATGATCCTTTGTGTCCTTATCAGTAATTGAAGGGATCGCAGCTAAGATCTCTGCACGGAGTTTCTCAAGATGAAGCGAAAGGAAAGACCCAACATCAGAACCAGTAGTAATGGGCATATCCTCCGCCGCTGTCGGACCACCAACGAGTAAGCCAATGATATGTGAACCTTCTTCCGCTTCTTTAATAGAAGCCAAAATATTGGCTACATAATTTTTCTGTAAACCTCTGCGATAAATGGTAACCGGCTTTTTGTTTTTAAGCTCTGTCCACACACCTGCTTTTAAATCATCCATGTATTCAATAAGGGAATAAGTATTACTCTTACCGTACCGATTCTCCATCATCTGTAATGTATTGAAGACCCTGTCACTGAGTAATTGATCCAGCACTCTTGCCTGGATATTTGCCACAGAACCCGACCTTACCGGGTTACTGATCTTATTCAGAATTTCATTATCGAGCAACCATTCCGGGGTAGTAAATACTTCTTTTGTTAAAAATGCAACAGCTTCTTTTTGTTTTTCTTTTGGTGCGCTTGTATAGATATCTCCGGGTTGTTCTACTGTTTTCCATGTTTCATATACGCTGGCAACATTCGCAGTTACATGTGTGCAATAACGCAGGTATTGGGTTGCTACCTGGCGATACATATTGGTTAAATTAGTATAGAGGTCGTTGCTATCACTGGTCCACTCGGGCAGATGTGCCATTACATATTTGAGGTTCTTAATTCCATACTCACTTGCCTTCATACTGTTGTCACCAACATCTTCCGACTGGCAACGTGCATCATGGTTAAATCCTTCGCCACCAAACCATAAACGTGGGTTTGCTTTCAAACTGTCAACGATCCATTTAGTTACTACTTTGCGATCTTCTTCATCATCTGTTATACCTGTATATGTATAACCCCATTTGATAGCCCATTTATCGTAATCATTAATGCGTGGCATAATGCCTGCTTCGCCAATGCTATCCTCAGGTTGGGCCACGTAATTAAAACGTGCATAGTCCATGATCGAATTTGTATGACCATGTTCTTCCACCCATTTTTTATCACGAAGTTTTTCAACTGGCGTAAGACTGCTGCTACCCATATTATGACGAAGGCCTAATGTATGTCCAACTTCATGTGATGATACAAAACGGATCAATGTACCCATCAAGGTGTCACTGAATTTCATAGTACGGGCACGGGGATCATTTGGTGCAGCTTGTACCATATACCAATCGTGTAACAAGGTCATTACATTATGATACCAGCCCACATAACTCTGCAACACTTCACCGCTTCGTGGATCATGAACATTCGGACCATAAGCGTTTGCAACTTCTGATGGGAAGTAACGAATTACTTTGTAACGTGCATCTTCAAGACTCATTGTCGTATCATTCTCCGGCCACTCTTTACCTATGATTGCGTTTTTAAAACCGGCGGCTTTAAATGCTTCGTTCCAATCGTTGATACCTGCAATAATATAAGGACGCCACTGTTTTGGTGTAGCAGGATCAACATAATAAACGATCGGCTCTTTAGGTTCTACCAATTCACCACGTTTATAACGTTCCATGTCTTCGGGCTTTGGTTCAAGACGGTAACGAACAATAAAAATTTTTGTATCTATTTTTTGTTGTGCATCCGCATACTCCTGGTAAGCATCAGCAAAATAACCAACCCTTGCATCAAAACGTCTTGGTGTCATTGGCGTTTCAGGCATGAGCATAATCGAAGTAGAAATTTCCATGGTAATGGCACCACTCAGCCTGGCTGCTTCGAGAGGAGCGACTGTAGGACGACCAGGTAATGCCGGAGCAATTGATGCGCCATATGTACGCATCATTTTTATTTCCACATTAATAGGATAAGCTGCAAAACTTTTCACCGAACTCCTGTCTGCTGCCATTGATCCAGTGGACATTCTACTCTTAACGTCCGCACTCAACATCGTAAACGAATTTTCTTTTTGCAGTAAATCAGTTACATCAATTAATGATGTACCGGCATTGCCACGAGCTTTAATATCAAACAGCATGGCCACAGAATTTACATTGGCATTTTTTACGGCTGTTGAAATAACATTGGTTGTATCAACCTGGTTAATGGTGGCCGTAACATTCAACGCAATTTTATTGCCGCCGTTCCATTTTGTAAAGCTGATGGTCCTTGTATTCATTACTTCTCCGCCAAACTTAGGGCTGCCGCCCGGTACTTGCACCAGCCAGGTAGTTAAGAGTAATTCTCTTCCCAATAATGAATCGGGTATTTCGAAATAATATTTTTCACCCACCTGGTGAATGGAAAACATTCCTTTTTTGCTGATCGCTTTTGCGGTAACAAAATCACTGATCGTTTTAGTTGTGCTTTTAACCGAATCAGCTTTTGGTTTTTCAACCGGTTTTTTATCCTGCGCCGAAGCTGCATTAAAAAAACCGGATAATAATATGATGAGAATAATGCGTGTCATTTACTTTCAATTTATCTGGTAGAAAATTGTGTTGTAGTTTGGTTTAGTATTTTGGATAGAGGAATGTGTTGATCTTATTGTATACATATTTCAAATGCGCCAATGTCAAAGTATCCTTACATCCAGGAATAGCCGCCTTGCACTGCTTCATTATATTATCTAATTGTACACGCAACACTACCGGTATATCTGTGGTTGTAAGATCTGGTGATGTAGATCCCGGCTGGGGTGCAACACTTGCTTCTTTCACATCTCTAAACATGTTTTCAAGTACTGTTTTTTGAACCGCCCTTCTATTTGGATCAATCACAACCGGAGTTGAAGTTTTTAATTCGCTCCAGATGCCATTGTTGAAATCGGTGAGCATTTCATCAACGGTGTAGGTTTTTTCTTTTCCAAAACGCATGGTTTCAGTGGTCATTTTGAAAAGAATGGAAGGCTTCAGCACCTGGTAAATTGCATCTTCCTGGAATTTTTGTACTTGTTCTTTTTTAGCCGGCTTGCTGAATTTGTTCAGTAGATTTTTATCATATAGCCATGTTGGTGTTTGAAATACTTCTTTATGCAAAAATGCCATCGCTCTTTTCTGTACATCTTTAGGTACAAGTGTGTAAACATCTCCTTTCTGATCAATGCTTTTCAGGTTTTCGTATGTGCCACCTATTTGTGTATATGCATGACGGGTAAGTATCCTGTACCACTCAACCACATTTGAATACATCGCATTAGTGTTATCATACATGTCCATATCTTCTTTTGTCCATTCAAGCAAATTGGCCGTAACAATTTTCAGATTTTTGATGCCGTATTCACTTGCTTTTACCGGATCATTGCTTAAGTCTTCTGTTTGTGCAGAAGGATCACCTGGATCATTGGGGTTTAAATCAATTTCAGGACTGAATTTTAATGCAGGTGTGGCATCGAATGCATCATTAGTCCATTTCTGTACTAATTTTTTATCTGCTTCAAAATTATTTTTACCGGTGTAAGAGTAACCATATTTAATAGCCCATTTATCGTACTCGCCTATTTTAGGCAATAGATCTTTTGGAGAAATATGATCTTCGGGCTGCGCTACATAGTTGTAATGAATAAGGTCCATGACGGAAGCGGAAAAGCTATTTGCTTCTAACCACTTTTTATCCCTTAATTTTTCTACAGGGTAGGCGCTGCTTGCAGCCATATTATTACGCAGACCCAATGTATGTCCCACTTCACGTGCAACAGCAGCCCTGATAAGCGAACCCATTAGTTCGTTACTAAACTTTGTTGTTCTTGCACGAGGGTCAATTGCAGCTGCCTGAACAAAATACCATTCGTACAATGATTGTATTTTGCTATGTGACCATCCGATATACGTTTGTAAAATTTCACCGCTTCTTGGATCGTAAATTCTCGGAGCGTAAGAAATTGATTGTTCTGTCGGAAAATATCGTACTACTTTACAGCGAACATCTTCTATGCTCATGGTGCTGTCATTTTCCGGCCACTCTTTTCCAACAATTGCATTTTTAAAACCGGCGGCTTTAAATGCTTCATTCCAATCGTTAATACCAGCAATGATATAAGGACGCCATTGTTTTGGTGTAGCAGGATCAACATAAAATACTAGTGGCTCTTTTGGTTCAACCAATTCACCTTTCAGGTAACGTTGTATATCTTCCTGTTTGGGTTCCATGCGATGACGCACAATAAAATTCTTGTCTTCCACCTTTTGTTGAGCATCAGAAAATATCTTATAGTTTTCACTGTAATAACCTACACGCGGATCCGCAAATCTTGACTGCATTGGTGTAGCAGGTAGTAACATGATAGATGTGCTTAGTTCCATTGTTACTCCAACATTGGCTGAAGCAGGTGCAGCATCGCCAGGTGCAGCCCCTGGTGCTGGTGCCGCAGCACCCATGCCAAAGGTCTTCATGGTTTTGATCTCGATGTTTTGTTCGTAAGGCGTAACAGACAAGTTATATGACCTGTCGGCAGCCAAAGCGCCGAGACCCATAGTTTTTCTTGCATTCGGATCAAAACCAGTAATATTATTATCTTTTGAAATAAAGTCTGTCACATCTATTACTGAACTTTTATTCTGTGTTCCTCTTGCCTTAATATCAAATACCATTGCAATAGGATCAATAGTAGAGTTGCGCACGGCTTTTGCGATTGCATTCGTTGAATCGGCAACTGCAACGTTTGTAACCACCCGTACATAGATCTTATCATCATTGGTTTTTTCAAATGAAACAATAATGCTGTTTACTAATTCGCCTGCGAAACGTGGACTGCCTGTTGGCACTTTCACCAGGCGGGTAGTAAAAAGAACCTCTCTTTTCAAAAGTGAATCGGGAATTTCAAAATAATATTTATCGTCTATTTTATGAACCAAAAACAAACCCGGCCTTGTTACGGCCTGGGCAGTGATCACATCTTTATATGATCTTACTTTGGCAGTGGTAGGTGCTTTACTTGTAGTATCCTGGCCGAAAGCAACATTTGTCATTACCATCATTACCAGGACTGTCAAAACATTGTACAACTTCATAAATCTGATTTTTAAGCGGTCTTTTTTGAGTTTCAAGGCTTAAAACTACATTGCTACACACCGGATTTTCGGTCTATAGTACCAACTGGTAAAAGCATTTGACAAAATTCTCTGTGGGGATGACCATTCCTGGGCTGGCAAGGGAGCAAAAAGCGGGGAGTCGGAAGAAATTGGATGAAACGGGATAATGGGACAAAGGAAATTGCTGATTATGAGAAAAAAAAATGAACAGCGAACCGGAAGTTGAACGACGCTTTGCATCACACCCCAATAACACAAAGGCGATTGTTAGCAGTCTTCATCATAAATATTTTTTCAAATAAGATTTTGCTTCAAATTTTCCTAAGCTGTCAGCCTTTATAAAATCGGGTCGTGCTTTTTCCTTAAAGCCATTGTCATATAAACATGCGCCTCGATTGTAAACGTATGTTCCATTTTTAGGGTCAAGTTCTATGGCTTTCGTATAATTTATGAGTGCTTTATTAAAATCTATTTTTGCGTCGTCATAGCAAATAGCTAAGCCATTATAGGCTTGAGCGTAAGCCGGATTGATGTCCAATGCTTTTGAATAATTTGTTATAGCGTCAGTATAAAGATTCAATTGTCGATATGCTGATCCCCGTTCTTTATAAGCCCAATAGGAATTTTTATTATAATTTAAAGCAGAATCTGAATCTAAAAGAGCCTCATCAAATTCTTTTTTCATATTTCTTGATTCGGCCCTAATGGTATATAGACGTGAGATATCGCTATCTGATTCGCTCCCTTTTTTTAATATACTTAGATATTTTGTTGAATAAATAATTGCATTAGAGTAGTCTTTTTTATCGTAGTAAAAATTAGTCAAACTAAATAACGCAGTTGCGTAATATGGGTTAATGGCTAAGGATTTTGTAAATGCATCAACCACTTTTTCAGATGGCGAATTCGTTTTTATTCTTACAATCGCCAAATTATTATAAGCAATATAATTGGAGCTATCCAAATGGATTGCTTCCTTTATCACCTGCTCGGCTTCACTCAATCTATTTTGAATAATAAGTGTATCAGACTTTAGAGCCAAGGCAAATGATTTGTTACTTTGACTCTTATCCGTGCATGAAACGAGAAGAAATAAAATGGGTATGAATCGGTTCATAAAATAATTTTCTAGACTTGCTTTTAACTCACAGTTTGCTGCAGATTCTTGTTTCAAATTTAATTCATTCATAGCTTACTCCGGTTCTTTAAAAATATATCGTTCATCATATTCAAGTTCAAAAGCTTTTAACATCTTTTTGTATTCATCTAAAAATGTTTCTTTTTTATGATGAGCTTCCTGATTTTGTATGTAACGAATAACATCTGGAACATGAGTTTTGGAATAAGAAAAAGCGCCGAAGCCTTCTTGCCAGGCAAATGCTGATCTGCAAAATTTATTTTCATTTATCCATTTGCTGGATTCTGATTTTACATTTTGTACCAATGATGAAATTGATTGGCGTGGCCGCATGCCAAAGAAAATATGAATATGATCAGGCATGCTGTTTATTTGTAATAGCTTATGTTCATTCTGCTGAATAATGCCTGTGATATATTGATGCAATCTTTCTTTATATTTTTTTTGTATTAACGCTACACGATATTTTACTGCAAATACCAGTTGAATGTGAAGCTGTGTATAGGTATTAGCCATTGGTTATGGTTTGATAATTTAAATATACGAAGGGTTGGTTTTTTGTCCCGTAGGGACAAGTGATGGGTAGAAAAAATGATTCATGATGTTCGTAGCGTTCCGTGGGAACGCATGGTGCTATATTCCCAAAATTGATGATTGAACCGATTTGCACGAAACGTTCCGATGGAACGGTTTAAACATTCACCATTATTAGAGCTACCTATGATATGTCCCTACGGGACATTTAAAGTGGTTGATGTTTTGTTGAATAGAATTGTTGCAGTACAAGAGTGCGACGCAACCGAAGCTTTATAGTAGTACAAAAGCCAACTACATCATAACGTAAAATAAAAAAACCTGCCAGGTTCATGACCGGCAGGCTAATAATTGAGAACGGACTTTCAAATTTTTATCAGAACCCTAACCCTTTTTTAAATGAGATATCAACTATTTTATCAAATCCTGTGTACACATTAGCAGGTGTATTATTTATTTCACCCGTTCCTGTAAGATTAAAGAAATAAACTTTATGACCAGCACCGCTTGCTGTTTCATCAGTAGCTACAACTAATACTTTGCTTTCAGTAGAAGGAACCGCAGCATATCCGGATTTAAAAACTTTCATGATTTTAATAATTGTTCCCGCAGGGAAACTGTATCCTAAATGCGACGTAGTTGTAGCGGGCAAGGTGCCGGTGTAACTGGGATTACCAACATAAATGCTATTAGTACTGTTACCGGGTACATAATAAAACACATTGCTTACCGAACCTGCTGTAAAGGCTGGTACAGCAAAAATGGAAGCGGTGTTTATCCCGCTAACGTTGGTGGCAGCATCCTTTAAAAAATACCTGCCTGTTATAATATTATTTGTAATGCCTGTTGATCCGGAAGTGAACTGGTATAGAAATGTTGAATCATTAGCAGAATTCCGGAAAATACAATAATAAGCCGGGCTCACAACTCCATCCGCCAACTGGGCGTTTTCACTGTAAATCAAATTATGTCCAATGTTATTCAGATCATATCCTTTCCCTGTTGCCGTTAGATTAGCAGCGCCGCCTGTACCTGAATAAGCCGGCCAATGCTGGTTAGCTATGTCTTGTTGCGTCGTGGGCAACAGTGTATTATCACTAAAACGTAAATGCAAAAAGCAGCGGTTAACCTTGTCGAAGAATGTACAAAAAGTACCGTTTGAGTTCGGCATAAAATATCGGCTTAGTGAAGGCCATGAACCTAACAGAGGTGCGCCAAAAACTATTGGCGGCGTTTTTATGCTAGTTGCATTTATAACCTGGTATTGCAATTGCCCGTTGTTGATAAGAATCTCATGCTGGCCATTTACCGGACCTACGGCGGTCGATTCAAAATTTAATACCGAAGGAAGGTTTACAAACCATCCATTTGAATTACTGGAATCAGAAAAATCAGTTGATCTCACCTGCAATCCACCATTGGGATAAAAGAATGAAACCTTTTGAATACGCAATGCAGTGCCGTAATTCATAACATTCACTTTATAAGTACCGGTCGGAAGTTTGTTTCCATTATTAGCCAGTGAATAAACATTGGAATAAATATTTCCACGCACTACTCCGTCACGTGTAGTGATAACAGATATATCACAACCCTGTGCAGCCTGGTCCTGCAAAACAACCCATCCTTCACCACCCCAAGGTGATGTGTCTACATTCAATGAATAAAATTTATAAAAAGAAACACCCGTTGTTTTATCAGTTACTTTCACTACGATCTTATATAGATTTGGAGAAAGAATGATCTTTGTTCTCAGTTGCGCTGTATTTCCCACAACATATTGAGGAGGATTGCCAATAGTGCTGGCACTCTGAATGATCATCCACTCGTATGCCAGGTCATTTGAAGGCTTAGTTTGAGAAATAAGAATATTTATTCTGAGGCTGTCATTCTGTTTTACTACAATTGAATCATTGTTGATCACCACTGCCGGATCAACATTAGCCATATCTGTGGTAACGGTAATAACATTTGCATCGTTGTAGTTGTAATTACCCAGGTCCTTTGAGCAGGAGTAAAACACCAAAGCGATCAGCGCCGGTACCGTTATATATTTAAAAAATCTTTTCATTGTATGGTTATTGAGGCATTTTAGTTTAATCAATAATTAGCTTTTCCAACCAGGATCACACTGTCTTTGTAATCAGGATCTCTTAATGTTGGTCCAATGCCACGTGGTATTGAATAGTTTCCCGGGTATTTGGTGCGGATATAATTTTTTACGAGTTGCAGATATTGAGTATAGATGGCCGGGTATTGTCCAAGAAACTTGGTGTATGGAAACTCACTAATTGTTGTATCACTTACCGGATCATATAATGCATCCAGAACTACTTTATATTTTGTCTTTGTCCATGTACCGAAGTTGTCAGAAAAACCAGCCCATTGTTGGCCAGTATAATCTCCCCACGTAGGCGGCTTTTGAAGGTAACCCACTTTTATTTTCAGGGATGTCTTTGCAGAAATACCTGAAACAAAATTCTCATTGGCCTTCAATTGAAATTTGAAATTGATCGAAAGACTATCCATATCGCCGGTTCTGTAGATCACAACAGGTAATGTAGTGGAAACTTTACCAGCAGGAAGTGTATAGGGCTGTATTAATTTGTAATGAACACCCTCGGTGCCATTTATGTCAACCCCTGAAAGTTTTTCAATACTTATCGTTCTGTCCTTACCAGCAGCTTTACCCAATACAGTTACCGGGATCTTTAGCGTATCTGAAAGGCGGTTGGGATATTTAGCGAATGTATAAGTTATGCTATCAGCTGGAGCACTGAAATAGATACCATCAGGGTCAGCAAAAATTGTTGGCACGTCTTCCTTACATCCTTGAAGTATGGCAGCAAATAAGACTGTATAAAAAATTCCCTTTTTCATTTTATGATTTTAAACTGGATTTATTTAGTGATTATATTCTTTCTCTTTGTCGGGTATAGGGAACACATAAACATCCGCAGGTATTATAGCGGGAGTTCCTGTTACCAGTTTCAGATCTTTATTCAGCCTTTTATAATAAAAAAATGTTTGGCCTTCCTGTATAAATTCTTTTTGATATTCCCTCATTATTTCAGTTGACAAACTATCTGTAGTTGCGATACCGGCTGCATTCAATGCATTCAGACCACGGGCCGCTCTTACTTTGTTGAGTAAAGAAGCACCTGCGTTGATATCATTTTTTTTGTTTGCACACTCTGCTGCGATGTAATACATTTCAGAAGCACGGATCACCGGTACTATACCCTGCAGTTCATATGGCAGGTTGTTATCCTGGAAAAATTTTGAAGGAACATTATTGGCAGCCTGGTTATTGTCAAACCAGGAATTAAAACGGTAATCGCTTGCATTGCCACTGCCTGTTGTATAAACTGTGTTCTTTCCTGCGGGTTGCAAACGAAGAGGTACACCACTTGATTTGTCAAACAGATCACCGTTGTAAGTTTTGATATTGGTTGAAAAAACTGAAAACAGGTGTTCTTGTGAAAAAGTTCTATCACGAATGATATTGACTGCAGCTGCAACATTGGAACTGATCAGCGGAAATTTATTACTACCAATTACAGCCTTTGAATATTTGTCTGCATTATCAAATTCTCCTTTGTATAAATAAACACGGGCAAGCAGAGCCTGGACTGCCCAGTAGTTCAAATGATTTTGAGTATAGGATGTAAATGGATCATCCACTCCTTTTAAAACAGCAGAAGTATCAGTAGCAGCGAGTATTTCTTTTGCAGCAAGGAGATCAGCTATACAAGAATCAAGTCCTGCATTAAGAGTAACAAAGGGAGTTGGTTTAATGGTGAATTGTGTAACATAAGGGATCGCTTTTTCTGCAGAGCCTGTTAATGGTGGCTTACCAAACATTCTTAGCAGATCAAAATGGAACAATGCTCTTAATGCGATCGCTTCACCTTTTACCCTGTTATAATTATCACGATGGAATACGTCTTTCTTACTATCAATCTGAATTAAAATATTATTCAGGTTGGCAATATTATTATACATGCCGCCCCAAATACCATCAATTTCTTTTCTGACTTCTCCGTCTAAATAAATATAATAAACCACATTGTTATAGAAAGCACCTCCCGTTAGGCCACTTGCGACTGTAGCATTATCATAATTATAAGCCAGAGTAGACATCATACCCATAGATAAATTTGTCGTGTATAAACCATAGTTAGCGCCATTCGTCGGTTTATCCATTCCCAGGTAAACGCCGATCAAAGCGTCTTTAAAACCCTGCTCGTCTTTAAAAAGAGTTGATTGCGGAACCTGGTCCTTCGGTGGTACATCCAGGAATTTTTTGCATCCTGAAACAAACAGCATGATCACCGCTGTCACAATGATCAGTGTAAGTTTTGGAAAGCAATTCCGCGAAGTTGTCAACAGTTTATTATTCATAAATAATTTTTTTAAAAAGTAGTTGATAATCCGAAATTGAATGTCCTTGCAAACGGATATCCTGTTCCTCTTTCTGTTTTTATTGTTGCCAAACGAAATGCATTAGTCTGTGTAATAAATATTCTTGGCGTTGATAAATGCATTTTTCTTACCCATTCCAGGTTTGATGGGAATGTATAGCCAACTGTTATGCTCGATGCTTCGAGATAATTATTGTCCTGTACAAAACGTGAAGTGGCATTTGTCTGCTGCAGGCCATTAGTGCCATCCTTTACAAGTGCTTTAAAGGAAACAATATCGCCGGGTTGTTTCCATCTTTCTGTCAGTACTCTTTCATCAGCATTTGTGACAAGAAGGTTTACATTTTCAATTTTATCTACCAGGGTTTGATTATACATCTGGCCACCATAGTTGTAGCTTAAATTTATATTGAATGTAAAAGCCTTGTAATTAAAATTAGAACCGATCATTCCTTTCAGTTTGCTGGTGGCATCACCGACAGGTCTTTTATCATTCGGGTCCCATGTGAACGTTTTAGTACCATCGAGTTTTACAAATACCTCTTTCCCGGTAGCCGGATCAATTCCCAATGATTGTACCGCCCAAATGCGGTTCATAGATTGTCCTACTTCATAGCGGGGCAATGGTGAGATTTGTAGTTTAGGATCAGTGATGCTATTGTTAGCTTTATTCAAAGCTTCAATTGCTGGTGAAAGCCTGGTGATCACATTTTCGTAATGACCAACATTAAATGTCAGTGACCAGAAAATATTCTTTTTCCTGTTTTGTATAATAGGAGAGGAGAGGGAGAACTCATAGCCTGAGTTTTTAACTGCACCAAGGTTATCCTGGTAGTTTACAAAACCTGTTGACGGAGCTACATCGAGCGGTAAAATAAGATTGTCTGTATTCTCAGTATAGTAATCAAATCCAATATTTATTTTTCCATTGAACAACCCAGCCGTTACACCAAGATTGTTCTTTATAGTTTGTTGCCATTTCAGATCAGGATTAGCATAACCTTGAAGCCCGGCTCCGAGCTGAAGCCGGTAATTGTTCAAGAGATTATATTGAAATATCGGTTGGGACATGTGTGCAGCAAAATTCTGATTGCCGGTAACACCTGTTGTCAATCTTAATCTCAATTGCTGGATGATGGAATTCTTTTTAAAAAATTTCTCCTTGTCCACATTCCACGCAACACCACCTGCCCAAAAAGGCGCCAGCCTGTTATTGGCTCCGAACTGGGAAGAACCACTTGCATTTGCAGTGATCTCCGCAGTATAGCGATCAGCATAATTGTAACTAATGCTGGCGTAAGAAGAAAGGCTTCTTGTAAGATTTGTAATTGAATTGGGTTTAGTAATAGTGCCATAACCATTTGCCATTCCTAACTGATCGAGGTAATCATTCGGAAGACCTGAAACCTGGATGGTAGTGGAATTGCTTTCAGTAGCTTGTCCCGAAACCCCGAGTGCAGCCATGATGGTATGATCTCCAAATTTCTTATTGTAATCAAAACCTAATTTGCCATCGATCACTGTATTTTTTCCACGGCTTTGGGAGTATGATCCAAAGTCAGAAAATCCGGCAACTATAGCATTTACAAACATGGTATGGTCGGCAGGATAAAAAGTTTCAGAACCCGGCAGGTTATTTGAAAAACTAATCGCTGCCCGCATTCTCATTTCCCTGTTTATTGTCCATTCAACGTTTGTATTATTGGTAAATCCCAGTGTATAACTATAGTTTTTCACATCAAGTCCTGCATTATATGCAGCGTTTGTAGGAATGCTTCCTGGTGCCGGGTTGGCAATTCCCAATGTTGTATTATTCGGCTCAAGTATTTTTATAGTGTTTCCTGAAGAATCAGTTGGTTTGAAAAAAGGAAACTGGCTGGCGTATTGACTATAACTTCCCCATGGTGTAACGTTTCCTTTACTATAATTAACACTGGTGTTATTCGAAAAACGGAAACTCTTGTTTATATAGCTAAGGTTATAATTCAATCCAAACCTGTCCCGGCCCGAACCTTTCATTACGCCAACTCCATTACCGTAATTAAGCGAAAGGGCATAACGAACTGATCTTGCGCCACCGCTGATATTAAGACTATGATTAGTACTGAATCCTGTACGGACAGGTTGTGAAAGCCAATAAGTATTCACACCACTTTGTACCTGTTGTAAACGGTAATCATACCATTGCTTTAAACTAACATCATTAAAATGATTATTCGGATCGGTATAAACTCCTGCAAGGCGCTGTGCTTCCAGTAAACCTTTTGCATCGAGTAAATGGTACGAGGTAAGATCGGGAACATCCACTGCCACATTGATCCCATACGTTATTTGAGTTCTGCCTGCAACGGGTTGTTTGGTTTCCACTACGATCACACCATTTGCTGCTTTGGAACCATAAGCAGTTGTAGCTGCCGCATCTTTTAAAACTGTAATGCTTGCGATCCGGTTTATATCCATATCATAGATGGTTTGTAACGTAGTTTGAAAACCATCAAGAATAATAAGTGGTTGATTAGGGTTCAGTAAATAAGTTGACATGATATCTCCATTGGAGATAGGTGTAGCACTTGCATTAGTGCCGCCTTGTGTCGATACAGGCAAATTATTCTGTCCTCTTATCTGGATAATAGGTAATTGATTAGGATCGCTACCCAATGCATTGTTTTGTTCAATGCGGACGGAAGGTTCTATTGTTGCTAATGCCTGCAATACATTCGAAGGATTAACAGATTTTAATTGTTCACCTGTAAAAGTTTTAGAGGCACCTGTAAAATTTCCTGCAGGTCTTTTATATAAACCGTTATTCACAACCACTTCACTGAGCACAGCAGTTGAAGAAGTCATTTTTATTGTTACTTCAGCCTGGCCGGGCTTTAATTTTACTTCTGTTTTTGTATGACCTACATACGAAACAGTCAACACAGCTTCTTCCGGCACATTTTTTAATTCAAATGTTCCGTCATTTTTAGTGGTGATAAAAACTTTTGTTCCCTTAATAGAAACGGTGGCGCCTGTTAAAACTTCGCCAGCATCATTTTTTACAACACCCTTTACTACTGCAATTGTTTTTTCCTGCCCGTAGACAATATTTGTTGTCATAAAGAACAGGAACAGCGTAAAGGTTGTCGCCATTGAAAAAAATCGACGCTTAGCTTGTAATTTATTTTTGAAGTAATTCATAATAATCGCTCTCTTTTATTCAGTCATTTATTGTTCTCAAACAGTTTGTTTCTTATTCTGGTTTTATAAAAACATAAGATGCATCAGCCACCACCGGAACCTTTGTAAAAGGCAATGAAGAGAATGGCAGATTTTTTCTTTTATAGAAATAAAACATTTGTCCTTCGCTGAGGAATTCCTTCTGGTATTCCTTTCTTATTTCAATATTGAGGCTGTCCGTTTTTAATGCAGCCAGTGTATACTTAGTTAAACCGCGATGTACTCTTACTGAATCGAGCAGATCAGTTGCTTTGAGTGAATCAAGCGCAGCAGTGGCACATTCGGCAGCTATATAGTACATCTCTGTAACCCTGATCATCGGAAGCACATTGGCCAAATTGGTAGTATTTGCATAACATTTTCTTGGTGAAATAGTATTGCCAAGAGCTACGCCTGTTGCCGGGTCAACAAAGGCACGGCGAAAGTCACTTGTTGCACCACCACCTGTTACATACAATGCTGTCTGGTTTTGAGTGGTAAATCCCAGCGGAGGATTTGTATTTAATACGGATTTATAATACTCTAATGATATGTTGAAGCTGCTGTATAGCGAGAATAAATGTTCTTTTGTGATCATCCAATCACTGTTAACTGCAGTGATCAGCGGAAATTTATTACTGTTGATCACCGATAAAGCATAAGCCTGTGCATTTTGAAGATCTCCTTTATAAAGATAGATGCGGGCCAGTAAACCTTTCACGCCCCAATAAGTTAAACGCGAAGTGGTCATATCTGTTTGGCTTAGTAATGACTCAGCGGTTTTGAGATCAGCGATACATAAGTCAAGGAAGGCACCAGTAGTTGAAACTGGGGATGCATAAGGATTTATTTTGCTAACATAAGGAATGGCAGATGCATTTAAACCTGCAGCGGCAGGAGATGGAGCAAACATCCGCAGCAGATCAAAATGCAGAAATGCCCGTAATGCTAAAGCTTCACCTTTAATTGTATTGTAATTATTTCCTGTAAAAACATTTTGCCTGCTTTCTACATTGTCAAGAATGTTGTTCAGATTGGCGATACCGGTATAAGAACTCTCCCAAATATTTTTAAAAGTTGTTTTTAGTTCCGGATCCTGGAAATTGTAACGGGCACCCTGGTAATATAAATTGGCAATTGCAGGTGATATGGTCGTGTCATAACTTCTGCCGAGCACAGACATTAAACCGAAGGTCATATCTCTACCATACACACTTTTATTTCCCATCTGCAGATACACGCCGTTCAGCGCTTCTTTAAAACCCTGCTCAGTTGAGAGAACAGTATTCTCATCAACCTGCAAAGGAGGATCTGTGTCCAGCCACTTTTTACAGCCGGTCAAAGACACGATGATCAGTGTGGCAGCCAGGAAATAAAATTTGAAACCTCTATTATACATATCAATACTTTTAGAATATTAAAAACTTGCTGTAATAGAAAATGAATACATACGATGGAACGGATAATAAATCCCTTTTTCAGCTTTCATACTTCCTGAACTGAAAACATTGTTGGCAACAAAACCAAGCTTTGCATTTTTAGCTTTTATCTTATCAGCTATGTTTTGCGGTATTGCATAATCCAATGAGATCGCAGAACAGTTTATGAAATCATTGTCTTCAACAAAACGGGTAGTGGCATAAGTTGGTGATGTGACCATGCCATTTAATGATAATGGCTTGTACAAAGCGTTATCACCCGGCTGCGTCCAGCGATTATCTGCAGCTCTTCTGTCTACGTTATAGGTTAGATCTGCATTCTCCAGTCTGTCTGCCAATGTTTGATTATAATATTTTGCTCCAAACTGGTAATTAAAATAAATACCAGCGGTGATATTTTTAACTGATACACTTGTTCCGAAAGAACCCAGCCAATCAGGCGACATATCACCGGCAGAAACTTTATCGGCTGCATCCCATATGAATGTTTCTGTGCCATTAGCCTTCAGGAATTTTTCTTTGCCGGTAGCCGGATCAATGCCTAATGAATTAACAGCCCAGATGTCAGTAAGAGATTTGGCACTTATATAATGTGGTTGTGGTCTTGTCTGATCCACAGTCATTGCATCATTGGCATTATTAAGTTTATCCAGGTATGCTGAAGTCGCTGTGATGCGGTCTTCATTACGAATTCCATTCAAATGAATATTCCATGTGATGCCTTTTTTTATATTCTTTATTATAGTGTAATTAAGATCAAACTCGATCCCTTTATTTTCGATTGCACCAAGGTTATCATAATAAGTAAAGTTTATAAAGCCTGTTGATGATGGAGAAACTACCGGTAAAACGATGTCCTTTGTTTTATTCCTGTATGCATCTACACGAAATGATAACCTGTTTTGTAACAACACGGCATCCAGTCCAATATTTTGCTTCTGTGTTTCCGGGGCCTTGATATCTTTATTTGCAAAGCCAGTTAAGAAAGCTCCAAGACCGATTCCTCTTGTTCCTGAATTACTGCCACCTTGTATATATTGCCTGTCGGTATAATAATTATAATAAGTATTGCCGAGGTAAGATTGAAAATACTGGTTGCCTGCAGTGCCAACACTTGCACGTACACGCAATTGATTTATGATCTTGTTTTCATGGAAAAATCTTTCCTGGTGAAGATTCCAGCTTGCACCAACAGACCAATGTGATGCCACCCTGTTATTTTCACCAAATTGAGAAGACGCATCTGCATTCACGGAAGCTTCAAGCTGATAGCGGTTATCGTAGCTGTATGCAAAATTTCCATAGCCCGATACCAGGCGTGTAACAATTTTACCGGTTGTTGGACGCTGGTTGGAATAAGCGCTACCAAAAGAAAGATCAGATAATTTATCAGTAGTAAACCCAACCAACTCAACACCGGTGGATTCACTTCTTGTTTCCAGGCCAGTTACTCCGGTTGATCCATAGAACTGGTGCAAACCTGTTTTTTTAGTGTAATGCAGATTTACTGTTCCTTCCATACTTAAAAAATCACTAACGGATTGATCATACTTTCCTCTTTTAAAAAATTGACTGGGAGTATAACCTGCAAATTCAGTATGTGAAGGCGGAAGGAAAAAGTTCTGTTCATCAGATTGTTTACTGATCCCAAACCTTCCATTCAAACTAAAACCATGTCCGATCATCCAGTTGATGTTGGTTAAATTGCTCAGGCGTGAATACGCTGTTTCATCTGTAGTGGAAATAGTTCCATTGTATGCGGGATTATAATACCGTACTGTATTACCCTGGTAAGTATATTCTTCTAATACCCTGGACATTTCTCCTGTTACTGAATCATAAGGATTCCAGTAAGGATTTTGCCTTGCATATTCACTAAAGCTGCCATAAGTTGAATTGGAAGCGTTTGACTTTAAGTAACTGAGATAATTAGTGATAACAATATTCTTAATGCGGGTACTGATAAAGCCACCGAAATTTGCATTCCTCCTGTTTGATCCTTTCATCACACCTTCAATATCATTATAGGAAAAATCCAGACCATAATTTATATCATCATCACCACCTTCGAGTGATAAGGAATGTTTGCTGCCGACGCCAGTCCTGGTCGGTATGTTAAGCCAATCAGTATTGATCCCTTTGTTTACCTGGTATAAACGACTTTGGTATAAAGAAGGATTGTTATTATAATAACCGGCATCGTGTTCCAACTGTAGTTTTTCCGGAGCATTCCATAAGCTGTAAGAAGAAAGATCGGGAGTCGTGACCTGGACCTGTCCGGAATAAGTAACTCTGAAATCACCTTTCTGTGGCAGTTTGGTTTGAATTAATAAAACTCCTGTGCCACCACGTACACCATATATAGAAGTTGCTGCAGCGTCTTTTAAGATGGTAATTTTTTCTATCCGGTTGATATCAATATCCAGCGCCGTCTGTAGAGCAACCTGCACACCATTTAATAAAATAACTGGTTGATCAGGGTTAGCAATATTGCTGGCAACATAATCACCAACTGAAGGATTGATCTGAGCACCGGTAACAGTAGTTCCGGATTGACTGGCAATGGTAGCTGAAGCTGGGAAATTATAAGAGCCCCTGATCTTTACAGATGGTGTAATATTAGGATCATCGCCATTAAGATTATCCCTTGTAACAATAAAAGAAGGATCATAATATTTCAATGCCTCAGTAAAATTCAGCGGATTTATTTTCCGCAGATCATTACCGGAAACAATAGTGGCTGCACCCGAAAAATGTTCAAGTGGTCTTTCAAATAATCCGTTTTTATAATTATTAGCTGAGGATTGCATTTCTCTTCTTCCGATCCGGATTTGCAAATCAGCTTTTACTTTTTTTGATTGAACTACATAACCGGCTTTAGCTGCAGTAACCATAATTCCGGCAGCCACACTGTCAAATTCAACAATCCCTTTGCTGTCAGTATAGCCTCTTTTAATTCCCGCGGTGACGTAAACACTGTCCACTGCAGTTCCGTCCATCAGATCTTTCACAGTGATCTTTACTTTACCAATTATTTTTTTGGGAATACTGTCTTTTGGAGCCTGCTGGTAATGCCCGCCTTTTTCAGCAAACACTTTAGAAGAAATACTGGTAATTAAAAACAAACCAGAAAAAAGCATTAATCGTTTCATGAAAAAATTTATGTGTTTTGATTTCCTCAATTTTATTTTGGTTTCATCAGGGGTTTTCAGAAAAGGTTTCTCCTTCTTGACTCGGGTCAATCCTTGCTCCTTCTTTGGGTAAGTAATAATTCTCTTTAAGCAATTCCTGTATTCGTCAAATCAGTACAATAGAATAATTACGGGCGGTAAGTTAAATCGCTTTTTGGGGCGTATAGCTCAGTATTAAACAAAGGTCAGATTTCAGATGACCAAATTGTTAATTCACCGTATGAATTTTTTTGTAGAATGGTAGGTCAAATTCATCCTTTAAAAACCCCCGAATGTCAGTTAGCATGAAATGGCTTTCAATAATTTACCAGATTGCAGGTATATATTTTTCAATTAATTGTACATTGTGGCCGCGGTAACACTAAATACTGATCTCTTGTTAATATCTCCCTTTAGAAAAGGCGGTTTGTTTGTTTTTATTACCCATTGGCTGGCGTGGCTCATATTACATTTTATTACTTTTCTTCCCACTTTCATTAATAGCAAAATCATTAACTGGGAGTCTTTCATCTTTACACACTTTTTTCTTGTTACGGTCAATTTTTTACTGTTTTACTTCGTAGCATTTTATCTAATGCCCAGGATGGCAAACCTTCAAAGAGGATGGTTTTGGGTAGTTGCCTCTTCCCTTGTCTTAGCTGTTCTATTTACATATCTGAGATTTCGACTCGAGGCTTACCATACCGAATACCTTATGGATAAAAGCCCTATGTTTAATAAATTTCCCAGAAAGGCATTAACAGATTCACTCGGCTTTTTCAGTTATCGTTTCAGGACCTATTTTCAGACCAATATCCTGACAAATGTATCCGTTGTTGTTGTTGCATTCGCTTACCGCCTTTTGTTACTATGGTTTCAACAGGAAAAGCTCAGAAAGGAACTCGAGAATCAAAAATTAAAGGCTGAATTATCTTTTTTAAAACTGCAGGTAAATCCGCATTTCCTTTTTAATGCGCTGAATAATATCTATTCACTGTCTGTGATGGAAAAAAGTAATAAGACTGGACAGAGTATTATGAAACTTTCAGATCTGATGCGCTATGTATTGTACGAAAAAGAAGATACTGAAAATAGAGTGAGTCTTGATAAAGAGATCCGGCATATCAATAGCTATATTGACCTGGAGAAGCTAAGGCATCCCGGGGACGTTTACATTAATTTTTCAATAGAAGGAGATACGAACGGAAAGAGGATTGTGCCTTTATTGCTTTTCCCGCTTATAGAAAATGCCTGCAAACATGGCATATTAACTGATGCACAGAAACCAGTTGATATCAATTTAAAAGTTTCCGATCACCAGCTGAATTTTTCAATTGAGAATTCTATTAATTCCTACCAAAAAGATGAAGTAGGAGGCATAGGTCTTCCAAATGTGCAGAAACGTCTTGATCTGCTTTACGGAAAAAAATACTCCCTTGATGTAAGCAAAGCAGCAGACAGGTTTATTGTGAATTTACAGTTACCTTTATAAGGAACAAACCTACTGTTTATGCTTAAATGCATTGTCATTGACGATGAACCTTTGGCTATCCACTTGCTGGAAGATCATATCAATAAAGTTCCATTCCTGCAACTGGTAGGTTCCTATAATAATCCAATGGAAGCCCTGGTCAGTTTAAATAACAATCCTGTTGATCTCGTTTTCCTTGATATACAAATGCCGCAGCTTAATGGAGTTCAGTTTATGCAATTACTGCAAAACAGGGCACAGGTGATCATTACTTCAGCTTACCAGGAATATGCTATTGATGGCTTTGAGCATAATGTGATAGATTATTTGCTGAAGCCAATTGCATTTGAGCGATTTTATAAAGCGGTGGAAAAAGCATACAACCAGAAAAACCCAACACAAAAACTCAATCGTTCAGAAGAAATGTTTCCGCTTACCGGTGGCTACATATTTGTAAAAGTAGAAACCAAAATGGTGAGAGTTGAACTGGATGATATTTTATATATAGAAGGATTGAAGAATTATGTCTCCATTTACACTAAAACACAACGGATCGTTACCCTGCAGGTGATGAAACAATTGGAAGAAGTATTATCTCCCAAGCGTTTTGTACGGGTTCATAGATCTTATATTGTCGCTTTAGACAAGATCACATCCATCGAACGACAGGAAATATATATCAACGACCGCATTATCCCGATCGGTAATACTTACCAGGAGCATTTTTTTAAACTGCTGGAAACAAGGAAAGCTTGATCAGGAAATTTAGATCTTCCAATCTACAATTTCATTCACCCATTTTTTTCTAAACGGAGTTGTTATTTTGATGTAGTTGTCCGTGTAACCCTCCATCATGCCTTTGTTCTCATGTCCTTCAAACAAAACCTTTCTTGTTTGTCCATGATGTTGCTCGGTGAAGTATTGCATCTTCATGTAAGAAAGATTACGAAGTGTTTTATTTCTTTCATGCCTTACATTCATCGGTACAATGGGCTTAATGCTTACTGCATGTGTATTATCTCTTTCGGAATAGGTGAATACATGGAGATAAGAGATATCCAATGAATGAAGAAAATCAAAACAATCTTTAAAGTCCTCATCTGTTTCTCCCGGGAAACCAACGATCACATCAACACCAATACAACAGTGGGGCATCAGGGTTTTTATCAATGCCACACGTTCAGCATACAATTCTCTTTTATATCTTCTGCGCATTGATCCCAATATCTTGTTACTGCCGCTTTGTAAAGGAATATGAAAATGCGGCATGAATTTATCACTGTTCGCTACAAACTCTATGATCTCGTTGGTCAGTAAGTTAGGTTCAATAGATGAGATACGATAGCGTTGGATTCCTTCAACTTTTTCCAATGCTTGTACTAACTCAAAAAAATTCTCTTCATATTTCAAAGCGCCATCAGGACCTTTTCCAAAATCACCAAGATTGACTCCAGTAAGCACAACTTCCTTTACTCCATGCGATGCAAGGTGCTCGACATTCTTCAAAACATTTTCTATTGAATCACTACGGCTTTTGCCACGGGCTTGTGGTATAGTGCAGAAAGAACAATTATAATCACAACCATCCTGAACCTTTAAAAAAGTTCTTGTACGATCATTAATGGAAAAAGACGAGTTAAAGCCTGTAACTTCTTCAATATCACAACTGCAGATCTTTGCTGAATCACCTTTTGATAGCTCACGAATATGCTGAGCAAGATTGAATTTTTCTGCAGCTCCTAATACCAAGTTTACTCCTGGTATTTCGGCAATTTGTTTTGGCTTTAGCTGCGCATAGCAACCAGTGATCACCACCAAACTTTCCGGCGCTTTTCGCTGAATGCGGCGAACAATCTGCCTGCATTCTTTATCGGCATTATCGGTTACAGAACAAGTATTGATAACATACACATCAGCTTGATCGTCAAACTCTTTTTTCTCAAATCCTTCGCTCTCCAACATCCTGGAAAGAGTAGAGGTCTCAGAAAAATTGAGTTTACAACCCAATGTATGAAATGCGACTGTTCTTGCTTCTGCCATGGGGCGCAAAGATAATCAAGTTTATAGTTTATGGTTTGTAGTTTATAGTTATTGTTTACTTCGGGATTTGAAAGTTATTTGGTTTCAACTGTTGTAGATCTATTTAGCTTTCGTTGCGCCGCACTCGTGTGCTGTAACCAACTGTACTCAGCAAAACCCACCCCATAGTATTTTCAAACAATTTGAAAAGTTCCCATCCCCTCCTAAGGAGGGGATAAAGAATGTCCCCAAAAGGAAAATTTGAAGGGGTGGGTCGCTGAAAAGAATTACCGAACGTACAAGTGTGCGACGCAACAGACGATGATAGTGGCACAATAGCCGACTCAATAAAAATAAATTATACTTGCACTATGAATGTTCAGTTGAAAAAGGCGGCTCCAATAATACTTATCGCGATACTTGCGGTATTATTGTTAATAGTCAGACAATGCAAGCATGAGGCAGCTACAAGATCACGGGCAACTGTTACGAATAAAGACACGAACAAAGACCAGGGCACTACCGATCGTAACAAGGGCTTTGATCGCCGCGTTTCATATCTTGAATACAGCAAGCATGCAAAGTGCAGAATGGAGTGCAGAAGAATTTCACAGTCAGAAGTGGAAGAAATAATGCAGGATGGCAAAATAAATTATGATAAAAGCGATCTGCAAAACGCAAGATGTCCTCGTTATGCATTAGAGGGAATTACTGCAGACAATCAAAAAGTAAGGATCGTATTTGCGCAATGCAATGAAAAAACTGAAGTAGTAACAGTCATTGACCTGGATACTGAATGGAGTTGTGATTGTCCCGGGGACGATAAAAAATTTGATAATAAAAATTGACAAATCATTATTATCCTGATTTAAAAAATGAAAGCAAGGAATGTCATGATCTCGCTGTTGTTTGTATTGGCTTTGCTTGTTTTTATAATCATAAAAATTCGTAATGAACCTAAAAAGAAATTAGTGTTAAACCGGAACCCGTCACGCATCGAATACACAAAATTTGCATTGTGTCGGATGGATTGTCATCATATAAATGCAAATAGTATAATGGGGATTTTTAGAAATGGTGAGGTTAACCGGGCTAAATCAGGTCTGACTAAAAAGCCTTGCCCTATATTTACAGTTCGCGGCTCAACAAAACAAAAAATGAGTATTATCATTATTATTCAACAATGTGGTACTGTTGCAAAGATCCTGGACTGCTATGATGCCAATGGAACATTAGGCTGCAATTGCATCAATGATGAGACGATGCCACTTTCATTTTTAAAAAATACTAATTGATGCGTTTTTTGCTTAGGCCTCTTCAATGGATATACTGTATTTATGCGTTGCTTCTGTTTATTGGTATTATGCTTTTGCTTTTTCCATTTATATTTATTGCTTCTTTATTCGGTCGCATTACAGGTGGTAATATGATCTACCGGCTTTGCATGTTGTGGGGTGATATTTGGTTTCCCCTGATCTTTATTTTTCATCGTAATCATTATGAAGAGCCATTGGATAAAAACAAGCAATACATTTTTGTAGGTAATCATATCTCTTATCTCGATGCACCGATCATCGTGAAAACGCTGAGACAACCAATTCGAGCTTTAGGTAAAACTGAAATGGCCAAAGTGCCTGTATTTGGTTTTATTTATAAATATGCGGTTGTACGAGTCGATCGTAGTAATGCAGATAACCGTGCAAAGAGTGTAAGAAACATGAGATCTATTTTAAAAAAAGGAATATCTATTGTTGTTTTCCCCGAGGGAACTTTTAATATGACACCAGATCCGTTGAAAGATTTCTATGATGGCGCTTTCCGGGTGGCAATTGATGCACAAATGCCGATCAAGCCTTTTTTGTTACTCGATATGTATGACCGCTTGAATTATAAAAGTGTTTTTTCATTAACACCCGGAAAAAGCAGGGCTATTTTTTTGGAAGAAATATCTGTTGAAGGATTAACACAAAAGGATCTTCCTATGCTAAAGCAAAAAGTATATGACCTCATAGATAGGAAACTTCGTGAGTATAAAGCTTCATGGATAAAAAACCCCCAAACCCCCTAAAGGGGGCTTTAGAGTCATTTACTTAAGTTGCTATCTTTAATTACCAATGCCAAAAAGTATCTACGATATAGATGAAACTAACTCTCTGCTAGCTGGTGGAGCCAGGGGGTTTGTAGAAATAATTATTCCTCTTGCTCTTCCAAAAAACTACACATGGTCCGTACCGGATCATATGAAGGAGCAATTGCATGCAGGTTGTCGTGTGGAAGTGAATCTTGGAAAAAATAAAAAATATGCAGGTATTGTAAAAAGAATTCACGATGAAAAGCCTGATTTTTTTGAGGCAAAAGATATTTTGAATGTGCTGGACGTTGAACCAGTCGTATTTGAAGAGCAATTGAAATTGTGGGAATGGATCGCCTCTTACTATATGTGCAGCGAAGGAGAAGTGATGGCAGCAGCGTTACCGGCGCATTTTAAATTAAGCAGTGAAACGATCCTGGTTTTTAATGATGAATACGGCGATGATTTTTCTGCACTTGACCATGATGAGTATTTAGTGGCAGAAGCATTGCTGATAAAAAAGGAATTAAAGCTGACTGAAGTACAACAGGTATTAGATTCCTCTCATGTTTACCCGGTTATTAATCGTTTAATTCAAAAGAAAGTTTGTTTTGTATGGGAAGCATTGAAGCAAACTTATTCTCCTAAAAAGGAAAGCTATGTTTTGCTGAATCCGGAATACAACAGCGATGAAAAACTTTCTGATCTGCTTAACAACTGGACAAGGGCACCAAAGCAAATGGAACTTTTGCTCAGCTATCTTCACCTGGTAAAAACAGAAGGTGAAGTGACAAAGACGAGCTTGCTGAAAAAATCAAATGCATCAGAAGCACAATTAAAAGGATTAGTGGATAAAGAAATCCTACGAGTAGAAAAAAGAGTGATCGACCGTCTTCAGTATTTACCCAAAGACATAAAAATAGATTTTGAATTAACAGCCTTGCAACAAGAGGTACTTGAAAAAACACAACAATCATTTGCTAAAAAACAGGTTTGTCTTCTGCACGGAGTAACCAGCAGCGGTAAAACTCTTGTTTATATAAAACTTATTGAGCAAATTATTCGCCAGGGCAAGCAGGTTTTATATATGTTGCCGGAGATCGCTCTTACTTCACAGATTATTCGTCGCTTGCAAAAACATTTTGGCGGGCATATTGGTATTTATCATTCTAAATTTTCTCAGAATGAAAGAGTGGAGATCTGGAATAAAGTAAAAAGCGGCGAATTGAAAATTGTGCTTGGTGCCCGGTCATCTGTGTTTCTTCCTTTTCAAAATCTTGGGTTGATCATCTGTGATGAAGAACATGACACTTCATATAAGCAACATGATCCTGCGCCAAGATATAATGGAAGGGATGCGGCAATTTATTTTGCTTCTTTGTTCGGAGCAAAAACCTTGTTAGGCAGCGCAACACCTTCATTGGAAAGTTATCATAATGCAATAACCGGTAAATATGGATTAACTGAATTAATGCAGCGCTATGGTGATGTGCACCTGCCGCCAATTGAGATCATTGATACTAAAAAAGTTTTTCAAAAAGAAAAAGGAAAGGTGATGCTGTCGCCGCCCCTGATCGATGCGGTGAATGAAGTATTAGCAAGACAAAGACAGGTTATTCTTTTTCAAAACCGCCGTGGGTATACGCCTTACCAGGTTTGTAATACTTGTGGGTGGATACCCCAATGCAAGTACTGCGATGTATCGTTGACCTATCACAAATTTTCTAATAAACTTATTTGTCATTATTGCGGCACTACCTATGCGCCATTGCTTACTTGTGCAGCATGCGGCAATCACAGTTTTGTGCAGAGAAATTTTGGAACGGAAAAAATCGAGGAATTATTGGTGGAGCAGTTTCCCAATGCCAAAATTGCAAGGATGGATATTGATACGGTTCGGGGAAAAAATGCACACGATGTATTGATCCAGCAATTTGAACAACAGCGCATCGATATTTTAGTCGGCACTCAAATGGTTGTAAAAGGTTTGGATTTTGACAATGTTGACCTGGTTGGAATTTTGGATGCTGACGGCTTGCTTAGTTTTGCAGATTTCAGAGTTAACGAAAGAGCTTTTCAGTTAATGGAACAAGTGAGTGGGAGAGCGGGACGCAAAGAGGCAACAGGCAAGGTATTAATTCAAACTATTCAACCGTCTCATCCTGTTTTGCAATTGGTGAAAGAACACGACTATAAAAGATTATATACAGAAGAGATAGAAAAGCGAAAACAATTTTTCTACCCACCATTCTCAAGATTAATTCATGTAACTTTTAAACATAAGATAAAAGAAGTGGTAGAAAAAGCTTCTCATTTTTTTGCTGATGGATTAAAGGCAAAATATAGTCAATACTTAGTCGGCCCTGCTGAACCTGTCATTAATCGTATTCGTAACCAGCATTTGATGGAACTATTGATAAAACTTCCCCGGGATACAAAGATGATCGCTAATTGTAAAAAAGATATGCTGGAGCAGGTTGTCCTTCTTCATCAGCATAAAAGTTTTAAGAGTGTGACGGTGGTAAATAATGTAGATGTGATCTAAAAGATCTTCCTCTTTAATGCATTACCAGTTATAAAAAACAACAAAATAGGTGAGCACGATCAAAGCAGCTATCCATAAAACGTTTTTGAGCAAGACGATTGTTTTTTTAAGAGATTCATTTTTTTTGGGATAAAAAAGAGGGTAGGCTGTATAGCATTGCACATCATATAAAATATTATTATGCAGATCTCTTCTCTCTTTTTCAGATAAATGAAGTTTCAGGTAATTCCCGTTGGAAAACCAGGCGTCAATTTGTTTGATCTCCGCCGGGCTTGCAGTGCCCTGTATAAATCGTTCAAGTTTTGGTTTTAGTATCTCTGTTTCCATAAATTTATTTTGGTTTAATGGAGGAAAGTATTGCGAAACCCTAGTCGAATATTATTAAATAGCAATCTCCAATCGAATTTAAAACTTTGTTCCCGCGGAATTTTGTTTGATCTCGTTTCATCACTCTGTAGATAAGATTCTTTTTCAAAAGAAGTTTTCGGTGATTGTGAGACTGGCCGATAAGCGGATTTAAGATTGTTAAAAGAAAATTCGCCATTCAGGTACCCCATCAATTCTGTATCACAAGGCTCTTCAGAAATTTTTTTGTATAGATAATAAGCTATTTTTTTTCTAACTTTTTCATGCAAATAAACCTGCAAGGAGAAATTTGCAGGAATATAGAAACGGTATTCCCATAATTCAATAAAGATGTTTCTTGTTATTTCGGAAGCTATTTCCCCGGATCTTGTTTTGCCATATGAGTACTGGTAAATACAAAACCAATATCGGCTGATCAATTCTTCAAAAGCTGTTGTGTCATCGATACGAATCGCGTCCAGCAATGTTGTATCTGTTGCATGATTGTGGCTCATAGTCCTTCAGTTTAATGGTTGGAAGCAATCTGAAGGTTTTTCTAAGGATGGACTATCAATTTACGACTAATAGTTGTATAAACATTTAGATGATGTGATAATTATTCTTGGAAATGGTTATTCAGAATTTATTTGCTTTTGAGTAATCAGTTTAAAGCGAAAAGATATCTCTTGTTTAATTTCCTTAAATGGTTGAAAAATAATAGCTGGTAAGGGTTATCTAAAAATGAGAGAGGGGCTTCCACGCCGATTTCCTGATTATAGAAGGCGTAAGTAAATTAAGTGGCATACGGTGATTTATGCTTGTACGGTTTCTATTTTTATAGCTTTTTCAGATCTTGCCGAATCCTATTGATGAAGTCTTTCATATCAATGCAACATACTATTTTGGATAAACAAACTTTGTAGTTTCTTCTTTCATTTTTATCGGTCTTACTTCGATAGTCGCGGTGGGCACATATTCAAATTCAGGATTATCTTTTGCAATAGCGATCGCTTCTTTTATATCATCAGCAAGAATATGGTAATAGCCTACCTGTATCTCATGATAAGGATCACATGGTTTTTCTTTCCACATATTTTTTGATTTGGAGATAATAACACCTTCCCTTGCTAATGGCTGAGCCGCTATTAACTTGTTTTGTCCTTTAAGCTTACCAATATAAACTTCACATTGTTTTACAAACTCAAGATGTTTGTCGGATGTTAATGCCGCTTTGGCATCACCCTCGTTTCTGATAAGGAACATAAATTCTTTCATGATGAATTGATTTAGTAGTTAACATTGATCAATGGTAATTCCTTATTTCCCTATTCTCATGTATAAAAACCCCTTCCTCTTTTTTCTTTGCTAAAGCAACCATGACTTTTGCCACATCTTTTGACTTTATTGCCTTGTATTTTTCAGGGATAAGAAATGAAAGGGATGTCATGACTGCTTTGCCAATATTTTCTCCAAGCCTAAATTCTTTTCTTTCTCCTAATAATAATGAAGGCCGCATGATATGAATTGTTTTCGGCCCCGATTGTTTTACTGCTTCATCTGTTTCTCCTTTTAAGCGTTGATAAAAATTACTGCTTTTTGTATTGGCACCAGCAGAAGAAACAAGAATAAATTTTTCGCAACCGGTCATCTTGCAAAAACGGGCAAGATTCACAGGGATATCATAATCAATTTTACGATAGGCATCTTTATCGCCTTTTACTTTTTTCATCGTTGACCCGATTGCACAAAAAACAACATGACTGTTGCTTAATGCCACAAGTACTGAATCGCTGTCATTAAAATCGACGATCTTTTTCTCCAGTTTTGCATTAGCGATCTCTATCGGCCTGCGAATAAGAATTCTTATTGTGTCAAAATAAGGATCGTTCAACAATTCTTCCAGTAGGTAACTGCCGATCAATCCCGTGGCGCCAACAAGTGCAGCTGTCATTTTTTATTATTTATATTCATAAACCACATAACCCCATGGTTCGATCTTCCATTCTTTATCACTTAATGGCTCAGTCGTTCCCATAAATACATTGTAGGGATTGCCATGGAGTTCTTTGTCGCTTACTTTAATAGTTTGCTCTGTATTCGAAAGATTAAGAATTACAAAAACCTTTTTCCCGTCTTTTTCTCTCAGGTAAGCATATAACGCTTTCGGATCACCGACATTTATCTTTTTGAAAGAGGCATCAAGGGCCAAAGCCGGAGTATTCTTTCTAAGTTCAAGCAGGGTTTTATAAAATTTTGCCCTGCCATAATTTTTAAATGTAATGGTATCTTTGTAAAAAAAACTAATGCTGTCAAGAAATGGCTCTTCCTGTCCACTGTATACAAGCGGAATTGTTCCTGCCATTGTCTGGGTAAACACAGCAAACGGTGCATGCACTGAGCCCGGAAAAGTTCCATAATCAGATTTATTCCAACTGTTCTCATCATGATTGCTGGTAAAATAAAGTGGGATCGCTTCTTTAGGATAGATGGTATCATATTTATTCTTTACACTGTCCAATGCAAACGCAGGTCTTCGTCCCGCAGCTATATCCACCATTTTATGAAACATATCCCAAGGATAATAGGCGTCGAATCCACTTGTCATTAAATACGGTTTATCACCCTCAGCCAGGAAAAACATATCAGGTTTCACTTGCTTTAATTGAGCAATGCTTCTTAGCCAAAATTGTCCAGGCACATTCCATGCAACGTCCACACGAAATCCATCAATGCCGGTTTCCGTCACCCAATACTTCATTGCGGCGATCATGCTATCCTGCATCACTTCATTTCTATAATCTAGTTGTCGTGTATCAGTCCAATCAAACATCACAGCAGGGTTCCCTAAACTATCTTTTACATAAAAATCAGGATGAGACTTTAACCATTTATGATCAGCGCCGGTATGATTAGGCACCCAATCGATCAACACTTTCATTCCTTTGTCATGAATTGTTTTTACCAATTGTTTCCAATCATCAATTGACCCATATTCAGGATTGATCGCTGTATAGTCAGACACTGCATAATAACTTCCAAGAGCACCTTTACGATCTCTTTTACTGATCGGGTTCAGCGGCATGAACCAGAGAGTCTGTACACCCATTTCTTTTAATCTGTCTAAATGCTTTGCAAAAGCATTGAATGTTCCTTCTGGAGTATACTGTCGAACGTTCACTTCATAAATATTTCCCTGCATCATCCAGGCCGGGTGAACAACAGGTTTTATTTCTGAAATAATGACGGGCTGTGCATCTTTTTCTTTACAGGAAAAAAAGATCAGGGGCAGCAAAAAAAGGAAGAATGATTTTTTCATGATCGGTATTTCAAAGTTTTAAACAACAAGTTTACCGAAAATTAGTTCTTTCAGGGATAAAGAAAAAATACAGAAGTTTGCATTATGGAGATCCATGAAAATTTTCCTCTTAAAGGCCACAATACTTTTAGCATTGATGCAAAAGCCAGGTTTTTTAATTCATTTTCTTTTATTGAAGAGTTAGAGGAGAAGCTGATGATGTATTCTGAATACCCGATCTTTATTTTAGGCGGAGGCAGTAATATTTTACTTACCAGGGATTATGATGGTGCTGTTTTAAAAAATGAGATCAAAGGAATTGAACTTCAACATGAAGATGCAGACCATGTGTACGTGAAAGTAGGAGCAGGAGAGAACTGGCACCAGTTTGTGTTGCATTGTATTGATCATAACTGGGCTGGTATTGAAAATCTTTCCTTGATACCTGGCAATGTTGGTGCATCACCTATTCAAAATATCGGCGCTTATGGGGTTGAGTTGGATGATGTTTTCTGGAGTCTCGAGGCTTTTCATCTTTTTGATAAAAGAATTCACACTTTTACAAGAGAGGATTGTGAGTTCGATTATCGCAACAGTGTTTTTAAAGAAAGATATAAGGATCAGTTTGCAATTATCTCGGTTACATTTCAATTAAAAAAGAAACCAATATTTCATACTGATTATGGCGCAATAACTGAAGAGTTAGAGAAAATGGGAGTGAAGGATCTCAGCATAAAAGCTATTTCACAAGCGGTAATAAATATTCGGAGCTCTAAATTGCCCGATCCAAAAAAAATCGCTAATGCCGGAAGTTTTTTTAAAAACCCTGAAGTGGCTGCTTCTAAATATGAAGAATTGAAATTAAAATTTCCGGATATCATTGCTTATCCATTGGCCAAAGGAACTGTAAAACTTGCGGGAGGCTGGATGGTAGAAAAATGTGGATGGAAAGGGTATCGTAAAGGCGATGCAGGATGTCATGCAAAGCAAGCTCTTGTATTAGTTAACTATGGCAATGCAACAGGAAAAGAAATATATGATCTGAGCGAAGAGATCTTACAAAGTGTAAAAAATAAATTTGATATTGTACTCGAACGGGAAGTAAATATTATTTAATAAAGACTCTTACTAGGTAAAGTCTTCTCCATCATCTTCCTCTTCACTGGTTTTTATTCCACCAAGATTCAGCATTGATCCCATCAGGTCCTTAAATTCAATTTTACCCTCAATTACTTTTTTGCTGATCATTGAATAAGCGGAAAGGCCGTGTAAAACAAATTCCATCAATAGCGCTGTTTCTTTTTCATTAGCACCTTTGTAAAACTTCTTTACCATCGGATGCAGGCCATCTACTTTGTATAGCTGTACCAGTTTATCATCATCTTTCGTATTAAAAAAAAGATTTACTTGGTTTCCTTTGTCAAACCAACTAATGATCGAACGATAGGGATTTTCATCCCTGGAAGGTTCTTCTACGTTCTTTGGCCGCATTCTTTTTTTCAATACTTCAGGATTGGGGAAATAATTTGAGAATTGCGAACGAATGGCTTTATCCAACAAATTCATGGCGACCTGGTACGGACCTTCCTGTTCACCTTCATATACCAATTCAATTTTCCCTGTGATAGAAGGTATAATACCAGCAAGGTCACTCAACCAAACCTGTGTTTCCTTTTCATTATTGACAATGGCCCGACGCTCTGCGGCACTCACGGCATTTTCAAAAGCAGAAATTGTGAGTCTTGCACTCACCCCACTTTTCTTATCCACAAATTCACTGGCTCTTGCTTCAAAAGCCACCTGTTCTATCAATCTTTTTACAAGATCACTGATCTTTATTTTTTCTTTTTGTTCTTTAGCGATCACGGCTTCCTGTTCAGTGATCTCAAGCGCAACTTCCAGCGTTTTCGGATAGTGTGTTAATATCTGGCTTTCTATTCGATCTTTTAATGGCGTTACAATTGAACCACGATTTGTATAGTCTTCAGGATTGGCAGTGAACACAAATAATATATCAAGTGGTAATCGCAACTTAAATCCCCTTATCTGTATATCGCCTTCTTCTAAAATATTAAACAAGGCAACCTGTATCCGAGCCTGCAGATCGGGCAGCTCATTAATTACAAAAATGCCACGATTGCTTTTTGGAATAATGCCATAATGTATCACCCGTTCATCAGCAAAACTTAATTTCAAATTCGCGGCTTTAATAGGATCAATATCACCGATCAGGTCAGCAACACTCACATCCGGCGTTGCCAGTTTTTCGCCATATCGTTCACTGCGATGTATCCAATGGATCGGCGTTTCGTCACCATGTGCTCCAATTTGATCGGTTGCAAATTTTGAAGTTGGTTGTAGCGGATCATCATTCAATTCACTACCCGCAATGCATGGAATATATTCATCAAGCAATTCAGTCATCTGTCTTGCCATTCTTGTTTTCGCTTGTCCACGCAAACCAAGAAAAAGAATATTGTGTTTGCTCAGCAAAGCTCTTTCCACGTCAGGCACCACGCTGTCTTCATAACCAAGAATGCCGGGAAAAGTATTTTCCTTTCTTTTCAGTTTCAGAATAAGATTCTGCCGAAGCTCTTCTTTAATGCTGCGATGCTGATAGCCGCTTTTCTTTAACTCTCCGAGGGTCTTTATATTTTTCTGAACCACGATTTGGGTAGATTTATTGATTTAATGAAAATGATTTTGAAACAAATTTTTGATTGCCCAGCCTTTTGAACTGAAGGCTAATACTCCCGAAGTTAATAAGCAAGCCAACTTCCATATTGTAGGCTTCTAAGTAATTTTTTGCTTGTGCAAGATGAACATTCTCTAATTGTATAATAGCCTTTAATTCTACCATGATCTTATCCTCTACGAAAAAATCAACTCTTCTTTCTCCAATATTTCTTCCTTTATAATATATAGGCATACTAAGCTCCCTCGAAAATTTAAGGCCAGCTTCTTCCATTTCTATTTCCAAAGCTCGTTGATAGATCACTTCCTGAAAGCCATTGCCAAGTGTTGCGTGTACTTTCATTGATGAGCCGATGATCTTTTCTGTAATTTCTTTGAATTTATAATCTGGCATATATCTTTTTAATCCTTTAATCTACCCAAATCGTGGTTCAGACTTAATAAACAGTTTTCCTCTTCCCACTTTCAAAATCTTTAAATATAAATGCGCCTAACTTATCAAGTGCTGCAAAAAATGCTTTTCCATTATTTGTTTCTGTAAATTCATTCACGAACCGTTGCAGGTAAGGATCTGTTGCGATCATAAATGTAGTGATCGGTATTTTTAGTTTTTTACATTGCGCCGCAATATTCAGGCAACGGCTTGTGATCTTCCTGTCTAACCCAAAACTATTTTTATAATACCGCTTACCGATCTTTAGGCAGGTTGGTTTGCCATCTGTGATCATGAATATCTGCTTATTCGGATTTTTTCTTCTTCGTAAAATGTCCATTGCCAGTTCAAGCCCGGCGACTGTGTTAGTGTGATAAGGTCCGACCTGTAAATAGGGAAGGTCTTTTATTTCTACCGGCCACGCATCATTGCCAAAGACAACAATATCCAGTGTATCTTTTGGATATCTTGTTGTAATTAATTCACTCAATGCCATTGCTACTTTTTTTGCCGGAGTTATCCTGTCTTCACCGTACAATATCATTGAGTGAGAGATATCGATCATTAATACTGTAGATGTTTGCGCTTTGAAATCTGTTTCCCGGATACTAAGATCATCTTCCTGCATATTAAAGCTGTCGATACCATGATTGATCTGTGCGTTGCGGATACTTTCAGTAAAATCAATCTGCTCGATCATATCACCAAATCTAAACGGTCTTGACTCTGGATTTAATTCATCGCCCTGCCCCGGCTTGAAACTATGATGATCGCCTTGTTTTGTTTTCTTCAGCTTGCCAAAAATTTCTTCTAAGCTTCTTTTGCGAATGCCTTGTTCAGTTTTTGGTGTGATCTTTATTTCTCCAAGCTGATTATCCTCGGTAATGTATCCTTTGTCTTTCAGATCCTCAATAAAATCGCCGATACCATATTCGTCGTCTGTCAATTCAAATTTTTTATCCAGTTCATTCATCCAGCTCAATGCTTCAGAAAGATCACCATTTGTATAAGTAAGTAACTGCATGAACATATCAAGCAGTTGTTCAAACCGAGACTTGCCTCCTTCATTCGGATCAAATTTTTTAAAATGATGACCGATCATTTTGTTTCAGGTTTGAAGTTTGATGTTTGAGGTTCTGTTGAAGTTTCTTCTTTCTTATAACGCTGTCCTTTAAATTCAGTTTGTTGGAGATATTTTATAAAGGCCATGATCTTTTTTCCCAATATTTCATTCTTTGCATAAAGCTCATCAAATTTTTCTTTGGTGATGTATTTGCGATTTAAACATCTGTATAGTTGCGATCTAAATTCTCCGTTCGAGCCTTTTGCTATCAGAAGAAAATTTTTAAATTCATTATTACCCGATCGCTCAAAACCTTCGGCTATACAATCCATTACTGAGCCTGAGGAAGAATTCATTTGATTTCTTAGCTCAAAATCCTTTGCAAGTAAAGTGGTCTCAACCAGCAAATCAAAATCAGAACATTGAGACATCGCTAACTGCCATATTTCTAAATCTTCAAAGCGGTTAATTGTTCCCATATTAATGATTTTTAAAAACCTTGAACTTCAAACTTCGAACCTCAAACCACTTAGCAAATTACAACTTTATTTAATCGGGCATTACCATAAATAAAAAACCTCCCGATTTCGGAAGGCTTCTTATTTTTTATTTTAAACAATCTTATTTAGCTTTTGGAGAATCTGGTTTCCCTTTTAAGGTGTTGGAATCAGGTTTTAACTTTAATAAAGGAGAATCCAACTTTTTATTCAAAGTATCTTTTGCGGCAGGGTTGTTTTCAGTTTCTGCACGTTTTAAATATTGCATCAAATTAAAAACCCTCGTCATTTCGTAAGATAGGCCTGATTGATTCTTTGAAAGATTTGCACCCAGATAAGCATCGGCCTGCTGGTTTGGCTGGCCTCCTTGTTGTTGTTGCATTTGCTCCATGAATTTTTGCTGGCTGTAATTCATCAGTATGTCTTCAAGTTGTTTCTTTGACATATCACCAAGCGAAGCAAAATACTCCATATGCTGATCAAAATCTTTTGTCAATGCTTTACTGATTTTCTTTGCAAGGTCTGTAGCGCCGCATTCATAAGCTGCTTCCATTAATGAAAGGCTGGCCTGGTTATGTAACTCTACACGGCTTGGTATACCATATGGCACATTTGTATCAGGAATTAGCTGGTCTGATTTTAACACGGCAGCTTTTGCTTCCTCCTTTTTTCCTTTTGCTATAAGTTCCTTAGCTAGATCTGCGTAAGATTGGCGAATGGTATAAAGGTGCCTGCGATTCTCTTCATCAAAATAAACACCTTTTACATCTGCATGCCCATTTGTGAATTTTTTCATCATGTTATCATACATAGCGATGGCATTCACATTTGAGGTTGGTTTTATCGGCAACAATCTAAAAGTAAGTCCATCCCCTCTTAAGAAACCATTTAATCCCAAACCAACCTGTGTCGGTGATGTAAAGTAGATCGGTCTTTTCCATTGATTAGTCGCAATGACATTCAGAATGATCAATTGATCTCTTGTAACGATACGGTTCGTCGGGAGTTCAAATTGCATTTCACTTGTCACTACATCTTCTGCATTTACAGTTCCATTTTTTCTTACTAGGGCAGTATCAACGGGAACTTTGAATTTTTTCACCGGTAAAACTCTCGCATCAGTTTGGTTGCCGATCACATTTTTCATTACATCATAAAGAGGATAAAATTGGTCCTGCGGTACTTTGTCATTCGCCATGTATTGCAAGTACTGTAGTTTATCGCCTATGATCTGGTCAGGACGCCAAATAACATCCACTGAATCGCTTTGGTTTATTTTATATCGCAGCTGGTTTATGTACCAATCAATACCCAACAAGCTGGTGTTGATGATGCGAATATCAGGCCTTACCTTTTCTACTTCCTGTGCATACCATAAAGGATAAGTATCATTATCTCCAAAACAAAACAGGATGGCATTAGGTGCGCAGCTTTCCAGGTAGTTTTTTGCATCATCTCTTGCCAATGTTTTTTTACTGCGATCATGATCATCCCATTCCTGGTTGGCCATCAGTATTGGAGCAAGCATACATATCACTGCTGCAGCAATATTTATAATTCTTTCATTCACTCCTTTTGAAGAAATTGCTTTTAACACTGCTGGTAATCCAGCAGCCAGTATTGCATAGATCGCAGTTATCATCAAAGAAGTTTTGATAACTGCTGTTCCAGGCAAATAGGTCATGCTAAAAACTGAGACAAGAAAAGTAAGAACAGATCCATACACCACTGTATTAAATGAATTCTGTTTTATTTCCTTTGTCAATTTTACAAATGCTGTTACGGCCAAGCCTATCCAGATTGCAAAGGCATAGAACGATCCTACAAACGCATAATCTCTTTCACGAGGCTGATTACCCGGCATATTCAGGAACAGTCCAATTGCGATACCGGTAAAAAAGAAAAGCAAAAAGTTCACGACCCAGTCATTCTTTTTCTTTATGAATTGGTATACACAACCAAGAATGCCAAGTAAGAAGGGCAGAAGGTATAATTTATTATTTGCCTTATTCTCTTTTAAACTATCCGGCATTGTGCTTTGGTCACCCAGCATTTGTTTATCAAGAATGGAGATACCAGTTTGCCAGTTCCCATCCCTTCGATTACCAAAACCCTGCAGGTCATTTTGTCTACCAGAGAAATTCCACATAAAATAGCGCCAATACATCAGGCCCATTTGATAACTGAAAAAGAAGTTAAGATTATCACCATAGGTTATTGGTGGATCATAAGAAACCCTACCGTTTGCATCCTGGTAAGGAGTTTTATTTAGCCAACTGGTATAAAATTGCAAATGGTCCTGTTGATCTGATCCATCCCAAATACGTGGGAACACCATCATTTGTGAAGCGTCAAAATCGTATACGTCATCTGTTCCAAGTGGCACATACTTATTTCCACCTAATGGGTCCGGGCCCCATTTCATTCTTCCTTTCTTCATGTCATAATAACCATCCCTGTCCTTGTCATCAGGAAGAGATCCGAAAGTCGGGCCATAGAGCAATGGAGCAGATCCGTATTGTTCACGGGCAAAATAAGAAGCAAGTGTCATTGGGTTATCAACGTTACTCATGTCGATTCCAGGGTTTGCTTTGGAACGAATAAGGGTTGTAACGTAAGTGGAATAGCCAATCATTATAAAAACGAGACACCAAACTGCCAGTCGAAGCATTGGCATTCCTCTATCTTTTGCCACTTTTAATAAGAACCACAGACCAACGCCAAGAAGTAGAAAGAAGAAAGTAAACCCTGTAAAGAAAGGAAGGCCAAACCCATTTGCAAAAATTCGATCAAATAAAGCTGATGTTCTTGGAATCGCATACACCATTCCAAAAAGTACTGCCCCTGTCAAAACGCAACCGAATAAAAATGCAAAAATTGATTTACGAACCGTTGGGGTATATTTTTTATAGAAATAGATCATTACAATAGCCGGCACGGTTAAAAGATTCAACAAGTGAACAGTAATTGAAAGACCTATCATGAAGAAGATAAAAACTATCCAACGATCGGCCCTGTTTCTTTCAACAACATCTTTTGCCAATTCATAAGCATGCTCCCATTTCAGCATGGCCCAGATAATAAGTGCGGTAAAGAATGAAGACAACGCATAAACCTCACCTTCCACAGCACTGAACCAAAATGTATCACTAAAAGTATAAGCCAAAGCGCCAACTACACCCGAGGCCATTACTGTAAAAGTCTGTTGCGCTGTCAGATTCTCACCATGATTTACAAACATTTTGCGGGCAAAATGTGTGATGGTCCAGAAAAGAAATAAAATACAGAAACCACTTGCTACAGCACTCAAAAGATTAACAGAACTGGCGGCGTTTGCAGCGTTACCGCCGCTAAACACAATAATAAATAAGCGGCCTAGCATGGTGAAAAGAGGGGAGCCCGGTGGGTGGGGGATGCCAATTTCATTCGCACATGCAATAAACTCGCCGCAGTCCCAAAAACTTGCAGTGGCTTCACGGGTGAGTGTGTAAGTAGCAGTAGCAATCAGCAATATTACCCATCCGGTAATATTGTTTACTTTCCTGAAATTCATAAAGATTTGATTTTATTCCTTTTTTTCCCGAAAGTCCTGAGTTTATCGAAGGATCGGTATGGAATGGGGGCAAAAATAGGGTTTCAACAGAAGATTTCGCCTTTCCGGCAGGCAAAACAATATTTAAAATATTTGGAAGGTTTGCTGAGTAATAGAGATGCTATAAAAGAATAGGAGCTATCTCTTTCCATGAATCAACTCTTTTGTGGCGGCCCTCATTTTTTAATTGATTATGGGGTTGGGTAAAGAGGAGACTGGTTCCTTTAAAAAGATCAAGATTTTTAAAATGATCATCGATCATTATATCCGCATCAACGATCTTTTTGCTGCCACAAAAGACGATTTGTTGCCAACTCAAAAAACTGAAATGTTCATTCAGCCATTCTAATTTTTCCGGAAGGCTCTGAGGAAACTCCATGGCGGCGGAAACAATGAACAATTCGTAGGTTTTATTTAACGCCGTCAATACTTCCACGCTATCTTTTACTACTGGTGCAGTTCTAAAAAATCCTTTCGCATAAACATATTCATTTATATGAGGGAAAGCTTTTCTTTCTTCAACCCCAATTACATCTTCTATCGGCCGTCTTTTGCCAAAATCTTTTTCATCGTAACGAAAAAATTGTTCATATACATCGGCGAGCACTCCATCCATATCAACAGCTAATCTTTCCATGACTATTCAAAATTTATTCTTACTGTTTGATAAAAAAGTTGGTTTTGTAAGATCTGTCTTGACTGTGAATTTTTTTCCGTGAACCCTTTTAGCCCAAGCAAGCCCGCCGCATTTCCTTTGTTGATTGCGATCTCCAGGTAACCAGCACTATTAAACAAAGCCAGTTTTTCACCCTCTTGTACATCGGCATAGGTTTGGCTGATATGATCGATCACTTCATCCCTTTTAAAATTTATTTTAAAGCCGCGGCCTTTACGTAGTTCTTCAAATTCATGACGGGTTATATTGACGATCACATTCTCAAAATTGTCAATAAAAATAATCTGGCCATCGATCCAATCATCGCCAATTGCCGGTCTTAATGGATTTTTTTCTATATAGGCTATATCAGGTTGGCCGATATTCTTGATCGACTCTCCGTTAATGAGCTGGTTAATTGTATTTCCAAAAATGTCTGCACACTGCAATGTGTTTTTCATTTTTCCATCCGGCCATGGAATACCAATAACGATCTCGGGCTTTTCTTCAAGTATCATTGTGAGGAGGCCATTGTTAGCACAAAAAAGATATTGGTTGTTATGAAATGCAAGTAGTAAATGATCCTGGTTTTTGTCAAACAAGTTCACCATGATAATATGATAGGTAAAATCAGGGAAATTATTAATAGCATTTTTGCAAACGTATGATGCCTGGGGATAATTAAACGGAGCGATGTTATGTGAAATATCAATCAAGCGAAAGTCGGAGTTGATTGACAATAGTCTCGCTTTTATGGCCCCGGTAAGGTAGTCGTGGTTACCGATATCAGAGGTCAGGGTTAGTAGTGGCATTATCAATTTAAGAATTTAGTCCCGATAGTTATCGGGAGCAGATTTCGGATTTTTTAACTTAAAGCAAAAGTAAGTTCGAGTTATAGAATTTACCATTGAAATCTAGAATCTTAAATCCGAAATCTAAAATCATTTCTCCAGTTTACCTTCTTTATAAAAAAACTTTCTTACCATTTTATCCGCAAGTCCGGGAAAAAATTTATTCAGAAACACAGTCTGTTTTCCCTGGAATGTCATTACAACCGTTCTTTTTCTTTTTTCAATTGCTATTAATATTCTTCTGGCACACTCTTCAGCTGTCATCATTTTGCCTTCGTCCATTGGGCTTTCGCCTTGAGCTTCTCCTTCTTTATTCAAAGCAGCATTCCTGATATTTGATGTTGTAAACCCGGGGCAAACCCACATTACATTAACTCCGGATTCAAGCAATTCAGTTCTGATAGCTTCCATCCAACCTTGTAATGCGTGTTTTGATGCAGAATAACCGCTTCTGCCCGGCAATCCACGATAACCAGCAATAGAAGAAACTCCCACTACAGATCCTTTTCTTTCAGTTAAAAATGGTAAAGCATATTTGGTACAGTAAACAGCGCCAAAAAAATTAATTTCCATTACTTTTTTGATCACGTCTACAGAAGCATCTTTCAATTCTGCCCGCATTGATATACCGGCATTATTGATCAGTACATCGATTCCACCATAAACCTTGTTTGTAAGTTCAATCAGCCTGCGACAATCATTTTCGCTGCTAACATCTGCTACCATGGTTTGAAGTTCAGCAGAAGGAAATTCAGTTTGTAACCGGTATAGCTTATCATGATTTCTACCACAAGTTGAGATCTTTGCTCCTTCTTTGATCAATTCTTCGACAAGCGCCTTTCCAATTCCGTCTGTACCGCCAGTGACAATTACAACTTTATCTTTAAAATAAGTGGACATTTTACTGCTTATTGTTACAAACGTACTTTAAAAATGCGGGTAATAAAAAAGCCTCCGTTTAAGGAGGCTTAAGTGGTGATCCCGCTGGGACTCCGTTTATTTAATTAAATAAATTGGCTTTTAAGAAATTGCCAATTTGCGAATCTCAATCCCGCCCGAATTACGCACTGCAAATTTCTTTCAACGAGCTACAATGTTTGACAAACAAATATACTGATTATTAGATTAGAGATGGATTCGAACCTTTCTCAAAATGTTTTGGAAATCAATATTGTCAAGAAGCATGAGTTTACTTGCTCATGAATTACTCAAGACCTTTCGAGTAATGCAAATCTGAATACAAACATAATACTTCTTGATCTGAGATTAATTTGGCGAAAATGCCATTTCGTACTGAACCAAGTCGAAAAATTCTTTTATGCGAAGATGGGACAATTATCTAACCAGCTTTTGAGCGATTTCTTTCAATTCGAGAGATATAGAATCCATTGCGATATTGAAATTTTGTGATTCATGATCCCTTTCGTTATTATACTGGCGATCCATTCAATTCTTTTGTTTAAAATTCTCCACTGGCTTTTATTGGAAGTATTTTCGTATCAGAATTAAATATTTTGTGTCCGGAAGTGTAATGTCTGATAAGAAAACTGCCAACCATTGTTAAAAAGATTTTCGTTATGCGTAAAGAAAGCAACCTGCATCAAGTCTTTTCAGTCAATTTCCAACAACTGAAAATCCCTTTTTTTGAAATAATGAAAATAAATTTCCCCGTCAATGATTTGATTATTTAACCCTTAAAAATCTTAAAGCATGCTTTTAGGACATAATTTTATTGGATTTGAAAATAAGTCTTTAGGCAATAAAAAAATGTATGCATTCAGTACAGCATTGAAACATAATTTGGCTGGCGAATTTTCTGTAGCAACAGAACAGGAAATTAATGAAGCGATATCGAAGGCAACGTCTGCTTTTGAAATCTATAAAAGAACATCTTTTGCAGAAAGGGCGGAATTTTTAGACAAGGTTGCAGATGAGATCATGCAATTGGACGAATTGGTTCAAAGAGCACATTTGGAAACTGGTTTACCGGAAGCTCGCATAACCAACGAAAGAGGAAGAACCGTTGGTCAATTAAGATTATTTGCTTCACTTTTGCGTGAAGGTTCTTTTGTTGAAGCCATTATTGACACTGCATTGCCGGATCGCAAACCATTGCCTCGTTCTGATATAAGGAGAATGATGCACCCAATCGGTCCTGTTGCTATTTTTGCTGCGAGCAATTTTCCTTTGGCATTTTCAACTGCAGGTGGCGATACTGCTTCGGCACTAGCTGCAGGTTGCCCAGTAATTATAAAGGCACATAGCTCACACCTTGGTACAAATGAACTGGTATCAAGCGCCATTATCAGCGCTGCCCAAAAATGCAGCATGCCTGATGGTGTATTCTCTTCTTTGATTGGAGAAGGAAGTTCGCTAGGACAACAATTGGTAAAGCATTCCCAAATAAAAGCTGTTGGCTTTACTGGCTCTTTCCGTGGAGGTATGGCATTGCTTAAAGCAGCAATCAATGAAAGAGAAGACCCCATTCCCGTATATGCAGAGATGAGTAGCATCAATCCTGTTTTGATTCTTCCAAATAAAATAGAGCATAACGTTGATGGAGTAGCATCACAACTCAGCGCATCCATTACACTTGGCGTTGGTCAATTTTGTACCAACCCGGGATTGTTATTTGTGGTAAAAGATGAGAATACAGAAACGTTTATTCACAAACTGGCACAGGCACTGCAGCAAGTGCTTCCTGCAACCATGCTGAACCAAACCATCTGCGGTGCCTATTACAAAGAGCGGCAGCAATTGTTATCGACACAAGGCGTTGAAGCGGTTTGGGCAGGTAATGAAGGAAGAGAAGATTATAAGGGAAGTGCGTTGCTTGCAAGAACAACGGCAAACAATTTTACAAAAAACAATTCATTACAAAATGAGGTGTTTGGTCCTTCATCGCTTGTTGTGGTTTGTGAAGATGAAAACGAATTGAAAACAGCATTACTATCATTACACGGACAATTAACCGCAACGGTTATTGGAACTACAGATGATTTAAAACATTTTCAAAGTTGTATTGATACTTTGATAGCACGAGTTGGAAGAGTTATTTACAATGGTGTTCCCACTGGTGTTGAAGTTTGCCATGCTATGATGCACGGCGGACCATTTCCTGCAACAACGTATTCTCATTTTACATCCGTTGGCACAGAATCTATCAAACGTTTCTTACGTCCTGTATGTTACCAGGATTGTCCGCAGGAATTTTTGCCGGATGCATTGAAAGATGAAAACCCGCTTCACATCATGCGAAAATTAAATGGTGAGTATACAACAGATGCTGTGCCACAATATGAAGTAGTTCAGTAAAAATAAAAACCATTTGTGGTCTGCAAATGGCTTTACTAACTTTCAAACTGTTTAATTTTCAGTTGCTACTTTTATTTTGACGACTATTTTCTTTACCACTTTATTTCCACCTGGAGTAATGTTAGGCCGGTGTGCTTCTGTTGGAAAGAAAAGCATAAATGTTCCGGCAGGTACGGTATAAATTTTTCCATCACCAGTATAATAAGCGATATCGGCTGCTTCATCGTATGGCTTATTAACAGTAACCGAAGTAACAGGAGTTTTAGACATGTTTTCTTCACCCGTTATCACATATTGAAGATCGATATACTTTCTGTGTGATTCAAAAGCTGTTTTATCATAATCCTTCGAAGGAGCTTCGGTCACAATAGCATAAATAGTATTACCATCAATCACATGCCTTCCGGTGTTAAGCATTTTAAGATCTGTATTTTTCAGAAAAGCAAAGGCTTTATCCCATGCTGCCTGGTTAAGATGGTATTGTTTTGCAAATTGTACTTTATCAATTGATGAATGTGGAGTTATTGAAAGACCATTCAGCCATTCTTTTTTCTTAAACCATTTTTTGGCTTTGTGGGCAGACCAATTGCTATTGGTTAACTGAGCAAAAAGATGATTAAAAGAAAGAGAGAATAAAAGGCTTGCAATCAGAAAGGATTTCTTCATATTTTTTTTGATTGGGTAGTGATCATTTTGTCGCCGGAAGCGCAAACACTACATAAGCTCTTGGTAAAGCTCCCGGATCCTTAGAATGATCAAAACTGTCTTTTGTAAAAAAATTTGTGGCGTTTACAACCAGGTATTGCCTGCCATTTAATTCATACATCATTGGCTGCGCATTTGATTCGTAGCTTAATGTGGTTTCCCATAATAAATTGCCATTGTCTGCATCATAAGCATATAATTTTCCTCCCTTACCCGTACAAAATAATACTCCAGTAGATGTAACAACAATGCCTTTTCGTTGTGAGCCATTGACAGCACCAGTTGTTTTATCACCCTTGCTGGAAGCAACGGCATCTTCACCAAGTGGTTGTTCCCATTTTATTGTACCGGTATTCAGATCATATGCAATGACCCGGGCCCATGGCGGATTCAATAAGTTAGGCCAGGCGGTACCATAATCAGTAGTATAACGGTTGACGGGATGTGGCACTCCCACGGGATAATCGCTCATTGGGGGTTTAGGTTTGACATCGGATTTTACAGGTGCACCTCCTGATGCTACAACAGGTCCATCAGGTAACTTGGTTGGTTGATTTGTTCTCGGACCGAAACCAAACCTGGAAGGATTGCCACCTAAATAACGGAATATTGCCGTTACACTTTGATCATCGACGTGGACCATTCCGGGCATTTGGCCACGGCCAACGGTTATCAGCGTTTTGAATTCATCAAAAGATATACGCTGTCCCGCATTGACAATATTGGGTGCAATTCCAATACCTGTTAAATTCTCCCCATGACAAGACCGGCAGGATGTATTAATAAGTGTTTTTGCTTTGGTCAGTTCATCTTTCGACATCAGTTCACGAGGCGACTTTACTCTTTCCAATTTATACACCGATGGATATTCCTGCGTTAAAATATATACCATGCCTTTACCCGGATCAGAAGCAGTATTGCCAAAATTCACTCCACCTAAAGCGCCTGGTAACATAATGGTTTCATATTTATCGGAAGGTGGTACGAACAAGCCTGATTTTGCAGCAGCAATTCTTTTATACCACTTTTGCTTTTCTTCTTCAGGTAAATAAGGATTCAACATTTCCTTAGTTACCTCATGTCGGGTAAAAGGTGGTACTTCCGTGGGAATAGGTTGCGTAGGCCATGATTTTTCTCCGGGCATTTTGCTGGCAGGAAAAGGTTTTTCTTCAATAGGAAAAATTGGTTTACCAGTTACACGGTCGAACACAAACATGAGTCCATGCTTTGTAGCAATCGCAACAGCATCTATCTGTTTGCCATTACGATTGACAGTAATTAATTGGGGCGCTGATGCAAGATCATAATCCCACAGATCATGATGAACAGTTTGAAAATGCCAAAGACGTTTACCTGTACGGGCATTCAATGCTACAAGGCAATTTCCAAACAAATTGCTCCCTAAACGATCGGCCCCATAAAAATCATAAGTAGGCGAGCCAATAGGTAAATAAACAATTCCTCTTTTTTCATCGACCGACATTTCGCTCCACACATTTACACCGCCAACATATTTGTAAGCATTTTTTGGCCAGGTACTGTAACCAAATTCGCCCGGACGGGGAACGGTGTGGAATGTCCATGCCAATTTACCGGTAACCACATTGTAAGCCCTTATATCTCCGGGGGCAGAAAAATAACCTTCACCGGGTGCTGAGCCCATGATGATTAAATTTTCAAACACTACACCGGGCATCATCGACTGCATTCTTCGAATGGATGTCGGTTCACGGCCGAGGCCTTTTCGCATGTCAACATAACCACTGGCGCCAAAACTCACGATTGATTTTCCGCTAAGAGCGTCTATAGCCTGCAAAGTATTATTAAGAGTAAAAAGTAATCGCCTATCTTTTCTGTCTTTGCTTTCCCAATAATTAATTCCTCTGCGTGTTAATCCCTGCAAGTTGGCATGTATCCAGCTCTCTTTTCCTGTTTCAGCATTTATTGCCACAAGTGAGGAGTTCTTCGCCATGACATACATGATAGTATCCACAACAATTGGACTAAAAAAATTAAATGCTGAATCCATCGTTGGATAAACCCAGGCCACTTTTAGATTGTTCACATTTTCCTTTGTGATCTGTGAGCCTTCAAAATACTTTGATTGATCTGGACCTCCTCCATACTGATTCCATGTGGAATGATCATCGCTTCGGATGTAAGGATTAAAGGCTGCAAAACTGAGCAAAGACGTGATTGAGATAATGACACAGATAATTTTAAGAGGTAATCTTTTCTGCATTAGCAAGTGTTTGTGTAAATATTCTATTAAATATAGGATGAACTTATAAAACGCTAGTAATTATATAGCAATAAATCACGCCATCGTCATGTAAAAGACATGTGATATAGTCGTTCCTTAAAATAAATGATGCATACTCTTTGAAAAGAACACGAAAATGCATTGAGGCATTTAATGAAGCCGCTAACTTTTCACCCTGGTAAGTTTCATTTCACCTCTATCGTTCTTGATTAAAAGTTCATTTTCATTAATAACTTCCCCGGTACTATTGATGGTCGTATCATTGAACGAAATGCTGTATGAGAATTTCTTACCGTCAACCTTTCCGTTTTCGAGTTTGGCTTCACCAAACTGCGTTTTCCAGGTGCCTGTCAATGTGTTTCCTTCCACTTTAAAAGTGTAATTCACTTCAAATGTACCATTGGGTGTTTCCCGGGTTCCTTTCCAATTACCATCAAGAGTGTTTTGCGAAGAAGCAATTAAACCTGCGGCGAGGAATAATAAGGTGAATACGATTTTCATTTTTCAATAAATTTTTGATTGAATAAACAAGCAATATGAATTAAAAATAAGATATGATATATCAAAAAATGTTCAATAAAATTCAGCGATAAATCCTGTACAGTTAGCTAAAATGAAATCATTATTTTTCATTTTCTAACACAAAGAAATGCAGTCATGAGATCATCACTAAAAATTATTTGCAATAGCTTTTTAGCGGCTTGTTTGTTTGTTTTAACGCATTGTTCCTCTAATCCCGGCGTGGAATCAGAATGGGATAAAACAAACAAAGAACTTATTGCTAAGTATAATCTGACGGAAAGAACACTTCCGAAACTTCCGAAAACAATTATTGAATCCAATCTTGAACCGGCTAAAGTAAAAAGTGTTGATAATTTAGATAGCGTCCTATTATATCCAGGTGTAAAGGCAAAACTGTTCTGGGGGAGTGGTACAATGATCAGCATTGTTCAGTTAGAACCGAACGCAAACATCCCTGGAGAAACTTTACCCTCAGACAGATTTGTTTTTGTTTTGGAAGGTTCCATTGATCAGGTGTTAAACGGAACATCAGTCACCATGATCTCAAAAAAAAGAGAAAACCCTGATGGAACGCATAGCGGTACACCAAAAATTGATTTCGTTTATATTGAAAAAGGGAGCAAGAATTCCATTACTGCAGGAGCATCAGGTGCCAAACTTTTGGAAGCTTACAGTCCATTGCGTCTTGACTATCTTCAAAAAGCAGGTGTCAAAAATCTTCCCGAGGAAATTGATGATGTTGAAACCACACTTCAAGCTAATATAGCCCCTAATAAAGTTTATGACTTATACGATATTCAACTTACCAAACTTGCTGAAGGTGCTTATTCCAGGTTGGTCTCAGGAAGAAATACACAATTGAGTTTTATTTCAATGGATCCTGGCTCAACTTTTCCGCATCATATACATCCTGAAGAACAAATGATGTTTGTGCTACGTGGTGGTTGTGATGAAATTCTTTTGGATGGAAAACAAAGCATAAAAGTGAATGATGTTGTTCGCATTCCTTCAAATATGGTGCACGGCGCTGAGATCGGCGATCTGGGCTGCGATGCGTTGGATATCTTTTGGCCTGCCCGTAAAGATTATCTGGAGAAAGAAAAAACGGCAATGGCAACTTATCGCACAATCATTCCTGAAAATGCAAAACCCGAATTAGAAGTTGATGGAAAGAAAACCAAACCTGAATTGACGTTTACCGAAGGTCCTAAATGGATGAATGGAAAGGTTTATTTCTCCAACATGTATTTCGATCAAAACTTTAATGCTGATCCTAAGAAAAGTTCAACTGTTGAATTGGAACCAAATGGCAGTTACCGGAATATTACCGAAGGCAAGATGCAAACAAACGGATTGTATCCATATAAAAATGGTCACCTTCTTGTTTGCGATATGATGGGACACAGAATAGTGGAGATGACAACAAAAGGAGAGGTGGTTAAAGTAATTGCGGACAAGTTTGATGGTAAGCTGATTGATGGCCCCAATGATATTATCACCGATGCAAAAGGAGGTGTTTATTTTACCGATCCGCAGTTTACTATGGAGCCGGAAAAAAATCAGCCGGGACGTGCCGTGTATTATGTTTCACCGGAAGGAAAAGTAAGCAGGCTTACTCAACCTAATGAATTTGCAATGCCCAATGGTATTTTACTTTCACCTGATGGCAAAACACTTTACATCAACAATTGCTATGATGATGAATCGTGGTATCCTGTAAAAAGTGAAAAGGATAATTTCATTTGGGCTTATGATGTTAATGCAGATGGCACTATCAGAAACGGACGCAAGTTTGCAAAATTATTTTTGACTGAAAATGTATTGGAAAGAAAAGGACGATCTTCCAGCGCCGATGGAATGGCGATTGATAAACAAGGGAATATTTATGTAGCTACTTATTATGGAGTGCAGATCTTTAACAGCAAAGGAGAATTTGTAGGAATGATCAACGTGCCTTCGTTCCCTGTAAGTCTTTGCTTTGGTGACAGCGATATGCAAACACTATACATTGTTAGCTATAGCAAGGTGTACAAAATCCGTACAAACATGGAAGGCTTTGTCAACTATTTATAAGCGCAGGATTCTGTGGTAAACGAATGAAACAAGGACCAAAAAAGTAAAATGATAATCCTGAAGAAAGGTCAATAAACATCGTACAATAAAAAGGAAACTTACGAGCAAGCTCATAAAACTCATGAAAAAGAAATCTACCATGAACACTAAACACGCAACACTGTTGCTTACCGTGGGCTTTGTAATATTAGCAGCATCCGGATTACAAGGATGTTCCGCTACAAAAGGTAAAACTGACGCTGCAGTCACACCCGATACTACCCGAAGTATCGGCGCTTACTTTAGTCCGGCAACGACAAAACCGAAGACACCAAATGCTGAAGGATTCATTCAACGGTGGTTATTACTGGAACCGATCAGCAAACCAAACCGCACCAACACTGTTTTTACAGACAGCTATATCAGGAAAGCTTTCGACACTTTGTATTTTCCAAACCAGTTTACGATTCTTCCAAAAGATGGAGAAAAGGTAAAAGTTGGACAGCAGGACCTGGCATGGCATGCATTAGACAGCAAAAATTACAATGTCAAATTATTTCGCTTCGCTTACGGGTTAAACAAACCCATATACGGAGTTGTGTTTTGGTCAGTAACCGTCGTAAATAGTCCAAGGGAAATGAAAAATGTAAGAATGGCGATCGGCTCTAATTCAGCATCCATGTGGTGGCTGAATGGAAACGAAGCAGCCATACTTTCCGGCGACAGGCGTATGGTAATGGACGATGTTGTTTCAACTCGCCTGACATTAAACCAGGGAAGGAACATCATCCGCGGGGCAGTGATCAATGGTCCTGGAATGAGTGACTTCTGCGTCCGACTCCTCGATGAAAAAGGGCAACCCATAAAAGACCTTACGATTAGTTACGAATGAAATTATTCAGTCACCTTATTTAAGATCTCAATTGTAATCAGCTTTATTATGAAACAAAGAATTAAAATAATAAGTGTAATAGCATTGTTAGAGTTTTTAACCGCAACCGCCATAGCACAAGTAGGCAAACCATATATTCATGATCCCTCAACCCTTACTGAATGCGAAGGCAAGTATTACACGTTTGGTACAGGTGGCGGTGGATTAATTTCCCAGGATGGTTGGACATGGTATGGCGGAGGAGTAAGACCCGGGGGAGGAGCTGCTCCGGATGTTGTAAAAATTGGTGATCGATACCTTGTAGTTTATGGTGCAACTGGTGGTGGTTTGGGAGGTGGACATAATGGAAGAATATTGACCATGTGGAATAAAACGCTTGATCCAACATCTCCCGATTTTAAATATTCAGAAGCTGTAATTGTTACTTCATCTAATGGGGTGGAAGATAATGATGCTATCGATCCGGGCCTTCTTCTCGATCCAACCGATGGACGTTTATGGTTATCATACGGAACCTATTTTGGATTTATTCGTTTAGTGGAATTGGATCCTAAAACAGGTAAACGTGTTGAAGGAAATAAAGCAATAAATATTGCCATTGATTGTGAAGCAACAGATCTGATGTATCGCGATGGATGGTATTATCTGTTAGGCACACACGGAACGTGCTGTGATGGTGCCAACTCAACTTACAATATCGTTGTTGGCCGTTCCAAAAAAGTAACGGGTCCTTATCTCGATAATATTGGAAGAGACATGTTGAAGGGTGGTGGCAAAATGGTACTTGCGGCCAGTGAAAGATTATTAGGTCCCGGGCATTTTGGACGGACTGTTCTTGAAAGTGGCGTTGAAAAAATGTCTTGCCACTACGAAGCAGACTTAGATCAAAGCGGTCGTAGTGTATTAGGTATCCGGCCTTTGCTCTGGAAAAACGGATGGCCTGTTGCTGGAGAGATTTTTAAAGAAGGCACTTATGAAATTGAATCCGAGAGAAGAGGATATGCTTTGGAACTTATCGTCGATTTTACAAGAATGCCGGGTGGAATGCGATTTAACAGAAATAATGATGAACCGATAAAACCTGTTGCATCACAGCAATTGGCAGACGTGATTAATACGTGGCGAACCGGTAACATTGGCGTAAGAATAGGTGATTACATGGGACGGCCTCATCAAAAATGGACGATCACAGATGCGCCTGATACAACAGGATATCTTGGCGGACCTTATTACAAAATTGTAATTGCAGGAACTGACAGAGCATTGGCAGCTACTGCAGATGGTGAAGTCATAACCGTTCCTAAATTTAGTGGCACATCAGAACAATTATGGCGGATCGATCAATTGATTGATGGTACTTATAGGATCATGCCTAAAATAGTTCCCAATTCAGGAAAGAAGTTAGCGTTAATATCTTCGGGAGACAGTACACCTACACTTGCAGAATTTGATTTTAATAGTGATAATTCAAAATGGAATTTTAAGGCTCACTAATCTATAAAAGAGATCTATATGAAAAGAAAACTCACATCCTTATTACCCGCTAAGGCTCTTGTTGTTTTGTTAGCGTTACAGTCATGTGTTAATAATGTATCAGCACAGAATCCGAATCAACAACAAAGACCCAGTTTGCCTCCCATTCCGATAAACGGGGATACCACTCATACTCTTTCAAGATACTTTACCCCTGTTGCTGGTGGAAAAAAAACACCGAATGAAAAGGGATTCATTCAACGCTGGCTTGTGTTGGAGCCTGTGAAGAAAGACATTACCCGGAATAATATATTAACCGACAGTTATCTCAGAACTACATTTTCAGCAGATAATTTCTCCAGCGATTACACCACTGTTCCGAAAAACGGCGAAATGATTAAGGTGGGAAACCAGGAATTGAAATGGTATGCTTTAGACACAAAGACATTCAACTTTAATTTATACCACTTTACGTATGCTATAAACAAACCGACATACGGCATATTGGTTTGGCTTGTCACTGTTATCGATTCACCGGAAGAAATGAAAAACATTCGGATGACTGCGGGATGTAATTCAGCAAGCATGTGGTGGTTAAATGGCCAGGAAGTGCTTACCCTTTCCGGTGACAGGGATATGATTGCGGATAATGTCACTTCTCAGCGGGTAACGCTTAAAAAAGGAAAGAACATCATTCGTGGAGCTGTAATTAATGGCCCCGGTATGGCTAACTTCTGTGTTCGCTTTTTGGATGAAAAAGGACAACCAATAAAAAATCTCAGCATTAGTTATCAATAAAATTTCTTATTCGATTTAAAACATTAATTATTCTGAAACGAACTTGTTATGAAAAGAATTATAATTTCCACGCTGCTCGCAATATCGATAACAGAATTAGTAATAGCTCAGGTAGGAAGACCATTTATACACGATCCCTCAACCATAGCTGAATGTGATGGCAAGTATTACACATTCGGAACTGGTGGAGGCGGATTAATTTCAGAAGATGGTTGGACATGGTATGGCGGAGGCGTAAGACCGGGCGGCGGAGCAGCACCAGATGCAATGAAAATTGGTGACCGCTACCTTGTAATATATGGAGCCACCGGTGGAGGAGGTGCACACAGAGGCGCCATTCTTACCATGTGGAATAATACATTGGATCCGAAGTCGCCGAACTTTAAATACTCTGAACCTGTTGTTGTGGCTACATCTGATGGCTATGAAGAAAATGATGCCATCGATCCGGGTCTTTTCTTAGATCCTACCACTGGTCGCCTTTGGTTGACATACGGTACCTATTTTGGATTTATTCGCCTTGTAGAGTTGGATCCTAAAACAGGAAAGCGTGTGACAGGAAATAAATCAGTTGATGTAGCCATTACTTGTGAAGCTTCGGATTTGATATATCGTGACGGTTGGTACTATTTGCTTGCCACGCATGGTAGTTGTTGCGATGGTGCCAACTCTACTTATAATGTAATAGTAGGCCGTTCTAAAAAAATAACAGGTCCTTACGTCGATAACGTGGGAAGAGACATGTTGGAAGGTGGCGGTAAAATGGTGGTGGCTACCCGCAGTGGGTTAATTGGCCCCGGCCATTTTGGACACACGATAATTGAGAAAGGAGTTGAAAAAATGTCTCTTCATTATGAAGCAGATTTAGAACAAGGTGCTCGTAGCGTATTGGGCATTCTGCCGGTGCTTTGGAAAGATGGATGGCCTGTTGCAGGAGAGAAATTTAAAGAGGGTACATATGAAATTGAATCGGTGAGAAGAGGATATGCTTTGGAACTGGCGGTTGATCTTGTAAGAATGGCTGGTGGTCCCCGGGGATTTGGCGGCCAGGCAAACAATGAACCAATAAAACCAGTTCCGTTCCAGGAATTAGCAGATGCAAGCAAAAACTGGCCAACAGGTAACATTTCCGCACGGATCGGTGATTATATGTCACGTCCTCATCAGAAATGGACGATTACAGATGCGCCTGATACAACAGGGTATTTAGGTGGCCCCTATTATAAAATTGTAGTGACAGGAACTGAAAGAGCCTTAGCCGCAACTGCTGATGGTGAAGTGATAACAGTTCCAAATTTCACTGATGCACCGGAACAACTTTGGCGGATCGATCAATTGATTGACGGTACTTATAGAATCATGCCGAAGATGGTTCCTAATTCAAACAAAAAGCTTGCGTTGATATCTTCAGGAGATAGTACACCAACACTTGCGGAGTTTGATTTTAGTAGTGATAATTCTAAATGGAATTTTAAGGTACACTAGAAATGTATCATCTATGCAAAGAAGATATTAGATGAACTGCATCTTTTTCTTTCCTTTAAAATCAGTCGCATCTTCACACATGTTCTACCATAATTAAAGTAAAGATGATAAAATGCGAGTTCCATTTCTTGAATGATCGTAATAAATTAAAAATGAAACAAATCATCATAAGGCCTATTATCGTTGTCCTGGGTTCTCTTTTTTTTTCGTTTACACCGAACAGAAAACTTCATCAAGACACCAACCCTTATTTCTTCACAATAAAAAAAGGAATAGAAACCTTGGAGTGGGGTGAAAGGGACGATAAGAAAGTTTATCTCTACACTCTCACCAATAAGCACGGTATGCAGGTAAAGATTACCAATTACGGTTGCATTCTCACAGCGTGGATTGCGCCGGATAAAAATGGTAACAAAAGCAATATCGTTCTTGGCTTTGATAGTCTTGAACGTTACACACCAGCTGTTCCGTATTTTGGTGCGGTGGTCGGTCGGTATGGTAATCGCATTGCAAAGGGGCAATTTACGTTGGATGGAACAGCGTATAAACTGGCAACCAACAACGGCCCCAATCACCTGCACGGCGGCAACAAAGGATTTGATAAAAGAGTTTGGGACGTATTGCCCATAGATAAAAACAAACCTTCCCTTACGTTGCATTACCTAAGCAAAGATGGCGAAGAAGGTTACCCGGGTAATTTGGATATTACCGTAAAATATACATTAACCGATAATGATGAATTAGTGATTGAATACAACGCTACCACCGATAAGGCAACACCAGTTAATTTAACCAATCATAGTTATTTCAATTTGACAGGGGATGTACGTAATACCATTTTGAACCATATGCTTTGGATAGACGCAGATAATTACACACCAATGGACAACACATCCATTCCAACCGGCGAGATAAAACAGGTAAAAGGAACACCGTTTGATTTTACGTCGCCGCACAAAGTGGGTGATCGGATTGACTCGGTGCGAAATGGATACGATAATAATTTTGTGCTCAACAAAAAGTCCAATGTTCTCAAAAGAGTTGCGTATGTGTTTGATTCCTCAAGCGGGAGAAAACTGGATGTTTATACCACCGAACCGGGATTGCAATTTTATACCGGCAATTTTTTAAACCCTTCATTAAAGACGAGCAGTGGACAATCTATCAATCGTCGCACAGCTCTTTGCTTGGAAACACAGCATTTTCCCAATAGCCCGAATCAACCCAATTTTCCCAATACAGTTTTGCGTCCAGGCGAAAAGTTTCATTCCGTTACAAAGTATAAACTGAGTGTAAATAAATGAGGGTATAGCGCATTTGAGAAATTATGACCCATTAGCATAACCTCTACTAATAGATAATGAAAAAAAGCAAATGAAAAGAACAAACATATTAAACCAAAACATGCAGGAAGCATACTGTCAATCCAAACCAGAATGTTCCTGGTTGAAAAAACAGTTCGTTGCATTCGTTATCTTTTTTGGGTTTGCTTTAGTGGTTTTTTTGCCCGGCACTGTAAAAGCACAAGTTCCTATTTATCTCAATCCTTCTTATTCTTTTAGGGAAAGAGCTACAGACCTTGTTTCGCGTATGGCTATCGAAGAAAAACAAAGTCAGCTTGGCAATACCATGCCTCCAATTCCCCGATTGGGTGTAAAAAAATACGATGTATGGGGCGAGGCCCTGCACGGTGTTGTGGGAAGAAATGATAACAGCGGAATGACTGCGACTTCGTTTCCTAACAGTATTGCAGTTGGTTCAACCTGGGACCCGGAGTTAATTAAAAGAGAAACAAAAATAATTTCCGATGAAGCCCGTGGCTTCAATTATAATTACATTTTTACATTAACCTATTGGTCGCCTGTTGTTGAACCGACAAGAGATCCACGCTGGGGGCGCACTGCCGAAACATTTGCCGAGGATCCTTTTCTTGTTTCACAAATCGGTAGTGGTTTTGTTCGCGGATTAATGGGCGATGATCCCAAATACCTGAAGGCTGTACCGTGTGGCAAGCATTACTTTGCCAACAATACTGAATTCAATCGTCACAACGGCAGTTCTAATATGGACGACCGCGACATCAGGGAGTTTTATATTCGACCATATAAGGACTTGATTCAAAAAGATAAGCTTCCTGCGATCATGACAGCTTACAACGCTGTGAACGGCATACCTATGTCCGCCAGCAGATTTTATGTTGATTCGGTTATTCGTAAAACCTATGGATTGAATGGATATATAACAGGTGACTGCGATGCAATATCTGATATCTTGAATGGTCACCACTTTACAAAAAGCAGGGAGGAAGCAACTGCACTGGGTCTTAAATCAAGCGTTGACTGTGATTGCGGTAGTGTATACCAGTCAAGCGCAATTGGCGCTTTAAGGAATGGACTTGTAACTGTGGCCGATATAGATAAAGCATTGGTGAATCTGTTCACAATAAGAATGAGATTAGGAGAATTCGATTCTCAAAATCTTGTGCCGTATAAAGATATCAAACCAAGCATCATCAACGATCCCTCTCACAATGATCTTGCGTTGGAGGTTGCAACAAAGACACCTGTTCTTTTAAAGAATAATCCTGTTGCGAAGACAGGAAAAATAGCACTTCCACTTAATGGGTCTTCTATTAAAAAAATTGCCGTTCTCGGTCCGCAGGCCGACGTAGTTGAACTGGGAGATTATTCAGGACCAATAGAAGCGAAGTATAGAGTAACACCACTCGCCGCAATCAAGAAATACATTGAACAAAATAAACTGAACATCGAAGTCGTATCCAAAGCCGGTGGAAATACCGCACGTCGTACAGATTTCTTCAACATGGTTAAGTTCTCAACGGTTACTAAGGCCGGTGCGATAAAAGAATTTGATGCAACTAAATTTGATGCATCATCTAATGGCCTGATCACATCGGCAAGATTCGGCAGTGCTTCGGTTCGCGGAATAAAAGATGGTGACTGGACTGTCTACAATAATGTTGATATAACCGAGATAGATTCGATCCGTTTCAATATGACTGTTTCCGGTAATGGAGGCACTATTGAAGTCCGTGTAGGATCACCAACAGGAAATATTCTTTCATCTACAAAAGTTACTCCTCAACAACAACCAGGTGGAGGCGGATTTTTTGCACGTCCGCAAAATGTTTCTGCCAAACTAAATACACTTGGTATTTCAGGATCACAAACCGTAGTACTTGTCTACCGTGAAGCTGAACTTCCTGCGACCGATAAAGAAACACTTGACCTGGCAGCATCTTCGGATGTGGCTCTTGTTTTTGTTGGTACTGATCAAACTACAGGTCGGGAAGAATCAGATAGATTCAGTTTATCATTGCCTGGCAATCAGAACGAGTTGATTCAATCCATTTCAAGCGTTAATCCCAATACTATTCTTATTATCCAGGGCATGGGCATGGTGGAAATTGAACAATTCAAAAACAATCCAAACATTGCAGGAATCATCTTTACAGGATACAATGGACAGGCACAGGGAACAGCTATGGCTAAAATACTGTTTGGTGAAGTAAACCCAGGCGGAAAAACCAGTGTCACCTGGTACAAATCTCTCAATGACCTTCCTGATTTTAACGACTACAACCTGAGAGGCAGCAATGGTAAAACTGGCAGAACTTACATGTATTTCAATAAAGATGTTTCCTATGAATTTGGATACGGCCTGTCTTATACAACTTTTGCATACAGTAATTTTCGCATCAGCAAAACAGCCATTACACCAAATGATAAAGTAACTGTTTCGGTTGATGTAAAAAACACGGGTGTTACTGATGGTGATGAAATCGTTCAGATTTATGTAAAAACACCAGAAAGTCCGGCATCACTCCAACGACCAATTAAACGTCTGAAGGGTTTCAAAAGAATAATGATTCCAAAAGCACAAACGAAAACTTTTTCTATTGATATCGACTGCGCTGACCTCTGGTTCTGGGATACACAAAACAAACGAATCACTTTCGATCCGGGTAAATACATATTCGAAATTGGAGCTTCTTCAAAAGATATTAAAGGTACGGTGGAAGCTAAGATGAACGGCACATACAACGCTGTTTTGTCTACCGTGGTTATTGATTGCGACAGCGTAGTATTAAAACCCAGAGATAAGGTGCAAACAAGTGTTTCTGCCGCGATGTCGGACGATAGCTTCATTGATACGAAAAAAACAAGTGTGGTTTACAAGAGCAACAACACGTCGGTGGCTACCGTTGATGCAGCCGGTAGAGTTACAGCTGTTGGTCCCGGTTCAGCATCCATAGTGGCGAACGTGACAGTAAAAGGCAAAACGCTTTCAAACAGTGTTTCCATTAAAGTAATGCCCGACCTTTCACCCAAATCAATAAAGATTAACGGAACAGACCTGGCAGGATTCAGCAAGGATATCAAAGCCTACAGCTTCCTGCTAAAACGCGATGAGAAACTGCCGGTCATAACAGCGGCTGCTTTGAGTAATGGCATCGAGACTGAAGTAGAACAGGCGAAGGGTATACCCGGAACGGCCATTGTAAGATTTACCGATAAACGAACATTTGAAAAAAATACGTACTACCTAAATTTTGATATTCCGTCAGTAAGCGATGAATTTAATGGCACGGTTGGGAAACAGTGGCAATGGATACGAGAAAACAAGGCAACTTACAGCTTATCGAAAAAAGAAGGTGCACTTATTATAACAACAGAACCAGGCGATGTGTCTGAAGCCAGCAACAATGCAAAAAATATTTTGCTGCAAAGTGCCAATAGCGACTGGATTGCCGAAACAAAACTGACGGCTTCACGGACTCCTTTGCAGCCTGAAAATGCTGGTCTGTTGGCTTACCAGGATGATGACAATTTTGTAAAATTGATGCTTCGGGCGGTTGTAAAAACCCGCCAGTCACGTGGGCCCGTGCCACCAGCAACAATTGATCTTGTAGTGGAGGAAAACGGTATTGCCAAATCTGTAGGTTTTTTCAATCTTACCGAACCCGTTACCGGTGATAAAAGTTTACAGCTAAAATTGGAGAAAAAAGGAAATACCTATACGGCTTACTATGCCATCAACGGGGGAGCGTTTGTTAAACTCGGTGTGGCCAATGCGCTGTTGAAGAATATCAAGGCTGGACTCATAGCTTGTGACGGCGTTATCATTCAAAGCATGAAGAATGTTTTCTATTTCGATTCGGATACAACAAAACCAAATACGCCGTTTGATGTAACGTTTGATTATTTCCACATTACCAACCAATAGGCTTTTGTGTTTGTGACGAATGCGAACAGCATGGAAAGAAGGACAATTCTCAAAACAATTTCCTTCACTCTATAAAGTTTTTCCCGAGCTTATCGCCTCATCACATTCCCTTTATACTGAGGAGAAGGTGTCATTGTCAATTGTGCCTTGTTGTTATCTGCATCCAAAACCATAAACTTCGGGCTTTGCGAGGTATAAGGCTTCCACACATCGCCACTCTTACCATTGGGGTTGCCATATTTTGCAAGGTTAGTCCAGTAGTCGACCATTTGATTGCTTAAGGCTTTATCGCCTTCAGTAAAAGGTCTCCAGCTATGCTTCATAGAATGAAATATGTACCATAAATCGGAGGAGTGAAAAGCACCACTGGAATCACCTGGAAGCTGGCGCTGGAATAAATAAGCATAAGCAGGTTTGCTGCTCTGGGTTGAACGCAAGGCACAGAAATCACTCACAGGCTTTGTCATATCGCCCAGGTCATTCGCTGTAAACCCGATCATGTAAGGAATGTCTGATATTTCTTTAGCAGTGGCTGCATCGGTAAATGTTTTCTTCAAAAAATAATTATCAATAACGGGACTCCAGCCAATCCGTGTTTTGGTGGCATCCAAATATTTTTGAGACATCTGGATCAATTCATCAAAAGAAAGGGTCCGCATATCGTCTAATGTGGTTTTTCCAAAATAATCCATAAATTTTTTGTTCGCCGCTTGTGCAGTATCCAGGGGAATGCCGGGTCTTGCGTTGCTCAATCCACCGCCACTCATGCTGATTGCCTTACTCACCATGTTTTTTGAAATGGGAGAAGCACATAAAGATTGTACGCTGCCTGCACCTGCACTCTGACCGAAGATGGTTATGTTGTTAGGATCGCCTCCAAATTGTTCAATGTTGTCATAAATCCATTTCATTGCTGCAGCCTGGTCCATCAATCCATAATTGCCAGAAACACCGTGTGGACTTTCAGCTGACAAAAGCGGGTGCGAAAAGAAACCGATCACTCCCAGACGATAAGTTACCGATACCAGTATAACACCACGGGAAGCCCAATCCTCACCACCGTCCATTTCAGGTTCAAAAGCAAATCCTTCGCGATAGCCGCCACCATGTATCCACATAGCAACCGGAAGCTTTTTATTTTTGTCACCTGCAGCAGGTGTCCAGATGTTTAGATAAAGACAATCTTCGTTGAAAGGAACACTGCCACTGGCTCTCCACTCTCTACCGTAAAAACTTTGAGGATCCCATGTGATTTGCATTGCTGCAGCACCATAGGCGTTTGCTATCTTCACACCTTTCCATGGCACTACAGGTTGCGGTTCTCTCCAACGCAGTTTGCCAACTGGCGGAGCAGCAAAAGGAATTCCTTTGTAGACAACAACTCCTTTTGTCGGGGTCTCGACTCCCTTTATCTGTCCACCTTGAATGCTCAATACAAGGTTAGAATTTTTTTGGCTCCATGATGTTAAGGACAAAACCATTGATAGGCACAGCAACGTCCGGAAAGATATTTTTTTCATAATGCAAATCTGTTTTTATTGTTTAGATGTCAAATTTCACTGATAGCTATGGTCAATTGTTGATACATGTTACCATGTTCTTTTGCTCATAATTTTATCCAGTTCTGCACGGGTCATCTTTCCTAATTCAGGATGTTTTTCAAGCCATTTTAAAAATTCAGTTTTTAGTTCATCGTTCCATTGGCTATCGATTTCTCCTGTGCTGTATTTACCGTTGCGCACCATTTCAAAACCAAATTGATCCTTGCGTATAACAAATTCCGCTGTACTAACAACCTGCTCAGCCATGTGTGCCGGTATAAAGAGAACTCCTTCTCTTGTCGCAATAACGAGATCACCGGGAATCACAATTGCATTACCGATGCGAATGGGTGTATTCAAACCCATCAATACCATTTCTTCTGTAAACGATGGATGAAAGTCGCGAACGAAAGCATTAAAACCTTTAATGTTTTTTATTTCCTGCAGATCCCTTGATGCACCGTCAAACACAACACCGTTACCTGATTTGCTATAAATGGAATTGGCCAACGTGGCACCCATGATAGGACCACCTCCAATTTTTCCAAAAGCATCGGCAACATATAAATCGCCTTTGCTTAATATATCTATCGGCCAGGAATTGGTGTTACCTTTTCTTCCTTGTCTGGCGCCACGTTCTTTAATATTTTTTTCTATATCGGGACGGCTTGGCATATACATAGCAGTAACTGCACGTCCCGTCATTAATGTATCATTCACTATTTTCCATCCGCCTTCAAATTGATTTAGATAACCTTCATTTCTCAACACAGTCCATGCATCATCAATCATAATATGCTTTGCCCGTTGAAGCAAGCTGTCTGAAATTTTTGGTCTGCCATCTGCAAAACGTTCTCCTTTCCATTCTGAAGTGAGAAAGACCAATTCTTCCTTTGAAATCGTTTGTGCAAATAAAAAATTAGTAAAAGAAACACTTAATAAGAGTAACAAAATGATAAGCTTTGCTTTCATGTTTGGATAATTTATTGTTCAAATTCAATATTCCCATGCATTCTTCGAAATATTTCTCACAGCTTGTTCTCCCAATCTTTCTCTTATTTGGGTAAGGTATAAACTTCGTGGCGTTACATGCATGTCCATCGATTCAACAAGACCATTTGGTTTTGTCAGATCCTGCAGACCTGCATTAAAGATGACTGCATTCACACCAATATGGCCGAACGAATAGTTTTGCGCGGTGGGTGGTCTTTGAATCAGGAAATCCCCTTCGCAATTCCAGAAAACAATATTAGCACCGGCCCAGCCAATGATGTAATCCCAATATCTTGCTGTCAAGGGAGCTTTGATGTTATCATACAACACGCCATTTACCCAATGATTATGCGGCTCACTTGTTGAATATGGATTGACAGCTTTGCAATCGAGAAAAACATTTCCGCTTGATTCCTGGCCTTGTAATACAAAAGAATGCCGCCCTTTCTGTGAAAAACATCTTTGCACCAAACAGAATTGTCCATTCATGTGGTAAGTAAAACGTCTTGCACCCATGCGAATGGAAACAGGCTCCCATGATTCACAATCCTGAACGGTGATCCATTTTGTACCAGCATTGCTTTGTACTACGCTATTGCCAAAATGAAGTGCAGTTATATTTCTTACCCAAACATTTTTTGCATTGCTGATGTTGATGAAATTGAAGTAATGATTTTCATCTGAGAAATATTCGTCTCCCTGGTATTGATATTTTGGATCTAATTTATCCCGATCCATATTGCCGTAATTTTTCTGGCGAACAGATGGATCATATTCAGAAACGCCCCGCAAGTTTTCGATGGCTGACTGCTCAATTCTTTGATCATTGTATTTGATAAGTTCTCCGCCACCCCAGCGGGATTCAATAGCACAGAAGATGGGAGCATCAATTGTGATAGTGTTTCCTTTTATATCAACAATAGTTCTGTCATAATTAATATTGAAAGGTTGCCATCGATTTCTTCCAACAGTTGTTGTGTCTTCGCCCAATTCTTTAATCCAATCCTGGTTGCCAATTCGCCTGACAATTACTTTATCACCTTTTTTAAATGCTTTAGCAGATGTTACATTAAAACTCGTTGCTCCTACTGGAACATAATTATCAGTAATGATCTGCTTTGAGTCTTCCTGCAGTTTTACGGCGGAATCACCAGCAATATTAATGAGTGCAGGTCTGCCACCACGACCAGGTCCTTGCTGTGGCCTTTCTTTTGGAGTTTTACCAATCAGGATCGTACCAATGTCACTCATGCCTTCGCCACGCAATACGATACCGGAAGTTCTTATGTATATAGGTTTCTCGAGATTGTATTGCCCCATTTTTAATAAGATGGCTCCTCTGAATCCAAAAGCATCAAGCGACAACGATGATATGCTATCAATTACTTTTTGTAGACGTTCTGAATTATCACCTGGCATTGGCCAAACAATTGCTTTGATCTGCACATTAGGAATTGGAACACCACCACCTTTATATCCTGCATTTGAAAAATCAGGGATCTTATTACCGAGACTATCTGCTATATAAACCAGTTTCCCATCAACACCGGGATATACAAGTGATGTTGTTGGTGGAAGATCCTGTGCTTTGACAGGGCAAATGTTCAAACAAAAAACTAAAGCGGTAATCGAACAGATTTTAATTCCCATGATCTGCTTATTGATCGTGAAAAATGTTTATCGTTGGTTATCATCACCCATCACATCGTAACCTCTCCACTTAAATTCTATAGCGAGACCAGAAGCAGCAGGCCATGCGATCTTGTGTTGTTCGCTGGCCACCCATTTCCGTCTGTTTTCCTCAGTGTCAAATGAAATTTGTATCTGGTAATTATAAGTGGTGGGCTCTCCCTGGATTTCTTTTTCCATATTATCAGGAAAAAGACGAAGCAACTTAGAATTAAGATAACCTTGCTGGACTGTCATTGCGGGAACATAGATGGAAGCATACATTTTTTCAAAAGCCTCTGCATTTTCTTTTGTAACAACAAAATCCATTTGCAATGCTATAGCTTTTGGTTTTGCAGGTGCATTCAAGCGTGCTGGATCTTTTTGCTTTGAAGGGGCAATTCCAATTACCAACAATTCCAGACCTTCACTACCAATTTTAGAAATTGTCATCGTTTCACCCAATGAACCATAAAAAGCATCATCGGCATTTATAGCAAAAGAAGAATCAGTAACTGACATCATCCCCGAACCTTTAATAACATAATACACTTCTTCAATTCCTTCCAATTTTCTTTTTGCATTACCGCCTGAAGGAATGAGAACATGATCGACATGATCCCATGCGGTAGAAAAAATATCAGGCCCCAATATGCGACGGTAAAGAATACCATTTCCCGTGTACGCATTACTGTTAGGTTTTAACAATTCCCTTTTCAACTGGCTTGAAACAAATTGCGGAATAGGATCCAATTTTGCACCCACCCGGTCATCGTTCAAATCAAAATTATCGCCGCGGCCTTTGATTGTGCTTACTGCAAAATTCAACCATTTGAGAGTTTTGCCGCTTGAATTATAAATGCCATGAGCATTACCCATTTTGCACGGAACAAGAGCAGGACCTTTTATTTTAGAAGTCTGACCATTTACGGTGAATTCAGCTTCTCCGTCGAGTATCACATACATCTCTTCAATGGTATGATGGAAATGCTGGCCGATGCCTGCTTTATCAGGAATTTCTCCTGCATGCAGGTAAAGAAAATTGGTAGCCATAGTCTGGCTTCCAATAAGTCCTGTAAATTTCATTCGGCCGGCACCAGCATGCACGGCATTTAATTCCCTATACTTAGCCGGATCATTGTGTATAATGCGTTTACTCAATGATTGAGAAAAAGCATTTACTACCGTAATTGCAAGCAGCAACAAAATAGTTGGTTTCATATCAGATGATTTGTTGAACAGAATTCATTTTGAATTTATAACCCTATTATATTTTCACCGAACGATAAATTGTATAGACGACTTTCTATTTGATCGTATGTTATTATCACTAAGCAAAGAAAGGCACATCAGGTGTCGCATATTTTTTTAATCCTTCTTCATTAATCTCTACACCAATCCCTGGTTTGTTTGACACCGTTAAAAATCCTTTCTCAATAAAAGGCTTATCGCTGCCTTCGTACTTAACGATCTCTTTCCATCTCGGTACTGTATCGAATTGGCTTTGCCATTCCAGGATATGAAAATTAGGAACGGCTGCGCAAACGTGAGCACTAGCCATGCAACCGACGAATGAACCAACCATATGTGGTGAGAAAGGTGTAAAATAAGCGTTAGCCATATTGGCTATGCGCAGGCCTTCACCAAGACCTCCGCATTTCTGAAGGTCAGGCATAATTAGATCCACTGCTCCTTCCGATAACAAACGGGCAAAGCCATAAGTCAGATAAAAGTTTTCTCCACCACAAATTGGTGTGCTTGTTTCTTGTGTAATGAATTTATATTGATCAATATTGTCAGCAGGAACCGGTTCTTCCAGCCACATAAGATTAAGCGGCTCCATCACCTTTGCCACTTTTCTTCCTGTAGGTGCATCATAACGTGCATGCATGTCACAACAAATATCAAGATGAGGGCCGATTTCTTTTCGTACAGCAGCCATGGAATTATACATTCTTTCTATTTCCGCATTGCTGGCAGTCCAGTTCACCCTGTCATACCTGTTGGGATCGTTTGCTTCATCCAAATCAAATTTTACAGCAGTATATCCTTTGTCGATTGCAACTCTTGCAACTCTTGCAAACTCCTCTGGTTTTGGATTATTGACTGAGTATAACTGTGTATCGCAATACACTCTTACTTTATCACGATACTTACCTCCCATTAATTGATAAATGGGAACACCTAAGGCTTTTCCGCATAAATCCCAGAGGGCACAATCAAAAGCGCTTTGCACAGCTACAAACATACCTCCTTGCGGTCCTCCAAATGGATTTGAGCGGAATTGAGTAAAAATGGCATTAGGATTTAAAGGACTTCTTCCAACCAAACTTCTTCCCAGGCGTTGAACCAAATGATATGTCCCGCCAATAGCATCTACTCCCTCGCCCCAGCCAACAATATCCTGATTCGTAGAAATTTTTACAAACAAACCGCCTCCTGAATAAGCACATTTAACGTCAGTGATTTTTAAATCGGAAGGTGACGAATATTTGGATGTTCTGTCCATCGCTTGTTCAAGACCCTGCCCATAACTATTGGACAAAGATGCAAAAGGAGCCATAGATGCAGCAAGAGCTGCTTTTGTTATAAATGATCTTCTTGAGTTTGACATTTTAATTGTTTTAATGTTTTTAAAAAAAATTGAGTAACGAAGGTTATGAAACGTTCTCTTTTAGATGTTGGTTATTGATTATTAGTTTGAGGCTTTGTGCTTTCTCTTTGCTTTATAATTTCCAGCACCTGTTCTTTTTCTACAGGCAATTTATTCACATTGTCTTTGAGCCATTGAGTAAAATCCTTTTCAATATCATCAGACCATCTTGCATCAATTTGACCTGCTGTATATTTTCCCTGTTTCAAACGCAGGTGACCAAACTCATCTTGTAAACGAACAAGCTCTGAACTTTTCACCACTCTTTCCGCTAATTGTGGTGGGATGAAAATGACAACTCCCATTTTACCCAACACAACATCGCCTGGCATTACTGTTACTCCGTGAATGCGAGTTGGTTTATTAATTCCCACAATCATTGTTGTTAAGTCCCTGCTTTGTCCACCTCCGGGGTTGTGGAAAGAAGGATCATAGCTGGTATAATAAGAAGTAAATCCTCCTAATTCTTTTAATCCTTCCAAATCCCGTATCGCTCCATCATACACAATGCCGTTTCCCGTCCTGGTATAAATAGCAGTTCCTACATTGTCGCCAATAGTAGGGCCATTCCTTTTTGCGCCGAATTGATCAGCAACATATACATCGCCCTTTTGCAATTGTTCTACCGCCCAAACATTTTGAGCTCTTCTTCCTTCTTTCTTCCCCATAGAATCAATGGCTTTCCAAACATCAGGACGCCCCGGCATAAAAGTGGTGGTATAGGCACGACCAACAAGCACACTATCAGGATTGATGATCTGCCAGCCTTCAGCAACCTGGTATCTGTAGCCCGCACCACTTATCGTAGCCCACGCTTCTTCAATTGTAACAGGTTTCATCCTTCTTAGAATATCATCCGGTACTTTCGGACGACCATCGGGAAAACGTTCTCCTTTCCATTCGGGAGTTAATGCAATAAGTTCTTCCTTTGATATCTGCACAGATTGTGCTTGTATTTGATTCGCTGCTACAAACAGCAGGAGAAAAAATAATAAGCGTTTTTTAATGAACATAACTATTAGTTTTAGTATGAAGAATGTTTATATGACGTTTGTTTCTGTTGCTTCTTTTTACTCATAGCGAATAATTAGTAGTTGCTTTTTTAATTATGTAAATCAGCAATGGCTTCAAATTCATCAAAGAGCTTTGTGCTCAAACGTTCGAAAATTTCAAACTGTTTCCTATGGATGTCATGATTTTGTTGTTGCGGATAAAACCCTTCTGTCAGTTTTACTTTTTGGGCGGCTTCCTCTAAATTTTTATACATACCTAATTCAGTTGCGCTCACTAAAAAACCTCCACAAGCAACACTATCAGAACCCGCACTTTGTTTGATATGAACAGGTTTGTTGAAAACATCAGCCATTAGTTGAGTCCAAAGCGGATAGGAAGCAAATGTTCCGTTAGCGGAAAGGCTTTTGAATGAACGATGTTCTTCCAGGGTTTTTCCAATGCTGTAAAATCCGTATATGATTCCTTCAATGGTTGCACGAAGAAAATGTCGTTGTTCATGTCTGATGTTCAATCCAAAATAAACTCCCCGTGCATTGGCATTCCATATGGGGGCTCTTTCACCTTGCAGGTATGGTAGGAAAATCAATCCCTGCGAACCATCAGGAACTTTACCAGCTTCCCTGATCAGGTTTTCCATGGAATCCTCAAGATCAAATGCTTTTTCAAAATCACCAAATTGCTTTACGTACCATTCAAAAGCAGAACCTGCATTGTTAGTTGGACCACCTGAAACATAATTGCCTTCACTAAGTATATAATTAAATATGCGTTGCTTTTCATCCTGGAGCACTTCTTTACCCACAACTCTTACGGCGCCGCTTTCTTCAATTGTAACAGTTGCTTTTCCATCGCCCCAAACACCGGCGCCTAAGGTAGCCATGCAGCCATCACTTGAACCGACGATCAGTTTCACTTTATCATGTAAGCCCAATGAAGTTTGATACTCCTTTTTCAGATTCTTGAGTGAATAAACTACCGGAACAATATCCGCCAGGTTTTCATTTTTTATACCGGCATATTTCAGCGCATCGTCTTCCCATTGCAGAGAATAGATATTCATCATCCCGGTTGCAGAAGCCACGCTATAATCAACCACATATTCACCGGTTAGTTGCTGAAGGATGTAAGTTTTAATAGACAAAAACTTTTTTGCTGCAGCAAAGCGATCTTTATCGTTGTTCTTTAACCACGTGATCTTATTAAGTGGAGACATTGCATGTATTGGTGTGCCCGTTGTTTTGTACAATGATTTGCCAAGTTCAGAGCCTTTCAATTCATGGGCTTCTTTCTTTGCACGGTTATCTGACCACACCATTGCATTACCAAGTGGTACACCGTTTTTATCAATAGGCAATACACTATGCATAGCTGAATTAAAACAGATGCTTACGACCTGGTAATTTTTTGAATGAATTTTTTCATTCAAAAAATTCTTCAGTATGTACAACATAGTGATGAAGATCTGTTCAGGATCCTGCTCACTGAAATCGGGTCTCGCATGAAAAGTGGGATAGGAACCTTTTGAAGAACCTATCAGTTCCCCTGTCATATCAAAAGCAGTAACTCTGATAGACCCTGTGCCTATTTCTATGGTTATAATACATTCCATCTTAAAATAATTTTAATCGGATTCAGGTATATTTTTCTTTCTAAAATCACTGGGAGTGTTACCAGTTAATTTTTTGAAAGTCGTGGCAAAATGTTGTGACGAATAAAATCCTACATCCAGTGCTATATCAGTGACATGGACATCCGGACGTTTCAATAATCTGATCGCCTCTGAAATCCGGATATTGATCAAATAGTTCAGCGGCGAAAAACCAGTATAGTTTTTCACTTTTTCAGAAAAAGCAGTCGTTCCTAATCCAACCAAAGCTGCCATTTCTTCGAGTGTCCATTGATGCGATAGATTTTCGCGAAGCGATTGTTCGAGTTTCATAAATGTTTGAGGAAAATCTCTACGCGAGCTATTCTGGTGTGTCAATTGTCTTACCGTTAAAATAAACAGCCGATCTAAAAGTTGGTTGACAGAAGTGACATAACCGATTTCCTGGTTAATAACTTCGCTTTGCAAACTTTGAAATAAGTCACCAACTTCTTTTACCTCAGAAAGTACCGGGCAATTATTTTGTAATAAGATCCTTCCAATTGTTCTGCATTCATCACTAGAGAGCCGGCTCCATTTTCCCATTGCGATCCTGCCATTTCGCTCCAGTTGTTTTAAATTAAGTTGCATCCATAAAACCGTTCCTATGTCAAACAAATCTTTTTTACCACCAAATTTCTGACCGGGCAGAATAACCGCAAGATCACCAGGATAAAGAATATAATGCCTGTCATCAATCATCCAGTCAAAACGGCCATCGATCACATAATAAAAGCAAAGAAATTCGGATATATGTTTTTTGAATGAATCAAACTGTATCACATTATTTTTTTTTGACGCAAATTCAATAATGTGAGGGAATGGATTAAGTTCTTTACAGTCTCTTTTAAAAAGATATTGATTCATGCAATCGCTAGTTTCGGCATTTTCTGAAGCGATATTACTAATAAAACAATTCGGGCTTGTACAATATTCTTCACCGGCTTTTATTGGAAGTTGTTGTGAAGTAAGTTAAAATATTTTTATAATCGGTTTCGGTTTAAAGGCTCGTTCATAGATGAAGCCATCTTTGACAATAAGTACCTTGTAGAAAACTCAAAAATTCTTGCCCTCGTAATCACTGTCCTTGTTTTTAAATTCTAAAATTTTTTACGATGAAAAAAAGACTCTTTCTTTTCCTTGGTGCATTATGCCCTTTTGTATTTATTGCTTGTCAGAAAGCTATTAAGGATTCAAGCCAGGCGGAGGTTATTCAGACGAAGGCCAATAGTCAGCGGCCGGGAAGCGAATCCAATTTCTTTGATCCTGCTGGTTTGATCTCATCCAGTCAACAAAGAGTATTAGACACAATTCAAAAGGGTTTCAAATTTACAGAAGGTCCTGCAGTAGACCGGCAAGGGAATGTTTATTTTACTGATCAGCCTGATGATAAAATTTACAAATGGGATGCTGCCACTGGTAATATAACTACATTCATTGTAGGTACCGGACGATCCAATGGAATGGCGTTCGACAAGAATGGAGATCTCATTGCTTGCGCAGACATGCATGGAGAAATATGGAAAATACATATGGATGGTACCCACGAAGTACTGGTGAATAATTACAACGGCAAACTTTTAAATGGTCCCAATGATGTTTGGGTCAATCCTGTTACCGGGGGTATGTACATTACTGATCCAATATTTCCAAGGGATTATTGGGATGCATCTGATCCCCGCAGACAACCATGGGAACCCACACACTCCGAGCAAGCGGCGACTGGCAAAGGGGGTCATGTTTATTATCTTGCTGCCGGTAGTAACACATTAGTAAGAGTAACAACAATGAGCGGATGGAATGCTGATGTCTGGCCTAATGGTGTTGCAGGAACTCCTGATGGTAAAAAGCTATATGTAAATAATTGGACTTATAATGGTACCGGAAAGATATGGTCCTTTGATATCAATGCAGATGGAACTCTCTCCAATATGCAGACTGTTGTAAGTAATTTGAATTCTTGCGACGGCATGTCATTGGATGAATTAGGAAATATATATGTAAGCGGTGGAGTGGGAGTAAATGCCTATGATCCGAAGACTGGCAATAAAATTTTGACAATTCCTGCAGGTGGTGGTACTAATAATGTTTTTGCTGGCAAAAACAACAAGCTTTTATTTATTACCGTTCCGGATAGAGTAGTTTCTGTAAAAATGAATGTAAAAGGTGTAGAAAAGTTTTGACAGAACACACGAATAATTTAAATTATTGTTTTTTTAAATTATACTGTTTTCTTTTAACCAGAGTTATTGTTCTGGTTACTGATTCGCATTGCATTTAAGAACTATTTGCAATAAAATTTTCTTGTTAAATATTTTACGCTGTAATTATTTGGAAGTTATTGCTATCGACTTCGAATACTTTGTATCGTTTTACAACTGCTTTTAAATTACAAACTACTTGCTATTATGAGAAAAAAATGCTTGCTGACAAATAAGTTAGCCAATCAACATTTTATTTTTTTATTTCTTGCCCTGCTCTTCACTGTATTTTCTAATGGCCAAACCGTAACAGGAACCGTAAGTGACGAGAGTGGAAAAAAACTACCAGCGGTTACAGTAACTGTAAAGGGTACTCAAACAGCTACCGCAACAGACACGTTGGGTCGGTTTTCCATCAATGCTTCATCCAGTTCGGTGCTTTTATTCAGCTCTATTGGATTTTCTGGTCAGGAAGTATCTGTAAATGGACACACTTCATTAAGCGTGGTATTGTTGTCCGTTAACCAGAATCTTAGTGAAGTTGTAGTAACGACCTTGGGTGTCAAGAAAGAATCAAGAAAATTAGGATATTCTGTAACATCTGTCAATGCGGATGAACTTGTCAAACAAAGAACTCTTAACCTGGGCGAGTCTCTTGAGGGCAAGGTTGCAGGTCTGAATATAACGCCTCCTGCGGCAGGTGCAGGTTCCAGTAACCAGATACGTTTGCGTGGTCAGGTTGGCTTTGCCGGAGCAACCAACTCACCTCTCATTGTAATTAATGGCCTTCCAATGGACCAGGGAACAAGAAATGCTGAAGGAAATGGTCAACAACGTGACAGGGGAGATAATTTGAATAATATTAATCCTGATGATATTGAAAGCATGGTCGTGTTGAAAGGATCTACGGCCGCTGCACTTTATGGTTCAAGAGCTGCAGCGGGTGCTATTATTATTACTACTAAATCTGGACAAAAAAACCAGGGAATAGGAGTTGATTTCACATCCAGCTATACTACTATGGAGGCTTTGAATTTTATGGACGAGATCGTCCAGACTGAATACGGCCAGGGCCAGGGTGGAGTAAAATTTACGACTCAGGGAACTGTTCAGGGTAATGGTCAGTTTGGCTGGGGCGCTAAATTAGACGGCCAGCCCACGGTTAATTTTGATGGGGTGATGAGACCCTATTCTGCTTATCCTTATCAGCTTTTTGACTTTTTACAATCCGGTACAAATTTTACAAACACTCTTGGCTTATCAGGTGGTAATGCAAACGGAAGTTTCAGGGCGTCCATCTCAACTACGGATGCTAAAGGTATTGTACCAAGCAATGAATATAAAAGGACGATCTTCAATGTAGGGATCAATCATGACGTCACTAAAAAATTCAAACTGCAGTTAAATGTCAACTACGCAGATGAGGATTATATTAATCCTCCGCAAATAGGTTCGCAAGGAGATGGAGCTGTGAACTTCTTTAACAGGATGCCTATTTCCACACCAATTGAAGCTTACAGAGAACATGCAATTAATGCTGTAGGAGCTGAATATAAGACCAACGGATTTCTGGGTACAGTCAATAACCCATATTACCCGTTGCAAAAAGGACTAAAATACAAGGAAGACAGGAATCGTTTACTCGGAACAGCTACCTTACGTTATGATATATTCAAATGGCTGTATGCCCAGGGAAGATTTAACTATGATCGAGGTACAAATTTCCAGGAGAATTATACGTTGAACGGTACCGGATTCGAGACGCTTACCAATAGTGATGGAACATACAGAGGTAGTTATAATATAAACCAAACTACTACGACAGACATAAATGCAGACTTTCTGTTTGGAGGTAGCAAAGAGTTTGGCAAATTTTCTGTTGACGCCAGCTTTGGTGGAAATACACAGAGGTCAGAGTTCAGAAATCTGAACCAGAGCGCCACCAATTTTACAGTTGCAGGTGTTTATACTATTCCAAACGGTACGGTCAAAACTCAGGGGATGGCTTATAGTAAGAGCCGTATCAATTCGCTCTATGGGTGGACTGAATTTGGCTGGAATAAAATGTTATACCTGAACCTTACAGGGAGAAATGACTGGTTCTCCGTTTTAAATCCGGAAAACAACAATAAGTTCTATCCTTCGGTATCCGGGAGCTTTGTCTTTTCGCAGTTATTGCCGAATATGAAGTGGCTTTCTTACGGTAAACTAAGAGCATCATGGGCCCAGGTAGGAAGTATTGCCGGTGTGAATCCATATGATGGTGTACTAACCTATGGTATCAATCAAAATCAATTTAACGGCCAGACCTTAGCCAGTATAAATGGTGGAACTGCCCCTAATCCATTTTTAGCGCCATTTACTGTAACGGAAAAAGAAATAGGTCTTGAATTAAAGTTGTTCAAGAATAGGTTGCTCCTGGACGTTGCAGCCTTTGATAAAGTAACAACGGACCAGATAATTAATGTTAATATTTCCACAGCCTCTGGATATAATACTATAAAACAAAACGAGGCTTCATTAAAGAACAGTGGTTTAGAAACACTAATCGAATTTAAAGCTATACAAACCAATAATTTTAGCTGGACCACCTCATGGAACAACTCTTATCTTAAAACAGAAGTTCTCAACGTGGGTAATCCCAGCGGAACTCTTCTGATAATATACTTTAATGGTACCACAGCTCCCGCAAATGGCAACGAATTTCTCGGAGAATTAAGATATACGGAAGGGCTTGCGATGAACCAATTATATGTAAAAAGCGCTAAAAGAAATGCAAAGGGTGAAATTGTCGTAGGAACTAATGGCCGGTTGATCGAAGACAAGACTAGTGGTCCGATAGGCACCGGATTCCATCCTGTTGGAAGTTCTATCCCTAAGTATACAGGCGGCTGGAACAATACTGTGACTTTTAAAAACTTTTCTTTCAATGTATTTATTGACTATAAGTTTGGAGGTACAGTGTTAACATCTACGCTTTTGAATATGACAAGACAAGGACATTCCAAATTGTCTTTGGAGGGTCGTGAAGATGGTATACTGGTGCAAGGAGTTTATGATGCCGGTCTACCCAATGCTGGTTCGCCCAACACTACCAGGATTACGGCTGCAGGTAATGGCCTGCAGAGCTACTGGACAGATTTCAGAAACTATCAAATTGGAGATCCTTTTACGTTCAAGTCAGATTTCATCAAGCTAAGGAATATTAGCCTGACATATAATTTTAACACGCTTCTTAAAAAAGTGGACTTTCTGAAGTTCGTAAAAGGTCTATCATTATCTGCTTCTTGCCGGAATGCGGCCATAATTTATAAGGACTTGCCGGGACTGGATCCTGAAGCAATACAATCATCAGGTGATATAAGAGCTGGATATGAAAACTCCTCATTACCGACCACACGTAATTACAATCTTACTTTAAACGTCAAATTCTAATCGATATGATAAAAATATTTAAACGACTACTCTTTATAAGTACTCTTTTCGTTTTTGCAGGGTGCGATAAAGATTTTGTAGAGATAAACACTAATCCTTATGCGATCAACTCCATAGATCCGGCTCTTTTGTTTGCCGGGGCACAACGCACCCACATCGGAACCTGGACTGCAGAACATACAATTGTCCAACAATTCGTGACACCGTATAATACAGGAGCCACTATTGGGTTTAGTTTCAATGTGGATATTGATGCTAATAGTACTCCAAAATGGGGAGAATATAACTCTAATATCAAAAATTTGATCCAGGCTTTAACGGTTTTGGGCCCGACTACAACCCGTGTTAATTTAAAGAGCATGATACGGATTTGGAAAGCCCAGGTGTTCATGGGGATGGTTGATGCTTATGGAGATGTTCCTTACTCCGAAGCCGGCAAAGCTGTTTCAGATGTGATTTTTTATCCGAAGTATGATGATGATGCCGTCATTTATGCTGACCTCTACAAAGAATTAAAAGAAGCGATCGCTGCATTAAGCACCAGCGCTGACTTTGTACCCGAGGATCTTTTTTATGGGACAAAGGCTCAACCCTCCACCAAAACAGCCGATGCAACAGCCCAGGTAGCCAAATGGAAAAAACTGGGTAATTCATTATTACTAAGATTGGGAATGCGCTATTCTAAACTGGATCCCGCAAAAGCCCAGACCATCGTAGCTGAGGCATTTGCAGGAGGTGTGATGATTTCCAATGCAGATAATGCACACGTAAAAAATGATGGAACACTTTATACTCAAGGTGACAATGCTGCATTAAGAAACTTCTCCCATTTTAACTATGCGGCCGAGCCGTTCGTAAATCAATTAAAATCAACAATAGACCCCCGCGGGAAATTCATTTTGGCAAACTTTCCAGATCCGGGGAATGTTGCGGCTACACCTAATCCCGATACAGTTTTAGCCAATCAATATGGAGTTCCTATCGGCGTAGAAAATAATGCGGTTCCCAGAGGTAACAGGGGAACAGGACTTAATTATTCGCAGGTTAATGTATGGACTATAGCTGCTCCGAGTGTTCCAGAATTTTGGGTAACCTATGCGCAAACTTCGTTATTGCTTGCAGAAGCAGCTAAAAGAGGTTGGATCCCAGGTGGTGATGCTCAGGCCCAAACATATTATGAAAATGGTATTAAAGCAGATATGGATGCGTATTCTCTGTATCCTGGAACTACTCCAATTTCTACTGCTGAAAAAAACGCTTATCTGTCACACCCTTTAGTTGCCTATAACGCAACGGATGCACTTAAGCTGATCAACACTCAATACTGGGTTGTAAATATTAGAAATGGAACTGAAGCATTTGCCAATTTCAGAAGATCGGGCTTTCCTGCTTTAACACCAAATCCTGTTAAAGGGGCTCTCGCCGGTACTGGAGAAGATTTCGTCAGAAGGTTATCATATCCTGATGTAGAGGCGTCGGCAAATACAGCGAACTATCAGACCGCCTCAACAGCTATAGGTGGAGATAAACTAACATCAAGAGTATTTTGGGATAAAAAATAGGTGCGTACAAAAAATTATGTAACAATAATAGGATTTTTCAATATAAGCAGATAAACCCTGTGTTTCTACATGGGGTTTTTTAAAAGTATTACTTTATCAAAGTAGAAAAGTATTCAACTGGTTTGAATACTGTCAGGAAACTTTTCCTATATGATAAATTGTAAAACCAGGCAATTTAAAAATTGAAAATTTAGCGATTATATGCCGAACTCAATGGACAAAACAATGGACGATATATTTGCAACAAATGGCAACGGCTTGCGTAGTGCAGATTGGTTTTCAAAAGATGAGAAAATGGGTTTTGTACATCGCTCCTGGTTGCGTAACCAGGGTTATCCAAATGATTATTTCACCGGCAAACCGGTCATTGGAATTTGTAATACATGGAGTGAATTGACACCCTGCAATGGTCATCTCCGCGATTTTGCTGATATAGTTAAACGTGGTGTTGTCGAAGCTGGTGGGTTTCCTTTGGAATTCCCTGTTACTTCTCTTGGTGAAACTATTATGCGGCCAACCACCATGCTGTTTAGAAACCTGGCTGCAATGGATACTGAAGAAACGATCCGTGCTAACCCATTAGACGGAGTAGTGTTGCTAACAGGATGCGATAAAACGACCCCCTCAACACTGATGGGTGCCTGCAGTGTCGACCTGCCCACCATTGTTGTTCCCGGTGGGCCAATGCTTAACGGGAGATTTAAAGGAGAATGCCTTGGCTCAGGTTCATTTAACTGGATGGTGAAAGAAAAAATGCTGGTTGAAAATTATTCTGCCGAAGATATTCTGGAAGCCGAAATTGGAGTGGCAAGAAGTGCAGGCCATTGTATGACGATGGGTACTGCTTCTACTATGGCTTGCATGGTGGAGGCACTTGGACTTACTCTTCCAGGTGCTGCTGCGATACCTGCTGTTGATTCCAGAAAAAAAGTAATGGCGCAATTATCGGGACGCAGGATTGTTGAAATGGTGAAAGAGAATATGAAACTTTCTAAAATACTGACAAGGGAAGCATTCGAAAATTCGATCGTTGTAAATGCTGCAGTGGGAGGTTCAACCAATTTCATCATTCATCTTTTAGCAATCGCAGGAAGAATTGGTGTTGAATTAAAGCTTGAAGATTTCGATCGATTGGGTAGCAACATTCCTTTGCTCGTGAATTTAAAACCCTCCGGTAAGTATTTAATGGAAGATTTCTTTTATGCGGGAGGGCTTCCTGTTGTAATTAAGGAGTTAAAAAAATATTTACACAATAATGCCCTTACCATAAATGGAAGGTCTATCGGGGAGAACAATAGTGCCCCCGTTTGTTATAATAAAGATGTCATCGCAACGGTCGACAGTCCCCTGCAAGAGTGTGCAGGTATTGCGGTGTTAAAAGGAAATCTCTGCGAAAAGGGAGCGGTTATCAAACCATCTGCTGCAACAAAAAAGTTAATGAAACACCGTGGACCTGCCGTTGTTTTTGAAACCATAGAAGATTACCATGCAAGGATTGATGATCCTGAGCTTAACATTGACGAAAACTCGGTGATCGTTTTAAAGAACGTTGGACCTGTTGGATATGCTGGTATGCCGGAAGTCGGCAATGTCGATCTTCCTGAAAAGCTGTTGCGAAAAGGAGTAAAAGATATGGTTCGGATTTCGGATGGAAGAATGAGCGGCACTGCCGCAGGTACAGTTGTTCTTCATGTATCTCCTGAAGCAGCAATTGGTGGCACATTGGCATTGGTGAAAGAAGGTGATATAATTGAACTCGATGTTGGAAAAAGAATTTTACATCTGGATGTAAGCGACGAAGAATTAAACAAGCGACGCGAAGAATGGGTAGCGCCAAAGCCAGTAGCAGATCGTGGCTATGTTAAGTTGTATCTTAATCATGTACAGCAAGCTCATCTGGGAGCTGATTGGGATATTTTGAATGGAGGCTCGGATGGAAAAGTGACAAGAGACTTACATTAAGGCGAACATCCCTTTGATATAGCCAACTAGATTCGAATAAAAATAAATCAATCATGCGCATAACTAATTTACTTTATTTGTTAGTCTTCACTCTGATTCAGAATAAGATTTCCGCACAGGTTCAACTGACATTCAATACAGCTTTGGCAAAAACAACTATCAACAGAAATATTTATGGTCATTTCTCTGAACATTTGGGCCGCTGCATTTATGATGCATACTGACTTCTGATAAAGTGAATGACTACAATAGCTTTGAATAACCAAATAAAGTCATTATAAAATCTTTTAATGGTGCAAAATTGCAGGGCAATAAATTATCAATCGATCTTCCGGCTAAAAGTGTTGTATTGATTCGATTGCAATAGATCTGGCGGTAAAAGTTTTTTTAATTTTTAAAAAATAAAATCAAATGAATCTAAAATCTTTAGCTATTGTTTTAGCGACCACATTATTTTGTGGAATTTGTTCTGCTCAAACTCAGCTTGCCGTAATAGAAGATTTCAAACCTTCTGTCTTAAATCAGCCGTTTCAGCAATATCCGCAGGTTAACTCTCAAGGGTATGCCAGGTTTAAGATATATGCGCCCAGCGCTGATAGTGTTCGGGTAAGTCTCGGCCTTGGTGGGCAAGGCGGAACAAAGCTAACCAAAGCCGATAGTGGTTATTTTATTGGCACAACCGCCGGACCAATGGATGAAGGATTCCACTATTATCACATTAACATAGATGGCGGAACCTTTAATGATCCTGGAACAGGAAATTTCTATGGCTCACAACGTTGGGAAAGCGGTATTGAAATACCTGCAAAGGACCAGGATTTTTATGCGCTTAAAGATGTTCCGCACGGCCATGTACAACAAGTTCTTTTCCGTTCAAAAAGCACTAACACATCACGTGTTGCATTTGTTTACACGCCCCCGGGTTATGTAGAAGGCAAGAAAAAATATCCAGTATTATACCTGCAACATGGTTGGGGTGAAAATGAAACTACATGGGGTGTTCAAGGCAAGACTAACCTGATCATGGATAACATGATCGCTGAAGGCAGAATAAAACCCTTTATTGTTGTAATGACTTATGGCATGACTAATACCGGTATGCCAATAGGACGTCGTCCTCCCGGTCCTCCTCCAGGAAGTACTTCTGCTGGCAGTGTTCCAGATAGTATAAATCGTCGTACCCCTCCTGCTGGCGGCGGTATGGGTGCAGCCGGAGTTGTGACTATAGGTGTTACTGCTGGTGAACTTACTGGTGTCGGAGCTTTTCAAACCGTTTTGGTTGATGAGTTAATACCTTATGTTGATTCACATTTCCGCACTATAGCCAACAGAAATAATCGTGCTATGGCGGGGCTGTCAATGGGCGGATTTGAAACCCATACTATAACATTAGCTAAACCTGATGTGTTTGGTTACTGGGGATTATTAAGCGGCGGTAACTACAACCCTGGGGAATTACAGGGAAAAACAAAACCAAAACACATCTTTATAAGCTATGGTAGCAAAGAAACAAACGGAGCTAATGGCCTTCCTAAAGTAGAAGCTGATTTAAAAGCAGCGGGCTATAATGTTACTACCTATGTTTCTCCAGGTACAGCACATGAGTTTCAAACATGGCGCCGCAGCTTGTATCAAATGGCACCCATGTTGTTCAAAGATTGATCAGCTATGCTGAATTAAATATCTTTATAATCGTTGGTCAAATCTTTTTAACACCTCCTGCAAAATGTTAAGGAGCATATCTCATCTCAGTCCGGTTGCCTGAACAATACATTTGTTCTGACTAATACATTCAAGTGAATCTAAAAAAATGATATGAAACAACTGTTATTCGCACTGCGATTTGGAGAGTTTTGACTTTTTTTGACAATGTTGCAAAAAATAACAATTTGGCATACTGACGCATCTGATTCGGTTGATTAAATTTAGGCTACAGAATGCTACTTAGGGGAGAACCTTATCGCGGGCTTGCTAATGTTCGAGACACTAACAATTATGTCCTAAGAGAGAGAATTAATACAAAAGAAAATCTTTTTACTCTAAGTTTTTTCCACCTTCATATCACACTTCAAAAAATAAAAAACAAACTATACTATATTATTCATCGGGTGAACTTGGAAGTAGGTAACTCCATTGACAGGATTTGTTATCTGAATTTCAATAGCTTTCGCCTTGGACTGAAATCATTTCTTTATAATTCATAGTAATGATTATAAAGATCGATTGCGGGCTTTGCCCGCGCTGTTACTGTGCAGGAAATATTTTAATCTTCAGCAAATATACTTGACTACTAACCGCCGGATTAAACGACGGTTCATATTGTATATACCCAAATAGACGTATTTCGTTCTATCTAAAATCTTTTTGAAAAGATTTAAAAGGATTCAATTGTAAACATTATCTTTTACCAGGTCTTTATAATTAAGACGATAATTTAGATCAAGACGGCTAAAAAAACGTATTATCAAAGTTATTCACCGCATGGAATGCAGTTAATGATCAGGAATTCGATGAACTCTTCGATACATTCAAACTGCTTTATAGCCTGCTGCATACAAAAAATGATCGGTAAAGTTTGATTTCCTTTAGATAGATATATTTATAGAAGGCGTAGTAATTCTAACAACATATTTATAATTAAAAGAATCAAAAAACAGCAAGGAGAATTGGACCGGATAAAAAGGGACGTTTTTACAAACTTTGATGACTTGCTTGAATGTTATATTTACTTTAATGACAGCATTAAATAACTCCATTATTAAAGTGTTTATACTAATTTCTTAGCGATATGTCTGGTAAAAAAAAGTTTGCACTACGCAGTAATAATATGTGCGATCTGAGAAACAAGCTTTCACCATCATAGGTTATAGCAAAAACTGGAAGTTTATAATTATATTTTTGTCTGTTACTTTATTGACTTGAATAACTTTGCAATTGACAATAAATCGTGAGCCTTTAGCTTCGTCAATATAAATGTTGATATGAATAATTTTAAAGGCATACAGTTAAAGAGTAAAACTTCTAGTGGAAATATTTATGACGATTTGGTTACATATATTAATTGACTTTGGTCAATTCATTGCCTTAAAAAGTCATCGCATAAAAAAATACCACGAAAGTGGTAGTGATATATAAAATTATTTTCGTTGATTTATTGCTATTTTGAAACCGGCGTTGTCTGTTTAGAAAATCAAATGAAATTTACATAACATTTATAAGTGCTTAACCCACCAAATTAATAAGCACAGGACCTTGATTTTTCTAAATAGATCGAACCCCTAATTTTCCTTGGAAGTAATGCGAATTCCTGTCTGGGTTTTGAACACGATATTCCCGGCAGATTTTATCGAAGGTTTATCAATTTTCGAAACACTCTACCTATGCAAGACTTTTTCTTTTTAAAAACGAATGGAAACTACGTCAGAATTAATTACTCTGACATTGTCTACATTGAATGCGTCAATAGATATATACGCATCATCACGGCAAAGAAAACCTTTGTTGTTTTAGTCACAATGAAACATGTTGAAGAGATTTTACCTCAGGACAAATTTTGCAGAATCCATCGTTCATACATAGTGTCACTCAATCACATTAGTTGTTTTAGCAACAAACATGTCAATGTTGGAGAAAATAAACTTCCAGTAAGCGAGCAATACCGGGACGTACTCACGGGAAAATTCATAATCCTAACCCCGGAATCAAGAAATAAAGTGAGCTTCTCAAAAAATTGAAATTATTTTATAGCGGTATACATTTTTGCAAACTCCTGTAAAAATCAAACATTCATCCATCATTTTTGAGCATTCAGGTAATTTTTTTCAGTTTGAAATGTGCAACTTCTAACTTGAATTGTTTCTTATAATCATCGGGAGTTTTTGAGATCATGCTTTTAAGTTGATATAAGAGTCACATTAACAAAACCTGATTGTTGACCATTTACCTTATCAAACTGTTGGCGTCCCATATTCTAATTTTTTGCGGAAATTAAAAGAAAACTAACTAAACCAAAACCCTTGCTTAAATTAATAAGCATATTCGCTACCTGTTGGCTTATGAAGAGTGTCACTGCTCAAACTATGGAGGACCCTGGTTTTCTTAAAAGCAGGACAAGCTCTCGCTTGGTCATTTCAGATACAATTCCTAATGATACTTTTCCGGCAACTGTTTTGATAACAAGAAACTCGAAGCTGCATGATGCTTTTTACATTGCTATTCCTGCTACAAAAACCCCTGCGTATAAATTACCAAACTCAAATGCAATTGTAAATAAAAAAAGCGAGCCGCTGCTTAAGGTTACAGGTAATATTTTATATGATGTGAATTACCGCTCGCGCATCGACACGCCATATGCAGAAAACAATGTTTATCAGCACACACTCCAGACAAGACTTGATTTATTGTACAAGAGTCAATACCCGTTTAGAATTTATCTTACCACGCGATTCAGCAATTCATCTTTATTCAGAGATTATACAGATCTCAACTTTCAGTTTAACCCTTCCGACTTTAAAAGAATTGTAAGCCAAAAATTGCTGGACGCAGTTCAATCTTACCTGGCTTCAAGATCCGGGAAACTCGATTCGCTTAGGCATGTAATAGAGGCAAAGAAACTTGCTATTTCATCTTTGCACCGCGCATTGCAAAAACCTGATTTGATTCAAAAAATAATTGAAGAAAGAGAAAAGGAATTATTCAATAAACCGACTATGGAATTTCCTTCAGACACTTCATTTGAAATTATAAATATTACAACTGCAGTTGGCAACGAGAAAAGTAAAGCAACCGCCGAGGTATCAAAATATGAAGACAGCATACAAGCTCGAAAGGAGAAACTGGATAGCTTACTTGATGAGCTTGAACAAATTGAAAAATTATACACCAATCTAAAGTCAGCTAAGGATCTTAATCTCAATGATCTAAAAAAGCAAATTGAAGCCGCAAAAAATGGAAGAGCGTTGCAAGAAAAGCTGCACCAGTTAAATCTTCCGGATTCAATATTGCCAAAAGGATATAAAACACTTTACAGTATACAGTCATTAAGTATTGGCCGAAGCTTTGCTGATTACTCAGAATTATCTGTAAAAGGTATCAGTATAACTGGGATACAGGCAGAATACAATCCTCGTTTTTATTATGCCTTGGCACTCGGGAGGGTTGATTATCGGTTCAGAGATTATATCGTTCCGAATAATTCCAGTTCAAATCAATATGTTGCCCTGGTTAGATTTGGCAAGGGAACGAAAAATGGTAATCATATCTTCTTTACTTATTATACAGGTAGAAGACAGTTTTTTAGTTCCTCTGTTACGACACAGATAGATGATAGGGTTCCGGGTTATAACCTGGCGGGTATTACAATTGAAGGTGTTTATCAGGTCAGTCGGAATGTTTCCATTATCGGGGAAATAGCTAAATCAACAACTCCTTATCATAGTCTTGATAGTTTGCAAAGAAAGCAATGGATGAATTCTGTTAGTAAATTCAGCGATAGAAGTAATGAGGCTTATTCAGTCAAATTATACTCTTTCTTTCCCAAAACGCTTACAAGAATTAATGCGAATCTTCGCTACACAGGTGCCCATTTTCAGTCTTTCAGCACATTTACCACGGGTGCTTCTCAATTAAGATGGATGGCAAAACTGGAACAGCCATTCTTTAAGAAACAACTTACCGTAATCTCATCAATTCAGCAAAATGATTATAATAATCCTTTCATAGCAACGGCTTATAAGTTCTTCTTTGTTAGCAAGTATGCAGGCAAACCTGCGGGTGAAAAAATGGCCGGTATTTGCTGCGGGATATTATCCTTCCTACCAGTTAATTAAAACCGACAATGATCACTATACCGAAAGCCGCTATTACGTATTAAACGCGAGCGCAGGTTATTACTATAAAATAAAAGATGTTCAATTAAGCTCTTACCTGGTTTATAGCAGATTTTATAATGAATCAAGTGATTCAGGGTTTGTGTATTATAATTCAAAAAATCTTTTATTGAGTCATAGCATTTTTTTGACTGGATTTTCAACAACGCTGAATGCCTCTTTAAGTACAAGTACCGATTACAATATTTATTCAATTGAAAATAATAATCAGGTTACTATCAGTAAGCGCATTGCTATTGGAGGAGGTATAAAACTATTCAGATATAGTTTGACATCTTCATTGCAGTGGGGGTATAATGGAAATGTGACTTTCAATATTCCCAGCTTGGGCCAACTGCAATTTTTGATGGATCGGGGATTTATTCCGGGCCTAAATAGACAATTAGTAGAAAATAAAATGGGAAGACTGACTTATTATAAAACTTTTTAAACAGCTAAATATGAATAAGCGATTAACAAGCTGGGCATTTCTACTTCTGTTGTTTTTTTCAGCTAATGCACAAGTGTCTGTGTCGGTGCAAGAACCTCCTTCAGGAGTAGTACAAAAAAGTCAGTTATGGAATCTGACACTAATTTATTCTGCTAATAATACAATGAATGTTACAGTAGGTCTGAGTTTAATTGACCTGACCGACAACCAACCAGTATTGACGGCGTTTTCCCGACCCATTACGTTGTCAAAAGGAGTGAAGCAGTTGAGAATAGGCGATGTTTCACCAATAGATTATGCTTATGTATCCCCGGCATTCAACAGGTTGATGAATAATTTTTTGCCCATTGGAAAATATCAGGCTTGTTATACAATTTATTCAGGAGACACGCATGCATACGTCTTATCTGATAATTGTATCAACCTTGAGGTATTGCCTTTGAGCCCTCCTCAACTAAGCATGCCTGCTGATTCAGCAAACATTGAAAATCCATATCCGCAATTTACCTGGCTACCTCCGGCTCCGCTTACTCTTTTTACTGATCTGAATTATGATCTGCTTGTAACTGAAGTTAGAGGTGATCAAACTCCCGGAGCTGCTATTCAGGAGAATATTCCTGTTTATAATATGAGGCATTTAATGACAGTAGTTAATAATTATCCGGCTTCTAATAAAATTCTTGACACGGGAAAAGTATATGCATGGCGGATAATTGCAAAGAATGGAGAAAGTTTCGCCGCACAAAGTGACGTATGGACATTTAAAGTAGCCGGCAAAAAGCCTGAAACGCTTGTTCCACCGGGGGGCATATACATTGAACTGAAAAATGATCTAAACTACACCAGCATAAATCTGATTGAAGAAAACATTCTTGGTGTTAAATATTATTCCTATGACAAAACACATGAGGCTGTGATTAGATTTTATGATGAGAAAGGTGAAACTATAGAAGAAATAAAAAGAACAATTGAATATGGAAATAATTTTATGGTATTCAAACTGGATCATGTATTTAACAAAGAGGCTACTTACTTCATAGAGGTCACTGATCTTCAAATGTCCCGTTACAGGACTTCATTTAAGATATCAAATTAAACTAATCAAACACATTTTTATACTGATATGATTTTACAATTAGCCAGTCGCCATTGCAGGAAAATTGCCGGATCCTTTCTGGTGCTTTTTTACGCATCGATCGTGTTGCCAGCCAGAGGAGGAGCCCGGACTGTTTACGATCCTGCAAGTAACATATTCAAATACTCGCATTCACTAAAGCACCGTGCTTTGGATAAAGGGAATCTTACTAATAATCCAGCAGTCGGTTCGCAGATCAAAAAGAAAAGGTTATCATATGAACATACCGGCTATGCTAGTGACAAAATCAAAAATGGAGCTATACAAACTGATTTCATTGGTGGACCGGGTCAGCCTGAAATGTCCTCTTTCAAATCTGCAAGTGTAAATAATCTTGTGAATCTGTTTACTGGCGATTTTAGTTATAATATTCCTTTACTCGATGTAGGTGGTTATCCCGTGAACATCTATTACGAAGGAGGCATTAGCCCCGAGCAGGAGGCAAGCTGGGTTGGTCTTGGTTGGAATCTGAATCCCGGGAACATTAATCGCAACATGCGTGGAGTACCCGATGATTTTAATGGACAGGATACACTCAGGCAGGTACAGTTAATGAAACCAAATAAGACCTGGGGTCTTGCAGTTGGCGGTGATGCAGAGTTGCTTGGAGTAAAAGGATTGCTTCAACAAGTAGAGAACAATTGGTCTGTTAAAGCAGGAGGAACTATTGGAGTAGCATTTAATAACTATTTGGGGCCGTCACTCGATTTAGCATTAAGAGGCAATGCTTCCTATAAAATTGGCTCAATTGCAGGCAGCGAAAAATTTACACTATCAACTTCCGCCAATATCGGAATTGATATTAACTCCCGGAATGGAACATCTTTTTCGGGCGGCGTTTCCTTGAATGCAAATGCACAGCTAAAGAATAATACACTTTCATTTGGATCAGGACTATCAACCGGGTATAACTCACGATCAGGGATAAAAGCTTTGCAGCTTTATGAGCAGGCTTCATTTAGCCAGTATGAAGCCGGAGAGGGACATTACAAAAACGGCGAAACTTATAATTACAATAAAGCAGGTTATGAAAATGCGACGCTTTATTCCACCTCTATCAGTTTTGCAAAGCCCTCTTACATTCCTTCACTACGTATGCCAGTTACTAACATTGCCTGGTCAGGGCATTTTCAATTGGGATTAGGGAGTTATGGTGTGGAAGGTGATGTAGAAGCAGAAGTGTATGGCCAAAAATCATTTATAGATAAGGCAGATAGTGTGCAGCTAAAACCAATGGTGGGTTATTTGTATTATCAGAATGCTGTTAATAATCCGAACTATGTAATGGACTTCACGAGGTTTAATGACAAGGAGGTAACACCGAATACGCCTGTTGTTTCAGTTCCCCAATACAGTTATGATGTGTTTTCAATACAAGGAGAAGGAACAGGTGGAAGTATCAGAGCATACCGTAATGATTTGGGCTATGTAAGAGACAATGTCACCACTTCAAAAGATAAAAACCTCAGTGTGGGAGCTGACATTGCTCCGCCTGGTCATTATGGTGGAAATTTCAATACTGTTAAGACGCCCTCTTCAATTGGAGAATGGAACAAAGGCAATAAGCTTCGTAATAGCGTACAGTTTACAAAGTCAAACGGAACATTTGAAAATGTTTATTTCCGTAATCCCGGAGAATGTTCAGTTATAGATTCTACACGTTACGAGCAGGTCGGCCGTACTGACCTGGTAAGGTTTGTTTTAGGTGGTTCCGGCCAATCGCCAACGATTGAACCCCAAATGCAAACCTTTGATAAATCGGGTAAACCCGCAGCAACGCTTGTTGACCTGGCACAGAGACCCATTAATGCTGAACGAAACAAACGTACACAGGTTATAAATTTTTTAACAGCAGAAGAGACATCGCTGGTAGGTTTGGATAAGGCTATCAAAAGTTATGATAATTTCACTTTTATAGATCCTGTAACTGACACTTTAATTTACACAACCATACCTCGTGTAGATGGTCTAATTCGAAAAGCTCATCATATATCTCAGATCAATGTTACGGAAAGTAATGGAAGAAGATATATTTATGGCCTTCCGGTTTATAATATCAAACAAAAAGATTTTACATTTTCTGTTGATGCTGCATATTCGATACCTGGCATCCCCGATAAAATCGGATTCACTATTGCTCAAGCATCGGTAAATTCTCTTTTACTGAACGATAATTCCACAAGGGATGGTTATTTACAAATTACTACCACTCCAGCTTATGCCCAATCATTTTTGCTTTCGGGTATTCTTTCACCTGATTATGTAGATGTAACAGGTGATGGCATAACAGAAGATGACTTAGGGGACGCTGTCAAGTTTAATTACAAAAAGACTAGTGGCCCTTCCTATAAAAAGTGGCGTACTCCACTTGGTACCTCCATTTCTGCAAATTTTAATGCGGGTAATTGGTCTGAAACAAAGGATGACAAAGGGATTATTTCCTATGGCGAGCGTGAATGCTGGTATTTGCAGTCAATAGAATCCAAAACTATGATCGCTTTGTTTTACGTAAGGAACCGTAATGATGCGGCTGGACCTACAAGTGAATTTGGCGGAATGAGTTTTGGCGATGGCGCAAGAGCTCTTGATAGTATCGCACTTTACAGCAAGGCCGATCTTAAGAAGAATGGCCTTGCAAAAGCAAAACCTATTAAAACCGTTCATTTCGTCTATTCATCTGCCGGTCTAGGACTTTGCAGAAATACTCCCGATGCGCCCACGTCTGGAATTGCGAAGCTTACCTTAAAAAGTATTTATTTCACTTACAACGGTAAGACAAGAGCTTTTAAGAGTAAGTACAACTTTACTTATGCATATAATACTGGTACCGAAACGCCCGGTTCCTCGGACAATCCAAATTATCAATTTGCCTCTACAGATAGATGGGGAACGTATAAATCACCCAACCCAATAAATGGATTAAGGAAAAGTGATTATCCTTATTCCCTCCAGGACAAATCAATCATTGATCAGAACTCATCGGCCTGGATGCTTAAGAAAATTTCATTGCCATCAGGAGGCCAGATGGAAATGATCTATGAAAGCGATGACTATGCTTATGTACAAAACAAAAGAGCCGCTGTGATGACACCGGTGGTTGGTTTTGGCAATACAACTTCATTTAGTGTAGCCACCGACAAACTCTATCCATTTACATATCCCTCAACAGTAGAACATGATTATGTTTTCATGCAGGTGCCTGAGGCGTGCAGCAATGCTACCGATGTTTATAATAAATACTTACAGGGAACAAGCCAGCTTGCTTTTAAAATCTGGGTACTAATGCCCAAAGGCCCTGAGTATATAACCTGCTATGCAAATTTTGGGAATATTTCAAATGTTGATTATGGCGTAGATGCATCAAATGCCAATATCATTTGGGTAAAGATGAAACGGCTTGGGGGCAAAAGTCCTCTATCAATAACTGCATTGGAATATTTACGACAACAATTACCCGGTCAGGCCTTCAAAGGTTATGATGTATCCGGTGAGCCTGGACTCAAACAAGTTGGTGATATGCTGTTAGGAATGTGGCAAAGCTTGCGTGATGCATTTACCGACCCGGTAGATGCCTTCCGGAAAGATGGAAAAGCTCAGCATACCGATCTCACCAAATGTTTTGTTCGGCTTAATGACCCAGACGGATTCAAATATGGAGGCGGCTATAGAGTGAAGTCAATAGTTCTTAAGGACAACTGGAATACAATGACGGGACAATATACTTCCACGTATGGACAGAAGTATGATTATACTACTACTGAAAATTTTAATGGCACTGTTCGGACTATCAGCAGTGGGGTGGCCTCGTATGAACCTTCAATCGGTGGAGAAGAAAATCCTTTGCAGACGATCATGCAGATAGAAGATCAGTTACCCTTAGGACCTGCATCTTACGGAGCTGTTGAAATGCCTGCACTCGACGCCTTTTTTCCTGCCCCGGTTGTTGGTTATAGTAAAGTGACTGTTAGTTCCATCAAAACCAATACAGACACTACCAAAAAAACCAGGTCGGGAATTGGCAGGCAAGTTACAGAGTTCTATACCGCCAAAGATTTTCCTGTTTATTATAGTTATACTCCTTTTGATGCAAATAGTGTAAAAGAATTTCACCAGGCCTCAACCCAAAATTTCTTCAACAAATATGCATACGATTTCAAAGCTCAGTCACAAGGATTCCTGGTTGCAACCAATGATATGCATGGTAAGATGAAGTCGCAATCGTCGTATGCAGAAAATGACACCGCTACAAGAATTAACTATACAGAAAATTTTTATCGTAATACAGGCGTAAATGAATTGAATGATAAATTTTTATTTGTCAGCAAAGAAAATGGCGGCAATGTTTATACGGGGAACATGGGCGTAGATATTGAACTAATGACAGATACAAGAGAGTTTTCGGTAAGGAGCAGCAGTCTTGAAGTTCAGGGTCAGGTCGATGTTTTTTATTTTGGACCTCTTGTAGTTCCTATTCCTACTGTTTGGTCGCCAACAGGTGTTGCTGACAATATTTACAGAGCGGTAACTACTACAAAAGTAATCAGCTATCATGCTGTGCTGGACAGTGTAGTAGTGATCGATAAAGGGAGCCAGGTTTCTACCAAGAACCTTGCTTATGATGCGCATACAGGCGAGATGTTGGTAAGCCGAACCAATAATGAATTTAACAAACCCATTTATAGTACATCGTATCCTGCTTATTGGGCATATAGTGGAATGGGATTAGCTTATAAAAATATTGATGCCATCTATAACGACATAAATTTTTCAGATGGTAAAATAGTGTCAGGAATATCATCATCTGACATCAATACATTATTTGAAAGCGGCGATGAACTGTATATTATGAATACCGGCAGCGACATTTCATGTCCCATCCCTTCATCTTCAAATATCAGGTTGATCTGGGCTTTTGATAAAAATAAAAACCCGGCTTCGTTAGCGAATACATCACCTGATTTTATCTTCCTTGATGAAACAGGAAAACCTTACAACAGAAGCGGTGTTAAATTCAGGATCATCCGCAGTGGACGACGCAACATGCTGAATGCGCAAACCGCTGCTGTTACCAGCATGGCAAACCCGCTTACAACGAGCAAGCTCCTTTTTGATACTGCAAGTAAAGTGATTAATGCAACCGCTATTGAATTTAAAGAAAAATGGCAGATCGATAATGATGTAATTAAGCGAATGAAAACAGTGTTCAATCCCGCTACATGTACTTTTGAAGAAGTGGAAGACAGCACGGGTTATTTGGAAAAAGCTATCAACCCTTACCGTAAAGGACTTCTTGGAAATTTCCGTACTGACCGAAGCATGGTTTTTTATGATAGCAGGAAAGAATATGATACTACTGCTAATACCAATATTGTTGAGAATGGCTTGCTGAAAAACTTCAAGCTCTATTGGGATTTTAATGCTTACAGCAACCTGATTCCAGATACACTAAGCCCACAATGGGTATGGAACAGCCGAATTAATAAGGTTAATGCCAAAGGATTGGAATTGGAAACACTGGATGCATTAGGCATTTATACCTCTGCACAATACGGTTATAACAAAACGATGCCGGTGGCTATTGCAAACAATGCCAGGTATAATGAAATGTTTGCTGAAGGGTTTGAAGACTACGAATATGGAGAATCGTTGAGCAACGCAAGGTTTAATTATGCAAAAAAACATATTGATTTTACAAAGATGACTGGCAGTTCACTTGTAAATGCAGATACCGTCAACTTTAAATCACATAGTGGAAAATATGTACTGGGTGTAGATCCTGGCGCTATCGCATCTAAAACTTTTGATCTAGTAAGTCCGGTGACTGATAGTTATAATTTGAATTTTACAACCGATGCGGTTAAAAACCTTGTCAATCCAGGAGGAAACTTCACAGTGATTACAGCGCCAACGGGAACAAACATTATCAATCCGACTTTTTCTAATTTAGGGATGAGTGGTTGGCAAGGGATGACCGTTCCTTATTCGACGTGGAATAGCGTATTATATCAAACGGATCAATATTTCGAAGTAACCGCGTCAAGCACCTTTACAGTCCAGGCCCATTACGAGGCCCATTCAGATTTTGCTACAATTTACGGCACTGCATATCAGTGGAAGATTGTGAATGTGGAAACGAATATTGAGATACCTGTAACAAATGTTTCAACCAATACTTTTTCGAACTCTGGCGTATTCACTTCAGATACGTATGATAACGTTTGTCTTCCGCCGGGCATATATCAACTGACTTGTAAATATGGCGGTTCGCAGACAAACACCGTTTGTCCAAATAACATTGGTTGTCAACAAGGCATCGGCTATAGCTATCTGGTATCACTGTCTACACCTTTCGTTTCCTATAGAGATGTCTCTACTCAGAGTTCTTGTATTTATACAAAACCATTGGCGGCAAAAGATTCTCTGCTGAACCCAATACTCTCGGTTCCTACCGGTAAAAAAATGTTGTTCAGTGCCTGGGTTCGGGAAAACTGTGGTGATCCTGCAAATGGGGTCCCATGCAAAGAGTACACTTACACGCATAACCAGATACAATTGAAGTTTCCGGGCTATGCTTCTAGTGATGTTATTCTGAATCCCAGCGGACCGATCATAGACGGATGGCAACGATATGAAGGAACATTTACTCCACCCATAGGTGCAACCACAATGACGCTGAATCTCGTAAACAGCGGAACCGGTACAATTTATTTCGATGATATACGAATTCATCCATTCAATGCCAATATGAAAAGTTATGTATATGATCCGGTGAGCTTGCGACTGGTAGCAGAACTGGATGCAAATAATTATGCAACCTTTTATGAATATGATGAAGAAGGTACACTGATACGCACAAAAGTAGAAACAAGAGAAGGAATAAAAACGATGACGGAAACAAGAAGTGCAATGCAGAAAGTGATCCAGTAGATGAATGACGAGCAATAAGTGATAAATAAGGTTGGCTTAAATAAATTTTGACTTGTTCGAGGAATATAATTTAAAATGAAACTGAGATTGATAATAAAGTTAATGACTGTGTTTTTACTGATGACTGTTTTTGCAACAGCACAGAAAAAGAAAAAGCAAAGTGAAGACGACTTGAATGGCTACCGCGAGTTTGCAAGGTTAGGTCAGATATATATGCAGCTGCCATTGCAAATGAATGTGCACTTCATTTATAAATCTACTCCTGTGATCAGAGATCAGGACAGTGCAGAAACCGATATAGTACTCTACTATGGCAAAAATGATTTCTACATGCAGACTGAGGGCCTTGAGCAAATTGCCAACGATACTCTGTTGGTGATGGTGAACAACGAATCTAAAATGATCAACCTATATCCTAATAATGGGCAGGTAATGAAAAACCTGGAAAGAATGGTTTCGGTATTGATGCCGGATTCGTCACTCGAAAAACTGGCTCAACAGTATTCTGCCAAAATACTGGATGAGGGAAAAGATCTTAAACGAATTATTCTGCAAAGCAGAGACAAGATTTACGGTACTGATTTATTTAAGGAAACAATCAGTGTGGTATACCAGGGCACAACTTTTCAACCGCTTACTTATGACCAGGCTAAGCTGAACCTGCTGCCGGTTGATTCAACGGTGTACAGCCAATTGGGGGGTGACCCTGCTTATGCCGGAAGATTAGTAAGCATAAGCAGAGATGGCAGCAATTTATTTTTTGTAGTAAAAGAAAAAATCACCCAATGCAGGTTTACGAAAATAACCTTTGATCAGCAAGTTCCTCCTGCCAGGGAACAAGATCGGGTAGTAAGAACGATAAGCGGGGAGTACCAACCTGCAAAAGGATTTGAAAATTATTTGGTGTCAAAGGAATTCTGACATCAAAAAAAATAAAATAAGATAAACGAGATGAGCTTATGAGAAAAAAAATTTATAAAGCAAAAAAAGTTTTACTGCTTTTATTTATTGCAGTTACTGCAATTGCGTACAACTTAACTGCACAGGTAACAGTCAGTGGCCCGCAATGTATAATTCCCGGCATCACTTACCAGTATATCATTAGCGGCAACTGGAACGCCTCTTCCGCAATAAAAGTATGTCTTAGAGGAGGAAAACTGGCCTCGGGTGAACGATGCACTCCTGATAGTGAAAGACCAACGTCCGTTTTTGTAGTATGGAACGATACCAGTTTCCGGAAACTGGATGTAACATCTTCATTAGGTAATACAAGTTTAGTAGCGCAAGCTACTACCGGTCTGAAGGGGGGAGGAATAAATGAAGGCGATAAAGTAAAGATATACGATTCAACGATCACCACTTATACTTTTCATTGCGGGGTGGCAAAAGGTGGTTCTTGTGTTCCAAGTTATTCTTATCAATGGCAGCGATCAGATGACAGACTAAATTGGGTGAACATCATCAATGCAACAGGAAAAGATCTTCAATTTTCAGCAAGCATTAAGGTAAATACATTTTTCAGAAGGGTCACTACAGAAACAAATTCCAATACAGTGGTCTATTCTGATACAGGAATACTTGCTATGCCTTTTTAGGTGAATGAATAAAAAAATGATAATCGATAATCAATATAGTGTAAGAATGAGCAAGAGATGAAAAGCATAAACCATTAAAAGAAGGAACTATCATGTTGCCATTTAACAGGACAAAAACTCGCAAAAGGTTTTTTATTAGTGCAGGCATTATACTTTGCCTGCTGTTAACCGCAAATAACAACTATGCACAGGTAAGTATTTCCGGGCCAACCTCTGTAAGTTTAAATACTTCTTATACTTATTATCCGGCGTACAATGGTTCCAGTACAGTTACCTATAATGGCTGGTATACCTGGACAATCAGCGGCGGATACGAAAGCAGTACTGGAAATACTTCCAAATCGGGAACATGCTCCAGTGTTCTTTATAGTATTGGTATAAATGTGACGTGGACATCCGCCAGTGGTATGTTGACCTTTCAATCCAGCCTGGGCGGTAGTTCAATTACTGTAACTGGTTTGCAGCCTTTAGCTGGTGGAAGTATTACCAATAGCCCCAACTATGGTTCGGTTCTTATCAATACCAATCCAGGATTTACTATTACTGCCAGTGCTGCCACTGGTGGCAGTTGTGGAGGAAGTTATTCTTACCAGTGGCAACTAAGTACCGATGGTGTTAACTACGGAGATATTATCAATAATGCCATCGGTCAGAATTATTCGCCCGAGCCCATTACTACTACTACCTATTACAGAAGAAAAGTCATGTGCAATGGAACTACAGAGTATACTAGTAATACTTACACACTTTACGCCAAATACCCGGTATATATAATTGGTGTTACCAATTGCGTGGTATCTGGACAGACATATCATTATACAACAGGAGGATCATGGAGTGTGTCTGATAATTTTCAATGGTGTGTAAGTGGAGGAACGATTGTCAGCGGAAGTGGGGGTTGTCGTAGTGGAACACCTTTGCCTTCAATTGACGTAGTTTGGTCGGGCTCTGCATCCCAAATTAGTCTTGCCGTCACTGGTTTTTCGACGGCTACAAACTCTGTTACAGCCCTTACTAGCAATAACATTAATATTACAACGGGCCCTTTGAATGTTTTAGTTGGCTCATCTGTAAATACTACGCTCACTTCAGTTTCGTCCATGCCTTCCTGTCCATCCAATAGTTACCAATGGCTAAAATCGACGAATGGAGCTAGCTACACAAACACCGGGATCACTACTGAAAATTATACTATCTCACAAACAGCAAGTCAAAACGAATGGTACTATCGTAAAATCTTTCAAGATGGGGTAGAGGTAGCAAGTTCAAATATATTTCAGTTAATAGTATATCCCCATCTTACTGCACCAGTTATCACAGCTCCTTTTTCGCCGATCAACTATAATACTTCATCCGGAACAATAACAGAATCGACTGCTTCTACGGGAGGGCTTTGTGGAAGTTACAGCTATGAATGGCAAAGCTCAACGGATAATTTCTCAACCGGCCCGACAATTATTAATTCAAACACTCCAAGTTATTCACCTGGAAATTTAACGGCGCCGATTACATACTACAGACGAAAAACTACTTGTGGCTCGGAATGGAATTATAGTAACGTGGTCTCTATTTCTGTATTTCCTCAATTGCTCGGTGGATCAATCAGTCCATCTAATCAATCTGTAAACTTTAATGCCACCCCGACAACTTTAACACTCTCGGGAGTCTCCGGAGGTAACGGCAGTTATACTTACCAGTGGCAAAGTTCTTCAACTTCATCATTTAGTTCTGCAACCAACGTCGGCACTAACAGTACTTCTTATACGCCGCCATCAAATGTGGCAGGAACATTATATTATCGTGTTTTAGTGACAAGCAATGGAGTAACTGTTGCAAGTGGAACAGCAACCGTGATGGTCTATTCACCATTGCAGGGAGGTTCGATAAGTCCGGCAAATCAGAATATAGATCAGAATGGAACACCAACAATTCTAACACTAAGTACAATGAGTGGCGGTGATGGCAACTATAGCTATCAATGGCAAAGCTCTGCAAGCAGTAATTTCAGCAGCCCGGTAAATATGGGAACTAACAATACTACTTATGCTCCGTCAACTGGCACGACCGGAACTCTATACTACCGTGTACTTGTAACCAGCAATGGGGTGACCGTTGCCAGTGCCACCGCTACAGTAAATGTATGCTCTGCTCCGGCAGGAGCTATCACTGGTCTTACTACTGTTATAGTTGGATCAGCCACACTGTTATCGAATGCTGCTTCCGGTGGTTCATGGAGCAGCAGTAATCAAAGTATTGTAAAAGTAGATGCTAATGGCGTGATAACAGGTGTTGCCCCCGGTGCTGCAACAATTACATATTCCGTTTTCAATTCCTGCAGCAATAGTTCGACTCAGCTTGGTATAACCGTTATTCCTTTTACTGATCTTTCGTCAAGCCTTGGAAAAGGTATTGACGACAATCCAAAATTTGATACAATTGCATTAACACAGGGTAATATAAGATCACTTGAATTTATTCAGGATACACTGTATTCATTGGCGCATACAATCACAAATGTGCTCGCCTTAAGAGTGATTGAAGAAACCGACAAATATATTCCCGGAGATTTTTCTGCAACGGCAGTACTGAAGGTAGAATATGGTCATTCATCCGCGGAGATTAACCAGATTGATTCTATTAAGTTAACGGTGAATTATACAAAGAATGCAGGAAACAAATACAATGCTCTAAATTATTTCACTTTTAAAAATGCTGAATTTACACGGATAACTGTCTTACGAGTAGAAGCTCCGACCACAGTAAATGGCAATTCTTTCGATACCAAACAGGTGATACAACTTATCAATACTCTTGCAGCTACCCGTTACTATAAACTTTCCGACAATAAAAAACCGGTTTTATCATATACCACTCCGCCAACTTCGCCAGTGCCTGATGAATTGCCTGTAAGCTGGGCATTCCCACAACATTCTAATCACAATGCAGCACAGTTAGAATGGGTTTGGCTGGAAAATGAAATGAGCGGCAGTTATATTACTAACAATGTTTTCGATACAGCTTTACTGTTCAAGACTACTTCAACACGTATTGATCTGCCCGGTGGATACAGTGCCGGCAACTACAATATTCCATTACTATATGATGGAGTCGGCAAATTGTTTATGCGAATAAGAGGCGTGAACATTATGCCTGCAGGCAGCAGAAGTGATGGACCTTGGAGCGGCGTACAGACTTATGCTTTCAATGGTCACAATAATAATCTAAACTGGCAGGTAACCACAACTTATGCAGAAGAAGGAAAACGAAAATCAGTAATACAATATTTTGATGGCTCGTTGCGCCCCCGGCAAACAGTGACCAAGGATAACACAACCGGGCAAACAGTAGTAGCAGAAACTCTTTATGATTTGGAGGGGCGACCTGCCGTGCAAATATTGCCTGCGCCCGATACCGCTAACAAAATTCGTTTCAAGCCGGGCTTTAATCTTTTTAAAGGTAACAACACATTAAATCAGCCTAATGATCAGACCCTCGCCGATGATCCGGCAAATTGGTTCGATATGCAACCTGTGAATACGATCACCAGCATAACGGCTGAATTATTAACCACGACAGGAACTTCACAATACTATAGCTCATCCAATCCGGATGCGAACAACGGGATTAACAAATACATTCCTGATGCGAAAGGGTTTCCTTATGCTATTACCAGGTACACACCCGATGCAACTGGAAGGATCATGATGCAAAGTGGAGTAGGTGATTCTCTTGCTATGGGAAGCGGGCATGAAACAAAATATTACTATGGCACGCCTTCACAAGAAGAGCTTGATGGTTTGTTCGGGACTGAAGTAGGCAATTATACTCACTATTTTAAAAACATGGTACAGGATGCCAATGGACAAATGAGCATAAGTTATGTCGATATGCATGGACGTACAATCGCTACTGCCCTTGCGGGCGATGCACCAGGTAATCTGCAAGCATTGAATATCAGTGACACGGCACAATATAAAAATCAAGGTCCAAAGACTCTCACCCGCAATTTGCTGGATGAAGGCTCAAATGTTTTAAAAGGAAATAACATTGAATCCATTAACACGATCCTCGTTCCTTTTAAAACGAATTATTCTTTTAACTACCAACTACCAAAGCAAACTATCATGTTACCTAAATGCGGTGGCGGTACAGTCTCCTTCGATTGCAAATTTGATTTGCAGGTTTCCATTGCTGACGAAAGCGGTGATTCAAATCCTGTGGTATATAATTATGTTGGCATCGATAATATTAATTTCAATCAAAGCCTATTGCTTAATGCAGGTTCATACAGTGTACGAAAATCACTTACTATTAATCAGGATTCATTAGACAAATTCATTGCACAGTATAATACAAGCGGTATTGGACTTTGTCAAACTCAACAGTTCCTTATCGATTCTATTGCAGCGCAGGATTCACTTGTATCAGGCTGCGGTGTCACACCCAATCCACTTACGAGTAGCAATTGTTTGTCTTCTCTGGGCACATATTCTACTTATCTTACTAATTATGCAATAAGTCTTGGATATACTTCTGTCATTCAACTATCAGCTGCACAGGTTAATGACATAAGAAATCAATATATAGCAGATTCAAGTTTATGCGCATCATTAAACTCAAATGTTTCTTATTCACTTGACAATATCCGCCGGCAAATGCTTGCAGATATGGTTCCCTATAGTGGACAGTATGCAAAGGATACTGGAACTGTGTCAATGGCGATGAAGTACAGGGTTTTTTCAACAAGTGGAAATCCAACCTATACCCAGCCATTTTATAAATATCCAAGAAACGAGGCACTTGCAACTGATAATTATTATACTGGCTTCGGGAACATAGATTCCTCTGTTCTTTCGTCACGTCTGCAAACAATGACGATGCAGGATTTCAACCAGGTGTTTAAAGAGTCATGGACAAGGTCATTATTGCCGTATCATCCGGAGTTTAAGAAATTAAAATTTGCCGAAGACAGCCTGCGTAGTTCATTTAATTATATAGATAGCATTCAATACGTAACTAGTGCTTTCAATCCTATCACCAGCGATCCATTTTTTGGTATTCCTTCGCGGGCTGCAGATAAAGACACAATAATAAAGTATAGCAATGTGGCGTGGACTGGTGTAAACAACTATAGCATGTGGCAACTTGCGTATGGTGATGCCTTCGGGTGTAAAACTATTGCAGATGCATCAACACGCAACACCTGCTATAACAATATGCCTTCAGTGTTCACCACAACAGGTACTGTCGTTAATACTGCATCAGGAAGTGTTACGCTAAGTGCATCAATTCAGTCGCAGGCATGGACCATGTTTAAAGGGTTCTATTCACAAGTACGTGGTGAAATGGTGAATCGTTATATCAATGTGCGCCCGGGCACTATTGATACTACTGACAATCGCGCTCTTATCAATGAAGGGTTTAGAATTTATTTTCCTTACAACTATATTCAGTCTGCACAAAATAACGGATGGACAACATGGTACCCGGGTGCGAATGGAGGAACAACATCCAATGTTAATATAAGTGATTCAGTTAAACTCTATTCCAGCCATTGTGATAGCTATATCAATTCATGGCGTCTGGCCTTGCTCGATTGTCCGGCGCTGGCAGCAAAAGATCAGACTACTCGTGAAGCCATACTTAATTCTATCACTGGCAAGATGATGGTCATATGTAAAAATGGAACAGATGGAGCAAATCCTTATGGTTCATCTACAGTAGCTCCAGCTTTTTCAGGCAGCACTTTCACCAGCTTTGAACAGGCAATAAAATATGTACTGGACAGTGCTGGCATAGCAAGAGATCAATATTGCCATCCATACGGCATCGAATGGCCGAAACCTTACGGAAAAAATCCGACTATCACTAAGCAATATGTCGGTGTATTGGATACATGCACCTGCACGCAATGGAATAAGCTGCAAGCAGAAATTAATGCTGCTGAATATAATAGTAGTTCGCTTACCAGTGTCAATCAATATTTGCTGAATAAGTACCAGGACACAATTACATCTGTATTGTTCAATTCATTGCAACAATGCGGAAACTATTATTTTTATGGATGCAGAGACACTGTAATAAGTAATTGCGGTCATCCCGGCGCATATTATTCATGTACCATCCAGGTTTGTGATACTTTTTATTCATTGCCATTGTTAAGCCCGCAACCATTTCCTGCATTCCTCAACTGTGGTTTCGATAGTAGCAGTTACAAATGTTACACCTGTAGTGATTTTACAATTCTTCAGGATTCATTCTATACGGTCTTTGGAAAATACCCTGTATTTACTGGTTCTATTCCCGATAGTATGATTGTATGGAATGATTTGTTTGCAAAATATATAAACTACAAAACCGGATTACAACATAACTGGCAGTACTATGCGGAGAGATTCAATACCTATAGTTGTGGAATTGGCGGAATTAGTGGTGCAGGCTCAGGTTTATCAATTTGCCTGGACAAAAAGCCTCTCAACGATACTATTGGTTTGTTTACTCCTATATCACCTTGCCAACAATCGCACAATAATTCGATAGTCAAAGGGACTGCGATGTATGAATATTTGCAACAACAGTTACTGGCAAACTTTAAACAAGCTTACCTTGAAAAATGTCTTGCTGTACCGGAACAATTCAATGTTACCGATACACTGAAAGAATATCATTACACGCTTTACTATTACGATCAGGCTGGTAGTTTGGTAAAAACCGTTCCTCCGAAAGGTGTAAGACCAGACTATAGTACTTCCTTCTTAAATGCGGTTAAGACAGAGCGGGATAAAAATATTAACAATCAGCCTTGGACATCGACTGTGCCACAGCATGTTTTGACAACCAAGTATTGTTATAATAGTTTGAACCAGGTAGTGATTCAGAAATCACCGGACGGCGGAGTTAGCAAATTCTGGTATGATCGATTGGGTAGATTAGCAATAAGTCAGAACGCCAAACAAACAACCAGCAGTCAATACAGTTATACACTATATGATTCATTGGGCCGCATAACTGAAGTAGGACAACTTACAAGTAGTACCGTAATCACTGATGTTATAGCAAAAAGTGCAAGCAGCTTGCAAACATGGTTTAATAATGTAGCTTCTTCACGTAACCAGGTTACGCAAACACAGTATGATCTTGAGTATGGACCAATAAATAGTGTATTATTAAGCCAGAAAAATCTTCGCAACAGGGTTAGTTATACCCAGGTTATAAATAATATCGCAGATACATATCATGCAAGTGCTACATATTATACCTACGACATACACGGAAATGTAGATACCTTATTGCAGGATTTTGGTAATAGTAGCGGTGTGGTAAATGCGATGAATCAAAGTGGAAATCGTTTTAAAAAGATAGTGTATGATTATGATTTGATTTCTGGTAAAGTAAACCAAGTAGGTTACCAACCCGGACAGGTTGATGCTTATTATCATCGCTATGTTTATGACGCGGAAAATAGATTGACTAATGTATACAGTGCGAGGGATAGTGTAATGTTGTTGCTGTTCCCTGAAAGGGAGGCTCGTTACACATACTATAAGCATGGGCCACTTGCAAGAACTGATTTAGGACAGCTAAGAGTGCAGGGATTGGATTATGCTTATTCATTACAAGGCTGGTTGAAAGCCGTGAATCCAGCAATGGGCGGAACACTAACAAATGGAACTGATACAACAGAGGTATACCCGACGGCACAAGATGCGTATGCATTCAGCTTGCAATATTTTAAAAACGATTATAAAGCTATTGGCTACACGCCGCAGTCTACTTCTGTGTTAGGCGCTTTAGGTAGTAATGGAGCGCCACTATTTAATGGCAACATTGCGGCCATGGTCGTAAATATTCCCAAGCTCGGCAATACCAAAGCATACAATTATCATTATGATCAGTTAAACAGAATTGTAGCCTTGGATGTGTTCAATGGAATGACACCTTCTACGGGTACATTTACTCCAGTTAGCGTTAGTGATTATCGTGAAAGAATCAGCTATGATCCTAATGGCAATATTCTTACTTACGACAGGCATGGAGATTTAGCAAGGCTTTCAATGGATAGTCTCAGCTATTACTATAAGGCCAACACCAACCAATTGCATAAGGTAACCGATGCTGCAACTGATGCAGCACTTGCAGATTATAGTAAATACAATGACATCAAGCAGGGGCAAACAGACAACAATTATCAGTATGATGAAATCGGAAATCTTGTAAAAGATAATTCCGAAGGCATAACCGATATAAGTTGGAATGTATATGGAAAAATTTTAAGTATTACCAAATCAGGTGCAGTTATAAGGTATGTATATGATGCAAGTGGAAACCGTATCATGAAGGAGACTGCTACTGACACGACTGTGTATGTACGTGATGCAAGCGGGAATGTAATGAGTGTTTACACAAAGCCTGCCGGCGGAGCATTGGCACAAACAGAAATGCATATGTATGGTAGCAGCCGATTAGGGATGGCTACTCAACATCTGGCGCCAGATACCACAGTTGTTTTATCAGGTGGCTTTGGAAGCGGAATAAAAAGTATTTTTGCAAGAGGTGAAAAGCTCTTTGAATTATCCAATCATTTGGGAAATGTTTTAGTGAGTATCAGTGATCGCAGGATTCAAGTAAGTGCCGGAGGACTAACGGTGGACTCTTATGCTGCGGATATAATGACTGCAAATGATTACTATCCCTTTGGGATGGCAATGCCAGGACGAGATTTTAATTCTCAGAAGTACCGTTATGGATTTAATACTCAGGAGAAAAGTATAGAGATTGACCCACATGGCAACTCTATGGCGGCGGAGTTCTGGCAGTATGATGCAAGAATTGGTAGGCGGTGGAATGTGGATCCAGTCGCTACAGCGTACGAGAGTCGTTACTCTGTAAATTGTAACAGTCCGATTTGGTCATGTGATCCAAAAGGGAATTTCGATACTCGGAAAGAAGCAAGACAATATCGCAAAGATCATGATCTTAAAGGTCGAATAAGAATAATGCAAGATGGATATTATTCAATTGTTGATATGGAAAGTAAAACATTATGGTACAAAGACCATAACGATCAGAAAGTTTACGAAAGTCTAATAATAGTTGCCAAGACAAAATCTTCTATGCAAAAAAATATGACTCCGTTTGATTTAGGAGTAGAATGGCTAACAGGAACAGGGCGAAAATCGAGAGATTTTAAAAATAATGATGTTACTGTTGAATTATATAAAAAGCATAATTTTTATAAGAATGCGATAGAAGAAACTAAACAAATACTTGGTAATTGGCGTCCTGGCGAGCAACTTCCTGAAAAAAGTTTCCCTTATAAACTTTCAGGTTTAGAAGGCATCGCTAAATACATACAAGACTATTCAACCCTGCTCACTGGAGGCCAAACTGGAAATTTGATGTTTACATACTTGGGCTCACATAGTTTATATATGACCGTAAAGAGTATAGATATTCAGAAGAGAACTGCAGTTGTAGAATTTATTGTACATAATATGTCCACCTTAGAATCTGCAACTCGACTACCATATTTTGGTTACAAACAATGGTACACGAACTCTATTGGTAAGTTAATAAACAATATGGCTGGACGAACAGGCCCGACTTCAGAAACTGAGCAAGTTTTTAAAATGGATGAGACAATAAATTTTTGATCATGATCCGAACAGTTTTTTTCTTTTTCCTAATCGTTTTTTTCAATTGTTGCAATAGTGAGTTGACGAAAGATTCGCTTTGTGGTACCTGGTACAATGAAGAGGAAAAGACGAAGATCATACTGAGATGTGATGGAACTTTCACGGCAACAGATATTCCTACCGATATCGACAATTGTTTTTTCAACTACGATGAAAAAACCATTCAAGGCACATGGAATAAGTTTGGTTCAGATCAGATAAAATTAGTCTTTGGAAGAAGTTCTTATTGTTTTCTGGAAATAGTCAGCAAAGAAAGTGTCAAACTTCGAATGCGAACAAAAAGCGATAGTAACCTCGTGATTGATCTTAGCCGTGAAGAATGAAATTTTGTCATTCTCCTTAAGCTATCGTCAGTCTTCTAAGCTATTAGTGATTGTCTCCTCCTGAAATAGGTTGAGCAATGATTTTTTTGATCCCTAATTCCAGGTTATGAATACTGTTTAGAGATTATTTGCAGTTTACAATGTTTGCAAAAGTCTTAATACTGAAAATTCGCACATGAAAAAGTGGAATTCTCACAAGTCTCATAAAACAACAAAGGCCCACCTTTTACGCCCAAAGATTTTGTGTTATTCAACAGTAACAACCACAACTTTCATATCATCGGTCTTCTTATCAAGAGAAGCTGAGGGGATCAACATTTTTTTTCCTGCCCAGAGTCTCATTGCGTGGCTTTGTGCGTGGCGGACTCTGGGCCACTATTAAGCCATTCCACAATTAGCAGTTCTAAATTCTTCACTTCATAAGCTGCATGTCTCCCAATTATATAAAACCTGGCTGAGCTATGCTCATACTTAGTAGCATCAATCACAAGTCTCCATTTTCCTGCGCAGGGATTATTGTGCATGTAAACCAATTTTTGATTAGCAAATTTTTCAGTCTCACAAAATTTCCAATCAAACGATTTTTCCCATACTTCATGTTTTTTGCCCCGCTTCTTATCGATTCCGGATACAGCTTTTGCCAATTTTTCAAGTATGTGTTTAAATTCCTTTTGCTTAAGTCTTTTAATAATATCATAAGCCATAAAACGTTTTCTATCGCCAATAATCTTGTTGATAGTCTTTTCAGTGTTGGAAAATGAAATCATTACATGGATATGATTCGGCATTATTACATAGCCAACTACATGATAATTTTTAGTTTTCAGGTAATCAACCCATCGGTATACAATTTCATATGAGTTAGTAATTTCGATCAGGGGAAGCCATTTATAGCAAGTAAAAGTTATAAAGTAAAGTCCTTTGTTATAGGGAATTTCTCTTCTAACTGGCATTTAATGAAATTACGAATTATGTTTGTGTCTTACGTCGCCCAGAGTCCGCCACGCACAAGGCTACGCAGTGAGACTCTGGGCAGGAAAGAGTAAAAGTTATAAAGTAAAGTCCTTCGTTATAGGGCCAACAACACGGAGACTCATATCTTGCATTAGCAATAAATTACCTTCAAGTACCCATTTTCACAATCCTGTCATTATTATTTTTTTTTATTCTTTCTAATCAAATTAATGATTAAAATTATTGTTGATATTAAAAAAGTGAAAATTGAAATATAACCTAATATGTAACAAACGGAGTACAAGAATTCACCAAGATTTGAAAAAAAATCTTTTTCAAGCATGAAGTCAATATATACTCTGCATACAACAATAATAAACAAACTAATAACAGCAATCGAAAGAAAAATACGATTAAACTTATTCTTTAACATTATCATTTTTTTAGTACTGAAGTCAAAAACGTTCACAATTCCGACTACATTGGTTTTTTAATTGTTTCCTTTAAATCTTTTTCCTTTTTAAATTCTTGCTTTCCTATTTTATTAGTATAATCATTGTAATCATACTCTATAACAACAGATTTAGCTACTTTAATTTCAGGCTCACCCATATACTGCCATACTGTACGCATTACCTTGCCCCATTGTTTTTGTTGCAATCCTCTTGCGTTAAACATACCTGCTCCAACACCTTGTGTCATAAAATCATTTGTTCTTGAAATATTATGAGTTGTCCAAGTCATTGTTTTGGTTTCCGGATCGTAAGATGTTGAAAATGTATTTTGACCAGCATCGGGGTGTCCTTTCAAAGTAAATACTGTCACACTTAAAGAATTACTTTCGTCCGATATACTATTGACTACCACAAATCCATTATCAGGCCCATATATATCAATGTCAAAATGGTCTCCAACAGATACCCCATAACTTCCATCTCTATCTATTAAGTCATAAGTAGCTAATCTATTATTTATAATCTTTCCAGGCTCAAGTTTCATTTGATCTTTGAATTTGTCAAATGATTCTTGTGTAACGCCGCTGAATGTTGCGGTATATGTTTGGTCTTGAACATCACTAAAATAATCTCCGTCTTTTAATTCCTCGACTTTGCATTTTTCACACCCTCCTTTTTGTGGGGTTGTTCTTGGGCCGGCAGTATCTAATTTAATATCATTATACAGAATTGGGTTATCTAAAAATACACTGTAGAGCGAAACTCCCACAGCAGGCTTTGGGTCTAAATTCCATCTTCTCCCTAACCTTGTATCATATTCACCAAATTCAGCTGTAGTATGATTTCCGGCCCCCGCTATCTCATCTGATTTCTCGTGGGTGTTAAATCCATACCGGTAGCCGCTTACAGCTTCATACTTCCTCGATAGCATTGCCATCCCAAAGGGATAGTAATGCAATCTTACACAAGCCACAGCAGGCTTGTCTTTTCAAAGAACTCCCTATCTTCAAATTAAGCCAAAATATGCCAAAAATGGCAATTTTTCAATAGCAAAATTTATACTTTATGACACACATCAATTCATCAAAAGAATTATCATTTACCAACTTTTATTTAAAGTTTATAATCGACAGTAGGAAAGGGCGTCGCCTTCAGCCTAACGGTAAACGTATTTCTGAAGGCACGGTAAAGAACTATGAATATTCCTTGCAACTCGTACACCTTTTTTGTGAAAAGAAGAATTTTTCACTCCGCATTCGGCCGGCCCGGAAACTTAATAAGAGAGAACTATTAGCTGAAAAAAATTACTGGAAGAAATTCTATAACCGGTTTTGCGATTACCTGTATAATGATTGCAACTTTTATGATAATTACGCTGGCCAACATATCAAAAATTTAAAGGCATTTTTCAATTATCTAAATAAGGAATTAATGCCCGGCGTCGGCGATTTTCATAAACAGTTTTATGTTCGAAAAGAAGATATCTCAATTTTTCCATTAATGCCTGAAGAGCTTGGCTTCCTTATTTACAATATGGAATTTGATGCAAGCCTGGATCGACGTATGAAAGAAGTAAAAGATTTTGTTGTTTTTGGTTGCACTGTCGCTTTACGATTTAGTGATCTGAATTCTTTAAAGATGTCGAATGTGAGGAATATTAATGAGCAACATTATCTTTCGGTTCGGTCTAAAAAGACGGGTGTGGATACCCTAATAAAGCTTCCTTCTTATGCAGTCGAGATCACTCGGCGCTATAAAAAATTAAACAAAAGACTACTTCCCACATTTAACAAATCAAATCTGAATAAATATATAAAAAAGCTTTTTGAGCTGGCAGGTTTTACATATCATGTAATGGTTACCAGGGCGAAACGAGGAAAGACATGTGAATTAAAAAAAATACATGCTGACAAAAAACACGCCTTTCGTTTTTGTGATGTTGCTACCACTCACACAATGCGCCGCACTGCAATTACCACGATGCTTAGTCTTGGTGTCCCCGAACAAATCGTCAGGAAGATCAGTGGTCATTCCCCTGGTAGCAAAGAATTCTATCGCTACGTTTCCTGGGCTCAATCCTACCAGGATAAAGAAACAGAGAAAATGTTTTCCAGACTGCAGGCGAAGAAGTTTGAAGCGGCTTAACTTTCTTGAGCTATGTCAATTTATTTCACGTTTCTATTCACGAATACCAATATTTTGCCTGTTACTAATTATTCTTACAAAAAATAATAGGGAGTATTAAATTACTCTGCTTCTTTGTAATAGACGAAAAACTAATATAACCTACAACTCGAAAAACTATGAAACACTTACTATTTTTTTCCCTGATTTTTTATGGAATAAGTTCTTCTGCACAGGTAATTACAGCTTCAGTTGAGGATCGTTCCCGCTACCTGATGCGTACTTTGAAATGGACCTCTCGGGAGAAACAGGGATTCCAGGATGGAAATAACATTATTCAGATAGAAAAAACCGGTACGAAGGCTCAGACTGGCTATACGGTTCGCCTTGATGGAATGAAACATGCCTTGATCATCCATAAAATTAATGCTGATGATAAAGAAATTGCCAGCAATAAACTTGATGGTGGGGAACGTGTATTTGGCCCTGTAAAGACAGTACCCTATGAGTTCGCCGGAAAACTATTACTATTTTACTATAGGTACCTTGACAAAGATTCGATGAAGCTTTATGTTTCTGAAATAGATAAAAACACACTGCAATTAGTAAGCACAACACAATTATTTAGTTACCAGCAGGAGAATGTCGGACTATTTAAATTACAAAAGGCATTGGGGAGAGAAATTACTCTTCAGGCCTCAAAAGATGGATCCAGGCTCTTGGTCGTTGCTTCTGGAACTGAAGGACAGGTATTCAGTTGTATCTTGGAAAAAAATCTTCAGCTGATAAGAAAAAAGGTATCTAAATTAAAGCTATCGGATGACACTGGAGTATTTCAGGCGGTGATTGATAACAATGGGAATAGGGTGATAGCCCTGGGTAAAACAAGATATTCGTTTGAAACATTCAACAGTAGTATTGCCGAAAAATTCTTGATACAAAAAATAGATAATACAGAACGTGTTTTGGATGTGGAAGCATGGGGTAGTGAAGCCGAATTTCGTAATGCACGTTTCCAGGTTTCAAATGATCAGGCTAAGATATATGTGTTTGGAGACTACCCCGGAGAAATAGCGAATGCTGGCATCTGGATTTCAGAGATACAGGTAGATAAATTGAATATTGCTAAACCTAAAACTTTTCCCTATCCTGAAGACTTTAAGAAAAGAGTCTGTGCTATGGGATTTGGGGACCGGAAGAAGAGTAATTACGGAATTTGGGATGCTGACCTTCAACTCGCAGAGTTTGAAAATGGAGACATTGCAATAGCTGGCAGTCCGCTGCATCAGGATTTTGTTGCAGCCCCGGATAATCACGGTCAATTACAAAGCAGTGCAAGTTTTCTTGTAGGCCCCGTGATGACAGCATTTATAAAAGGCAGTGCATCTACATTCACAATGATCCCTCGTACTCAGCATCATAATAGTGGAAGTAAGTCGCTCTTTATTCCTTACAACGATAAGTTAGTGGTTATCTATAATGATTTCGCAAAATATATAAATGAAAAACTCACCGATGATGTTGATCCCGGACGCATCAAAATGCTAAAAGACCTATCTCTTGCAGCTGCGGTTATTAGTAAAGATGGTACAATTGTAAGCAGGAAAATGCTCGTGCAGGAAAATTTTTATAATACCAGCTATTGTGAGTTTCTTTCTGACAAAAAGATGTTAATACCTTCTGCTATCCTTGATAAAAAAACCGATGAAATGAAGGTTGTGATGATAAGTATTGAATAAATGCCCACAAGGACTTATCGGTATAAATAACATAAAGAATTAACTCTTCTATGAGATTCTCATTCGTGATAGCTGCGTTACTCGTCAGTCGTTTGCTCGAAAAAGTGACTCAGGTTTTTTTACAAACATTACTTTCTCAAATTCAAATATTATGAAGGCATCTTTCCGGATGGACCTTCAATAAGCATACCTGGCTACTAATGCTCGGATTAAATGAAGGCTGGTATTGTATATAACCAAACTCCACCAAATCTCTCATGCACTTATGATAAGTCGCCAACCCGCTGATCTTTGCTGTCTCCATCACTGCCGCCCTGGTAATCTTTACTGGATTCTGAAAACTGTTTAAATTATAAAACTGGAAAAGTGTCATATATAAACTTATATGTGTTGTCCCAATCCGCGGATCTTCCTTTATAGCAGAAAAAAAACTTGTCAATTGTTTCACTTCGCTCATAACGCATCGTGATTCAAAATTTATTCTATCTGGCCGCACCGTAACAACGAGACCATAACTTACGCTGCATCATTATTCAAAAGATTTTCAATATCCTCATACCTGTAATAATGAACTCCGCCCACCTTCGTTGAGCGGAGTTTACCGGCGACCCTTAATCGTTGGATCGTATTCGAAGAAATGCTCAGCAGCTTTTTCACTTCAGCATTTTTAAGCCACGGCTTTACCAACTTCGCATCACGCGGTACTAACAATTGCTGAAGATCATTCAGTAACTGTTCCCTGAATGTTTGCAGATCTTCTTTTGTAACCACCTCAATTGCCATACCCGCATTTTCTGACTGAAAAAAAATTGTTCATTCACTTTACATCGACATTCCCTTTCGTCGAGAGCTCTTTTTTTTTAGCTTATCCGGATCCTCAGCAGAACCTAGTTTCGTCGATTTTTTATTCTCTTGTTTTATATCCAGGCTTTTATCTTCCTTAATTTCCTTTCCTTCTTTCAATTCTTTCACCTCCTGCTTTCCCGATAATTCAAGTCGCTGTTCCTGGTTTAAGCGCTGCATTTTTCCATCATAGAGATTCACAGATTTGTATTGCGGATTAGCTTCAATAAACATTTTTTGTGATTCTCCATTTGCCCCGATCGTTATAGCTTGTAAATTCCCTTTCTGAAGTGATTGCATGAGAGACTTTTCTTTTTCGCTGCCATCCAGTTCTGCAACAGGAAATTTTCCTACCGCGGCTTTCAGATCATAACCGTAATTCTCGTGAAATTGTTTCACTTCGTGATTATTATTTTTATCCTTGTTCTCAAAATCAAGTTGTATCCATGCTTTGTATGGCTCACCCGCTTTATTACTAAGTTCTTTAAAAACCGACCTTCCCTCCAACAGGTTAAACGCTTCTTTTGCTGTTACGCCTTTTCCTTTGTTCAGGTAAAAAGTTTGTTCCATTTTTTCGCCGTTCCGTCTTTCCAATGATGCGTGGTAGCTATTCAGGAAATACATATCAGCGTTATCCGATTTTCTGAATTGAAGTACAGCCTCAAATGGTTTTTTATTTACTTCGGATGTGAAGGCCATTTGAAAAGCTTCTTTCCCATCTTGCAGGTGCTGCTGCAACACTTCATGTTGCTTTTCACCAAACCCCATGTATTTGATATTATCTTTCAAATACTCATAGTTTTGTTGATTCATAATTGATAAATTTATTTGTATATTTAAATTTTCCCCATAGGGAAGTTGTTTCAATAATTCATCCGTCGAATAAGCATGCAGGACCCGGAAATTATCATAGTCGCTAATATTGTTGTCAGAAAATTCATAAGCTTCATCACTACTTTTAAAAAAGTATACATCTTCTTTATCCAGGAAATATAAACTTCTATTATAGGCGAGCCAATTTTCCCCCCGTTGAAAAGAGGCTTGCGCTGCTTCCAGCAATTCATCGGATATCACATGCTCGTCTTTCACTTGAGATCAGGTAATGGCAGTGCGCTGATAATTTTATTGTTCCTTACGCGCATCAGCAAATGCCTGCCTCCATTCTTTTCCATTACCTGGATAGCAAGAACCTTAGCGTCAGGAATTGTGAACTTCTCCAGTGCCACAACAATTTTATTTTGACTGCCTCCCTTAACTTGCCGGGTGTTCCCGGCTATATATAAAGGAGTAACCTCATTTTCCTGCACAGCAGTTCTTTTTCCTTTCTGTTTATCCCTGGTGTAAAACCGGATCAGGTCAATGTCATAATCGATCGGGCTCTCGTTCATGAATTGCAACTGGTAGTAAATAACTTTATCTTTTATATAAATTCCGTTGACACGGATCTTCATATCAAAACTATGAGCCCTTATACCATACATCGTTTTTGAATTATCGATAATAACTTTGGCATAATTTGCCACTGTTTCATCTTTATTGATGGATAGATGATAGACCCACACAGGGGGTTTATTGTCAAAATTTACAACGAACGAATACACGCTGCCATCATCCGTCACTACACTCAAATTTGTCTCTGCGAAATTTTCAGTGGCAGCTTTCACCAGTAAAATATTATTTTCATCTTTAATTTGTTGCACGAGCACATCCTTTGTTCCCCTGTCCACATGACGTATAGGAAATGGAAAAATTAAACTGGTCGTTTTATCTTTGGAAATAGTTAAAGAGGCAGGTTGCGCAGATCCAACGATGAAAAAATAGCAACTGCAAATCATCCACACAAATCGTTTCATAATTTAAATTTATTTTAATAGAATTTTATAGCCAGCTTTCACAAAGACTTTTATTAATTTGTTTTTTTTAACCAGTAAATTTTTGGCGGCGCCGATACCCGCGGCTGTTGCCTGGGCTTTAAAAGATGGATCCATCGTCGAAAGCCCCATAACTTGAAGACTGTTGTCTGCAGATTGTTTAGCTACATCACGGGTAATTGCGCCAGGTATGTAAATGCCAGGAAGGCCATCGACATCGTACACTTTAAGTTTAACCGGGTAAATAGATTGATTGCAGCGGATGGAATTAACTTCAACTTCAAGTCGTTCTGCATTAAGAGAGGCAATGCCAAACACAAAATTTCCTTTTGGGATTACAGAACCAGTGACGTATACATCATTCAATAACCGCAGCTTTACAACTGCACCATTTACCAAACTTTGATTTTCATGTACGACCGCTTCAATGGCATTGTTATCTGCAATAGCTGGTAACTCCTCCGTCGATCCGAAAAACCCCGGTTCTGTACCAGCTTCATTCTTGCCTGTATCCAGTAAACTAACTTTGTCTTCCTTAAATTTTGTAACTGGAAATACAACTTCCTTTTCTTTGAGTGATCGTTCGTTAATTCGTTCCTTCACTCTTTCCGGGTGTTGTATATCCAGTATTTTTTCCAGTGTTCCATCCAGCTGCTTTATCTCGGGATCATCACCTTTACCTTTATTCAGGGACTGCATCATGTCTTCCAGCCGGTCGACATCATTTCCAAAATTCAAATTCTTCATACTATCCATCGCATCTTCATTTGAAATAGGGGGAGCTGGCTTATTAAGTGCATTGTTTAGCTCAGCAAGCTTCTTCATAACTTTATCTTCTGCCGGGCTGCTAACTTTATCATAAGGAGATACCTTTAGTTTTTCTGAAGAGCTTTGATTGACTTGTTCCAGCTCTCTTACATAAACATTTTTCATGCTGTCCTGGTGCCTGTAGTAAGGATCATTACGCATCTCTTCCGCCAGTTTCATGGAATCTTTATCGGCCTGGTCATAAAAACTCAACTTGTCGGTATATTCATACCTTAGTTTGGCGTTTGGTAACTTCAAATTCAAGCCCTGTGTTTGTATCTTTTCACTCGTTCCAACTTTACCACCACCCAACGCCCAAAAAGCCATGGTAAGAAATGGAACTACTAATAAGGGCAACACCATCATAACTTTTCTTTTTCGCAAGTAGACCTGCGACCGAACTTCATTTTTCATAACTTTTATAATTTTTAAAAACATTTTTTATACTATCCAACCTAACTTGCTGCAGGCTGTCCATATACCTTCGAAAATTTTTATCTTCGGGATATGTTGTTTGCTGATCTTTATCCTGGTCATAGTACTTTGGTAAATTAATTTTTTCGATCTTCATTGCAGGCTGCCCGTCTTTAAAGATCGCTGCTGTTACAAGGTAAATGCTGGTTCCTCCACCAAGCAGGCAAAACACAACAAGTAATAATTTTAGGTTTTTTACCGAAATTTTCTTTGTAAACTCATTCATGACCTTCGAAAATTTAATTTGAACCTTCAATAGAAAATTGACAACCTTTATTGCAGCTTCATCCTTCAACGATCTATCTTTTGATTTTTTTCTAAACAACATCTCAGCGATTTTCGAATTTTATGTCTTTATTTTCAAGTGTCTTCCATCGCTCAATTAAAAACCCGTGTGAATTATTATCCGAGCGGGAAACATTTCTTAAATAACCTTCCGTTATCAAACTCCGGGTAACGATCGTGGTGGGGCGAATAATTTTCTGTTGACCTTTATAAAGAAAATAATAGGGATATATCTTAACATTGATTGTGATACTGTCGGCCTGTATCTCCTGGCTTATATTGCCTGAAATTATATTTGTATAATAACTGTTCTCCTTTAGATTCTCATACATTTGTTTAGCCGAGGCATCAGCTAAATACAAAGCTTTGTTTAAATTTGATTGTATCACTTTATCATCCGGGTCAAGTGTAAAGAAATAGTGATGAAACATTTTCACATGATCTCTTGCTTCAACCCCGACATTATCTTTCCGCTCTGCAGCATAAGCTTCCAATACCTTACCATTATCCAAAATGAAAATTCTTTCCTGTGATTGTGAGATTATATCTTTGCTCGTATAGAGCGCATATGCCGCGATCGAAATACATCCGAGAACCAGCACGATCGTAAATAACTTTATATGCCGGAAAGCTGTATCTATATTTTTCGTTTTTTCGAACATGATTATTTAAGTTTGTTTTCCATGTAATTGCCTGAATTATTTTTGTCATTGAAATATCCTCCCGACGCGCCATAATTGGCCATGCTGCTCACCACCTTGTTGTATCCGTCTCCAAGTACATCTCTGGTCATGGAAGCGCCACCCTGGATGATGGTACGGCTGGAACTTTGCATCATACTCGTGACCTTATATAATAATGTATTGCCGCCACCGGCATGAACTATATAATTTGCAACAGAAGGGACAGTGAAATATCCAATGATGCCAATGATCATAAAGATCAGGTAAGCTGTATCAGTTGTACTAAAGAAAGTATCTCCATTACTGGCGATCTGTTGAAGATCTTCAGCAAGCATATTAGCCTGGATCTTTCCCATGATGCCGCCGAAAATATTTGCTACAGGGAGCCAGAGAAAAATATTAAGATAACGGGCCAGCCAAACGGTGAGTGTATGTTGAAATCCATCAAAAACGGCAAGGCCAAAAACAAGCGGCCCTAAGATCGCAAGAACAATAAGATAAAAAGTTCGTATGGTGTTTATACAAAGTGCCGCCGCTTCAAATAAAACTTTCAGTACCTCGCTCATCCATTGCTTGATGGAGTTTCGAAAGTTGTAAGAAAATTTTGCGGATGCAAACTTGATGTCATTACCTATACCTTCAAGCAAACCTTCACTTTCATCTCCATAATTATATTTATACCATTTATCCCTGTCGCCTGATCCGGTAGCTCCGACGTACATCTGCCAGTAAGCGGTTTTCTTGATTGCATCTTCTTTCATTTTGAGCAGTTGCGCAACAGCCGCATCTGAATCAGTTACCATAGCACGTGTTCCTGTAACAGTAGGTTTCATGATACCATTGATCATGGCGATCACCGAAGGAAAGATGAGTACGGCGAAACCGATGACAAATGGCCGGAACAAAGGGTAAAAATCAATTGGTTCGGCATTGGCAATATGTCTCCAGATCCTTGAGGCGATATACCAGGTTGCTGCAAAGCCGGCGAGCCCGCGACCGACTCCGATCAGTTGGCTGCAGAGCGGCATCATATCATCATAAAGTTGTTCAAGCACTTCTTGCAGGCTGCGGATCTTGCCCGCAAAACCAGTTTGAGAAAAACTTAAATGAGGGATCAATAAAATAATTAAATTTAATATTGCAACCCTTACACACATTTTCATACGCACATTAATTTAAATGCTCACTCTTTTATACCATAAACCTTCCGTGAAAGTTCAAGTTCCTGTTGATCTTTTTCTCTTTGAACAGACAAAACTGCCGTGCTGTTATTAAGATCTTTTAGAAAAGAGAACTGTTCAACTATCCTGGAATAGATCCTGTCTATCGCTTGTAATCTTTCATCATCACTCATTCTTAATTTACCGGCCGTAATTATCATGGCCAGTTCATCAAGACATTTTATTCCTTCATTCAGGAGGGAACTATAAACTTTCCCCAGGTGTTCAATTTCCGCGACAGTAAAATTTTTACTTTCTTTAAATTCATTATACGCAACTTTATATCCTTTGACAATCCGTAACTGGTAGCTGATAATATCTGCGATCCGCTTATATTTTTTTATCGTGGGGCTAACTTCAAGCAGGCCGTCCAGGAATTCTTTATGCAGGGTGAAATTGCCTTCAGAAATATCTTTGATCGTTGTATAACCTTTATATACGATCTCATACCCGGAGTACATATCATTTAATAATTGCTTTAATTGTGTTAGCTTTTCCCAATTCAAAAGCAATTGCTGCACTTCCTGGGACTGCGCAAAAGATTTCGATCCAAAAAAAATAATTAAGATTATCAGTACATTTTTCATTGAACACCATTTAACTTTTTACCCACTTTAATTTCAATTTGTTCCTTTAACCGCTGCATCGCAAGAACCCGGCATTCTTCACTAAATGATCGGCAGAAAGAATAGTTGGCCTGCATATCTCCATAAAGTTGATCGATGCGTTTTATCCTTTCATCATCCCTCATCTGCCATTCGCCGGAAGTAATGACTACATAGAGTTCATCGACATCCTCCAGGCATTCTTCCAGCAGGTTTTCAAATACAGCTTTGCTATGATCAAGTTCGTCTGCAGTAAACTGTCCGCTTCCTTTAATATTTTTGATCGTGGCGCCGATATCTTTGACAATGCGAACCTGGCAGGCGATAATGTCGGCAACTTTTTTGTAACCTTTGATGGAGGGATTTATAATTTTAAGTGAACCAAAGAAATCACGATGAAGGGTAAAGTCGCCTAATTTAATATTTTGAATTGTACTTAATCCAAATTTTGCGATTTCATATCCTTTTTCAACATAGTCAATAGTAACTTTGTTAGCAGCGATCTGGTCCAGCAGGTATTGAATTTGCGTTTTCTTTTGCTGTGTCCATTCAGCAAGCGTTTGGGAATTTACCGGGGCACTTGACACAGCGATCAAAATAATTATTGCAAACCTCTTCATAGTCATTATCTTTTCACATTGGCACATTAATTCAATCCGTATAATTTCTTCACGATTTCAATTTCTCCTTTTTCAGCGGCCCGCTGAAGACTGGTAACTTTATTTTGGTTGTTGAACGCACGGAGATCACCAAGATTTTCATCCAGTTTATTGTCAACTTCATTAATAACTTCCATTCTTTTGGCGTCACTCATTTGAGTTACAAAAGCATTTATCACCAGCGATAGTTCATCAAGATTCTTGATGCTTTCATCCATCATACCTTCATAAACTTTCTGCATGTATTCCAGTTCATCGCCCGTGAAATTCTTGTCCTGTTTAAATAATGCCCAGGCAACTTTGTATTCCTTTACTAACTTAACTTGTTTTTCAATTATATCTTTTACCCGCTGGTAATAACTTAATGCTGCTTTTATCCGCCATAGCTCATCAAAGTAACTCGCATATTGCGCTCTTTGTTTTTCTACCCACTCACTTATTTCTGATAATTTTGATTCTGTAAACTTGTTTTCCAAAACCTTTTGTGCATTTTGTAACCAGATAACTTCGTTTTGCAATCTTTGTATCTTTAGATCGACCGCTACAATAACTTTGGTGATCCCTTCTTTAATAATTTCAAGAATTGGTATCTGGCTATAAGATTGGTGGGTGGAGAAAACAATTGCACTCCAGGTTAAACTCATTGTTATCAGTATCTTTTTCATATCTTTTTATATTTTGTCGGTCCAACAAAAAGTAGTCCTGCCACGGGGTCAATAGAAATTCTATTACCAGTTTCATTTTCATGAAGCAACCGAACTTTGTCGTCATAGTAGGCGGTGGTAACTTTAGCTTTAAATTCCGGCACCTGCCAAACACCATCGCGCACCCTCTCATATCTCCATCTACGGGTAATTTTATATTGATCCATGAATTCAGAAATTATTATTGTATCATATTCCTTTCCAAATTCATGTTTAGAGGATCTCACATAAGTGCCCGGGAAAGAATTGGATTTGTTTGACGCATTACAGGCCATCAATAAACTAATAAAGAATATGACGATCAACTTTTTCATAATTTCATTTCTTCAGCCATTGCGGCGATACCTTTCTGCATATCCCCGTTCCATTTCGCAACATGTTTATGCAACGCAGTTTTTTCCGACTCTTCGGTGGTATAAGCCAAATACTCTTCCAATGAAACTTCTGTCCGGTAAACTTTTGAGAGCATTCCCCCGAGAGAAATAAATACTTCCTTATACCTTCGTGAAGGGTCATTAGCTTTGTTGATCGAAAGTATCAACGCTTTTTCCTTCTCGGTTAAACCCAGCAATTCCTGTATCTGCTCAAACTTGTTCTGGTATTTGGACTGATCCAGCAATATCTTGCAATCACTGTTATTGATGATCGCCTGTTTCACCACGGGTGATGAAATAATATCTTCCACTTCCTGCGTTACTACGATCGCCTCACCGAAAAATTTTCTTACTGTCTTGAATAAATATTTAATGTACTCTGCCATTCCTTCTTTTGCGATCGCCTTCCATGCTTCCTCGATCAGGATCATTTTGCGGATGCCTTTTAACTTCCGCATCTTCGAAATAAATACTTCCATGATTATAATAGTGACAACCGGGAAAAGTATCGGGTGATCTTTGATATTGTCAAGTTCAAAAACAATGAATCGTTCTTTTAGCAGGTCGAGGTTTTCAGTTGCATTTAACAGGTAATCGAATTCGCCGCCTTTATAATAGGGCCGGAGCACATAGAGAAGGTTGGTGACATCAAAATCTTTTTCTTTAACCTTGTCATTTTGCAGGACCTCAACAAAATCTTTTTGCAGGAACTCATAGAAAGAATTAAAGCAGGGGAAAATAGCCGCGTTATTTTCTAAATATTCATAATAAAGCTGCAAGGCATTGCTTAAGGCAACATATTCACTTCGGTTAAAACTTTCATTATCTTTTTTCCACAGCGCCAGCAACAGTGTTTTTATACTTTCTTTTTTCTCTGTATCGGGTTTATCGCCTTCGCCAATAAAGAATGGATTAAATTTTATGGGCCTGACTTCACTGTAAGTGAAATAATACCCTTTCACCAGCTCACACAATCCTTTATAGGAATGGCCTACATCCACAAGAACGATATGCGCACCTTGTTCATAGTATGATCGAACCATGTGATTGGTGAAAAAGGATTTCCCGCTTCCCGATGGACCAAGAATAAATTTGTTGCGGTTTGTGCAGAAACCTTTCTGCATGGGTTCATCAGATATATCCACGTGTACCGGCCTGCCGGTTAAACGATCGCCGAGACGGATGCCAATAGGACTTAAAGATGACCGGTAATTGGTTTCAAGATTAAAAAAGCAACAAGCCTGTTCAGCAAATGTGTCGAAGCTATCGTTCATCGGAAAATCGGGTTCGTTGCCGGGGATACCGGCCCAATAAATTTGTGGCGCGCCGGCTGTCTCTAACTTTGCGACAGCATCCATTTGTGCAAGTGCTGAAGAAACAAGATTCTTTAGTTCTTTTAATTCATCTTTGTTTTCCGTCCACACCATCACATTGAAGTGAGCCTTCACCGGCGATCTTTGTTCACCGATAGCTTCGTTTAAAAAATCATTGGTGGCATCTCGGCCTATTGAATTTTCTCTCGAATAAGCGGATAAGCTTTGAAAACGGAGACGCTTACTTTCCAATCTTTTAATTGTTGCCTGCGCATCCTCGATGAACACATACTGGTTATAAATATGATTGCAGGACAGTAGTTGCCCAAGCGTGGATGCGAAGCCAACAGGGAATTTGGTCCTATCAGTTGAATACTTATCGTAATTAATTCTTGAACCGCATAAAGAAGGCAGATCTTCTGAACTTGATAAGGTGAATAGTTGTACATGCTTATCACCGACCTGTATGCCATCCTTAAATCCAATATCACAAACAAGATTCTTATCTGAAAGCCGTAAGTACTTTTCAATCACCCCGGTCTTTTTCATATTGCTTGTTAGTTCAGCATCTCTCAATCTTTTTAAATTTACAAATCCACTGTCTTCCAAAATTCTTTTGAACTGGCCGGCGCTATCCAGGAGATCTTGTATGAGTTGGGGACTGAGTGTTTCGGGTGGTACGATAGTTTTTCGCAGGAGATTTGAAAAAAAAGAGCTTGATAACTTCCTGCCGGCAGGTTTCTTACTTAGAAAAATGTAACACACATGATCTAAATAAGGTCGCTCATTAAAAAAACGTTCACTGCTCCTGGATAAGAAGCTTTCATTACCGTTCAGGAAGTCAGCTTTATGGTTACGATCTGAAAACCAATCCTGCTTATGAAATATACTTTGCTTCGGCAAAACTTTGATTGCCTTGATCCATGCCTGGTGAAACGCTTCGTATTCATCGTTGGATAATGTAAATATTTCCGGGAGTTCACAAATAAAAGCAATGGTAATATCTCCCTGCTTGGAAAGTATCAGGTCATGTTCCACATCCATTAAAGGCAGTATATCTTCCAGCACTCGTTCCATTATTTATTTTTGAAGAAAATGTTTCTTGAATAAGATTTAATTGTACCCGGAACACCACGTCTTGCAACTTTCTTCATCATGCCATATTCCCCATATTTATTACTGAGCGTATAAACCTGCATGAATAAACCAGTGCCAAGAATTAAAGTAAGACCTACGCAGAAAAAAGTATTGATACCAATTACATAAAGAATAGCGAAAAGAATAAGAAGAATAACAAGTCCGCCGCCAAGCCACCAGATATACTGTGCCTTCAAACCGCGAAACTCTATCGGTTTGTTGATCCCTTTATTAACTTTATATACACTGTTTGCCATTATTTATAGTTTTTTTATAGCGGGCACGGTAAAACAAAAAGTTTGGATTTATTCTGTAAGAAGGTGAGGTTATATCCCAAAGAATGATCTTATCACGGTTGTTACTACTACAAGAAACACGCACGACCCAAACCATGCAGCAGCAGTTTTCCCGGTATCATGATCTCCTGCATTCCATTTTTGATAAACCTTTACGGCTCCGATTAATCCCAGTATCGCGCCGACCGCATACATCAGGTTTGTACCGGCAGTGAAATAACTTCTCACTTTAGTATTGGCTTCATTGATACCGGCATTACCATCCTGCGCCATGACGACAATGCTGATAAGAAATAGATAATTTGTCACAAACCATTTTTTTGCCATAACAAATATTTATTAGTTAATTAAGTAAGTAAAAAAGGCTCCCTTATCTTACGGGATAACGGAGCCCCATTGATGCTATGTACCGCCCCATACTTTATTCAGATCTTCCTCACTTAAAAACATAGCACAATAACTTTCGGATTGTAATTTTATAAATTGATCCAGGGATTCTTTAAATTCGGATGAAGCAAGAGAAGGATATTTACCGTAGATCCTGGCAAGACTAAAAAGCACGTCTTCTTTTATAACTTCATTTTTTCCTGCTTCTTCCAGGTAAGCTGCGACTTCATCACTAAAAGATTGAATAATTTTACCTACATCAGGAGAACTTTGAAAATTCTTACCATGGATACCTGGATTACCCTCTAAATTAAAATTGGAAATTTTTCCTTCAACGGAACGATCAGCTTTCTTTGTCTGTAAACTCTGTAGAAGATCTTGCCGGTAATAAATATAAAACACGGTTGCGTACCAGGCCAAAGCTGCTATTGAAATAAAGATCAAATATTCGAACCAGGAAATATTGCTAAACATAAGAGAGGTATGATTTATAGTTTATAAAAATGATCTGGTGCAAACATAATTTGTAATTTGCTTTTTGGGTGGAGTCGGGTGGAATCGGCATCGAACTTTTTAATCATAACTATAAATCCTGCAGATCAATTTCATCACTGTGTCTAACAAAAAAAGCCGCCTGTAAAGGCAGCTTCTATCGATCTAAAAAGTAAAGTCGGGTTTTTTTGGTATTAGTAAAAATTCATAGATACAATATCACATTTTCAACTTTAATTACATACATTGGTTCTGAATTTTCTTAGGATAAGGGTTAATGGTTAATGGTTTTTGATTAGCGCCCCGCAATCTTGTGGGGCTTTTCATTTATTGAATGAGTTTATTCGCTGGACTTATGAATTTTACATAGTTGCAGTTGTTTAACCCCCAATTAAACAACAACACAGTAACTACAAAACTTAGATGCTTCGCAGTTAATAGACTTATTGCAGACGTATACTGCTCGTCATACAGAAATATTTTCCGAAGAACGAGGGTAGAAGAATGTGTGAACTTGAATGTTATTATAAAAAGCACTTCAAACGGAAATAGAAAAACGACGCAGTCAATCATAGCTATCGATATTGCGGATCATCTTCATTAGAAAACGTTTTACATTTTCTTTTGTCTCCGGGTCTACCTTGTCGCTATATTTTGATAAGCTTTCAGGACTAAATCCTTTTTGTGCTTTGCTGTTGAGGTAAGGAGCCGTTCTTTTAAGCAAAGTTTTGTAATCTTCATGCGGAGCGCCGCCTGCGTCCAGGAAGGCTTTATGCAGCAGGTACAATTCAGCGCCGCGAAAAGGAGTGAAGACGCCATCAACTCCATTATTCCCATTCATCTTCGATTTATTGAAAAGCTTTATTTCACCTTCAATAGTTTTAAGATGGCCAAGCAACAGATCCCATTTTTCTTCATAGTCCCGCATGGCAAAAAAGATTTATAAAAAACAAACCTTTGCTGATATTGCAAAGTGGTTTTTCATAACTTTTTCGGGAAATAAAAATTGTGATCAATATTCATTACTGCTCAAGTTCGGGGTCCGGAGCGTGTTTCCCTGTTTCCTGTTTTAATAATCAATACCACTAAAAATTGTTCAAAAAGAATACCTCAATTTTTTTTTGTGGACTAACCTGCACTTTTTATCCCGGTTGAACAATTTTTTATCCCGGTTGCGATATTCAGTTTTGTTATTAAACACATTCTTTGACAAAAAATAATCAGTAAAAATATTTTGCGTGACCAAATACTTACATATACTTGCGTAAGCTTTTACTTGCACATTATGCGGGCAGAAACAAGACGGAATATTTTTCAGGCAATAGCAGGCCCGAACAGCAGGCAGGTTATAGATCTTCTTGCAAAAGAGCTCCTCCGGCAAGGGCGGATAAGGTTATTTGAATCCATTCATCTGTACATGAATGTTGAGGTTTCGTTGTTGTAAAAATCTATAGAAAGTTATTTTTTGAATTCCAGGAGAAAGAATATAGATCAAATAATCACTTCTCAGGCAAGAAAGTTTTTTCATTTAGCGTGCTGTCTTTTTCTTTATAGTTATTCTCACAATTTGGAAACTCATTGGGGATTAGCTCCTGGAGTGGCTTGTTATAATATTCTGCTAATTGGACAAGTCTTGTTATGCAAATATCAGTCTCGCCTCTTTCCATATTTCCATATGCTTGCGGCGTAATATTCAAAAGAGATGCTACTTCTTTTGATGTTTTGTTACTTTCGATCTTTAGCCTCCTTAATCGCATTCCGATTTGCTGCAGAAGAATTCCTTTCTTAATAGCCTTCATAACAATTAGATAATTTGAAAGCCTGACTTTCAAAAAACAAGTATGACTTTCAAAATGGTTGCCAAAAAATTTTCTGGTGGATTGGCTCGTAACTAATTTCAGTGGCGAAAAAAAACAAATTTTCCAATGATACCAAGTGTTAGGTCAATTTATCTTTTTTCTTTACAACGTTGTTGAAAAGGTCAATGTTTTTTTCCTGCTTCATTAGGGACTGACTCTCTGGATTCATAGTAGCAATTGTTTTATATTATACAAAGAGTAAAACCTTCGTAGTATGTTTTTTTTGCCTGGACAAAGTTGAAGATAATTGTATAATTATAAATACCACGAAAGTGGTATTGTTCAGAATAAATTCGATCGCTTTTTAATTCATCACTAACCAAAACATCCTCCCATGCGTTATTTGCAATGGTTCTTTTATGCTATATCTCTGAGAATATCTTCTGCCAGGAAGTACTGGATACACCATCCTTTGCAAAAATTTTCAAAGAAATATTTTGAGGCTGTAATAAGAAAGCAGAGAATTTAACAGGATGTCGATTAATTACTACTCTACCAGTAAATCTTAAACTTATGAGAGATTTCTTATTTATCAAAACAGAAAGGATCTATTTTAAACTTAAATTTTCTGATATCTTATACGTAAATGCAAATAAAAAATACACGACAATAACAACGAATAGCAAGTCTTACTTTGCACTTGTCTCGATAGGGCAAATAGAGAAAATCCTTCCCAAAAATTCATTTTGCAGAATTCATCGTTCTTTTATAGTATCAATGGAAAATATCATTCAATTCGATAACGATCTTGTATATATTGGTACACGAAAACTGCCCATCTCCGAAAGCTATAAAAAACCTTTTAGGAAATCGCTGATAATTCTTAGTGGCAAAATAGCAGGAACAAAATTGCAAACAGCAATGTCGTGAAGGCTTTAAATAATAGGTAGTTTCTCCTCGTTTTAATGGCGGCCTTTTTTTTCGTGTCTAACTTACCTCGTTTCGTTCCTGAAAAGGATCTATTGGTGAATTAAAAATTATTTGTGCGACTCGCTTTCATAACTTAAAACATTAATAATTGCTTATGAGAGGCGCGAATAAAGTAGTTTATTTCCTCGCAGGTGTATTCCTGGTTTCAGCGCTTGTCAATGATAAACAATTTGAAAGCCCGTCGATGGCTGCTTATTTCTTCTTTTTAATTGCAGGAGGAATAATTATGATTTTTGCCTCATGGACGTGGCTTACTCAACCCGCGCCGCTGCAAATTGGTAATATACTTCCATTAGTTCTATTTACATTAATTAACTTATATTATCTGGTCCAGGCTATATCTGTTTCTAACATGGCATGGTCACCGATGCTTATCTATTTGGTGGTCTGTAATTGTCTCATAATTGCTTTCACTCTTCTTTTAAAACTAACCCGGGTTCGATTGTCACACCTGTTTAATGTGATAATAATAATTGCGATTATTGAATCTTTTATTTGCATTGGTCAATTTATTGATGTGGTTAAGAGTTCCAGCAATTTTTTTACTGTAACTGGATCATGGGTAAATCCGAATGTCACCGCATTATTTTTATCCCTGTCTATTGCGGCAGCACTATCAAATTTTTATGATCGGCAAAATGCGCTTCCCAAAACGTATTATCTTATTGCTGCTGCTATAATAATTGTCGCATTAGTGCTTTTGAAATGCAGAACTGCATTTATTGGGGTACTGATAATCGGATCAATTATTCTTAATCAGCGATATAACTTGATAGAAAGGATAAATAAAAAATATACGGGTCTTAAAATTTTAATACCAATATTTTTATTTGCTGTTACATTGGCAATTCTTTCTGTGGGATTTTATTACATGAAACCTGCTTCTTCCGATGGACGAATGCTGATTTGGAAGATCGGTGTAAATATGGTCCGACAAAAACCTCTTACTGGTTTTGGATATGACCGGTTCGATGTTAACTATAATCTCGCTCAGGCCAATTATTTCCAGGAACCTAGTCGTGCAGATCACGAAATTAAAAATGCTGCGTATACCAGAATGGCATATAACGAATTCTTGCAAGCAGCCGTCGAAGGCGGAGTAATTGGCTTGGTTCTTATATTGTCGTTGTTCTTAAGTTTATTGATTCCTTTTCCGAAATATAATCTTCATGTTACATCTGCATACGCCGGTGTTTTTGCTTTTGCAGTTATGTCAATGGTCAATTTTACTATCCAGGCAGTTCCTGCAATGGCGATGTTCATTATCTACAGCTCAATACTTTGCGCAGCAGCAGAATTTAAACCGGTTCATATTTTTGCCTGGGCAAGATATCCTATCACAATAATACTTACTGCCATAGGCTTGTTTATATCCGTTTCGCAAACAAAACAGGCAAGTTCATCAATTAAAAGTAAACAGGCTTACTTGTTATCACAAGCAGGAAAAAATGATCCAGCTATCCGGAATTTTAAGTCGCTGGAAAATTCATTAACCATGTCAGAACTCTACTGGTCGAACTATGGCTTCGCACTTTTTAAAGAAAAAAAGTATAGTGAGGCTTTGGAAAAGTTTAAAAGAGCTGCAAGCCTTAAAAGTAAACCGGGTACGTATTTGCAAATGGCAATGTGTTATCAGAAACTAGGTAATTCTGACAGTGCCATTATTTGTAACACATTCGCAAAAAATATGGAGCCATGCCGTTTGATGCCGGTTTTTTCTATGATGATGCTCTATCGTGATAAGAATGACATTAATAATATGGTAAGCATGGCAAAAGAGATAATGACGATGCCGGTAAAGGTCAGATCCAGGGAAACAGATTTGTTCAAAATGGCAGCAAATAAAGTTTTAAAAGATAATTATCGGGTACAATGAAATTGAATAGAGTCATAACAAGTCTGCTGATAGTCGGGACATCAATCCATGTCCTGGCTCAAAGCAAGTATCCCATTGAAGTTGAGAACGCCCTGAAGCAAACAACAAATCGGCCGGAATTAGAAAAAGCGTTAAATCACTTTTACAACACCAATGACAAGATGATGATTAGTTCAATCAATTTTCTGATCGCAAACATGCCAATTCATTTGAGCTATAATTATTATTGGGTCGATGAAAAGCAAACACGAATCCCTTTTGACGAATCAAAATTCGCATCGTTCAAAGATGCGGTTACTGCTCTTGAAAATATTAAAAGGAAATACGGAAAAATTTTCCCTGTCCCGTTCTCGTATAGGGATATTGATAGCATCAAGGCATCATCATTAATTGAAAATGTTGAGTTAGCATGCAAAAGCTACAATTCTAATAATAATTTGGGGACGTCCGAAAAGAATTTTTTGGAATATATACTGCCCTATCGGACAACGATTGAGCCAATTGAAAACTGGCGGAAGGTGTATACGGCAAAATTTGCCGGACTAATAAATAACAAAACTCCTCTGGACTCACAGGTTTCCAGCATAGGAAAGAATATCAGATCCTGGTTTACTAATACATATAAAATTGAAACGAGAAATGAACCTCTTCCTCGGCTAGGGGCATTACAGCTAATTAATAGAAAAAAAGGAGCATGCGAAGATATCGCGAATCTTGCCGTTTTTATGGCTCGTAGTCAGGGGTACGAAGCCACCGTGGATTTTGTTCCCGCATGGGCAACAGCAAGCGGCGTTCATTTTTTGAACTATCTGAAAATTTCACCCAAAGTAAAACCCCATTATGACGCAGCTGATGGGTATGTTTTGGATACGCTTGCAAGAGAGCCGGGAAAAGTCTTCCGAACCACTTACAGTGTACAGTACGAAACCGTCGCTTATCAATTACACGGAGATACGAGTCAAATACCGAACAATTTTATGAGGCAACAAAATTATAAGGATGTAACAGATGAGTATTGGCAAACTTCAAATGTGAATGTATCACTATTTAAATCCCCTTTCAAACAAACTGTAGCTTATATAAGCGTGTGGAACTATGCAAGGTGGGTGCCTGTTTGGTTCGGAAACATTCAGAGTGATTCAAGAACTACATTCTCGAGAATGGGAAAAGGGGCCGTTTATTTGCCCTTATATTATAAGAATGGAAAAATGATCCCAGCAGGTTGGCCGGTAATTAATGGCTACTATTCTACACAGGTTCTACAACCTGATCTTTTCAATACACATACAATCCGGCTAATAGAAGATTCAAGATATCTGGCTTTCAGAGCGGGAAAGAAGTACAAATTATTTTATTGGAACAGTAAATGGATTCCTCTCGGAGAACAAATCGCTGGTAACAAAACATTCGAACTTGTATTTGACAAAGTTCCTATGAATGCACTGCTTTTGTTATTGCCAGAATATACGCAAGGTAAAGATCGACCATTTATTATTTCTGAAAAAGGAGAAAGATTTTGGTTTTAACTAAATTATTTATGCTTATGAAAAAGGTTACGTCAGTTGTAGTTGTGTTGCTTATCTGTTGTTCATATTTGAATTCACAAGTAATAAGCACAGAAGTAATTAACAAATATTCGCCGAATGTCATTGCTAAACTTTATGATATAGCGAAAGAGATACCCCTTAATGAAGAACAACAGGAGAGTATTGCAAAACAAATTCTGGCTTCTGATATCTTACTTGTCCAGGCTATAAGGCAAGCTAAATCAACCGCCGAGATAGATAAGCTTCAGCAAAATGAAAATATCAAGATCATGGTCATCCTGGGAAGATATGCGGTTGAGTATGCAAAAAAGAAAGCAGAAGACTTTGCAAAAACGGCCGCAAACGGTGAAACAGACTTTCTACTGTCTAGCTATCATGTCGACACCAACTTTTCCAAAACCATTTTTTCTTCTCAGTTTAATAAATATAAAACCCTTTATACACAGTTTCTGTTATATAATTTTACTGAATCTAAGGCGTCTGAGCAGATCAGCAAATCAATGCAGAAATATGATTCTGCTTCATTTGATCTTTATCGGGTTATTTATTCGGCTAAATTTCTTGATTACTATTTAAAAGAGGCAAAAAAACTTAAGCCAAACATACCAACCGAGGTTGTTGATAGGATTTCAAATTCTTTTTATGAAAGTGTCCGGCGAAATCAATTTAATGATTGGGCACAGCTCATGCTGGATGTCATGCAGCACATTTACCCTGATACTTCACTAATAGCGCATTTTTATAAAAAAGAGATCGGTCGGCAAGCTTCGTTTCTTGCCGCTGCTGAAAAATACAATTTGATAAATATCCAACATGTAAGCAATGATGGATATAATTTAATTTATCCTTTAGTTAAAGAAAAAAACTATCGGCAAGTCTTATTAGGGTATACATATGGTGGTAATATAAAACTACGGGATAGTTTAATTACAAAGGTTTCAAAGTTTTTTGATTCTCTCATAATCGCGACATTACTGCGTGATGGTTCACTTTTAAACTATAATCAATTCGCCATTGCCTTAAAGTATAAAAATGTTTTAAAACTTCCTGAATCATTGATTGATACATTGCTCTGGCACGCGATGGAGTTGCGTAACAGGCAGGATTCCATTTTGCTAAAAGAGCCTTATGCGAAAATGGATTTTAAAGCGTATGAGGCAAAATATATGAACGAGCTGTTGACGGAGGATCAATATACCCAACTCCTCATAATTAAAAATAAAAGCCAGGCTCAGATCGATGCTGATAATGATTGGGATGATATTGAAAAGTGCGGATTGGATAAGTCATTGGACAAGGAAAAGGTAAAGAAGGAACTGTTTTTATATTATCTGTCAAAATGGGATGTCTATTACAGATTTGCAGACGATAGACTGAAGCAGGAAGCAAACCTCAGGTTTACTAAAGACAACCAACCGGGTGTATTGAATATGTTAAGTGCAGCCAGGAAACAACAAAAGCCAGTTAATGAAAATACAGGTATAAAAGTTAAATGGTGATTTCAAAATTTTTAAAACAAAACGTAATGAAAAAAATATTCTTTGCGTTGCTGTTAAGTTTAAGTGTTACAGCAATTGCTCAAAATGGCACCTCGGGAGAGGATCTTTATCGCGAGGGTATGAAATATTTAAACGGACTTGGCAAACCCGTAAATCCACAAAAAGCTTTGACTCTATTCTGGCAATCTGCTTCCTACGGAAATGCACAGGCGATGAATGCCTTGGGCAATATGCATTTTAAAGGCGTAGGTATCGCTATATCTTCCGATAGCGCACTTCACTGGTATAAACGATCTGCTTCTAATGGATGCAAAAACGCAATGTATAATTTGGGTCGTATCTATAAAGATGGCGATCATGTTCAGCAAAATTTTGCAACGGCCGCATATTATTATAAGCAAGGATCAGATCTAAAGGATCGTGACTGCACAAATATCCTGGCATATTTGTATTATAAGGGTCTTGGAGTTCATCAGGATTATAACCTTGCTTTTAACCTTTTCAGTGAAATAGCAAATAGAGGTGATGCAACAGCAATGTATTATTTAGGGTTATGTTATCGAAATGGGTATGGGACCACCGCCAATTCAGAACTTTCAAAGTCCTGGTTATCAAAAGCTGCTCAAAAGAATGAAAAACAAGCCTTGCACGAACTGGAGCAGGAGCCTTTGCCGGAAAATATGAGTGTTATATCGCGCCAGTTGGAACAACAACTTGAGAAATTAAAAAATTATAGTGAAAAATTTCAGGCACAAAATAGTAATAATAATTTTAGAAGTTATTCTGGCTACGTTATATATTATGATTGGAGTGGAAAGTTTGTTCACGAAATTCAACTTCTAAAATTATCCCTGCAAAAATTTGAAAATGGATACAAAGGCATTTGGCGGGAAGGGAATATTTCTCCTGCGCAGGTATCTCTTAATGTATCAGGCAATATATTTTCTTTCGATCCCGGTTCTAGTTATACAAGGGTAAATCATTATAGCAATCGAACACCTGAAAAATGGCAGTTTAATAACGCTAAGCTTGAATTAGAATTTTTGGGTGACAGTATTTCTTTAAGTGGATACGTTCAGTTCTATAGCACTTTACGTAAAGAGCCTGGCAAACCTTTGCAGATTATTTTAAAGAAAATCATGGAGACGGGTGACGGAATTACTAATAATGTCAATCTCAATCTATTTCCAAACCCAGCCAATTCAAAAACAACAGTTCAATTCACAATTGGAAAATCGGCGAAAGTCGCTGTACAAATCACACAGCAAAATGGTTCCGTAGTTTATGCTGAATCAGGAAAATTAATTCCTCCGGGCACTTACAATTATTCAATCCAAATAGATAGGCTTGCAGCAGGTGTTTACAACGTTCGCCTAATAACAGACGGTAAAATTTCGGGCACCAAACAGCTTATAAAACAATAATTTTTAAGTTTTAAAAATATTTTATGATAAAGCGCATATTTATTATTCTGGCCCTTTGTTTCAAATTGATTCCCGGCCAGGAAAAAGCAGATGCAATACATGCACAAATTGGAGAAGAAGATCCAGCTTATTATCTTACGCAGTTGGATTGCTGGATGGATCCCCAGGAATATGATTGGGACGCACTTTGGGATTTTGTGGACATGGTAAATGATTTAATAGACCAGGAGAATTTTGAAAATTGGGCCAATGAATGGATTGATGAATGGTCTCAGGGTCCAAATTCCGATGATGATATTTGGGAGACGTTTTATGATGAATATCCCGATGGCGATTTACAAGATTGGCTCGATTATCAGGATTATTTGAATAATTTGTATACTTATAATTATAATAATTCCAGCTCTTGTCCCTCAACAATTACATTTTATAAAAAACCTCTCTGTAAATATGGATTTGATGAGTTATCGGCTGCACCAATTGTGTGGAAAGCTGTTGAACAAGGAAAATTTGATAATTTAGGAGTTACTATCGCTCCTGCTTCCACTTTTACAGACGTAGCTTTTCAAGTGGTTAATCCTACTCAAATTGCAGTGTCTCCTAGTTATGCCACATCAGCCGATGTTAATCTGATCATTACAGGCCCAGCTTCAGTAAACAAAGCAGAGGCAGAAATTAAAGCAAATTGTCCAGGTTTGAATGGCACAACCATAAATACTCTTAAAACAATAACTTACACTCAGGTAACAAAAACTGTGGCAGTAAGACTCGTTCATTCGGCATCTCATACTGGATATTCTGGATATACAAGCACTAATATTTCTGATGCTGACATTATTGATATGCTAAATATTCAAGTGTATAATCAAGGTGTTGTTAAATGGACTGTTTCCCGGCTGCCGGATATGACAGTCGATTTTGATGCTAACAGCGATGGAAAGATAGAAGTTGTTGTCTCTGGGGCGACTAGTTTCACCTCTGAAGAAATAACTATCAAAGATGCCTGCAAGGACGATTCTTATGATGGAAATGTTTTTATAGTTGATAACTGCAGTGATGGCCACACTGGAGGAGAGAGTTACAATTCAAATCGCTACACCTTTGTATTCCCGAATACACCAAACAATAATGCCCCGTATGCCGTTGCACATGAATTAGGTCACTCTGTTTTCGGGTTTAATGACCTTATTGGGCCGGCGTCTACGGATACTAGGAATTTTATGTGGTGGCTACAGCAATCTCCTATCAATCTTGAGATTCGCAAATGGCAATGGGATTTGATGCACTAATTTTTTTTATACCTTTAGATATTCATAACTATAGATATTAATGAAACTGTTAAGAATCCAATTTTTTTCTATTTATTTTATTTTAATATCTCAGGCTCTACCGGGGCAGGATATTGAAAATATGATTGCAAATGAGCTTGATGGTGTTCGAAATGGAAGTATTAACGCTTATGATTACAAATTTAACTCTTTGAATGAAAAAAGAGTCTTGATCTTTCTTAAGAAATACGAGAGTGACCCCGATTTAAGGGTTCGTTCCAGAGTTCAGATATTGAAAGCGAAGATTTCTCTTCAAAGTAAAGATACGCTAGTGCGACAAATGGTTGTTGAAGATTTCTTAAAAGATGCCGCTAGTGAAAATCAAGAAATTTCTCAATATAGCATTGCGCGATTATTGACTTTTAAAGAAAACGATTTTTCATTAAGCGCTAAAAACAAAATACCATCTATTTTTGATAGAATCGCCAACCGTGATTTTATTTTAATTTGTGGAACTGCTCAAATAAAACAATTAGTGCCTAAGTTAAAGAAAATTGCATCTGAATTTGATAGAACCAGACAGGATTGGTTTTCTACAAGAGCTTGGTGTGCGAGTCTATCATTGACAAGGATGGGCTATACGGAAAAACTGGATACTCTTATAACAGCGGTTGAATTGGAATTGAATCCAATATTGAGAGTGAGTAGACTTCTCAAAGATTTGGCTTATACAAAGAACCCAGACGCTATTAAGATTCTTAGAAAATATTTGGAAAGTAATCAAAAAATTCCTGACGTTATGGGTCCTGGACGAGACTTGTATGTTAATCAATATGCTATGGAATATTTAGCACAGTACATTGATGATTTTCCTATTAAAGAGCGTGGAATCGGATACAGCCCTGAAGAGATTGAGACTGCAAAAAGTTTCTTAAATAAAAAATACGGAAGAGAGCAATATTAGCTTAAAAAATACTTCGTGCATCTTCAAATAAATGATAGTGGGCTAGAATATGGTGCAGGACAATTACAAAATAGTGGTGATATACTAGTACCAGATCAAGATTTAGAAAAAAGATCAATGGGATAGAGTGCATTAAAATAATCTTAAAATATTTTAGGAACCTGACTTTTTTAATGAGAACATTTGCTTTCTTACTGATTGTCGGATGCCCCTTTGTGATTTTTGGTCAGCCAAATAATGCAACGATCGAAAAAATGATAGTCTCCGAACTGGACAGCGCCCTTCAAGGCAACAATCCGGTCAAAGACTATCATTTTAATTCATCCAATGAGAAACATTTCTTAGACTTTGTAAGAAAATATGAAACTCACAACAATTCAAATGTGCGTTTTAGGATACAGCGTATAAAAGTTATAATTGCTATGCAAAGTAAAGACAGCCTGATCAGGCAAGAGGTTGTTGAAGATTTTGTAAATGATTTTTCCGATTTGGATCAGAGTATTTCACAATATGCTATATCGAGGTTGCTTACTTTTCAACAGAATGATTTCTCTCCTAAAGCAAAAAGAAGTATGGTGAACATTTTCGAGAAAGAGAAAAATAATCATGATTTTATTTTAGTTTGTGGAACTGCTCAGCTTAGGGAAGTTATGCCGCAATTGAAAAAGTTATCTGCCAACTTTAACAGAACTACGGATAATTGGTACAACACCACAGAGTGGTATGCGACTCTGGCATTGGCAAGAATGGGTGATTCTGAAAAAAATGATAATATCATTGCCTCTGTCGAATTGCAATTAAACCCAAATTTTAGAGTAGCTACACTGCTACGCTATATTGCATATACAAAACAGCCTGATTGTATTAAACTTCTACAAAAATATTTAGAAAGTACAGAAAGCCTTCCAAGTCTTAGAGAAACGGGTAAAGGGATAGAATTTAACCAATTTGCATTAGAATATTTAACTACATATTTTGAAGGTTTCCCAATCAAACATAATGAAATCGGGTACACTAGGGAAGAAGTTGAGACGGCTAGAGCGTTTTTAAGAAAGCAGAATGAGAGATACGGTCAATGAATTAATAATAATAAACAGTTCCTATTTTTCTCATAGTACAGCATGGCAAGAATGCCTGAAAAATTGTTCAAAAAGAATACTTTATTTTTTTTTATGGACTGATCTTCACTTTTTATCCCGGTTGAACAATTTTTTATCCCGCTTGCGATATTCAGATCTGTCATTATACACCACCTTCGGCACAATTCTCGTGAGCCTTTCATTAATGAAAATTAACTGCGATGTCAAACCGGTTAAAACTGATCATCAGCGAAATTATCTATCCAATCTTTATTTTTCTGTTTGTATATACAGCGGTTTCGAAAATAATTGATCATGACTCATTCGTGGCTGTACTCAGCAAATCGCCGTTACTCGGCGAATTCAACAACTTCATTTCGTGGACGATCCCTTTAGTGGAAATAGCGATCTCCCTTTTACTTTTTATTCCAAATTTTAGAAGAATAGGTCTCCTGCTTTCAGCCTTGCTGATGAGCCTTTTTACTTTATACATAGCATATATGCTCTTATTCACTCCTGCGCTTCCATGTTCCTGCGGTGGCGTCTTGAAAAATTTAGGCTGGAAAGAACACCTGGTATTTAATAGTTGTTTTACAGTGCTTGCATTTATTAGTTGGAGATTTTCAAAAACGAACAAAGACTTTATTGCAATAAACAGGATAAGCCGAACACCTGTAGAAATTAGTAGGCATAGTTAACAAAACTTAAAACCATTAGTATGAAAAAGTATCTATTAGGATTCATGGCAATTGTACTGGCAATAGGGCTCAGTGCTTTTACTGGGGAGAGCAAGCAAGCCACCGATAACGTCTATTACTTTTATATAGTAGATGGCAATGGCACAATTCCATTTGGTTCGTCAGTACAATTTGGAGGTACGAAGACCCTGGCATATGCCGATGCAAATGATGGGTGTTCAGGCACAGCTAGTGATTGCATGCGCGGGTTTTTGACACAGCCTTCGTTACCAACCAACGATCCTGGCGATGTGCATACAACAAAGAATTAATTTTGATACTCCGGGGAGCGTCAGTTAACCTCAACGGATGCTCCCTTTATTTTTTTTCCCGGACGATCAAAACGGGGATTTCTCGTTTCGACAGTTGCAGGTCAAATCCGGATTCCCTGAGATCATTGTTCAATGACGAAATGTTTAAAGGATCAAGCGATGATAACTTTATCCGGCAGGTTATATTTCCCTGGAACTTCGTTTCATCAAAAAAAGGATATTGATTGATCAACCTTACAAAGAGTTCTCTAACAAATTGGCTAAACGGTATATTGTCAAAATAAAGAACTGGGTCTGCCGAAACTTTATATTTTTTATTCCCAAATTGCGCAGCACTTTTTTTTATCACTACACTTGTTACCATTCTCTTCCCAACTTTACCTTCGAGATCAAAATATCTTTCAAGATCTTGCTGCATAACTTTATAAGCTATAGCAGCTTTGTTGACCGGCAACAGCAACTCATAATTATAAGCATGGTCTTTTAGCCAATCATCAAGCAGATCAGGATTTGAAGGCCAATCATATTGAACTTTATTTTTCACAGCCAGTATATTACTATAGGAGGGACTGAAATTATATTTACCCTTCTCACTGAAGGCTTGCCTGTACAACTCTTTTACCGACGAACAATTGCTGGTAATAGAAACAGCTTTACCTTCCTTAACATTCACAAGGTCACTATGACCTATGTTTAACGAATCATTGCAACGTGCAATAGAAGAAAAGAATTCAAATTTATTTCTGTCTGCCGAAGAACCAAACCTAACTTTTGTGGGGTCCATAACTTCCAAACTTCGATGATTCAAAAAATTCTCAATGTTCACTCGTGTGATACTCGTGCCCGCCGAAAAATAACTAATGATCCCTTTTTCATTTATCCAAACTGAGTACGGGTATCCATCAACGGGGAACAGGTCCAAAATAGCTTTACCATCCGTCACCATTGGTAAATTGGGTTTGAAAATTTTTGGATGTTTTCGAAAGAATTCCTCTGTATCAAATTTACTTTCAGGGTTGACTAAGATAATTTGTAATTCGTCATCGAATAACCTTTGTAACGAGTCAAGTTTTGGAAAGAGTTTGAAGCAAGCCGTGCAACGCGTATTCCAAAGATCAATTAATATTGCTTTACCGGTAAGATCATTTATTTTCAAATTTCCTTCTTTGTAATTTATAACGTTTGAAAAATTTACGTCGGGAAATTTCGATCCGGCCTGCAACGTTTGTCCACAAGTTTTATTTAGAAAACAAACGCCCAGTATTACCAAATTTATTTTGATGCTGTACACAAGCGATAAAAATTATGTGATCAACATGGGTGATTTCAATATCCCGCGTTCTGGGTTAAGAAAGAATTTAACTGAATTTGATTTTGCGGAACCGGGTAAAGCACATCGGTCGGCTGCCAGCTTGCCCCTTTGATCGCACTTAATACCTGGTCGGCTCTGTTGGTTCTTCTCAGGTCCAGCCATCGGTGTCCCCATTCTGCAAATAATTCAATTTGTCTTTCATGCTCAACGGCAGATAACAACGATGCTTTATCGCTGGCGATGGTATTTGACAACCCTGATCTGTTTCTGATTAAATTTATGTCTGCCTGGCAGCCGGCAATATTTCCCTGCTGGGCTCTTGCTTCAGCCCTGATCAAATATTGTTCTGCTAACCGGAAGACTATATAATATTCAGTCGGGGGTGGGGGACTGCTTGAGTAGTCATCACCTTTTTTATATTTATAAGGATAATAAAAAGTTGTTCCATTATATGAAGTGTTGGTCACCCATTTTATTTTCCGTTGATCGTTAACTTCAAATGAATTCAGTAAAGTATCAGTGAGGATATAGTTAGGTTTCGACGGTGAGAACGCCGGTATAAAACTTGCACCTTCTGCAGTATTCGATTTATCCTGGATTAGTGACCAGATAGTTTCAGAAGAATTTGCAAGGAAGACCTTATCTATATCGCTTGGTAAACTGTAAATGCCGGAATTAATGATCTCCGTTGATTGTGCTTCCGCACTAACCCAGTTTTTCAAGTACAGGGACACTCTTGCGAGCAATGCAGTAGCAGTAAATTTATTGGGTCGCACTCGTCCGCTCGATGGATATGAGTTGATAAGAAGATTCTTGGCATCTGAGAGATCGGTTACGATCTGGTCATATACCTTGGTAACTGGCGTACGGGTCATTATTTGATTCTCTTCATAGCTCGTGGTAAGAGCAAGCGGAACATCTCCGAAAAGATTGACCAGGTAAAAATAATTTAAAGCCCGGACGACCAACGCTTCGCCTTTAATTTGCTTTTTCAATGCTTCATTGACGGTAGAATTATTCAATCCTTCTAAAATAGCATTGGCATGATAAATATTTTTGTAAGCGGCCTGCCATAGATTCCCCGAGACAATACCATTTGTTACAGAAAGATTATTAGTTCTGAACTCATCATCTGTACCGGCATTTGTATTGACCAGCTCATCAGCAGATAACCCGGGGAATACGGTCATCCCGGCATTGCAGATCAAAAGATTATTTGTTAGTAGTCTTTTGTACAACCCTGCAATAGCTGAAGTTGCGGATTGATCGTCTTCAAAAATTTGGCTCGTCTCAATTTGTGTTTCGGGAGGTTTGATATCAACAAATTTTTTGCAGGAATAAAAAAACTGGCCCGCAATCATCAAAAGAATGAAGCAACCAAACTTTGTATATTGAACGATAAATTTCATAAACTTAATTTTAAAAAGTTAAAAGCATTCCGACAACGATCGTCTTTAAAGGAGGAAGCACATAGATATCCTGTGTTTCCGGGTCGGAGCCCTTATACTTTGTGATCAGTAAAACATTTTGTGCCTGGCAATAGAGCTGCCCTGTTTCAAATTTGATTTTTTTAAAAAGCGTCTTTGGAAAAGAATACGATAGCGCTACATTTTTTAGACGTATAAAAGAGGCATCCGTATAAATGCCATCAGAGTTAGAGAGATACCTTCCTCCTTGTGCAGCTGGTCCGCTCAGTATTGTCGAGAATTTTTGAATGGATGCGTTATCCCCGGGCTTTTGCCATCGTTGTAAAACGATGTCAGGCTGATTTAAAGCAAGGCCCGGCTGATTGTTGAATATATTGGCCAGGTAATTTCTCCCTGTTTGTTTTCTGAAATCGAAAAGAAAAGAGAAACTAACTTGCTTGTATCCCAAAGTATTTTGAAAGCCGCCATAGAGGGTCGGATCTGTATCTCCTAAAAATTGATAATCGGCAGGAAAACTTATGCTTCCATTTTTATTGTAATCCTCAACGGTATACAGTCCTGTTGTTGGATTAACACCCAAAAATTTTGCTTTATTGATTATGCTCAGCGATGCACCTTCTTTATAGGTTGTATAATAACTGGAAGTACTCAATCCCGGGAATGAGGTAAGTTTGTTTTTAGGAATTGTCAGGTTAAAAAAACTTGTCCAGTTGAAATTCTTTGAAGAGATAACTTTGGTTGTTAAAATAATTTCGACACCGCTGTTCTCAACCAGGGCAGGAAGATTAAGCGTGATGCCGGTAAACCCCGTTTGATCCGGTAGCTGGTAGTTTACCAATTGGTTACTCGAACGATTTACATAGTAGGAAGTGGAAACTAATATACGATCCTTAAAAGCGCCTAGCTCAATAGCAGCTTCGGTCTTTTTATTTTTTTCCCATTCATAATTTGGATTCAGCAAACTGCCGGGTTGCAGGGCAGGGATGTTTTGATAAGTCGTTCCGGTAGAGCTCCACAAGTCCAGGTATTTATAATTTCCGATCTGGTCATTTCCCGTGATCCCGTAACTGAATCTTATTTTACCGAAACTTAAAAACTTGACATGATTTTTAAAAAAAGTTTCATTTGAAAATATCCAGGCAGAGCCGATCGCACCAAAATTTGCGTATCTTTTGGCAGGGCCAAACCGGCTGGAACCATCTCTTCGCAAAGAAAGATTTAAAAGATACTTGTTGTCCCAGTTAAAATTCAGGCGACCAAAGAATGCTGTATACCGATATTGGGATGATGTGTTCGAGGCGGTGATCTGGCCTGCCGCAGAGATAGAATTCAAAAGGAGATCGCTTGTATAATTATTGGCATTTATAGAAGAACTTTTTACTTTTCTTTCCAGGAAAGTTGAACCCAATAGAAAGTTCATTTTTACCTTTCCTGCAGTTTGAGAAAATTCAAGCTGCGGATCAATATTCCAGTTTTTTGAAGTTCCATAACCAAATTTTGCAAAAGCCAATTGGCTGGTTGCGGGATTTAAAGATGCTTTGGGAGTCGTTGAAACCTCATCAGAAGAAAATTGATTATACCCGCTGTTTAATCTAAGTGTAAGTGTTTTGAGCAGCTTATAACTTAGCTGAATGCTTCCTAAAATATTTTCATTAACAGAAGTATATTCTCTAAGCAGTTCTGCTGAAGGCATGGAGGAGAGCCCAAGATGTATATAATTAATAGGTATTCCTTTCTGGGTCCATGCAGGCTTTCCGAGTGAATCATAGAGAACAAAATTGGGTGGCAGGTTAATGAATCTTGTCAGGTCCGTTTGGATAAGCTGATTCTTTTCACTTGAATAAAAGCCGGAGACTATCGATTCAAATCTTTTATTTTGCGATCTGTGATTTACATTGAAATGAAACGAACCTCTTTTATCGGTGAGGTCTTCTGAAAAAACATTTGTTTCATTGTGAAAAGAACCTCCGAATAAAAAAAATGTATTGTCCGATCCGCCTGAGAGGGATAGTTCAGCATTTGTAGTGTGCGCAGTTCCGCCGATAAGAATCTTTTTGAAATCTGTATTAATAGTTGTATCAAGAATAAGTAAGTCAGGAGCCCATCCATTTCCAAATGGAACGGATGCTTGTGGCGTATAACCATCGTTTGCAAACGCCTCTCGTCGCATAGACAGGTACTCAGGCGTAGTTAAAAGGTCCATTGTTCGTGTAACCTTACTCCATCCGAAATTTACATTTGCAGATACCTTAGTTTTACCGGCTTGCCCTTTCTTTGTTGAAATGATGATGACACCGTTTGCACCACGTGAACCATAGATGGCTGTCGCATCAGCATCTTTCAGCACTTCAATACTTTCAATGTCCAAAGGGTTTATTGTATTGAATGGACTTAAGCCGCCGAGATTTGTTGAACCTGGTTTATTAGCGGCTGATGCAATTTGATTCGATGCGAGATTTCCCGGTTCAAATGGTACACCGTCTATTATAAATAGGGGATCATTTCTCGATAAGCTCAGGTCAAGTGAACTTCTTCCCCTGATCTCTACATTAAACGATGAGCCGGGCACTCCGCTTGTTTGAGTGATCAAAAGACCGGGAACTCTTCCCTGTAAAACTGCAAGTGGATTACTTACTGGTTGCCGGGCTATTTCCTCTGCAGTAACCTTGCTTATATTTCCGGTATTGAGCCGGCGGGTGGTTTGACCATAGGCCATTACGATAGCCTCATCAAGTTTACCGACTGCCACTCTCAAGCGGATAACAAAATATTTTTCCTTACTTACATAAATTTCTTCTTTGAAATATCCTACACTCGTTATCGCCAGGACATCATCATCATTGATATCTTTCAAAATAAATTCACCGCGTTCGTTGGTTGAGGTTCCTTTATTAGAGGCCCGGGCAAACACGCTTGCACCGGGCACTCCTTCACCATTTTCATTAATTACCTTACCGCTCACTTCAATTAATGGATCACTTTTCTTTTCGACAACTTTAATTATAATAAACTTTTCATTGAAAGAGTAGGCGAGCGGTTGATTGGCGAATACGATCTTTAATACCTTCTCCAGGGTCTCGTTCTTTACTTCAATGGTGACAGGTTTTGACTGCTCTATTGCTTCCTTGCTATAAACAAAACTGTAATTTGATTGCTGCTCAACAACTTTAAAGAAACTTTCTAATGGAGCATTCTGTAACGTTACTGTAATTCCTTGCGGGAATCCTCTCGCGGTAAGATGAAGAGAAACTCCTGTCAGGAAGACACACAAAATTTTCATGGTCAGCAGGGTTTTCTGGTATAATGGTTTATGCCGTCTCCAATGAGAACGGGCTTTGCGGTTCAAAAGCAGTTGCATAGCTTTGTTTTGTTTGGGTTAAACAATGATGAATCTTTGCCGATATTTTTATTGGGTAACCCAGGCGCCGGCCAGAAAGCGTTCCACCGCTCCTGGCCATTTTTTCATCCCGGGTCACATGAGAAAACTTACTTCATTACAATGATCTTTTTTCCTTCAATTTCAAAATGTACCTGGTTCGTCTCTTCAAATATCTTCAGCAACTTTGATACCGGTACACCTCTTTCAATAGTTGCATTCAGGTGAAGGGTAACTTTATCTTTGTATTGTACATCCGCATCATACCATCTTTCTATTTGCCGCATGATCGCATCGATCGGGGTATTGATGAATTTAAATTTGTTATCCTTCCAGGCAACCGCACTATCAATATTTACCTTAGAAATTTGAAAATACCTTTGAGTTAATTGTGCCTGCTGTCCCGGTTTTAAAATATTCTCCACTGTCCCCTTTGTTACCATCACCGATCCTTCAACAAGAGTGGTTGAAAAGAATGGTTCATTTTTGTATACATTTATATTGAACTGTGTTCCGAGCGCTTCAACAGTTATATCGCCTGCAACAACTCTGAATGGTTTATCCTTATCCTTCGCAACTTCAAAATAAGTTTCACCGGTTACAAATACTTTTCGTTCATTACCTGTAAAGGATGCCGGGTACCGGATGGATGATTCTGAGTTAAGCGTAACTTTGGTGCCGTCAGGCAGCGTAAGCTTATACTGACCCTTCCTTGGTACATTCAGCGTGTGATAAACTATTAAATTTGCTGGCTCGCCCGGCTCATAAATCAATTGTCCATTTTTCCGTAATACCTTCACCTGGCCATTAATTGTTGTATCGGCGCCATCATTACCTAATTCAATAATTTTCCCGTTGTCTAACGTTAATGTTGCTTTGTTTGAACCGGGCATTATATCTTTTGTTTGCACTACAATGGATTTGTCATTTTTATTACCGGGGCGTTGGAATAAATAAGCACCTATAATGATTATGATCACTACTGCTGCGGCTATTGCATATTGCCATAAGCGGGTTGGCTTCCTCGCTTCAATTTTCATCTTCGTTTTTTGCAGTTCCTCTGCAACGTTCATTTTGTTAAACCATACATTAGCTTGCGCAAGATTTTTCTCGTCCGTCATTTTTTCAAAGAGTATCATATTCTCATCACTGGCAAGTATCCAGTCATCCAATTCATCTTTTTCCTCTTCGGTTAGAGTATGTTTCAAAAATCCTGCGATGAGATAAGCGGTGCGATAGGCCTGTTTAAGGTCTTTTGCCCCTCGCTTTTTTTGAGAATTTTCCATACTGTTAAGGTAACTAATTGAAGGCTGATTATAATACGGGGGGAAGTGAAAAAACGGACAAGAAATTATTTAAAACGAAAAAATAAAACTGAAAATGAAGAAAAATTTTTGTCGAGTTGTACCATGGAATAGTAAATGAACCGGGCTTATACGACTTAGGGCAAAGAAATGACTCCGTATAATATTTTGCTATACGGTAGGTCATATAAAAAAGAATTTGCTGATTGTAAGACAAGGATAAAAGAAATACAAAGAGAAAAAAATAACAGAAAGAATAAGGCTTCCATATAAATTTAGATCCGCAGCCGCACTAAAGAGCGACAAATTATCCGATGAGTTTCGATCAATTCCGGTCAATTGTGCGTGAGGTCGGGACACAAAAAAACCAATTCCTTTATTTCCGCCGACAACCCAACTTTATCTTCACACGATGTTGGGGAGGTATGAACAAAGTCAGATTAAATTACTTAAGTACAAAGCCTGAATAATCTTGAGATGATGCGTAAATTTTACTTGTTCGCTATTTTTGTTGTGAGCATTTGCCACATTTCGTATTGTCAGTTAGACACTCCGACTGGGGCGACCAACGCATTCTTTGATCATTCGAAAATCTCGTTTGTTTTTGTTATGATAGGATGAGCACTCCGCTTCGTGTTGCTCGAAAACCATGAAGGTGCGGTTTCCTCAAGATGGAATTCCCTGCTTTCGAGTTAATCATAGAAATTTCGGAACTTAAAGTTTTGCTTTTAATGGAAATAACAGGTAAACTAACCCGGCAAATAGACCGCCGGGTTAGTTCTGGTTCAGCGTTTAACAGGAGCAATTTCATTAATCGTCTTAATTTCCTGACTAAGGGTGACCACAATTTCCTCCATTGGCAATTTCGTTTCAGAATTCAGAAATCTCCTCCATTTCTGGTGCTGCTGTTGCTGTTGTTGTTGTTGTTGTTGCTGTTCTGAAGATGCGCTGAGACCGGCGCCGGCCAGAGAGGTCAGTTCTGCTAGTCGAGGCAGTTCAAAACCGCTTTTACCCAGATTTTCCATAATTATCAACTTTTAGATTAAAAAAATAGTTTCCTTATGTACCCGCATGTTTTGATAGCAACCTACAGGAATAAATTTCCCGTGCGAAGCCCGAACAGACATCAAGCGCCTGTTGGTTATCGATCTTAAAATCTTTTGAAAATTGATTTGCTACTTCCTGCAGAGATAATTCTTTGGCCAGCCTATCCCAGATATATTTGCCGGTTTGATTCAATTGGAATGTACGGTCTGACAAGAGATCATAAATGATCATTTCATCATCCATTTCCTGGTATTTATAACCAATAGTTAGCTGGAATTTCGCAGTTGGTTCCAGTTTTTCTTCAGTATCGTTTTTTATAGGTTCCATATTTTTTTTAGTTTTTAATTATTTGTTACAACAAATTCATTGTTTACCTGTTCCACCTGTTTTTTTAGATTGTGGTAAAACTGCAAGCCCGCAGGTGTAAATGAATCGGTGCCGTCAAAATCAACGATTGCTTTTTTGCAGCCCTCTAAAATCTGAACAGTGCGCTCCTGCAGTATAAGCTCGTTCTCCGGCGACCGGTTCTTTATTTTTACAAAATAGGTGATGAGCAGTGTGTAGATATAAAAAGCGTGAAAATATCCGTAAAGATCTCTTTCGGAACCTGACCACGGAAGCTTATACACTTTTCCATCATTGATAACGATTGGGTCAAACTCCATCACATTATATAATAACTGGTGACCGAATTCGTGCACGAGCGATTCTTCAATATCGACTAACCGACAATCTTCGCCTGTAAGGAAAATAATTCCAACATATCTATCAGCGGAGCAGCTGCGAAAATCGGCTTCTTCGAGGTGAATGATCATCTTAATAACTTTGCTTATTGTAGTTGCCAGTTCAGGCCATGACCATTCGATCTGTGACATAACGGCCTTCATGACGTCGGAAAAAAATGCCAGTGAAAATTTTTCTTTTTTTTCCGAAGCGACAGTCTCTTTCTCTGAGGGGAAAGTAAAGGTCGGGGGTGATACATATGCTATCCATTTATCAACTCCGTATCTCGCAAGTGCAATATCTGTTCCCGGCACGCCAATGACAGGTTTGGCAAAAAGAATTTCATCCGTGATTCTTTCTAGATCATACAGGTTAGCCGCAAGCGAATCAGTTACATCCTCGCCATTCTTCCATAAATCGACAGTCTCACGTACTACCTGTTTATACCAGATACGGAAAACGGGAGCCTCGATAATCTTTCTTCTCTCTGTAAGGGATCGCCCAATAAAGAGATCAAAAAGCTGGAAGAAAGAATTTAGTCGATCTATCGACCTGAACTTTTTTTCAAGTTTTAATCTGAAAGTGATAAAGCTGGCTTGTCGTCGTTTCCAGAGCGCGGTCAAAAACTCATCGATCTCTTTTTCATTACGTGGGAAACATACAGCGCCATTTAGCAGTTGCCTATCAAAAACTGTTGTCGGCTGTAGCAAGGTGTCAACAGTGGTTATCATAAAAAAATTTTTATTTGGACATGGGTACAGCATCATCGAGTGAGGATTACAAAAAATTATCTACCTATAAAAGAGTTTAGCTTTTACTCCTTTCGGCTGGTCTTCGCAGAGATAATTTCGGAACGAGATTGCTTTACAATGTATATTATATAATGAATTTACTGCAACCCATAGCCGAAAACAATACCACTTTAGAGGTATTGGTAACGATTCTTTGTTGTAGAACACGAATCTTTTAGTCTACTTGGTTGTTATCAATTAATATTTCGTATCACTGATAGAACTTCCTTTTGTCGCAGCTTTCGCTTGGGCCAGGCTGATCCAATTTGCTGAGTTCGCTCTCTTAAAACAGGCAACAAAGAAAAAGAAACTTTTGCCTTATGATCTTTAATGCCCTCTCTTTCTGTTTCCGCACTGCTTCGGAAGTAGAATTAATTTCATTTGCGATCTCGTGGTATTTTTTCTTGTCTATGTAATATAGCTTGATGATTTCTTGAACCTTTGAAGGAAGTTCTGCTAAATAACCATCCAATTGACGCATCATTTCAGCGAATGCCACTTCATCGAAATATTCAAAGTCGCTTTCAATGTTCTTTGTTAGTTGCAACTTTGCTTTTTGGATAACTTTCTTCTTTCTCAAAAGATCGACACATTTATTACGAACGGCGGTATAAAGAAAAGATTTTACAGTTTCTGATCTTTCATTAATTGTTTGGCTGTCCCAGAGTTTTACAAAACAATCCTGGACGATGTCCTTTGCTTCTTCTTCGTTATGTAAAATGGAATTGGCAAAAAAGGATAAGGGAGTATAATATTGGCGGAAGAAAAACTCAAAAGAGTTACCTTCTCCCATTTGGAAGGCTTGGTTGTTGCTCTCTGAAGTTTCTTGTCGCCTTGATGGCACTATTGCAAATCGTTGTTGACATTTTATTGGAGTCTTTAATAAGAGAGGCATACAAAAAAACGGCGCAGGTCTCCACTTACCGGTTTGGAGGCCCTCGGAGAGCCCTTGGACACGAATAAGGGAGCCCACGCCTTAACGTGAGCCCTTGCTTATTGTCTCGTGTCCATTGAAAATTTCCGAGGTTTCCAAACCGAGACTCAAAGCGAAAGCTTCAAATTACTTATATGAAGATTCGCAAGCTCGAATATACAAAATTTATTTGTGGTACGTGAGCTAGTACCATTTATAAAAGTGAAACATTGGACTTTTCCTTTCTAATGGACAACAAGGAAAAGGATCATAAAAAACTGAAGTTCGGATTGACTCTTAAACGGCTTATGGATCAAAAGGCTGAGCTTGATTTTTTAGGTGATAATGATAATAAAAAGAATAAGAATCGGTCATTAAGTTTCAGAAAACTCGAAAGTGCTTCAGGTATTCGGCATGCAACTATAGTAGAGATAGTAAATGGCAAAAAGAACGCTGCCTGGTCAACTATTGATGCGTTATTAGATGGATTAGGCATAAACTTGGCTGATTTTGCTGCCGTGTATGATAATTTAGACGAGCAGGAGGTACTGGATTATAAAAAAGAGTTAGAGGGAAGAAAACACGAAAGAGAGAAGAAAAAGAAAAGGAAAAAAGGCAGATAGAAATTTGTAGACCTTTTCTAAGTAATGATCTGTACGATGGATCCCGAAAAAGCAATTGACTATCATATCCGTTTGCCTTTGTAAAATTTCGAAATTATTTTAAGAAGCCGTCCTCCGAGTTCAGATTTGTCAACGCTATATTTCACCCATCGATCTCCTCGACTGTTGGGGCCTGCATTAAATCTATAAAACGATTTATAGGAAGTTCCTTCAGCTTTATCATAAGCCAACAAGGCAAAATCACTGGAAGGAACTAACCATAACTTATCTACTTCGAGAGTCATTTGATTAAAGTATACAAACAATAAATAGAAACATCTATGGGTAACAAATGTTTTCTTTCCCACATTATGAATGTAGCGGCCATTTTTTTGTAATACAAATCGGCTTTTTATTTGAATAAAAAGTGGAGTAATACTACCTTTTGGATTCACGACAAGATCAATACCATCATCATCTGTGTTTGGAGTATAACATGTCAATCTTCCTCTTGAACTTAACGTCACTATCTCTGAAATTCGATTTTCAGTAATATCACCTTTTTGTTTGGTAGATATATTTATAATCTCTTCATCAATTAAATCAATTTGATTACTCATTGCTTTAGGAGGTCGCAAAATTAACCTCGATTAAAGGGATTTAAATTGCTTATGTCTTGTTCTGTTACTCTACTTTCACCATGAATGTCCTTTCGAATTTCAATCAAAATTTTTCCAAATAACTCTACTTCTTTGTTGATATCTTTTTCCTCAGAATCTGCATATTCAATCCACGAATGATATGCTTTTATAACGTTATCATTTGCGTATAACAGCAATTGATTTCTTGCAAGCATTCTTTCTTTATCATCAAGAACTTCGTTAGGTTCTATATCATGCATAACATTTATAGCTGAACGAGTAAAGTCTCGTAAGAATTCTGAATAAGCATTTCTTTTATTTTCTATTATTCTTTCTGCAAATTCTTTTTGTCTTTGTCTTAAGTATCTCCAAACTAATACAAATGCACCTACTAGGGCAATTAATAAGTCAATACTTGGTTTTAGATAGTCGGTCCATTTGAATCCAGTAGATGAAGATTGGTTATAAACTTTGACAATTAGTGTGTCAGTCGCAATATGTAAAGCATTGTGGTCGCCGCTTTTAAGGGTGTCTATGATTATATGTAGTGTGTCGCCCATTAGTTACTGCTAACATTGTAATTTATGATATTAAATGCAAAAAGCAGAAAAAGCAAGGATTGGTTTCATCTGAATATTGCGACTGTCAAAGGTGTAGTAACTCGGCATTGTTTATCGTTCAAACTGGATTATCAACCTAATATTAGGTCACGCTAGAAAATGTTACTGCATAGGTGGGTCGACCGCCGATACCAGGTTGTACATCATTGGATACACCAACAAAAACTCTTATCTTGATCAAAAAACAAAAACAAGTTCCTGTTCTGGATTGTTAGTTAGAAATATCCTATTTGTAACAATAGCCATCCGGTTAATACTCGGCTGACAAATTTCTTAAATTTGAATAATGGATAATCACGCCATTGGATATCGAAACGAGCAAAAAGGAATGATCGAGCTTATCGACCTAACAGCAAAATTCAATAACCACATGCTTACTGAGAAGGAGCATGACCGGCTTGATCACCTGATCCTGGCAGATGACTTTAATATGCGAATGTTTGAGATCCTCTCTGATCAATCAGTGAGGCAGTCACTTCAAAATATTGTTGATAGTTTATAATTAAAGGGATGTTGCCAACATCACTTTAACCAATCTTTTTTCGCTATGTAAGCTCATTGTTACTCGGATAAGATTGAGATTTGAGAGGGCTTCAGGGTTACTATCTGCGGTTTACCTTTATAAAGTTCTATTTTGCCACTCACACATATTTTTTTATTTAAATACTCTTCTTCAGGTTTATTATTCAAAAGCTTTCTAACATCAGCCCAGATCACAACAGTTAATAACTGATTAGGGTACTTCGCGCCAATATTTAAAAAGGTCGGTGTGTTTTCTGTTCTTACGGCATAATAAGTATCATAAACTAGGCCGCACACTTTAACGCTGTCACCAATGTGTTTATTCACATCATCAAGTTCTACCGTCACCTGAGCGTGAACTATTATAGACACACTCAATATGCAAAAAAGAAAAATGATTCTCATACGACCATGATTTGTCCTCTAAGTTATCGCGATTTTTTATACATTTAAATATGAGCCTTTATGAATTTAACTTACTAAATGAGATACAACAAGCAGAAATGCTTTGGGAAAACGGCGTACATATTGGAGAACGGGAAGACCAGGAACACACAATCGTACTTTATCAAATAGAAGGATTTTATGTCGAGGTTTTTTATCATCGGGGCTTGAGTGCGATCAAAAAATTCAGAAGTTTTTCCAGTACAGATCAATTAATGCCTTATACTGATAAAATAAACATTGCAGGATTGGGTAATTAGCTATTATCGCTGATATTCATTAATAGTTAGGCGCGACTGGCATGGGAAGAATATTTAAAAGAGAAAGGCTTTATCTCTGATAAAGCCTTTTGACTTGTGCCCGAGACTGTTCGCTAATCAGCTTTAATTCCAGTCGACGAACTGCAACATAAAGATCAAACGGACATTTTTTAGACTTGGCTTGATCAGTGTCGTATATTTATGTGTAAGCAACAACCCGTTAGCGAAAGTTTACCACTACTAACACTGCTAAGAAATGGCCAATATCATAAAAGTCTTTTCTAATATCGACAATATCATTGATCGAGTTAATAGTTACAAACACGAACCCTTCTTCAGTAATGAAATTGCCAGGCGACAGAGTAAACGAGTTTCACAATTTCTTGACGACAACCAAATTTTAAAAACATTTGCTTACTTAATTGCTTACAGCCAAAATGCAAACTCAGAATTAGTCGAGAGACTTATTAGTGGCAGCAAACTTGACATAGCCTTTGAAAATTTTGAACTTGACAAGGTCGTTAAAATGAATCCCTGTGACATCGCTGACGATCATTGGAAGTCAATATCTGCAATCAGGCAACAGGCAAAATTGTTTCATATTGTAAGTCTAGCACGGAAATTAAAAAGTATCGGCTCTATTTCTGCAATACTTAACGACAATAACATTCCTAAACAAATATCAACCGAACAGGACATAGAGAATTTTTGGATTGGATTTGATAAACTCCAAAAGATATTAAAGCAAAAGAAAATCCCTTTCTTCCAATCCACAACCTCTTTACTTCATTTTCTATTAGACGCAGGTTATGACTGCATAAAATCTGATCTTGTTGTTATGAAAGTTGCTAATAAAATAAAAATTGTAGATAATGAAAAAGGGAATAAAAACTTTAGAACTACTGTAAGGACAGTTCAGCAATATTCGCTTGACAGAAAAGTAAGACCAACCATAGTTGACTTTTATTTTCTTATTGACGAAGGGCAACGGGGAGCGAAAAAATTTGTTACAAGCGCCTTTTACAATAAAACCAAAGCGACAGTTTGAAAATTTCTAATCTCTTAAACTATTTCAGAAACTAACGTGTCAAGTAAAGTCAATAAAACAACAAAACCCTTTCGATATTACTTATTGTCATTTCTTTCGTTTCTCATATCACTTATTGGATATATTGGGTTGAAGTTGGCGATAGTTGCAGTTGCAATAGGAATAGCCTTGTTAACAGAAAGATATATCAGTGGTTTAGGGTTGACCTTAGGTTACATTATTGGATTATTTGTTGGGGGAATACTACTAATAGGACTGCAACAACTGTATCCTTATTTGGAAAAGCTGGACGATTATGCTAAAACTTACAAAAGTTATCCCTATACAGAAAAATTCGGTAAAGATTATCGCCAACCAATACCAGAAGATTTTGGAATAAGTCAATTTGAATTTAAAGATTTTAACAGCAGATTTCAGTTTGAGTATATAAAAATATTTTTTACTTACGGACTTTGGATAGGAGTTTGTATTTATGTAATTCGAGAAAAAATAAAAGGAAACAACGCAATTCTTTTAATGGGGGGTGCCGGAATGGCTGCAATACTTTTAAACTATTTTTTTGATTATTGGAACAAAAGGATTTCTCAAGGGCATCGCTATTATGAGAAAATACATAGGTTTCAGCAAGCGTTAAAAATCTATTTCAGGATTAGGGATGAGAACTCCAACTTATAAAATAAATATTTATGCTAGGAGGCTTTGAGCTCTTTTTTAACGGGTTATAGTTTGTTCATAAATCATTCCAACCCAACATAGATATGAACAAATCAGGATTGATTTCCAATTGATTGATTTTTTCAAAACTGATCAATGTTCATATATTTATGTGTTAGAACCAGCATATAGGCAACATCTTTTCAGTTATGGCCAGACAAAAAATACCACCAGTAATTAAACCTAAGACAGTTTTAGTCAAACCAAGAGAGGTTTTTAAAAATGAACTTCTTGACAGAATTACAATTGGGGAGGAGCTATTCGTTAGACAGGTAGTTGATTTGGAACAGCTTAGTCAGTCAAATAAAGATGTTTATAATTGGGAGGACTTCAATGAAGAACTAATTAAACGGTCATTCAATAATCAATATAGTGAATACTTTGACGAGTATTCAAAACTTAATACTATGTCAGGTATGATGGATTATATGCACGGTGTTAACACGGAGCATCCATCGTATAAATTGAAACAAGCAAAACAAAATATTGAAAATAGTATAGGTTGGTTAAAGCGACTTGTTGAAAAACTTCCGTTGATTGAAGAAGAAGCATCTATTGGGACATATCAGACAAAAGATAAAACATTCTTTAACCGAGGTTTTCTTGTTCACGGACACAACCAAGAACGGAAATATGAAATTGCAAGGTTTATTGAAAATGATTTAAGAAGAAAAATTATTATTCTTCACGAGCAACCAAACAAAGGACGAACAATCATTGAAAAGTTTGAAAGTTATTCATCTGTTGACTTCGCTGTTGCCTTATGGACTGCTGACGATGTTGGAAAAGCTAATGCAGAAGAAAACTTAAAAAGCCGTGCAAGACAAAATGTAATATTTGAAACAGGGTTCTTTATTGGCAAAATCGGTCGACAAAACGTTGTTGTTCTTTATGAAAATGGTGTTGAAATTCCGTCAGATTATTCTGGAGTAATTTTTATTCCGCTTTCTGACAATTGGAAAGATGACTTAAGAAAAGAAATTGATGCCATCTACCAATTGGACACATAATAAAGTTCATGGGCAATGCCGGCTGCTAACATCTTAAAAGGATCACAAGAGTTCTTGACAGGGTATTGAGACAAAACCAATATCAAGAAATTGCCGAACAATAGGAATTCTATACAGGCATTTTGGGAATGCTTCCGCCCTGGGCACAATTAATTTAACCGCGCATGTCAACTCAAAGAATTTCAACACAAGCAATAATTGCATTAAAAGATGCACTTGCAAATATTTATTGGAGAAAAAAGGATTTACGACAGTTTATTGAATTGACCATTGAAAACTCTGCCATTGTTTCTACAATTGATTGGCAAGAAATTCAAAAGCATGAAAGCGTTTCAATACTTATTGATAGAATGGTTGCTCGTCAGGATATATTTCAGAATGACTTGCTTAAACTGATTCAAGAAGCTGGAAATTTTTACGACTTCTCACATTTAAAATATTGGGATAAAACTGGCAGTATCACCCAAAGAGCCAAAGAAACCGTAGAAAAACTTAGAAGCCAAACAAAAGGATATTTTGATACAATACAAGAATTAAAAAAAGCCGAAGAAAGAAGAGAAACAAACATTAATAAAATCAAAACAACAATATATTTCTCTGAAAAACTTGAAGAGTTAAAGTCATTATTTTTTGAAATTGCAATAAACAACAATCCTCAGCAAAGAGGCTTTCAACTTGAAAAGCTATTAAACGAGTTATTTTTGTTGTTTGATTTATCTCCCAAAGCATCTTTCAAAATTACAGGTGAACAAATCGATGGTGCTTTTACTTATGACAGTACAGACTTTTTATTAGAACCAAAATGGCAGAAGGTTCAAATTACCGCAAGTGATCTCTATGCGTTTGGAGGTAAAATTGTCAATAAATTAAAAAATACTCTTGGCTTATATGTTTCAATAGATGGGTTTTCCCAAGCTGGAATTGACACAAACAATCCATTAACAAAGCAAATGATATTAATGGATGGTCAAGACTTAATGCTGATTCTTGATGGACGTATTCGTTTGACGGATCTAATATTAATCAAACGGCAGCACGCATCACAAACTGGTGAAATATTTTTTAAGCCAAGCGGATTTTGACTACCCCTAAAATGCTTTTCTGAATTATATGGCTGAAGAAGATAAGCTGATTGATTTATCCCTTATTAGCTCAGTTCGGGGTGAACTTATAAAGCTCAGCAACAAAAAATAACATCAGCTGCATTAACTTTACTTATCAGCAGTTCGGGTTGGCGATTCACAGAATATCAGCACCCAAAAAGCCCTGACGTTGCGTTCAATTTAATATGGATGCTTGAGGTCAGCAAATCTTAATTCTATTTATCATCATGTTATGAGTTTGAGTAATAATTATTTATTTGCCATAGGGATTAACAAGTATCAATCTCCTCTAATCAGTGATCTTAATAATGCAGTAGGTGATGCCAAGGCAGTTATTACGGTGTTAGTCGAAAGGTACGGATTAGAGTTATTCCCAAATCCATTGTTTGACGAGCAAGCGACAAAGAAAAATATATATGATGGCTTCACAAGACTTGTTAGTGTATTGCAACCTGAGGACAATCTAATTATCTATTATTCTGGACATGGAAGAATGCATCCGCTAACGGGCAAGGGTTACTGGGTTCCACATGATGCAAATGATACTCCAGTTGATTTTGTGGAGAATTCAGTAATAAAAGATTTCATTGGGGCTATGCAAGCAAAACATATTTTCTTAATCGCTGACTCATGCTTTTCTGGAACATTTTTAAGTACAAATCGAGGTAGCATAAGAGAAGGTAAATACGAAGAATTAAGTAATAATACATCAAGGTGGATGCTAGCTTCTGGAGGCGAGGAAACGGTAGGCGATGGTGCGAAAGGGAAAAATAGTCCGTTTGCTCGCAATCTTTTAGAGTATTTAAACCTAAACACAAATAAATATATTTCTACAGAAGAAATGGTTCGATATGTGTCAGTAGTAACGGCTGCAGAAGTGAGACAAAAACCAACGGGTGCTCATATTGAAAATATTGGACACAAAGGAGGGCAAATGGTCTTAACGTTAAAGGATGAGTTAGTAAGTACCGCTTTTGACACAACTAAAGCACTTCCGCACACGGATACGCTACTTAAGAAGTTTAGGTCTGTGTATAAATCGAACTCCCATTTTGCCGCTGGCAAAGATGTAATAATTGTTGAGTCCTTTGTAGAAGAAATCGATTTATTAATATTTGAACTGTTTAGGTTTGATGATAATGGGATAAAGAAAATTGCCTTTCGTGATGGCTTCGCTGCGTTTAAAGACAAAGACGGAGAGGAAATTAAGTGGAAAGTAATTCAAAGGTTTGCAACCATGGACAGTTTGGGAAAGTTTGTTGAGGAGAATAAGCAAATCTTCGATGAGAAAAAAGTAACTATAATGGCTGCTAGTTCGGAAATTGATACTGTAGAAGAAATAGAAGAAGTTATTCAACATAAGGAATTCCTCCAGGGTTTATATGACTTGAATGTTAAACCTATGAGATGTCTGCATTGCTCAAATATGATTAACACTAATGATAGTTACTTCGTAGAAATAGATGAGGAGGGATTGAAAGCAAATGTAGGCAACATACATAATGGTTGCTTACGTCCTCTCGATAGAATAGTGGGAAGAACTTATTTTGAGAATTTGGAGGAAACAAATCTTGTAAATTTTGATTATGAAAAATGGCTTAGTTTATTAAAAAGAGGTCAAGACTTTCTTAGAAATGCAAAGTATTCGTCAAGGGAATATAAAACACCTGTAATAAGTTGGAATCGTAAACATAATTTTAATACTGGAGAGTTTTGTATTAAAATGTTTATCGAAGATGGCAGTTATTCATACATACAGTTAGGTAAAGAAATTCACAGATTTTCGGCAAATGAAATCGATGCAGAAGTCGACTTCTTTAATAAAAGAATTGCTGATAACACAGACGAAAATTCTTATGCTTACACAAGTAAAGGACGAATGTTTGGCACAATTTCACAATTAGAGAAGATTAAAAGCACAGATGAGAATATCCTTCGAGTTACTCATTGTGAGAAGGCAAAATATAGTAATCAACTAAGTGTGATTAAAGATATTGATAATGACTACACGCCACTAGGAATTGTAATCGACTCTGAAACTCAAGAAGTCATCAATTTCGATGATTGCATCCCTTTGATTAGCGACCCAACAAAATTCGATGATTTCCATAGTAATTGGAATAATTCAGGATTTGCAATTGGAAAATGTTCTTTACGCATTATTGAATCCGACAAAGACTTTGATCTTTACATTATTGCTTTTTTTAAAGATGGCATGCAACCTATCATTGACCCTCTTTTTGACAAAGACAAAGAACTAACATCTGGTATTTATATAAAAGACATAGAAGAAATAGTTGAGGAAAATAAGCGAATGTCGGGCACGCTACTCAAAGATGCCACATGGAAAGCTGGTGATCGAGTGAAGGTCGTAATTCCTGAGGCACGTAAAGACAAATTTCCAGAAGGAACAATATTGACCGACGAATTCATAGATGAAACTGGTGAAAAGAGAGTTATATTTTGTCCCATAGTTGAAGGTGTACAAAGGCAAGATTTGGCAATGGCCATCCCCTCTAAATTTATACACAACTTGTAGCATGTATTAATGATTTGCAAGGACAAAGCGCTTGGTAATAGAAAAAAATAATAACTAGCCTCTGAAATGTCCCCTAAATAATAAAACCCCTTCCAAATTAGCTACAGGAAAGGGTTTCAAATTTTACTTGTGCCCAGGACTGAATGTGACCAATCCTCGGAATCAATAATTCATAAACGATGTGTGTCAAAATTGCAACGAAAAACAAAAGAGCTAAAGTACGTGCTTGCTTATATTATTTTTTCACGCTTTCTAAATATAAAGAATTTTAAAGAATTTCAAAACTGATCCTGCAATTTGCTATTAACTATCACAGGTTTCTTTTTGTAATCTTTGCTTAATTCCTGAATGACATCTGCTATTTCGTATTTGGCATGATTCGAAATGCGATATCCGAAGATAATTTTATCAATGCTGATAATCGGTCTCACCATGTGAGGAGTGATTCCCTGTTTCATGATGAACTCTCTTTGTTTCTGTGTCCAATCCCATTCTAAGTCTAACTCGATATAGGAAGTCTTTTGATTTTTTCTATTAATGTCATAGTGTATCGGCGGTTCATCAATATAAGACGTTCCCTCACAATACAATAATCGAACTTCCTTTTCGTCTTTATAAATGCGATGCTTGTGAAATGCAAAATATTTATACATGATCTCGTCGAAATTGTTTATCGTAAGATTGTATTTGATGGAAAACTCTTTGTATAGATTTCGTAAGGCCTGGAACTTTTGATGGGATGTTTTGGTATAACACACTTGACTCAGCATAAAGTTCACCCAATTCGTTTTAAATTTTTCTTCAAATGACAAAACCATTCCAACACCATTACCCTTATCTCCATACTCACGCCAGGCAGAAAGGCTTTGCGATCTGTCTTCCAAACTTGTTTGGCACATAGATAGACAAAAAATCTTTTTCTTTATTTCACTGATCTCGTATTCTGAAAGAGTTTTACCATTACTATAAAGTGGAATAGTAAATTCCAATTTATCATCCATGCCTCGCAGGTTATAAAGCCGAAGCTTTTTGCTTTTTAAAATATGTATTAAAACGGGAACCGACGTAAAATGAATGAATGAATAGGGTTTAGTATAAAAGTAGGGTGAACCAATATTAATATCGTTTGTTTCAGCCAAATCAATTCGCATATTACCAGCTCTTGTGGCTTCGGCAGGACCGAAATATCCAATTGACTGATGCCGGGCTTTTGGTAGCAAATGATGCAATACATCTTTATAGAAATGTTTGATTGCTTTTTTATCAAAGATTGATTTTTGAGATTTCATAAATCAATTGCATCTTCTATGGTATTGGTTTCATCATCAGATAAATTATATAACTTATAGACGAGGCATCAATTTTTTCATCCAATAATGATGTGTCAGGGTTCCTTTTTTCCATCCATTATTTTGTCAGGTACTGGAGGAATTGTCCTAGAACAGATTAATGATTTGTTGACCTTCTTGTCAAGATTTTAAGTGTCAAGGGTGTTTTAATGAGAACCCATATTCATAACTTATTAGCTTCTTATCCTGATAATTATTTAACCAGGCAAATTCTTCATGGCTAATTTCTACAATGTCTTTAGTTTTCTTATCTCCCAAAGTTAAAATCACTTCTTCAATGACTTCAGCTTCCGATTCAGAGAATTTATGTATGTCAACATCGTGTTTTTTACATGATAATTTTTCTCCTTCAACTCCATTTGCAAATTCCTCCATTTTTATGTCAATAAATCCTTTTTCAAATAATGAACTATAAATAGATCCGTATTTACTTGGTACAGGCCCGTGTGTTATTGCAATGTAGTTGAGACCACTTATACCAAAACCGGTCTTGCTAAAATGAAGGAAATCGCAATAGAAAAGTAATTTGTTCATTTTAGTTTTAAAGGGGTTCAAAGTCTTGGCAAAATAACATGTCAAGTAACCGACTTTTTCTAAAGAAGGTTTTTTATATCCATTGTATTCATCTTGAATTAGATTATTAAATAAAAATAATTCTTCAAAACAATCCATTGCATTTTTTTCTGGAAGTGCACTTGCAACTTTTTGATTTATCTTTTCTAATACTTGAGGCTCAAATTCATTTTTATTTAATTCAATTAAAGTCTTAAACTCTTTGGGGTCCTTAATTAATTGAATATATCTTCCATGGGGAATGCTTGGAATCTCACCATTTTCATAATTTTTATATCCATTGGGACCAAATCCTAGTAGTTCACTCATTTTAGCAGCCGATAAGCCATACTGTTCTCGAATGTCAATAATTTCTTCTACAAACGGAATACCGTATTTAGAACGATATCTATTATGCACTTGTGTTACGTTAAGTTCATCTATTTGACTAGTCGTAAAAATTTCATTTGTCTCATTATCGACATAGTAATGATGTTGAATTGTAAACTCTTCTCCTCGGAATTTAACAGTTTTAGGCTCTATTTTCAGAGTGACATCGGTGCTTTCATTTTTTTTCATAACAATCCTTATTTAAAGGGGTAGTTAAATTTGTGGTTGGCCTCATGGAACGAAATGCAAATAACATTTCTATTTGGCGTACCGATCGATATTTTAATATATATTTCTTTCTTTTTGACATGCTTACCAAATACCCAAAGCGGTGCCCCACAGTTTAGTGAATCTGTGAGTGGGCCTTCAATGTAGTCAAGGTGTGATAGTGTATCAATAATTGTTTCTCTGAAATTGGATGAAATTTCCAGGTTCAAAAGCGTCTGTAAATTTTTGTCTCTGTCGTCCCGGAAACGTATTCCATAAATTTTCTTTTTTTGCTGAAAATCCCTCAAGAAATCGTCTACTTCTTCTTTTTTCGCCATAGATCATCTATACAAAATAATGCCCAAAGTAGTTAAAATCACTTTGAAAGTGAAAATATTTTTTTAAAAAATATTAAAATCACTTTGAAAGTGAAAAAATGACTATATTTGAACGAATAATCACTATAGGCGATAAAGATAGTGGTGCCGAAGTGACAAACATGAAGTGTATAAATATTTAAATCTTAAAAGTTATATTATGGCAAAGAAATTCAAATTCAAAATTGAAAACGTAACCCATGAATGGGACTCGCAATTTATCACGGGCGCACAAGTTCGTGCGATACCACCCGGAATCCCGGATAATATGGATCTCTTCCTGAAATTGAAAGGGAAAGTTGGCACACTTGTGAAAAACGAGGATAGCATTGATTTAAGCGAAGAAAGAGGCATAGAAAAGTTCTATACCCAGGAATCAAAATCCACACCAGGCACACTATGAGTTTATTGTTAGATGAAGATTACGAAATTTTAGGGAATGCTGGACTTACTTGTGAAGAAGATGAGGCCAACCGCTTCCTCGTGATCACGAACTACCCTGCGCCGGTTGGTTTATATGTCAGCGGCGGCCAACCGGTCACAGAATTGGAAGTACTCGTCATCATTCCACAAAACTATAACACAAGTGGTACCGATATGCTCTGGACGCATCCAGCTATTACACGTGCAGACGGCGGGCCAATGCCCGCAGTGATGGGATATGGTGGCGGAGACCCGAGACATTACAAAGGAAAAGAATTCTGCCGTTGGTCCCGGCATTATAATGGAAGTTCATGGAAAACCAAGGTTGATAATGTAGAGAAGATACTTGGTCGGATTGAATGGGCTTTACAAAATCCTGCTGCGACATGACAGGTCATCGGATTACTTTACTGGGCTCACAGGAAGCTCGCCTCAAAGATTGGTTAACTACCCACCCTGAAGGTCATGAGCGGGGTGCAATAATTTTATTCCGAAGATTGGCACGCCAGGTAAAGAATATGCCGGCTTCCGACAGGTTTATTGCCGTCGACATTATTGAAATGGATGGTGATTGGGTAATCGATAGCTCAACGCATCATATGACGATCAATATGCGGAATTTCCCAGAGATATATTTACGGTGTGAGAAGGAAGGGCTCGAACTTGGTTTCGTCCATATTCACCCCGATGGGTATCCCGATTTTTCACCCATGGACGATACAAATGAAAGAAATATTCTTCATGGTATATCCGGCTGCAATGATGTCAAAGCATTCTTGATTTCGTTAGTTCTATGTGAAAACAAATGGATTGCAAGGGCGAGGCGCGGAATAAATCCCAACGCCATATTATCTATCCGTCATATCGCCATACTTTCCGATAAGATCGATATGCATGGCATCAAAATTCTCGATGGAGGTTTAAAAACTCTTGCAAGACAAGAAGCTGCATTCGGCAGACCATTCAATGCAATGCTTCAATCGCTAAGAGTTGCAGTAATTGGTTTAGGTGGTACAGGTTCGCCCGTAGCCACCTTGCTGGCCAGAGCTGGTGTTGGAGAACTTATCTTGATCGACGGAGACAGACTTGATAAATCGAATATGAACCGTGTCCGCGGTTATACTTCAAAGAATGTCAAAAAAAAGAAAGCAAAGTCATTAAAGAAGTTCATAGAATCGTTAGGTTTAAACGCAGAAGTAATAGCTATTAGCGCCAATTTGCATGAATCACCAAAAGCTCTGGACGCCCTTTCTTCCGCGGATATTGTTTTCGGGTGCACAGATGATGCCACTGGTCGGGACATACTTAACCAGGCTGTTTATTATTATGTTCAACCCCTCATTGATTCCGGACTCGCAGGTTTTATTGACAAAAATAAAAATGATCAGCCTTATCTAAGAGATCATCGGGGCAGGGTATCTTGTATACTCCCTGAACAGGGTTCATGTTTGCGTTGCCAGAGAGTAATCAACGATGATATGATTAAGTACGAACAAGAAACTAAGGCGCGACCCGAACTTTTATTATTGGATGCGGAGACATTGGAACGTGAGTTTTATCTTCGAGGTGGTGGTACCGGCGCCCCCGGTGTCGGCCCATTCACAAGTTCAACAGGTGATAATGCAGTAGCCACTTTAATGAATCTGCTCAGTTCATACAGAAAGATACCAGATGATTTGCGACAAGACAATATTTGGACTGATTTTGTTCATATGAATATTTATAGCAATGAACCCACGGATAATCCTGAATGCATTTACTGTCGAAAACAGATCTTGCTTTGCAAAAAAGAGAAAAGATATAGATTGAATACACCAGGTCTGAAGGAAATTTCAGAAAATGTTTAAAAGAAAAAAAAACAATAGCGGAAGTTTCCTTTTTAAGGGCGATGAACCTGTACATTTCGCGTCCATTATTTTCACAGAGCAAACGCCATCCATTACAGCGATTGAAGAAGAAGAATTCTACTTGGTTAAATACAAAAGAAAACATATCTGGGCTTTATTTAAGTGTCCTTGCGGTTGTGGCGAAGTGATATCGCTATCTCTTCAAAAAGTACATCCAAAAAACTGGATCGTGAAAAAGTCACGAGCTGGTCGTCCTATACTGTATCCATCTGTGTGGCAAAACATTGGCTGTTACAGTCATTTCTGGATAAATGACGGAAAGGTATATTGGTGCAGTAGTACTGGGACCTCCCCTTGGCCTAAAGAACATGATCTTGATTGAGAATAAAATTATTCGCACATAACAAATTCGGCAAGTTATATTGCCTGCGATTTATACAAGAGCTAATCGTCCAAGCCCCGTCAATTAATTTGACTGATACTAAATTGTAATACATAATGAGCAATGAGTTTAATAACGATAATGCGATCACCTCTTCCAAAGAAGATAAATTCACAAGAGCAAACTTCGCAAAAAAAATCACAACCTTATGCGCTGCGCATATACCAAAAAGCAGGGTGATCGGTATTTATGGCAAATGGGGTGAAGGAAAAACATCATTGCTGAACATGGTGAGCGAATCGCTTGACCCGAAGATGTTGCAGATACATTTCAATCCCTGGTACTTTACAGATGAAGAACAGCTTTTGCGGGCATTTTTCAAATTACTGGCCGAAAAGCTGCGTAAAGATCTCACTACAAATGGAGAAAAGATCAATAACATCATTGGTCAATATGGCGAATCAATTGGCATACTGGAAACAGTTCCCAAACTGGGTATCGTCGCAACTGTGGCAAAGTTCATCATTAAACTATTTAAGGGAAACAAAAAACCTTCGGTGGAAACGGCAAGAGATCGGGTGAATGATTTTATCATTGATTCCGGTTTGAGTATTGTTGTCTTCATGGATGATATTGATAGGCTGGATGCAAAAGAAGTTAGCGCTATATTCAGGTTAGTGAAGTTGCTCGCCGATTTTCCAAGAACCACATATATACTTTCTTTCGATCCCGAAATTGTTGCCCGCATGTTAGCCCCATCGTATGGTGGCGTGATCCCCGATTCCGGTTACCAGTTTTTAGAAAAAGTGATACAGGTGCCGCTACCAATTCCCAAAGCGCATGATGATGCGATTATTTCCATGGTCGAGAAAACAATTAAAGATATTGCCGGTGAGTTGATGCCATATATCACCAGCGAGCGGGAGATGGTAGAATTATTTGCTGATGGAGTCCTTGCCTTATTGAACAATCCTCGAAAAATTATTCGCTTCGCAAATGCGTTTCGTTTTAGTTATCCGATGGTAAAAGGCGAGGTCAATGTGATGGATCTTTTCATGATAGAGATATTTAAGGCAAGCGTTCCTGGTTACTACAATTATATCAGATCAAATAAATACTTGTTCATCGATGATTACCTTGATGAAAAACAACAACACTATACGGATACAAGAAGAGGTGCGCTTGGCCTAATGAATGAAGCGCTGAAACCATATTCGCAGAATGTTCAGGAGGCAATCAGGAAATTTACAAATAGACTTTTTCCGTCATTTGTTTGGAATGATCCTGCCGAAACCCGCCGGGAAAAACAGGAAACACTGATCATTCAAAAAAGAATTTGTACGGAAGAATATTTTGATCGTTATTTCACGCTCGTCGTACAACCGGAGGAAATATCCGACGCACATTTCAACAGGTATTACCTCGAGCCCGGTGAATTATCGTACAAGGACATGGCTGAACAATTCACAGCTGATTTCGAAAAATATTCGTTGCAAAAAGTAGCATACAAGCTCATCATGTTCCGTGACGAGATAAAAGGAGATGATGCAAGAAAACTCATCCTGGCCTTATGCATGGTGAGTAATAAATTCGGAGAAAAACATTCCGCTACCTTAGGCAACTCATTTGCAATATTTTCACTGATGGTCGATACACTGATCCGTGCGCTACCGGCAAACAAAAAATTCGACCTGGCAAAAGAAATAATAGCATCACCCACCAGCATGGACTTTGCAGCAGAGTTGACGGCCAGGTTTGTGATGCCGGAGTCAAAAGATAGGCAAGCAACATTGTTTACCGGGGACCATGCACTGGCGATAAAATCAGTGTATATAGGTAGGTTGAAAATACTCATGGAAGAAAAAGGATTTTTTAATACAGTAGCGGAAGAAGCAATGTGCAGGCAACTCATCTGGTGGAATAATGTTGATCGCACTGGTTTGCAACAGGCCGTCGATACTATTTTGAATAATGACCCGGCAGCACCATTGAAGTTATTGCGCATATTCACGCCAGTCACACGTGCCGAAAGCAACAGCTTTTCGGGCATTATCAGAACCGACTTTACGGAAGATGAATATTTGCGGATAGAAGAGACCATTGGTGTCAGTAGGGTACATGAATTATTGACCAGACAATATGGTGATCTTTCGGATCACCCCGGCGTAACCGCGATGAGAGATAAGGAGGCATTGGATGATCTAACACTAGTCGGTAAATTTCAAAGATTATATCGTTGGGAACAAGATGCCATCGCCATAGCATCAGAAAATAAACCGTTGGATTAAAAAGACCGGTCGTTAACTGGGATGTCAGAGTTACCTGGGCCTTATATCAAATCGCTGCTATACGCGGATGGATAGTTATTGTTAGAATAAGCATGCTTGATCGATCGTTCAAAAAATAAGACTTCCGAGTAGCGATGTCTGTCGAATGTTATTAATTAAGTATTCTCCAACTAAAATGAATTAAACTATTTTTGTTCTTTGTACGTGCCTATCACGGGAATCCCTCTCTTAGTTGTTTTATGAAAAACTCCGTAAGAATTTGTTGAATATTGAATCACTAGATAATTGCGGTATGCGTTCCAGAACATTAAATGAACTCTGTCTGAGTATTAATTATTTATAATGTAAGCGTGTCAAATTTGTGCCCCAAACTAGAATAATTTGTAGTGTCTTGAGCTTCCGTTCGCCCACAATGAATGTGCAACGCCATTTCAACGGGTTGCTTAAGCGAAGGAATAATCATTCGTATACGGCGAAAGCGCTTTATAAGTAAATTGGAATCGATTTCAACAATTTAAAATATTAAAATCGTCTTCGATGGTACTTCTGCTGCTGGATTCTGATATTCTAATAGATATGATCAACGAGAAGGGTGAAGAAGAACATCTCAACCGGATTCAAAATCTTATTGATGCAAATGAAATTGAACTTCTGGTTCCCAGCATACTTATGAAAGAATGGGAAAGAACAAAATTGGAAACATTACGAAATATTGAGTCCATATTTGAAAAAGCAAGCGCATTATCCGGAAATGCTGACCTAAAAAAACAACATGAGCAAGAGATTGTGGATACTAAGGAAAAAATAGGAAGAATTGAAAGGATGCTTAATGGGGGTGTCAAAATAAAGTTAACCAAGGAGATTCAAATGTTTGTAATGGCTCGTTCCTTAGCGGGATTAGCTCCATTTCATCACCCAAAAAAGAATGCTATAAATGACGCTTTGATCTATTTTGCAACTACAGATTTTCTTCGCAAGAAAAAAATACCGGAATTTGTTTTTATATCGAGAAACAGAACTGAATTTTCCGATCTGCAAGACGCGACCAAACTCCATCCCGACTTAGTGTTTGATTCAGTCGAAACATCTTATTATATCTCTCTACGCGGTGCCTTAAAAGCCTTAACTCAGGCTGGACGTCTTACTACTGGAAAAATTATGAATGCAGATGAGTCGCCCTATGGAATATCGGTAGTGAGGCAGAGGAACAAAAATTTTCTTGATTACTTGCATGCAGTACTAACAGAATGTCAGAAGAAAATGAGGTTTATTCCAACAGAAATCTTTGCCCGAATACATCCGTTTAGAATCAGCTCAATTCAAAATAACTATAGTTATTATAAGAATTACGTCTTGCATACGAATAACCCTGAAGTTGAATTTTTTTTTCAGAGTATTGATTTAAGTAAACTCAAATTTAAAAAAGGAGCGACTTTTAAAAACACAAAAAAGAATCTCGAAAAGCTCAACGACATCCTTGTTATACTTAACCGTCAATTTGTTTATTATATCAAGAAAACGGGTACTGTAGATGAGCTGGAAATCAGGATACATCCCAATTCTTCCTGCAATTGTTGTCGCTGTCTTCTTACTCAATTGAAATGGGCAGATTTGCTAAAACTGCAATCTGAAGATGAAGATTTCCTAAAACAAGCTTTCGGGATGTACCAGCTTGGGTTTTATAAAAAAGCACTTAAACTTTATTATAAGGAATTTAAGAAGGCCAAAAAGGAAGAAAACAAAATTCTCAGTTATCAGCTTCTATATATCATGAGGTGGCTGACACATTTTGTATATGATACCACTGATTCGGAAATTAACACGATCAGGAGTGAATGTGAAAAAATTGATACACCTACAGAGTTTTTTCAATTCAGGAATTCGTCGAAACTTGACCAAGAAATTGCAAAATTCTTTTATAGTGGGGAGTTGTTAAGCGGACCATCATCGGAAATAAAGGATGATCTTGAAAAAATTAGGGAACATTACAATGCCCAATTATCCGCCAGTTATAGCAATAACAGTAATCTGTGGAATTTAATGTGCGATTTCTTTTTATTCGAAGAATTTGTTATTGCCAATGGCGTGACAATTACAAAGTATTCGAATTTTCAAAGATTGTGTGATGACTATGTTGAAGGGGTTTTATTAAGCGCTTCTTTAAATCACTATCAACCTACGCGATTAGGCGCATTGGATGATGGAATTCTTATTTCCATTTTAAAATACGGAAATCCAGATCAAGTGCTGAAAATTTACAACGGCTATATTAAGAAAAGTCTTTCCTATGAAATGAGTAATGGGTCTTTTAAGTTGCTAGTTAAGAATTTTCTTTCTAATTCTGAGGTAATGCTGCAATTTGAAGAAGAAAAGAATATGAATGGATTAATGTCTTTCTATAAAGTGCTCTGGACGCTGACCATTCTTTTGACGGTAGTAAATTTTGAAGATGACTTTATTTCCGAGTGTTACCAGGGCATGTTAACATTTATTATAAACTTACCAAAAAGGGAAAAATACAATTTATATCACTTTGCCTACTTTGTTGAAAGCAGAGGAGGAATAATAGGAAAAGATAGAATAAATGAACTGTTTAGAATATGTGTTGAAAAGAAGGAGTTGCATAATGGTAGGCTTTTAGAATCCTTTATCCAAGTAAACACCCAATATTCCTGGATTTGCATTTGCAGCGAGAGTGATTTTGAAATGTTTTGTAATAATTTTCTTGATAAATGTGAAAAATGCGGTGAATACCATGAACGATTTGCATTTAGTGGATCAGGTTTACTCGACCCGATTTATAGGAAAAAGTTATCTGGTAGGATACGAAGTAAATTGAGTGAAAAAATGCATCATGATACTTATTATTATTCGTGCATGTTTGATTTGATTGAATATAAAGAATTTTGGAATGAATTCTTGGATTCGTTTAGATATTTAAAGAAAGCCGAGGGCAGAGTGTTTGATTTTCCGGAGGGTGAGATCTCTTACAGGGATTTCAATAATTTAATAAACCTAGTGTTTAAGAATAAAATCATCTTACCTAAAGAATTCGTCGATAGAATGAAAGGGATGTCTGATTATTATGATTGGTTAATGGACATAGATGCCTTCGATTATGATAAGTTCGATCCACTTTGGATAATTCAGTACGCCACTTCGTATTTTTTGGACACATTTTTTTCAAATTTGATGGTTAGAAAGAAAGTAAAGAATTATTTGAGGAAAAATAATCAGCCTACACTTGCCTATTATTATACACAATATGTCGGATGACAACGATTAACAAAGATTTACTTCTCTCCAATTCGGATTATAGAAAAAATACATAACAATTGTATATTCTTGTCAGGTGAGTTTATTCAGCATCGTTTCAACACCTGATACGCGTCGTTGTAAAATTGTGTGTTTTGCCAAAATTCCCGCGTCAAACGTCCACACCTCGGAACGTTTCCGTTCACATATTTAATGCGGATTACGAGTGAATTTGTCAAAATTGTGTCGTAAAACAAATGGTCTGTGTGCCTGAGACCGGATTCATGCTAACATTCAGAATTAATAGATTGCGAACCTTGAGTGTCAAAATAGCAATCATATTTTTTATCACCCTAAGCAAAAATAAAAATCAACTACATTTCTTGGGATTCCTTTCGTGTTGATTAAGGAATTCAATATACGTTCGGAGTTAATCCAGGACAACACCGGTGCTTCGGGAGATGACATTACACAACAAATTGAACGTATAAAATGATTGATAATGCCTTTGAGATGGAATACAAGGAGGATACTGGAAAGTATGTTGATGAGCTTCCGTTGTCTTACCTGGCATGGTTTTCATATTCGCAGATAAAAAATGGCGAAGCAATTTCATTGAGCTTAATGTCTGTCTGCAAGAATGGGTGAGTCAGCCTTCGTTTATGCAGGAAAAACTTAAGACGCAGAAAGAAGAGATAGAGGCGCTTAATAAGAAATTCAACCTCGAGTTTGAAAATATCGCCAATCGTATTCTTGAAACAAAAACTGAAAAGTTCACAGAATTGAATAGGGCAAACCTTAAATTAATTCTTGAACCACTGGGAAAGAATATCACTGAGTTTAAAACGAAGGTTGAAGAAGTTTATCAAAAAGAATCGGAACAGCGATTCTCTTTAGGTGAACGGGTAAAAGAGCTGACAGATCTCAATCGAAAGATAAGCGAGGAAGCAAATAATCTTACAAGGGCATTAAAATCGGAATCTAAAACACAGGGTGGGTGGGGTGAGATGATCCTTGAAAACATTCTTGAGCGATCAGGTCTGGTAAAGAACCGCGAGTATTTTATGGAACACCAGTTGCATGACGAACAAGGTAATGCGATGCGCTCGGAGACGGAAGACAAAAAGATGCGACCAGATGCTGTGATCAAATACCCGGACAATCGACATGTGATCATCGATTCTAAAGTATCACTCAATGCTTTTACAAGATGCGTAGATGCGACAGACGAAACAACAAGATTGAATGAGCTGAATGAACATGTTACCTGTATTAAAAAACATATCCACTTGCTTAGCATAAAAGGATATGATGACTATAGCAAAAGTCTCGACTTTGTAATGATGTTTGTTCCCAGTGAACCGGCCTATATCGCCGCGCTGCAGGCGGACGCGGAACTCTGGAACTATGCTTACGATAAGAGAATACTTTTGCTGAGTCCAACTAACCTGATCACATCATTGAAACTGATCGTTGACCTTTGGAAGCGCGAATACCAGAACCAGAATGCAAACGAGATCGCGGAGCGTGGTGCAAAATTATATGATAAGTTCGTGGGCTTTATCACTAACCTGCAGGATGTAGGCGATCATTTGCAAAAGGCTCAAAACAAATATGGCGAAGCTTACAAACAATTAGCAACAGGTAATGACAACCTGGTTACTCAGGCAACTAAGCTGAAAGATCTTGGCCTAAAAACAAAAAAGAACCTTCCCGACGAATTGTTAAATGAAGCGAACCACCAAATTTCTTTAACTGGTGATCAGGACATATAATGAAATTATTGTCGATATTTTATTTTGTTGCTGCTTCCGCTAGTTCAACTGCCTTATTTAATTGCAAGTCGATTCCATTTAATACGTCATGTATTTTCTTTTCAATAAAGTAATTTGGTTGTACCCCTCTGCCTTTTTCAAGTTGCGGGACAGCATTCCAATAGCCGTACATATTTATTTTTAATTTAAGTCTGGAGTTTGGCAGTACAATCAGGGCATTAAGTCCTGAAGAGTTTCCTTCATAAGCTCCCCCGGTTTCTTCACCGATAAATACAGGTTTGGTTATATTCTTAAGTATTGCCGCTACGTCTGCAGAAGTTGAAAAAGTGCCGCCGTCAATTAATACAAAAACCTTTCCCTTAAAAGGAGTTTTGGCAGGGACTAGTTCTCCAACACCTGGATGAAGTTTTGGTGTTACAAGATATCCACCTTTCGGGTCGGGAATGGTTCCATCCCGCAAATCGTCAAGCGTTTGTGACTTCAACGTTGCAAAGGAAGGCGCAATTGATATCAAATGGATGCGATCAAAATAGCGAAATGGTTTGTCCGTAAAATAAGAAACAAGATAGGCTCCGTAACTATCAACCCCGCCGCCATTGCCCCTTAGATCAAGGATCAAAGTTTTATTCTTTTGTTTTGCTATTTTCTGGAATACACTGTCCAGTTGAGCAATAAACTTTTCATTATCAAACGAACGGACACGGAGGTTTACTATATCTGTACCGGGTATTGTTTGACAGGTAATATTTTCTTTGGGCCCATCAAGTTTTCCTGCATTCAAAAGAATGTTTTTGTTAACCGGGTTGGAGTTCCTGTTGTTTATACGGTCTGTGCTTATCACACCTTCCGTTTTTGCTGTAATTAGTTTACCGGATATATCTTTTGCTGAAATGATAAAGCTGGATGTTTGATCAACAAAAAGCCAATAATACCGATCAAAGTTTCGTTCAAGCCGCTTCAATTTCCCTGTTTCAATATAACCATCTCCGGGTAGTTTGGTCAAAATAGTTTGAAGCAGGTTCCCGGCCGTTTGATTGTTAATGCTGACGATTTCCATTCCCGGTAAAAGAGTGGAATCATTGTTAGTGTCATTAAATAGTATCCTCATCTTTTGGCCTTCAACCACAATTCGGAAAGGGAAAAAACGTGCCTGCCTCAGCGAGTTGTTTGTATTGTCATCATATTCTAAATTCAGATGTCCGTCATGTATCTCAGCTAACATTTCTGACAGGAGAGAAATAAATTCGGGCTGACTTTTTATTGTAACCAATTTTTTACGGTAATTATCAAAGTGGTTATCTAAAGAATCTTTATTGTTGAACCTGTATAATTCTCCATGTGCTTCTTTAAGTGATCTTATCAACAGATCAAAGTCAGATCTTATTTCGTCCAAGGTTAAGAACTTTGTATTACTCTGTGATTTTAATTGGCCTATTGAAAAACTGAAGAGAAATATATACAGGAAAAAGGAGACCTTCCCGAATTTCATAAAAAATGCTTTTTTTTGGTTGAAACGTGTCAACTTTGGAAATGTTACACTTTTAAATTACTTCTCACTGAGAAGAGAATCAGAATATATATATTTAACAGAGGACGATATATAAAACGAAGACGTTTATGAAAGTCCTGGTACCTGCCAGAACTGGTCTTTACTTTAGGTTCTTTGAGAACGAATGTGGCGTTAGGCATATGATGAAATTATTATCGGTATTTTTTATACCATCCTTGAGCAGCGGTTGTAAAATATTTGTAAAGAGTTGACGGGCTTCCTTGCTTTTGATCTTGGATATTTTCAAAAATTAAGTTGTCATTATCATAGTAGCTTTTATTTATGAAAAGAGTCTTGTTGTTTTGAATAGCCCTCGTATCGATTTGGGCAAGATTGTTATCAATAAAAAATGCGGTGAAGTGAAATTCGGCCGAATCATACTGCTTCTTTTCAGCTATAACCAGGAGAACCGAATCGGGGGAAAACACAAACTTTCTGGTAAGCCCTCCGGATATGATAGAGTCCGGAATTAGGCATATTTCACTCCGGAGACGCGATCACAATTCGTAAAAACAAAACACAGACCGTTATCCTTAAACCAACTGTTGTGGCTAAGTTCTTTTTTGTACTTCGCTACAGTCTATTAATTATTTCTGCTTTCGCTCCATCAATCCTATACTCTCAAACCTATAACTTCTATTTCGGAAAATATGTAGCCTTATTCTTGACAAGATTTCTGTAGGCAACAAGAAAAAAATTCTTAATTATGGTTATATTTTTATTCAGTTCTCAAAGTTCTTACGGGGTTTGCTATAGCTGCTTTGATTGCCTGGAAACTTACTGTTAGTAAGGTAATCACGCCACCTTTGCTTTATGGAGCGCTTCACTCGTCGGTAGATAGTAGTTCCATCAATTTGTAATTAATAAAATAGGTAGTCCTTCCGATTTTATGAGGTTTTAAAATATCCGCATCAGTTAATTTTTTAAGCCATGTGGAGGCTGTTTGCCGGTGAGCTATTTCTTTTTTCTCCAGTAATTCGATTTTTAGATAAGGCAACGTGAACATCAATTGCAATAGATCATAGCTGAATGATGAACCTAAAACCTGTTTCATTTTTCTTTCTGTTTCGTCTTTTAGCGAAAGCATGTTCCTTATTTTCTTTGTAGTGAGCTGTGCTGTTTCTGTCAGTGCCGTAAGCATGTACATTACCCAATCATGCCAGTCGTTTTTTTCAGTTACACCTCTAAGCAACTGGTAGTATTCGGTTTTATATTTTGCAACGTATGAACTGAGATATAATACCGGTTGGGATAGCAATTCCTGCTGCACCAGGTACAGGGCATTTACAATACGTCCTGTACGTCCGTTGCCATCTGGAAAGGGGTGAATTGCTTCAAACTGGTAATGTATCAAAGCCATTTTTACCAGCGGATCAAGCGCGGAAATTTCAGAATCATTAATGAACTGTTCTAAAGCTGCAAGCTTTTCTCTTAAAACATCTTCGCAACAGGGGGGAGTGTAGATCACTTCACCATTGATTGCATTTTTAAGGGAGGTGCCGGGTGTGCTTCGTATGCCGGATTTATTTTGTTTTATAGTTTGAACTATTTCGATCATTGTATTGGTGAGCAATAAATTTTTTTGGGCCTGCATTTTTTCAAGTCCGGCATAAAGGGCTTCCCGGTAGCTTAAGACTTCTTTTGCTGCATGGCTGGTGGTGGTTTCTTCTGTGGCGGCTTTGTACAATTCGTCCTGGGTAGTTACAATGTTTTCAATAGCAGAACTATCTTTACTTTCTTGAAGAACAATTGTATTTATTAGCAACTGGGGATCAGGTAAAGATGCACAAAGACCATTTAGTTCACCCAAATGCCTGGATGCTCTTGCAAGGTGCCTGAATATGTCCTGGGACTCTGAGAACCCAGCCGGCGGCAGATCAGGCAGGTCATTATAGGGGGCATTTTTGTTATAAGCCATTGATGTTGAATTTTGTATTAGATTTCATCATTTACCTTTGAACTTAGCTAGTATTTCGACATGAGTTTAATTTAATGGTGAAAATAGTGATTTTTTTCGACATAAACTTGGTTCTATAACGAAATGATAGTTACTTAAAAGAAGGAAATGTTGAAAAACCTTAGTCTTTTCGAAATGAGCAACAGATCTCATCTGTTTTGGTGAAGGCGTATTTAAGGGAATTGGTAATTGCCTCATTAAGGATCAGCCCCAATGTAATGGAATAGGCATCAATCAATTCAATTTTTTCGATGTGCAGATCAAACCGGATGTTTTCACGAATCTCATCACTATCGCGGAGATATTCAACCAGCTCATATATATATATTCGGGCATGTGGATGGTTGACAACGTTTCTGACTGGTAAAGTTTCTGATGAATGATAGACATTGAATGTATTCTATGCTGACTCTCCTTAATTGCGGACTGGGCCTCTTTATTTTTCTGGTAGCTTGATTGGATCTCCAGGAGACTTGCGACAATATGAAAATTGTTTTTAACACGATGATGAATATCTTTCACCAGCCATTCTTTTAATTTGATGCTGAAACAAATCCAGGCAGGGATCATAGCAACTTTACACCTATTATTTATCGGTTAGATTTTTGACTTCCAAAATCGTTCCCATTATTATCTGGAAAATGAAGCATGGGTAGCGTTCGTTGGCTTATAGCCAAAAATTACCTTTATATGAGTTCCGTTGTTCGTTTCAATACTAAAACTACCTCCTAGATCATCGGTGAGTCCCTGTAGCAATTCCATACCCATTGAAGTCCCGATTTTAGAATCAAAATCAATAGGAAGTCCGCGTCCATTATCAGCAATACTCAACATGATCTGCGAATCTGAAATGTGATTAAGTGAAATAGAGATTTTCCGGTCTTCTGTCTTTGTGAAAGCGTATTTAATCGAATTGGTGATCGCTTCATTCAGGATTAGCCCTAATGTAATAGCGGAAGCATGGTTCAATTCTATGTTCTCTATTTGTAGCGAAAATCCGATATTCTCCCGGATCGAGTAGCTGTCTCTGAGATATTCAACCAGCTCATATATGTACTCGGGCATATGGATGGTGGACATGGCTTCGGACTGGTAAAGTTTCTGATGAATGATAGACATTGAATGAATTCTATGCTGGCTCTCCTTAATAGCGGACAATGCTTCTTTATTTTTCAGGTAACTTGATTGGATCTCCAGCAGGCTTGCGACAATATGAAAATTGTTTTTAACACGATGATGAATTTCTTTGACCAGCCATTCCTTTTCTTTGACCAATTGCCCCAGCACCGCATTTTTTTCATTGATCTCTTTGTTTCGTTTTTGTTTGTTTCGATACAGCCAATACACCAACCCCGTAACTAGCAACATAATCAAAATGCCAGCTATTGTAATTTTTTTTACCTGCTCTGATTGACGAATCGTAGCTTGCTGTACCTTATCTTTCTGCACAAGTAGCTGGATGTTTTTATCTTTCGCTTCGGTTTCGTATTGAACCTGGAGCTCGATGAACTGATTGGTCTTCCTTAAATTATATATGCTATCGTCAGCCATCCGTGTTAATTTGTATTCACGCAACGCATCCCGGTAATTCCCTTCACTTGAATCGATCCTGTATTGTATCTCGTGGATCCTGGATACACCAAATATTTTGGTTGAATCAAAATATGTTTTAGCCTTTTTGAAATATTTTTTTGTAAGATCAGGATGACCAATATCCATTTCAAAGTTTGCGAGATCAAGGTATGCAAAGAATAGCTTGTCATTTTCCTCTGGATCGTCCCGTAGTGAATCCATTAAAGGCAACATGATACCATAGTATTTTTTGCAAAGATCATATTGGTTCAGACGGTAATAACAATATCCCAGCACATCCGCGATATGAAATTTATTGTCCGCAGATAAAGGTGGATAGTCGCGAATAATGTTTAAAACTATATTAAGCGCTTGCAGGGGATGTCCGAATTTTGCAATATTAAGAGTGATATTACAAAATTGATGGTACCAGATTCTTTTTGCTTTGTTTGCTGGTTCCTGTTTGAGGCTTTTGTTTAACCATTCAAGAGCCTTCTCATAATTGTCAAACCGGCCGTAGATATTAGCAATATTTCCGTAGAAGAAATTTGAAAAGGCGAAATCGCGATTGGCCTCCATTATTTCAATGGCAGTTTTTGAATTGGCAAATACATTAACATAGTCTGCCGCCACGAAATACAGGTAGGAAAAAACGTTATAATTATAGTGAATATGCTTGAAACCAATTAATTTCTCAAGATCCGTTACATGCAACAGTTGTTTTAAAACAGTGTCATATTTCTGGTATACAAAATGTATCTCGTAAATACGGGTTAACATCTCGATCTGGCCTATTGTATCCCTTAATACTCGTGACAATTCAAGTGATTCATTTAAGTCTTTTTCCTTCTGCGGATCATTAAAAGCTGCATTCGAACCGCGGTTTGCCAAAGCCCTGAACAATAAAATCGGATCGTTTGCTCCTCTTGCAAGTTCAACAGCTTCCGTAAAACAGCTTTTGCTTTTTGCTGCTTCATTACTTTGTAAATAATATCTGCCAAGAGCTGCCAGGGCTGCAAGCTGGTAATAAATATCCTTGGCCTTCTGTGCTTCCAGCTTTGCAGAAAGTAAAGTGGGAAGGGCACTATCCAGGTCATTTTTAGATGATCCGGATTTGAAAAGATAATAGCTTCCGTTTTTCAATAATTCTTTGATGTTGTTATTCGGGCCATTTATATAGTCTTCATCATAATAGAGAGAATAAGGTAAGTGTTCACCTTCACTTACTAAAATGGCAGAACTATCCAAATCCAGTTGACCCTGCATGCTAAAATATACAAAGGAGGTAATCAATTTTAGTTGGAGGCGTTGTTTAGCTACTGAATATCCAAATGATGGTTGAGATTGATCTGACTGACCAAAAGAATGTATAACGATTGCAATGTTACACACGATAAAAAAGAGGATTAACAATAAATATCCCGGCTTCATTTATCTTTATTAAATTGAAATCATAGATCAATTCATTGCTGGCGCACGAGCAATTATTTCCGCTCAATCCCCAGCTTTTTCATTCTTGAATTAAGCGTATTGACATTGATATCGAGAATTTCGGCGGCACCTCCCTTCCCCGATATTTTCCAATTGCAACTTTCAAGTACTGATAGTATATGGTCACGCTCATTTTCTAAAATGGTTTTAAATCCATTCTTATTGCCTGTATTTGAAATAACAGATTTTCTCGAAACCGGCATTTCCAGGAATTCAATAACAGGCTCATTTGCGAGTACAACATTTCGCTGGATGGTATTCTCTAATTGCCGAATGTTGCCCGGCCAATCGTATTCCATGAGCATTTCTGTGACTTCATTGGATAACACAGGAACCTGTCTTCCTTCTTCCGTGCTGTATTTTTTCAAAAAATGATTCGCTAATAATGGTATATCTTCTTTTCTTTCACGTAGCGGTGGCATAAGTAAGGGAAAGACATTGAGTCGATAATAAAGGTCAATCCTGAATCGTCCAGCGGCTACTTCTTCTTCCAAATCTTTATTGGTTGCAGCAAGTACGCGTACATTAATTTTTCTGGGTTTACCACCAATTGGTTCAATTTCCCTTTCCTGCAGTACCCGCAGAAATTTGACTTGCAACTCAAGCGGCAATTCACCGATCTCGTCAAGGAAAATAGTTCCTTCATCTGCCAACTCAAATTTGCCTTCCCTTTTGTTGATGGCCCCTGTATAGGAACCTTTTTCATGACCAAACAAATCAGATTCTATAAGGTTAGTTGGCAGTGTACCGCAATTAACGACGACGAACGGTTTATAACGTCGGACAGAAACTTTATGAATTGAATGAGCAATCAACTCTTTTCCGGTACCACTTTCACCCAGAATCAATACTGAAGTATCTGTAGGACCAACCATCTTTGCCCGTTCAAGCGTTTCGATAAATTTCGAACTTTTGCCAACCAGGTTACTGAATTCAGAAGGAAGCGCAATCGGTGCAGTTTTTTGTGATGAAGGGATATTAATTTTTTCAGCCTGCCGGTTTTTGTGAAGGTACAAAGCAACGTCCAGCATGATCAATACATCCTTTGCACGGAAAGGTTTTACCATAAAACCGTAGGGCTTTGTTGGTTTTGCCTCTTCCAGTATCTGCCTGTTCGAATTAGCCGATAAATAAACAAAAGCCATATTTTTTTCATTTAGTATTTTGCCAAGATCAATGCCTGTACCTTCTCCTTGTAGAAAAATATCGACTAACACCAAATCAGGTTTTTCTTTTTCAATTATCGATAATGCAGTAGCAACTGATCGTGCAATAGAACAAGTGGAATATCCTGCGTTAATTAGAATAACATTGAGACTCTTCGCCTCAATAAATTGATCTTCTACTATTAAGATTTTCGCTTTCAATGAATGGCTTTTTGATTTTATATCGCTAATAAAATTACAACAGCGATCTCTCTAAACCATAAATTATTCTTTTTCAAAACTCCGGTCACGACATTTTTCAATAATTATTGATATAGCAATATTTTTTTTTGCGTACAAAAATTAAAATGCTGCAAACGAATTATCTAAAATACCGGCATGGACTTAGTGTAATGGAAAAAGAATTTTTAATAAAGAATAAAAAAATGAAGAGCACGAATAGTCTTATTACAATATCACAAATAGCTCAAAAAAAATTTATGAAATATTCTAATCAATTAGAAGTAATACTTTTCTCAAAGTATTCCCTCTTGGATCTGCGTAGGAAAGAACTGGTAAGATGGCTGGGAACAACCGCACAGTCAGTAATTGGAAGACAACACGAAAAGGCACAGAAAATAAATCTCCGGACATTAAAGGAAACACCGCCAATTTATCTGTCATGAAATGGAACAGTTTTGATCGTCGCCAAAGTTTAACAAACTTAAAAAGGTTCAAATGATAATGGATAGTGAAAATAATAGGCTTTTGGTTTTTCCTTCAGTCACTACAATGTTGGCCGAACTCAAAAGAAAGAACTACCAACTGAAGTTTATAAGAGAAGCAACACGCCTTTTTTGTTTTGAGTTGGATCAGTGGATTGCTCCCGGGGATTTTACTGTTGATGAATCTTATTATTTCCAGGAAATATCAAATCCAGATGCAGACCGGATGCTTTATGCAATTTCCTTATCACAGGGCGCCAAAGGTGTTTTAATAGATACATGTGGTGTATATGCCGACAATATCAGCCCGGAGATGATGCAAAAATTAAAATTGAATTAACGGAGAAAGTGATTGCTACTAAAAAAAGATCGATCGGAAATAATGATCAGGAATAATAACATACAAATAAAAATTATTGGATATGAAAAATTATAAATCACTCACCGATGCTTTGCAGGATCTCAAAAGCAGGGGCTATGAAGCAAACTTTGAAACAGAATCATTCTGCCTATACTGCGGAGACCTGGACATGCGCTTAGATCCGGAGGAATTTAGAGTTGATGAAGAATATCGTTTTGAAGGAGATCCAAATCATGATGAAGACGCTGTACTCGTTGCCATTACATCCTTGTCCGGTGTCAAAGGCACTTTGGTGGATTCGTATGGAGCTTATTCTGAGAAACAGGGCTTTGAAAAGTCGAAGAAGATGGAAGACAATCACACCAAACAATATCAATGATTATATCACATTATTAAAATATTTCATTATGAAAATTAAATTTCTAAGTCTTTTGGCTCACGCAACTTTTTTTATAACTATAAACACATTTATTATGGCACAACCAAACAAATTGGTGAAAGCAGAGGACGATCCTCGCATTCTTAGACAGGTAAGAGATTTCCTCAAAGCACTTAATTCAGGCGATGGAAAACCAATGGAACAGCTCAGCCCTGCCGAAGCACGGGCAGTATTAACGAATGCACAAAAGTCAGTTACAGTAGACTATTCAGGTATCGAAGAATCTGAAAGAACAATTATGCAGGATGGTCAGTCTGTAAAAATTCATATTACAAAACCCAGGGGAAGTAAACCCGGTGCACCCGTCTTCATATTCATCCATGGGGGAGGATGGGTGTTGGGTGATTATCCAACTCATAGAAGATTAGTAAGAGACCTGGTAGTAGCAAGTGAAGCAGTAGCTGTTTTCCCCGATTATACTCCATCCCCCGAAGCACATTATCCTGTTGCTATTAACCAAATATATGCTGCTCTCAAATGGGTGTCAGAACATGGTAATGAAATAGGAGTCGATGGAAAAAATCTCGCTGTCGTTGGCAACAGTGTTGGAGGAAATATGACAGCTTCGGTAGTATTGATGGCGAAAGAAAAAAATGGTCCTGCTATAAAATTACAGGTAATGCTATGGCCAGTAACTGATGCAAATTTTGAAACTGGTTCATACAAAGAATTAGGCGAAGGAAGATTTCTTACGAGAAACATGATGATCTGGTTTTGGGACAATTATTTACCTGATAAAAAAGCACGCAAAGAAATTTTCGCCTCTCCGCTCAATGCAACGTTGGGGCAGTTAAAAGGGTTACCTCCTGCATTGATTCAAACTGCCGAGAATGATGTGCTGCGGGATGAGGGGGAAGCGTATGCCAGGAAATTAGACGAAGCCGGAGTTAAAGTGACACTAACCAGGTATGGAGGATTGATTCACGATTATGGATTATTAAATCCTTTAGCAGAAATCCGTGCTGTTAAAACCGCTTTGTTGCAGGCGGCGGCCGTGATCAGGAAAGCACTAACAATTAATAAGCTTGACGGGAAAATTGCAAAATCAAACAAAGTTTTTAGTGAACAGCATTAGATCTCATAATCTCTAAGCTCACTATTCTTTGGATAAACTTTAAAAAATAAAATCATGAAAATCGTAATAATTGGCGGCAGCGGACTTATTGGATCAAAGCTCCTAAACAGGCTTCACCAGCTAGCTCACACAGTTATATCGGCTTCCCCCGATTCTGGTGTCAACACTATTAGCGGTGAAGGATTGAGTGAAGCAATAAAAGATGCAGATGTTGTTGTTGATGTTTCAAATTCTCCATCAATTGAAGACAAAGCCGTAATGGATTTTTTCCAGCGATCTACAATGAACCTCTTGACTGCAGCAACATATGCAAAGGTGAAACACTATATTGCTTTATCGGTAGTAGGAACTGACCGTCTCCAGGGAAGTGGTTATTTGCGTGCAAAATTTGCACAGGAAGAACTGATCAGGGAGTCTGGTATTTCTTATACCATTCTGCGCTCAACCCAGTTCTTCGAATTCGCAGGCCGGATAGCGCAATCAGCTACGATAGGTAATGAAGTTCATATTTCAACCGGCGCAATTCAACCAATTGCTTCTGACGAAACGGTAGCTGCACTGACAGATATTGCTATCAATTCACCTTTAAATACAACTGTTGAAGTAGGTGGTCCGGAACGAATGTCAATGTCTGAGTTCATTCGTCATTATTTAAATACAACAGGCGATTCTCGTCAACTGATCGCAGATGAGCATGCACCTTATTTCGGCACCGAAATAAATGACGACTCACTCGTTCCCAATAAATATGCACGTCTTGGAAAAATCAAATATGAAAACTGGCTGAGCACACAGCTTATTAAAGTGTAGTTCTTTTAATTCTGCTCAGTCGTAACGAAGATGACGGGTGTCAGTTCGTTGAGGAGGCTGTAAGGGTGCGTGTACTTTCCACCCGTTCGTACACGAGACAACCCACGTCGGCACGGCGTCTCCGTAATAGCCGATCAGTCACACAACGATGCGACGATAGCAAACTTCTATTTTCTAACAATCAAAAAGTTTTAACGTGAACAATAATTTAAATCAGGATGGCGAACCCCAGGAAAGCATTAAACCTCTCAATCACGAGACAAACATAACTGATGGTGGCGAATTCCTGGATGACGCAATTCGAATGAAAGATCAACCTCTTGAAGAAAAACCAATTGAAGAAAATCAACAAACAAAATTTCAAACAAACAAAATCATTTATTATGAACATTATTAAAAAACAACTTGCATTGATCGCAGCAATCTTTATTTATTTTCTGCCACAAAATGCAAATGCACAATCAGCGCCAAAAGGAGTAAAAAATATTGTGCTGGTTCACGGCGCCTTTGCCGATGGCAGTTGCTGGTCCAAAGTTATTCCACAATTGCAGGCAAAAGGTTACAACGTTATTGCTGCGCAAAATCCACTCACTTCACTCACCGATGATGTGGCTGCTGCTAAGCGGGCTATTGCTCAAATGGACGGTCCGGTACTTCTGGTAGCACACTCCTATGGAGGAATGGTGATTTCAGAGGCCGGAAAAGATCCAAAAGTGGTCGGGTTACTCTACGTCGCTGCACTGGTTCCCGAAGACGGACAAAACGGTAACGATGTCAATGCAGCAATGCCTACAACGGGAGTTGAAAAAGAGTTCCATGTTAGTCCGGAAGGTTTTGTTTCATTATCAGTGAAAGCAATCAACGAGAATTTCGCGCCGGATGCATCACCTCAGGAAAGAAAAATAATATATGCTACACAAATACCATTGCATGCATCAGCCGTCGTTGAGAAAGTGCACAACCCCGCCTGGAAAACTAAACCGACATGGTATATCGTTGCAGCAAAAGATAGGATAATTAACCCTGACCTGGAGCGATTCAAAGCTAAACTGATCAAAGCAAATACGATTGAGTTGAATTCAAGTCATGTTCCCATGATATCTCAGCCAAACAAAGTAACTGCATTCATCATCAGTGCAGCACAGGCACTTTAATTAAATGTTTCAGACTATTGGAATGCCTTTGGGCCGGACAAAGGCATTCTTTGAAGATCCCTAAACATCAGTATTCACAATGGATGGAAAAAGTATTTCGGGATATAAACAATATAGACATGACAATATCAGAAAAGAAGCCGGGTATAATCAACTTGCTGAAATGCAAATGTCCAAGATGCAGAAGGGGCGACATGTTTGAAAACAAAAACCCGTATGCACTAAAAGAAACCATGAAGATGAATAAAGAATGCCCCGTTTGTGGTCAGCCGTTGAATATTGAAGTGGGCTTCTATTATGGATCAGGGTACATCAGTTATTCAATTGCAGTTGCTTTAAGTGCAGCGACATTTATAACATGGTGGGTGCTGATAGGTTTTTCATTATCGGATAATCGGTTTTTCTATTGGTTAGTTTTTAATGCGGTTCTTTTAATAGCAGCGCAACCGTATTTAATGCGGGTCGCCCGAACAGGATGGCTTGCTCTCTTTGTGAGATATGACAAAAACTGGAGAACAGATCCGTCACCCCCGCTTGAAAGAACAAATGAAGATCAGGAACGTAATTGGTAAAGCTGCAATTGAATCAAAATTAAAAAAATTATAAACTCTCAAAAAAAACAAACTTATGTTAACAACAGGAACTATTGCCCCGGATTTTACACTTTACTCGACGCCTGATCAGAAATTAAATTTAGGCGAGTTAAGAAACAGAAAGATTATCCTGGCTTTCTATCCTGCAGATTGGAGCCCTGTATGCGACAATCAAATGACATTGTATAATGAAATGGGAAAATATTTTAGCAAACATGATGCGCAATTGATAGGTATTTCAGTAGATAGTAAATGGAGCCATTTAGCGTTCACTGAACATAATAAATTTCATTTTCCATTGCTTTCTGATTTTGAACCAAAAGGTGAAGTAGCCAGGTTATACGAGGTATATAACGATAAGACAGGGGAGTGCCAGCGGGCACTGTATGTAATTGATGAAAACGGTATCATTCGCTGGAGCTATCTTTCGCCCGTAGGTATTAATCCCGGTGCAGACGGGATATTAAATGCACTCGAGGAATTGGATAATGTAAAATTAATAAATAACTAAACCTTAAAACAATGAATCAATTAACACTTCCTGTAAATAGTGAGGACCACATTTTTGGAAATCCTGATGCCGCAATCGAATTATTAGAATACGGCGACTATGAATGTCCATATTGCGGCCGTGCTTACCCGATTGTAAAAGATATTCAACAGCAATTGGGAAGAGAATTGAAGTTTGTGTTCAGAAATTTTCCACTAAGAAAAATTCATCCCAATGCATTTATGGCTTCAATCGCAACAGAGGCGGCAGGTTTGCAGGATAAATTCTGGGAGATGCACGACATCATTTTCGAAAACCAAAAGACATTGGATACGGAGAACATTTTTCTTTTTGCTGGAAAACTTGGCCTTGAGATAGAGCTTTTCAAAAATGATATTCAACAAAAATCTTTGATTGATAAAGTCGAAAAAGATTTTGAAAGTGGCATTAGAAGCGGGGTTAACAGAACGCCAACTTTTTTTATCAATGGAAAGAAATATGATGGTGATTGGGACGGGGAACAGTTACTTCAATATTTGAAAAGCCTAATAACATATTCTTTATTTATATAAGAGAAAAACATGCACGCAGGAAAATCATACAGACTTGGAGAGTTTCTTTTCTGGACACGAAGGAGCGTTCTTCGATTGACGATACTGGGCACTATTGCAACCGTACTTTATGAGTTTTTCGATCTTAAATGGTTAGCCATTCCGTTCACAATTATTGCTTTATTGCGCACGGCGACAGCTTTCATTATTTCTTTTAGAAACCAGGAAACATACAACCGGACCTGGGAGGCGAGGCAAATATGGGGAGCGACGATAAGTGCGAGCCGTTCGTGGGCAATGATGTGCAGGGACTTTCTTCATAACGAGGATAAGTCGCGGGAATTCATTTACCGTCATTTGGCTTGGCTTACCGCACTGCGTTACCAGTTGAGGGCACCAAAGGATTGGGAAACTGTAAATAAAAAGCATAACGAAGAATACCGGCAATATTATTCGGTCCCGGAAACGGCAACGCCATTGGAGCAAGAGCTAAAAAAATATATTTCGCAAGAAGACTTGGCCGCTATTCTATCTTCAAAGAACAGAACGACGCAATTATTGAGTCTGCAAAGTGATGCATTGAAGAAACTCCGCGAGGAAGGGACGCTTGAAGAGTTCAGGTTTCTGGATATGCACAGTGCGTTGAGGAGTTTTTCAGATCACCAGGGAAGAAGCGAAAGAATTAAAAATTTTCCTTACCCAAGACAGCATGCAACCATTAATGGTCTTTTTGTTAAATTGTTTTGCATTCTTCTTCCCTTTAGCTTGCTGCATGAATTTGACAAGCTCAATGAAGGAATGGTGGGGTTCTGTCAGGGAAAGATGGTTTGGTTTGTCATTCCATTCAGTGTTTTAATTTCTTGGGTATTTACCTCATTGGAGCAGGTGGGAGAGAGTACAGAGAATCCATTTGAGGGCAGTGCTAATGATGTCCCGATCTCACAAATGAGTCGCACTGTAGAAATAGATATAAGAGAAATGCTCAACGAAACAGATCTGCCCTTGCCGTTGGAGCCCATGAACAATATCATATTATAAATCATACCAGGGTCATCCTCAATGTGCGATTCATTCTTATATCAGTTCTATTCAAATTATAACCATTAAAAAAATGTTATGAAACCTGAAATTGGTATTAAAGAGGAAAATCTTTTAATAGTGGCACAAGCTCTTAATGGATTTCTTGCCGATGAATTTTTACTTTATCTAAAAACAAGAAATGCACACTGGAATATTGAAGGCTCCGATTTTCATGCCATGCATAAATTTTTTGAAGAACAATATGAACACTTGGATGAGACAATGGATGACGTGGCTGAACGTATCAGGTCATTAGGTCATTATGCTCCCGCTACACTTAAAAGTTATCTTGAATTAACTCACCTGACCGAGCAATCAAGAGAAAAAAATGACAGTGCCGGTTTTATAAAGGAGTTACTGGGTGATCATGAAAGCATAATTACAAGACTGAGAGAGAACATCAACCATTTCGCCAATGAACTAAATGACTCCGGCACAAGCGATTTTATTACAGGTTTGATGGAAATACATGAGAAAATGGCATGGATGCTGAGGGCTCATTTGAAATAACAGATTGAGCAAGACAACTAATTGTATTGTGATTTTCATATCAAACCAAAGATGTTTTCAAGGTTACAAGTTACCGCTTCAAGGTTGCCTTAGCCCGGCTTGTCCACTTGAGACTTGACCTCATGCGTTTGACAAAATACCTTTGAGGCATCAACTCCTTAAAAAGTTAATCGATTCAAAAAAGAAATTTCTTATATGATTCGCTGAGGTAATTAATAACTAACAAAGGGAAATTGGTATCAACTATTGTATTAAACTACTAAGACCTTCTAAGTATGAGAAAGACTACAAACAGATCGTGGTTGAAATTTACTGCATTTGTTTTATGCTGTTTTCTAAATGTAATATCATTTGCACAGGATAAAGGACTTGATCTGTCTTACTCTGGGCAACAACCTTCAACATTCAAAATAAATTCTCAACAAATAGATCTTAAAACCAAAGGAGGAATTTTTCCTGCTTTTGATCGGAATTTAAAAACCCCGGAAATAAATCTTCCTGATACTTTTTTATCAAAGCGATCAGATGTCTCATTGTTACGAAATGAGAATGCTGGAATATGGAAAAAAATTGGGCGTGCAGAGCTCTTCATCGGAGGTGCTGAATTGCTTGGCGCAACTGTTTTGATAGTTACGCCCAAGAAAGTAACTAAATGGTCTCATAACTGGGAACAGGATGCGTGGCGTCACATAAAGCGGTCACTAAAGCTACCTGTTTGGGATGACGATAACTGGAAAATAAATTTTATTGGCCATCCGGTTGCAGGATCCTGTTATTATAATTCATTGAGAAGTCAGAATGCAAGCCTATTTCATTCTTTTCTTTTTGCCACCGCCCAGTCATTTATTTGGGAATACTTCATTGAAGCAACAGCGGAAAAACCAAGTACACAAGATCTTTTTGTTACACCCATTGTTGGATCGATATTGGGTGAATCAATAAACCAGCTTACAATGAACATGCGGAGGAACGGTTTCAATTTTTTTGAAAAAATGTTTGTAATAATTTTCAATCCATCGTTTGTTTTTAACAATGGTTTTGGGCCTCGATTCAATCCTGTCAGACAAAAGCAATTGTTTTAATTTGTTTTGCTCAACATTTCATTTCTTAGCTTTTCGTTAGGATTAGTCTTAAATAAATAGGGTGAGTCAAAATTGCGTCTTGAAATAAATGCAAGTGCGTGCCTGGGACCTTATTCAAACCGGGATAGAACGTTAATTAGATATAGACAATTTGTGTCAATATTGTGTCCTTGAAATAAAAAAACCAGGGCAGTGTTATTTTTATTTGCTCTTCATCCTATTCCGCCTATCAGTACCAATATAACCCGCAATTTAAAAGTTGCTGAAAACATCAATTGAGTTTTGATCAATGTTTCAGCATTTACTGTAATGCCAAAACTTATTGATTCCTCATTGTTTTAGAGATTCTTTCTGTAATTATATCTATTAATTCATTAAGAGAGACTCCTGCAACCCGGTCATCCTGATCATGACCTGGCACTCTTCGTTTTCGCCTCTCTATTTCATCTGTTTTTGATTTACAACTATGAAATCGAAGGATTCTTTAACAGGAATATCCGTCGCTCCGGCTAAGCTTGTCATATTGATTGGGTAGTACCAATAACACTTCTTTCAATTGGGGGCATTGGCCGTACTATTAGCTGTAGTACTGGAGCCGCGTGATATCCCTTCTCTTTGCTTTTTCTAACTCAGTTGTCAATCTTACACAACTCCCGGGCAGTTTATATGAATTTGCAGATTTGTAGACAGCCCAAAGGTCCGCAAAGTTCACGACCTGCACAACAAGCAACATTTGGTTTTTAAAATGCCCGCCACGGCAGCAATTAAGTCCGCTTGGTATGTTTCCTCATAGGAGTTCGAGTGTTCCCGGAATTATTTTTACTATGTCAATTTCAGAACTCAAAAATTCTAAACAGTAACAAAGACAAAAAGCATTCTGAAGTTCCAGGAAAATATTCAAAACAACCTTTATATGCGCACTATGATCTTAACGGCTTCTATATTATTTGCGGCGATATTCGGAGTAATAGGTAAGGGGAAAAGACGGTTGTTTAATGCAGGACCATCACTTAATGGTGCTACCGGCTGGCTTAATACTCAACCTTTAGATATTAAAGATCTGCGTGGGAAAGTTGTTCTTATCGATTTCTGGACGTATACCTGTATCAATTGGCGGCGCACAGTTCCATATGTACGTGAATGGGCATCGAAGTATAAAAATGATGGACTTATTGTCGTTGGTGTGCATACACCGGAATTTTTATTTGAGCAAAAGATCGAAAATATAAGAAATGCTATTAAACAAATGAACATAGTATACCCGGTAGCGACAGATAACAACTTTGAAATCTGGCGTTCTTTCAACAATGCCTATTGGCCGGCGCTGTATCTGATCGATGACAAGGGAGAGATCAGGTATAAAAAATTTGGCGAGGGTGATTACATTGAAACCGAAACGCAGATCCGGAAATTGCTAAGAGAAACTTCATCTGGAAATACTTCTTCAAATATCCAGGAGCTTCATTCGGATGGCTATGAAGCTGCGGCTGACTGGGATAACCTGCGATCTCCGGAAACCTTTTTGGGTTATAGCCGCACAAGAGGATTTGCATCTCCTGAAAGTATTGCTGTTGATCAAAAGGTGGTTTATTCTTTACCAGTCGGGGTAATGCCTAACAATTGGGCCCTCTCCGGTACATGGACCATCAGAGATGAATTTATTTTACTAAATAAAGGAAATGGCAAAATAATTTTTCGATTTCACGCACGGGATCTTCATCTAATCATGGGCCCTTCAAAGACTGGGACTTCTTTAAAGTTTCGTGTACTGATCGATGGTAAACCGCCTGGCGTTAATCATGGAATTGATACTGATAGTAATGGTTACGGAACAGTCAATGAACAACGAATGTATCAACTGATTCGTCAGCGCGGACCGGTGGACGAAAAGACATTTCAAATTGAATTTTTAGATCCGGAGGTGGAAGTTTATGATTTCACATTCGGCTAATCAATATTTAAAAACCTGCATAATGAAAAAAATTAAAAGTAACCCGCCGGGACTTCGAATGCTCGCACAGTAAGGTTGTATATCCATTGGTTTAACGTCTTCTCAAAGATATTGTGAAAAGCATAAATCAGGTTTCGCCTTGCATGCAAGGCGATCTATGAAATATTTCAATATATCAATAGCTAAATTTTTAAAATTATTTATTATGAAACAAATAGAAAATAAGACTATTGACAATGAAGAAGGGGTCTTCAATAAATCGATAAAATATAAAACACTTGTCCAATTCAACGATCAGACCGTTCAACCAGCAGATTACTTTCCGAACTGGGTAAACAACCTGGCTGATGATGTTACTCTGGAAGGATCACTGTTGAATGGTTTCGTTCAGGGTCCGGAGGCTGTCCGTTCGATTGTATTTTGTATTCGAAAAATCTATGACCGTCAGGAAGTCACATTTGCGGGATATTATAGCGAAAACATCTTCCTCGAAAACTACACTGGATGGTTTCGCGGCACTTCGGTCGGTTGCTTGGTTGTTGTGGCTCGCAACGCCGCCCGCCAGGCACAACATATTGCAGTTGGCTATAGACCGTTGAACGCATTGAAACTTTTGTCCCGGTTGGTAGCTGAACAACTTGCAAGTACTCCATACGGTGAGCATTTCGCCGGTAAATAGTCTATCTGTTACTCCTTCCTTTTGTGTTGATCACTGTGCCGGGTGTGGAAATGTTAGTTGACAGAATATTTAAGTACCGTATAGAAAACGATAAAACTCAAATAAAATTAAAACTTAAAATGAAAATCGTGCTTCGGCGGTCACTCTGTCCGTTTCAACCTTTTCCATCTTGGAAAGAGACTCCTGCTGCAAATAATTTTACTGGACCTTAAAAAATAAACAAATGAAACAAAGTAAAAAAATGCTAGCCAATGTTGTGATGGCGGGAGCCGTAGTGATGCAGGGCTCGCTTGGTTATGCTCAACCATCAACTAATGGCGAGCTTACCTCCAAAGAACAGATTCGTCCTTTCCAGGTACACATGCCACAAGCAGATATAGATGAATTACATCGCCGGGTTTTAGCAACACGTTGGCCTGCGAAGGAGACAGTCGCTGATCAATCGCAAGGCGTGAGACTTACCAAATTACAGGAGCTTGTGAACTATTGGGCAACAAAGTATGACTGGCGTAAAGCAGAAGCAAAACTCAATGGCTATCCACAGTTTATAACAAACATTGACGGAATTGATATTCATTTCATCCATGTACGTTCACGTCATAAAAATGCTTTGCCTTTAATTATTACTCACGGCTGGCCAGGTTCGATTTTTGAATTGCTGAAAGCTATTGACCCCTTAACTAACCCGACAGCTTATGGCGGAAAAGCTGAAGATGCTTTTGATGTCGTAATACCTTCTATTCCTGGTTTTGGTTTTTCTGGTAAACCAACTGATGCAGGTTGGAACCCCGAACATATTGGCCGTGCGTGGGCAGAATTGATGAAGCGTCTTGGTTATAACAAATACGTTGCGCAGGGTGGCGATTGGGGTGCAGGTATCGTTAATGATATGGCACGAAAATCAGTAGCCGGCTTGCTTGCTATTCATACAAACTTACCTGCAACTATACCGGATGAAATTGGTAAAGCCCTTGGAGGACCGGGCCCTTTGCCTGCCGGGCATTCTGAAGAAGAATATGAGGCATTTGAAAAACTCAAAACATTTGTCACAAAACAATTTGCTTATGCATTAATAATGGGAACAAGACCTCAGACTATTGGTTATGGTTTGACTGATTCTCCTTCGGGTCTTGCAGCGTGGATATATGATTATCACAATGGCGAACCTGAACGATTCATTTCCAAAGAAGATATTCTTGATGATATCACACTGTATTGGTTGACAAATACCGCAACCTCTTCGGGACGCATATATTGGGAAAATGCCGGAAGAACGTTGATAGGTGCTTCAGCTATGAGGACCTCTGAAATATCATTACCTGTAGCAATCACAGTTTTTCCTGAAGAAATATATCAAGCTCCTGAGTCATGGGCGAAACGGGCTTATAGTAATCTTGTTTATTTCCATAAGGTAGACAAAGGTGGTCACTTCGCAGCATGGGAAGAGCCGCAACTTTTTGCTGAAGAAATGCGAGCTGCTTTCAAATCATTCCGATGATTTCTTCACGATGATAATAACATCCTGAAAAAGTGAAAACGTTGCCCATAATTAATTACACAAATAAAAATTAATTGAAATAATATATGAAACGGTCAATCATAATGCTGGTTCTAATTGCAGCTGTGTTGAACCTTTATACCGCCTGCGACAGATCACCTGCACAAAAAAATACAGAAGCTGGTACCCAGATAGCAAACAGGAGCGCAAAAGAAATCCGCGGCGCTACTCCTTATATAGAGATTAGGAACGAGCCTCCGCCCAAATTGTTTGTCGACCCTCCTCTTCCAGATTTATTGGATAAGGGTGTTGTCTGGATCCAATGGCGGGTGGAGAATGTGCATATCGCAGCAGTGTTCGGGAAAGGTGCAGTTCAAGCCTCACCACGTCTCGGACACCTGCATGTACAAGTGGATGAACTCCCCTGGTGGTGGGCAGACGCGAGTGATATCAATACAATCGATATGGCTGGACTACCTCCCGGCACACACAAAATCAAAATCACTTTAGTAGATGCGAACCATGAACCTTTTCCCGGACAGTCCCATACTGTAACATTTACAATCCCGAAAGCAGGAGACGTTTCCCAGTCTTACGAAAAACGTACATCAAAAGATAAAAAATATGTGTCATGTGGATAGCGAGCCTCTTTTACAGAGTTGTTTATTGAATTAAAAATTTCTCAAGAAAAAACATAAACTCAGAAATAAAAGTTTAAAGCAATGGAAACAATAACACAAACTTCCAAAGTATACTATACAGCCAAAACACACACCATTGGCGGAAGAACGCATGGTATTTCAAAAAGCTCCGACGGACATCTCGATATTAAACTTTCTGTTCCCGGTGCTAATGGTACTGGTACTAATCCTGAACAGTTATTTGCGGCTGGTTGGTCAGCTTGCTTTGAAGCAGCGTTGGGTACAGCTGCTCGTAAAAGACACGTAAGTCTGCCTGAGAACACAGCCATTGATGCGGAAGTTGATCTGTGTATTGATAAAGGCGCATATTTTCTCCAGGCACGCCTTAATATAAGTATCCCGGAAGTAGAGCAAGAAATTGCACTGGAATTAATAGACGAAGCACATCGAACTTGTCCCTATTCAAAAGCAATAGAAGGTAATGTGAAAGTTGAATACAATCTTGTGGAGGCTATAGTTTAAAAAATCGAAAATGACTTTCAATCATCAAAGCCGACGCAACTTTTTAAATACTGCTGCAATGGCATTGGTCGCTCAGCCAATGAATCTATTATATTCTGTGATCATCAAATCGGAAAAGAAAAAAGTTACCTCATTTGAAAAACATCAGAACATATCATTTAAAACTATAAAGCAAATCAGTGCCGGTGTTCTTAATATTGGTTATACTGAAGAAGGTCCATTCAATGGAACACCGGTAATTCTTTTGCATGGCTGGCCTTATGATATTCACACTTACGTTGATGCAGCGCAGCTGCTGGCGGCAGGGGGTTATCGTGTGATCGTTCCTTATTTACGTGGGTATGGCACAACAACATTTCTTTCTGATAAAACATTTCGTAATGGGCAGCAATCGGCACTTGCATGCGATATTATTGAACTGATGAATGCACTCAAAATAGATAAGGCAATTATTGGTGGTTGCGATTGGGGAGCAAGAACTGCAAATATCCTTGCAGCAATCTGGCCTGAACGATGTAAAGGAGTAGTATCAGTAAGTGGCTATTTAATCGGTAATAGGGAAGCAAATAAGATTCCACTAACCCCGCCCGATGAACTGCAATGGTGGTATCAATATTATTTTGCTACAGAACGAGGCCGAGCCGGTTATGAAAAATATCGATATGATTTTACCAAACTGATCTGGCAGATCGCCTCTCCGAAATGGAATTTTGATAATGCAACATTCGATCGTACTGCCGCTGCATTTAGTAATCATGATCATGTAGACATCGTCATTCATAATTATCGTTGGCGGTTGGGACTTGCTGATGGTGAATCAACATATGATGACTATGAAAAACTACTGGCAGAAGGCCCGGTGATCACGGTGCCCGCCATAACACTTGAGGGTGATGCCAATGGCGCACCGCATCCAACTTCGGGTTCCTATATAAAAAAATTCTTAGGGAAGTACAAACACAAAACTATCGCAGGAGGTATTGGACATAATTTACCGCAAGAATCACCAAAAGCCTTTGCAAATGCAATTATTGAAGTTGACAGCTATGCTAAATGACAAAAATAATTTATGAAAGGGAGTGTATTCGCGCAAGAAACTGCTCCGACGTTGTATGTCGAAGCTAATGGGATCAATTTCGCATACAGGAGGTTTGGCGCTTCTTCAGAAATACCATTAATATTTTTTCAGCATTTCATTGGCAATATAGATGATTGGGATCCTGCTATCACAAATGAAATTGCAAAAAAGAGGACAGTCATTTTATTCAATAATGTTGGGGTTGCTTCAACAAACGGAAATACTCCGGATAATGTTGCTCAAATGGCCCAGGATGCTGTTAGCTTCATCAATGCTTTGAACATAAACAAAGCGGATTTTCTGGGCTATTCTTTGGGTGGGTTTATTGCACAACAAATCGCATTTATTAATCCAGAACTAATAAGAAAAATAATATTAGTGGGCACTGCACCGCCGGGAAGAGTTTTCGGATTCTTAGACTTTCTCGAAAAAATGAATGCATATAAAGGAGCGGAAAAATTTCTTTTTACTTTCTTCACTTCTACGAACTACAGTCGTTCAAAAGGTATGGAGAGTTTAAAGAGAATTTATACCCACAGCAAGAACAGGGACCCAGCAGTGAGTGATGAAACCATGCAAGCGCAGGCAAAGGCCATACACAGTTGGGGCAATATGAAACCGTCAATTATCATAAACGATATTAAGCAGCCAACATTGATCATCAATGGCAGCAATGATGAAATGTTGTTAACCGAAAATTCATACAGATTATTCCAGGCAATACCAGGTTCGCTATTATATCTCTATCCTGATTCGGCACATGGTGCATTATTTCAATATCCTGAAATGTTTGTTGAACATTGCAATTATTTTTTGAATAAAGATTTATAAATCGAAAAGCGTATGAAATACGAGATCATTTCTGTTATTGCCGATATTTCACTTGCGCTATCTTTTATCGTGGCGCTTGTATTTGGTGTCTTCCAGGTTCGTGATGTAAGAAGGGACCGCAGGGAACGTCGTACTATGGAAGCCCTTCAAAATATTCAAACCAAGGAATTTGCCGAAATCAGTGGCCAAATAAGTTATCATAGAACTCCCACCACATTTAAAGAGTTTGATGAGATACCACTAAATGAACAAGCAAAGTTCATCCAATTCTCACAGGAAATGGAATCGCTGGGTATTTTGGTTGCTGACCGTTTGATAGATATTGAACTCATTGATAAAACCCTGGGCTCATTTGTAACAATCTCATGGCAGAAATACAAACCAATTATTGAAGAAATAAGAGAGAAACATTCTGATCCTTTTTTAGGAGAATATTTTCAATGGCTCGCAGAATATATAAGTGATCGCAGTAAAAAGAATCCGCGCAAACCATTTTATGAAACACAGAGATTCAACACCTGATTTACTCATTCGAATAATAACTCGATAGAGGAAGCTGTCATCAGAATGATAACACTTTGAGTTTATGTTTCTATAATAACAGGTGAAAAGTTGCGGACCGCTTGCTTTCTTGCAAATTATATTCTTTTATAAAATCATTCTTCAACGATTCATAAGTTTCGTCATATGTTAATAATTGGCGCCCGTTCAAAAAGAATGTTGGTGTTCGGTTAACTCCGCTATGAATGCCGCTATCAAAATCGGTTTCAATTTTGTTCATTATCTCCTCACTCATTGAATCGTTTTGAAATTGAATAAGATCAAGACCTATGCCTTCTGCTAACAAAGCTAAATAGTGACAGTTGAGTTGATCCTGGTTTTCAAAGATCAGGTTGTGCATTTCCCAAAACTTACCCTGTTTACCTGCAGCCTCCGCAGCAATTGCAGCCATATGGGCATGAGGATGAATTTTCCTAAGTGGAAAGTGCCGATAAACAAAATGAAGACTTTGACTTTCTTCAAGCAGACGTTTAACTAATGGATGTGCCAGTTTGCAATGAGGACATTCAAAGTCACCATATTCAACTAAAGTTATATTAGCGTTGACATTCCCGCGGAAATGATCGGCTGAGCTTACAGCAAGTTTTAATACTGACATGAGTTAATTTTTTTTATATGGATAATTCTTCTAATGCATCAAGGATGCCATCAGCTCCCGGATTAATAGCATCAGGAGACAGATAATTCCACTGAATAATTCCTTTTGCATCTATAACGAAAAGAGCTCTTTTGCATTCGCCTGCATTTTCATTATATGCACCGTACAATTTGGAAACTGCACCCTTTGGTTCAAAGTCTGCTAATAATGGAAAATCCAAATTCCTGTTTTCTGAGAATGCCATATGACACCATTTACTATCGACAGATATACCTATAAGTTGTGCATTGAATTTCTTGAAAAGTTTGAGTGTTTCATTATAAAGAGTCATCTGATCACCACAGACTGGACTCCAGTCTGCTGGATAGAAGGCCAATATCACCGGCTTACCTTCTAAGTCACTCAAACTGAGTTTTTGATCGGGCGTCGCAAATAACTCAAAATGGGGAGCTATATTTCCTCTTGATAATATCATATATAGAATTGTTAGGCGGGTAAATAGACGAATGAAATTTGTTTGCTTGTATCAGTATAGGATCGAACTTGTTTCAAAAGTTATTTACATACTGATTCAATTTTTTTTAATAACTGGTTCACGAATGTCTCAACCCGGGGGCTAATAAAGAGAATAATCAATAGGGCAAGGGGATAAGAAATCAACCAGGAGTGAAACCAGTGAACGAAAAACCCAGGCGAAAATCCATAATTCAAGGCCTCAGGGAAACGTAGCTGATAACGGTAGTGATCAGAGCCATTATCGATCCAAATATTATTCTCTGGTTCATAGCTTGAATTTTGTGTTTTACGATTGTGGTTGTTTTATCAACTGTACTTCGCAGTCGATCCAGACTTCATCACTAACTAAAATTCCGCCTGTTTCTAAGGCTGCATTCCAATTCAATCCCCAATCTTTCCGGTTTATTTTTCCGTTAATGCTGAACAATGCCTTATCCGCACCCCAGGGGTCTTTAATGATTCCGCCAAATTCAACATCTAATTTGATCTGCTTTTTAATTCCTTTCATCGTAAGTTCACCGTACAACTCATAGTTGTCTTCTTTGTCAGTTTCTGCAAAAGTGTTAGCAGTGAAATTAATTTCTTTGAATTTATCTACATCAAAGAAATCCTCATTCTTTAGATGAGCATCCCGTTGTGTATTACCAGTATCTATTGATGCAGGGTTTAACCAGAAGTCAATTTCAACACTTCTGAAATCATCCCCGGTTGTATAAATGCTTGCATCAAACTCTTTGAAATTACCTCTGACTTTTGAAAACATCAGGTATTTTACTTTGAAACCAATCTGGCTGTTTACAAGATCAATAGTCCACTTTATCCCGGTCATTACTTCTGTTGTTTGCATATCATTTATTTTTAATGGTATTTAATTAATGGTCTATCTTATAGGTTTACGATTTACTATAAAAACTCAACTCATTGAGCTTCTTGACAAGCACTGGTGGCGTACCTTTTGAGCAGCTTTTAAAACGATTCAATAAAATCCCTCTTATATTATGGTATAAGGCGACGATACCGAAAACAACAAGTTCATTCATCCCGTCTCTTGTTTCCTCTATTCTGTGGTATTTGATGATCGCAAATTCGCCAGCTCTGATCACAAGATTTTCTTGCACCCAGAACAGGTCATTGCCGGAAAGATGAAAGTCATTGGTAAATCCTTGCAAATGCAGATCACTTATGGCGTCAATAGCGTTTGAATACATTTTCATAAACATTCTCTTAATTTCACTAAACCGTTAATTGCATAATAAATTCATTTGGTCCGGATCGTTGTTAGTCGATACGAAGACTTTGCTCCATTGCATAGCATTGATCCCATATATAAACATCAAAGCCCGCAAGTTTTGTCGACCATTTTGGCGTTAGAGAATTGACACATTGAATAACCACTCTATCAATATAGTTATCGAAAACTGCCCACGGATTTTGTGTGTCTTCAGGATCAAGCCCTTCTCCTGGTTTGGTAGAGCTTAATGCCATGTGTGCAGTATTCTTTAAATCATTCATGAATTCAAGTTGAAGAGCAACATCGGCATGTGTACCTGTTCGTTCAACATGGCCGGATACAAGAGTGTTCCATTTCATTTGATTGATTTCTTCAACCTGGGCAAAATAGGCGGGAATATCTTGCGCTAAGGCAAATCTTCTCCAGGGCATCCAGCCCGGAAAAACAACATCTATAACCATTAATGTTTTCTGAGCAGGAGCATATATAAATATGTTGCCTGGCTCATGCGCATTTCCATGATAGGATAGTTCCAACGACTGGCTTCCAACTTTGAGTGTGTATTTGTCTTTGAAAGTAATTGTTGGTACCGGGCGATTTGGATCCTTTGCCCGAACAAGTAATCGTTTCGTCTCTTCATGAGCGATGATGATTGCATTTTTATTTAAATGTAGACTCATGGTGCCTCCTATATGGTCAATGTGTGAATGACTATAAACTAAATGGGTAATTGGTTTATCTGTTACTTCAGAAATTGCCTTCAAAATATGTTGAGCAAAAGGAGGCGGTGCATCAATAACGACAACGCCGGTTTCATAAACCATAAACATGGACTGATAAGCATTATCAGTGATCATGTACAGACCTTTACCAAGTTCTTCCAGTCGATACCCTTTTTTGGAGTCGATTGAAGGGCCTTTAGCAGATTCATTTACGTCATTATACTTTTCAATTCGTTCGCCGATTGGCGCAATAACAGGCATATTCGGATAATGGCTGGTAGTGTTTGAGCCTGAATACTGACATAATGCAAAAATAGATACCAATGTAAATCCACATGCGAACGCGGTACGTCTACATATTTCTTTATTCTTTTTCATTGTCTTTAATTTTTTAATTAATATTTAAAGTCATCCCCTGCGACCATTTTCTTTTGAAGCAATTGTGAATGAGAATTATGAAATTCTCGCCAATTAAGCACTGATGTTTTATCTGACAATACTTCCAAACTGCAAGACTTTTGTACTCATTCACAAGTGTTTCATCGACATCTAAAAATTAATGCCGAAGTGATTTGAATGCTGCCCGTAATTCTTCAGCAAAAAGTTGAGGCTGCTCCCAGGAAGCAAAGTGCCCGCCTTTATCTGGCCTGTTGTAATAAATTAGATTCGCGTAGGCTTTCTCTGTCCAACTGCGCGGACTTTGAACCACCTCATCTGGAAATGCGCTGAACGCTACAGGGATGGTTACATTTTTCGGCGCAAAGAAAGCAAACTTGTTTTCCCAATAAATACGTGCCGAAGAGACTGTGGTATTTGTCAACCAGTAAAGAGTGATGTTATCTAGAATATCGTCACGTGAGATAGCCCCATAAGATTTTCCATTCACAAAAAGATCAGAGATATGTGCGTAGCTGGCCGCATCATGATCAAGAAGCCAGGCAGCAAGACCAACTGGGGAATCACCGATTCCATAAATTGTTTGTGGACGACTCGCCATTTCAAGAGCATAACCAACTCCATGCTTGTAAAAAAAATCAAGTTGATCGACTGCATATTTTTCGTCGGGTGACAAATTGGTTGGCAGCGAACCGCCAGTCTGAACTGCTTTATCAATATCTGAAGGAACTGTAAAAGGCCAGTTGACATGAATGCCAAGCAACTCGGTTGGCGCCAATGTACCCATCACATCGGAGATCATACCACCCCAATCACCGCCTTGTGCAACAAACCGTGTATATCCGAGTCGTTTCATCAGAACAACCCAGGCCTTGGCAATTGTTGTAGGATCCCAACCCGTAGTGTTAGGCTTTCCTGAAAAACCGTAACCAGGTAATGATGGTATCACAACATCAAAAGCGTCTTCAGCTTTGCCACCATAAGCAGTTGGATTTGTAAGTGGATCGATGATTTTCAAAAGTTCTATTACCGAGCCAGGCCATCCGTGGGTAACAATAAGTGGCAATGCATTTTTTTCTTTCGAACGAACGTGGATGAAATGAATATCTACGCCGTCGATGTTCGTAATAAATTGTGGAAGCGAATTAAGTTTGTCTTCGATCTTTCGCCAGTTATAATTTGTTGCCCAATAATTTGCAAGCTTGTGCATTGTTGCCAGTTGCACGCCCTGGGTAGCATCAGTAACTGGTTCCTTCTCTGGCCATTTTGTTGCCAATATGCGGCTACGAAGATCTTTAAGATCTGCATCAGCAACGTGTATCTTAAAGGGACGGACGGCCTCAGCAGATTTTATATCCACATGTGATGCACCCTGCGCCTGAGCAAGTGTACCTTGCAAAGCCATCGCGCCGGTGAGCATTGTACTTGCAAGGACATTTTTTGTTTTTTTCATTGTTTTAAAATTTAATTTTTGAAATTGTTTTTGTAAAAATATTGCTGGTTGCTACCCACAGACAAGTGCCAAAAACATCGAGCGGACTATGTTGTAATTAATCCGGACATATTCTAACTTGAAGTTTTTCCGAGTTGGAGACTGACACATGGCCAGAGTATCTTTATAGGTTACCGAAATAGTGTTGGAATCCTATTCTGTGTAGTCGGATCGAAATTCCCTGATCCTTAAATTATTTTTTTAAGTGCCACTATTGCCTTCAATTTCATGACATGTAAATTGCAGGTGTATTTTCATTGCTTCAGACATGGTTACTGTTTTTCCAAGTGCGCCAGATTCATGCAAGTCTCCAAACGCCTCAATACGGATGGACTGGTCAATGCCACCGACACGTAACGGTTCAAAACCATTGTCTCGAATTAATTGTTCAACTTCTTCATTAATGCCTGTATCATCAGTTGCATAGAATAAAACATTTGCAGGTTTTTGGAAAGCAGCGCCTGCGAGTGAAACAACACCCAATGTACCCAATGCTTTTGCAAGCTTCGCGTCTTTGGGAAGAAGTGAAGAAAGTATCTGCCCTGCAGATTCCTGTTCCCCGATAATTTTTTTGAATCTGCCTTTATCATCCCGTGCAATTGGATTGGAAGGATCAACAATAATTTTTCCGCGGAGTTCTGTAGGATATTTGTTCAGCAAATCTTTAATGACATTAAACCAAACTGCGAACACAATAATATCTGCATCCTTTATCGCATCAGGAATTTCCATTGGACGTGCAAGATTTCCTAGCTTTTGTGAAAGCTCTTTTGCTTTTTCAATCTTTCTATCTGCAACAATAATGGCACGATTGCCTTTTACAAGATTGGTGCCAACTGCAGTACCGATATTTCCAAGGCCGATCACTGCAACTTTTGATTTGCTTATCATAACCATTTGTTTTTACCTGAATGATTGATTTGTGAATGCAAGTGTCCCATGATTGCTTCTTTGTCTAAGAATTATCTTCTTCGAGTTCATTATGATTATCACCGCCAAGGCTGTAATAATTATTTTCTTCATCTTCTTCACCTATAGCTTCGCCCGGGTCATCTTGCTCTACACCAGGAATATCAAGGTCGGCACCCACGCCTCTGTCCTCATTTCCTATTCGTCTTCTAATGCTATCTTCATCTTCCAAATGCTCTTCTCTTTCCTGATTGTAAATGTCATCTACCTTTCGATAGATTGGCAGAGGAAATTTGCTATTCTCCACGGAACTTATTTTCTTTTTATTTCTTTTACTCATGGGCGCTATATCATTTTTCACGATTTCAATTTCATTTCAGATTCAAGTTGAACTGCATCCAACAAGGATTCATAGGTTTCATCATAAGTTAAAATCCGATAGGTGTTTAAAAAGAATGTCGGAGTTCCATTGACTCCACTGCGAATGCCGCCCTCGAAATCTGTTTCAATTTTTTTCCGTATCACTTCGCTTTTTAAATCTGCTGCAAATTTTGTCCGGTCCAGGCGCATACTTTCTGCGAGGGACAATAGATAATTCTCGCTAAGCTTGTTCTGGTTCTCAAAAATCAGATCATGCATTTCCCAGAACTTACCTTGTTTACCGGCCGCCTCGGCGATTAAAGCCGAGATATAGGCGTGAGGGTGAATTTCGCTGAGTGGAAAATTGCGAAAAACAAAATGCAATTTGTCTCCTTTTTCTTTTAGAAGACGCTTGACTAAGGGATAGGCACCTCGGCAATAGGGACATTGAAAGTCTCCATATTCAACTAATGTTACTCCGGCGTTGACATTTCCCGCGTGGTGATCGGCTGAGTTTACAGCAAGTTTTAATACTGACATGGATTAATATTTTTAGTGAACCATCCTTTTGGTTCGAAGTCGGACAATAAGCTACACGTCAAGACTGCCTGAACAATTGTTTTTCTATTCCTTTTCATTTTTTTAAGTTGATATTTCAAAACTATTTTATCACAATCTTTTGGTCAAGTTCCCACTACCTTATCCGGACTTTGTCGATCCCTAAACGGTCATTTGTTAACTTGAAAATAAACCCTGCCGTATGGCTAACAACAAGTGAACAACAGGATTTGTGGTGTTAAAGTGATTTTTTGAAAAACTTCTGTCAGCTTTATGACATATAAATTGCCGGTGTGTCCTTCAATATTCTGAGAAATATTTTCTTTGCTTTTTCATGTTGGCGCAAAATTGCAGACTGCACCGTTGTTCCCAGCCATCTTACCAATTCTTTCTGGCGTAAATCTGTGTGAGAATACTTTGAGAAAAGTATTACTTCTACCTGGTTATAATTTTTCATGATTATTTTATTTATGAGTTATTGATTTTCGTTGCATCTCTAAATTTGTTTATTAGTGAAGAATTACCTGTTATCAAGCCAGTGCAAAAACCCGGTCACTTTTTCCTTTGAAACAATGAGTTTGTCCTTTATAGGTATGACAGGGTTTACCAGCAGTTTTCTTGCGAAGTAATGTTCCACTTCTTTCACTGCATTGAAGTTTATAAGGTATTGCCTGTTCAATCGGTAAAACTGTTTTTCAGGTAAAAGATTTTGGATTTGTTCTAACGAATAGTTCACAAAGTATTCCTGCCTGTCAAAACACATGATCACGGGTGATTCATACTTTATATAAAAGAAGGCGATGTTTTCCGTGCGCACGATGACATATTTATTACTCTTAAAAACAAGAAAACTTTTTTTACCTGTCGTTGTTGTGAGCTTTGTTAAAAGATCGTTGAGCCATGGCAAGCGAGCCTGCTGAAAAAAATTTCTGTAGGTCTCGCTTATGTTTTCGGTGGAAGGCATGATTTCATTTGCCAGTAATTTATCTAATGCAAGTGTAGGGCTGAAACTGTTTGTAATTGGTTTGGTTTCCATTTCATAATTTTTTTAGAGGTTTATTGATTAAAGTTTTATTTCAATCCCTGGAGCCAATGAAGAATAGCATTAGCTTCATTCTTCCAGGCAGGAACTCCAAAAACTAAATGTGTATGTGCTTTGAATTCTATATACTCAGTAACAGAATGACCGTTTACGTATCTTTTGTAATTGCTGTAGTTCAATGAAGCCGGGATGAGCTTGTCATTACTTCCTGAAGTAAACAACAGGGGTGGATGCGGTCTATGAAAATCTATTTTAGCAACACAGTTCAATGCTTCCCTGATGATCCTTTTCGATTCCGGTATTGCATATAAGTAATACAATTCTTTTGCCTGTTCATAATCCATTCCGTTAGCGATCGTGTATTTCCATTTCTTAAATGACATCAGGTAAGTTTTCTTATTTGAACTAAACAGCACCATTGCTTCCCAGATCGCTTTCAAAAATGAAAGCCAGAATCTATTTACACCCTGCGGAGGAAATGAATGAATGGCGACACCAGCAACCCCTAACTCACGTTGTAGCAGTAACTGTACGATCACCCCCCCTAAAGAATGTCCGATCAGTATTGGTTTTTCCGGCAATGCATTTATGATAGAGCAAAAATGATCCGTTAAAGAAGTAAGTGTGTTCAATGCGATTGGATCATTTGTAGACCTGTTGCGCAACTCTTCGGGAGAAGCATCTTTATACGGCCAGGCAGGGGCTATACATTTGTATCCATTACTTTCAAAATATAATTTCCATTCATCCCAGCAATTATTGCCTATAAATGTCCCCGCTATGAAAACAACTGATCTGGTCCCGTTGCTGGTCATGGTTTTTTTGTTTGGTTAATCGAAAACCAAACCCGGTGCCAGCGTAATAAATTATTACTAGTCAATGATACTTGTAATTCGTGCCATCAATAAAACCACGAAATTTCGTGGTATGGTTAAATTTTCCACGAAATAAAATGGTAACTTTAAAATCAATCCTGCAAACGGAAAGTGGTTCGGCACAAGTTTAGATAAATTGGAATTAGCTTTTCTAATTGGTACTCATACATCATTCACCCCCACATTAGTAAATTACTTTTCGGCCAAGTACCCGTTATGAATCTGGCGCATTAATGGATCATTAACCAAAAACCAACGGCGTATGTTCAAGTCCTTTGTTATCTCCATCCTATTTGAGAAAAGACTTATCATTATAATAATATTTTTGTTTGCTGCGGTAATCAGTAACGGACAATTAGAAAATAAAAATTTCCTCTCAGCGCAGCAGCTGACCGATTTGCGCAACGTGCTTCATAAAAACATCGCAGATTCAATACGGTTCCAGACACTTTTACGATTGGCCAACTATCACTTCGAAAACGGATACGATGAAAAAAAGCCTTCCCTTGACAGTGCAGGGCAATATATTAAAAATGCAAAAGAAATAAGTTTGAAGCTCTCACCGGGGCGACCGGATCCTCTTGTTTTGTTATTTGAAGCATCCCTCGCACGCAGAGGCGGTAATTTTGATTCGGGCCTGCTACTCATAAATCAGGCCATCAAACAAATGGAAACTTCGAAACATCAATTTCATTTGGCCGAGGCTTACCTTGAACTTTCTCATTGTCACGACCCAAAGGATCCGAAACAAACAGGTCCAATAAAAAATGCATTCGCTTCATTGTTCAAAATAGTACCAACTCAGATTAAGCAAAGTGAACAGGATTCCTTTTTGTCTGTACTTATGAATGATTATATTTTAGAGATGGGTGATAACACCAACGAGGTGAGGCTGGATTTTCTCGAACATCTCGCCCATGCGTATCAACTTGTGAACGATAGGATGCATGAACTGCGAGCAAGAAAGGAGCAGGCGGATATACACTTCCAGCAAGGCCATTTGAATATCGCTATAACTGAATTGGTGCAAATAGCAAACGAACAGAAACAACGTGGATATCCCGGTATTTGTCTAACTTATGATCTCCTTTCGGGTTTATATTATACTAGTAACAATTATAACCAATCGTTGTTCTATTCTTTAGAGACCATCAGGAACATAAAAACGGCAAGTGACTCCTCTTACCTGGCCGATTTTTATAGCAGAGTCGCATATAGTTACTTCAAGACAGGCAGTCTGGCCGAAGCCGCAGAATGGTCCCGCAGATCACTAAATTACCGGATCGAACATAACAACATGAACGGTATCTACGCCGTGATGTACGACTTAACAGGCTTTCTCATCAAACTAAAAAGGGCACAGGAAGCGATTGATATGGTAAATGCAAAAAGAATGAAGTATCCACCTGTCACAGAAGTCGAAAAAAAAGATATGTTGCAAAGTCTCGCAGAAGCATACAGTTCTTTACATCAATATACAATCGCAGAAAAGTACTGCAACGAAATGATTCAAGTCTATAAGAATCGGTCCAAACAAACTGAGATGGAATACATGATTAATAAGCAAAGACTGTACGCCTTCCTGGCAGGCTTTTACTTTGACGAAGGAAAATTTGATGAGGCCGAAAAGTATTTTAAAAAATCCGTGGAGGAAGTGCCTGAGTCCGCACGCAAGAGTTCGGTCCAAAAGTCCCAATTAAAATTTCTCTTTAAGCTGGATTCTGCAAGAGGCAATTTTCTTTCTGCCATTAAACATCTGAACAAATACCACGCGATTCAGGATTCCATTCAGGCATCAGCCAAAACAAAACAAATAGAAGAATTAAAGGTTGCGTATCAAACGGAACAAAAAGACTCACTGATCAATTTAAAGGAACAGAATATTCAACTGCTGACGAGGCAGGACCAGCTTCAAAAAAATCAACTGAAACAAGACGCCACTCTCCGGAACATCAGCTTTGCCGCTGCAGCCTTGATGTTTATCATCATGGGCTTATTGTATAACCGGTATAGACTTAAGCAACGAACAAACAAACAACTCGAACTGCAGCAAGGCGAGATCAATAAACAGAATGTATCCTTACGGCATTTAGTAAATGAAAAAGATTGGTTGGTGAAGGAGATCCATCATCGCGTCAAAAACAATTTACAAATCGTAATGAGCCTGCTCAATTCACAGTCAGCATATATTAATAATGAGCCTGCACTCACGGCCATTCACGATAGTCAGCACCGGGTACATGCCATGTCATTGATTCATCAAAAACTATATAACTCAGAAAATGTTTCTTCTATTGATATGTCGTCTTATATCCGTGAATTGGTTTCTTATCTGAGTGATAGTTTTGATACCGGGCAGAGAATTCGTTTTGAATTGAATATCGAACCACTTAAAATGGATGTCAGCCAGGCTGTTCCTCTTGGCTTGATATTGAATGAAGCCATTACCAACTCAATAAAATATGCCTTTCCTGATAACAGGCATGGTATAATATGTGTTTCACTTTCTACTACTTTTTCTAATCACTATTTACTTTGCATTTCAGATAATGGTGTTGGATTACCTGTTAATTTTAAGAAGTCAGGTTCACTTGGTATGAGTTTGATGAAGGGATTAAGTGAAGACCTTGATGGAAATTTTTCTATCGAAAATAATAATGGCACTGAAATAGAAATATCATTTGTTCATGACATGGTTGTTAAAAAGCCTGATGATTTAACGGCATCTTTTATTTCGAATAATTGAAACAAAAAATATCTTGACGAAATATCCTGCCTCAAAAAAATGGTATCGAATTACATGATAATATTGGATTTTTTCGCAAAAGCGGTAACTTTAAATTCAATTCTGCGACGGAAAAGCACCTGGCGTAGTTCCGAATAATAGTAACAAGCCTCCACCAAAATGATGTTCGGTTCATTTCCGTCTTGCATAACGATAATCCAGTTTCAAATTATTACCCTTTATGAATTTGGCTCTTTAATGGATTATTCATACTAAATAAATTGTATGCTGAAGTCATTTTTTATATGCAATCTGTTTTGCATTGTAATTTCTATCGAAGGAAGATCACAATCTTCAACTCAACAAGCTAATTCACCGGTTGTTTATCATCCGGCATCTGAAGACAAAGAATCCTGGCAGCGATTGAACTTGTGGCTAAGCTCCACCTTTATTCTCGCTGTTAAAGAAGGGCAGATTGATTTGGATAGTTGTTTATACATGACCAGCCGTTCATTGGGATTAAGCCGCTATTCTATATTGGCAGAAGGAATTGATGATCCCGAATTGTTTGCACTATCACGATGGGTTGATCGGCGGCAACCGAAAGATGGCTTTAATTTGCTTGCCCAGGCGAAAGGCAAAAAGCATTTGCAATTATTGATATTATTGGGTTCTTATTATGCTTTTCAGCCTGGTAGTTACTTTTTATATAAAGACAGCGTTGAACACTATTTGTCCAAAGCAGTAAGTGAAAGCACCGTTTTGAAAGAGGAAAGATTGGGCAGGCTAGCCCTTTGCCTGCTTGGGAAGATATATGTTCAGGTTAACAACACTAAAGGTGATTCAATATATAACCAGCTGATCAATCGATGCAGAGAGGCAGGCGACAAAGAAACAGAAGCGAGAGCCTTTGCATATCGCGGTATATATACGGCTCCAATGCCGGCTACTTTCCAGCAAAAGATTGCCGACTTACAGAAAGCAACGGACTTGTATCACAGCTTAAAGAATGCAGAAGGAGAGATAAATACATTAACTGATATAGGCTATTTGCTGGTTGTTAGCGGACAATTGCAATCTGCTAACGATATTCTCTTAAAAGCACTTCAACTGGCTGAAGCCATTCACTATCCCTATACTCACTACAATACCGACGCGTTAGCCATGGCCACTGTATTTGAAGGCAAGTTTGGCGAACCATTAAAATATGCCCTTCAAACGATAAAAGTAGCCGAGGACAACCGTGATAGCATTGGATGGGCTTATTTTTATAGCCGGTTGTACTTGCTTTATAAGACAGGGGGAGAAAAAGAAAAAGAATGCGAGGACTTGTGGCACAAAGCATTGGACCGCTTTATACGGGATGGTAATGCCACGTTATACAATCATTTCGTCGACGAGATAAACCATATGAATGCGCAAAGTCAGGGCGTGGAGGCACTCAAGCTCATTACTGATATCGCAAAAAAAGTACCCCCGTCAAGCTTCACAGAGTGGTATTATTACCACATGGCACTTGCAATCTGTTACGATAATCTCCATCAGTTTGATTTGGCCAAAATGCATTTATCAAAAGCGGATTCGATGGAAACTAAAGCGGAAGCCTTTAGGGGGCCCCTCCGAAGATCCATTATAAACAGTGAATATGGTTATATAAACTATAATCAGGGCGACTATCGCGAAGCGAAAAAATATTTCGAAAAATATCTCTCAAACAGTTCATCGCCTGGGCGAGATTTACGTAGCGACCTTTATGTATATCGATGCTTAATTAAGATTGATTCAGCACTTCAGGATAATTCTGCCGGGCTAGTTCATTTTAAAAAATATACTCAGCTCCTTGATTCCAATTTCAGGGTTTCAAAGATCAGGCAGGCTGAAGAGCTTCAGGTGATTTACCAAACACAGGAGAAAGAAAACCAGATTTCATATTTGAATCAACGAGCAAAACTCGAAAGGGCCAATTTGAAACAGGCTACGCTTGTAAAAAATCTAACCTTTGCAGGTACCATCGCTGTTTTTATCATCGCACTATTGCTTTATAGACAAAACAGGGTGAAACAAAGGAATAATAATATGATCACATACAAGAACGAACAATTGCAGCATCTCCTGACTGAAAAAGAATGGTTATTAAAGGAGATCCATCACCGCGTAAAGAACAATCTTCAAATTGTGATGAGCCTGCTCAACTCGCAGTCAGCATATATTGATAATGAGCCAGCACTTACCGCCATTCATGATAGCCAGCACCGCGTGCATGCGATGTCCTTAATTCATCAAAAACTATACGGCTCAGAAAACGTTTCATCCATCGATATGCCGGTTTATATACGTGACCTGGTATCCTACCTTGCCAACAGTTTTGAGACCGGACAACGCATACGCTTTGAATACGACATCAAGCCGCTTGAAATGGATGTGAGCCAGGCTGTGCCACTTGGCCTTATACTGAACGAGGCCATTACCAATTCAATAAAGTATGCATTTCCAGATGGCAGAAATGGTGTAATAGCTATTTCACTTTCAAACACAACACCCAATCACTACCTGCTCAGCATTTCAGATAATGGAATTGGAATGCCCCCGCAATCTGGTGATAAAAAGCCTGGTTCATTAGGTATGAGTTTAATGAAAGGATTGAGTGAAGATCTTGATGGTGCTCTTTCTATTGAAAGCAATACTGGTACTACAATAAAAATATCTTTTATTCACGATACAGGTATCAAAAAGCCCAGTACATTAGCAACATCATTTATATCGAGTAATTGAAATTGAAAATGTGAATAAAAAGGTACTTATCGTCGAGGATCAGTTTGTAGAAGCCAACGACCTTCAACTCATACTTGGAAAAGCAGGTTATGAAGTGTGTGGCATTGCACGTTCTGTCCCCATTGCGCAGGAAATGATAAAAAAAGAAAAACCGGACTTTGTATTGCTCGATATTTTTTTGAAAGGAAAACAAACTGGCATTGACCTGGCAAAACAATTGAATGAAGAAAATATTGCGTTTGTTTATCTCTCTGCTAATTCAAACGAAGAAGTGCTCAATGCAGCAAAGGCAACACAGCCATATGGGTTTCTGGTAAAACCATTTCGTGAAAAAGATCTTCTCATCATGCTGGAAATTGCCCGTTACAGGCATGAACATAATACTGCCGCCACAACGAGGAACGAAACTATTTTAAATGATAAATTATCTGCTATCATTTACAGTACTGAAACGATCGGCCAAAAATTATTAACTATTTGCAAGGTGCTTCAATCTCATGTTCCTTTTGATTATATAACAGTAGGGTTCAACACGCTTACTGATACTTCCAATAACGCAGTAAGTTTTTTAAGAACCGGATTTGACGAATATCAGAAAATTGGCATTAATGAGTTATCAACTATTTCGAAGTTGAAGGTGAGTGATATTGTCGTCTTATCAAAGACTGCAGAATTATATCAATTACTTTCCGATGTTTTCAGAATGAAATCCTGTGCTTCCTGGCCAATTCATCTTAATGTTGGTGATTTATTCGTTATATCGTTTTACTCACGTAGCGCTAATACATATAATGGAGATCATACATCGTTATTCGCTCAATTGCAAAAAACAATGACCAGTGTCATAGAAAGTATTTTTAAAAAAGAAGTACCCGAAACAGAAAATTTATCTTATCAATCGCAGTTTTCTAATGGCCTGGCACCGGCACAACATTTTGAAGGAATTATAGGTAACAGTCATTTACTGTTAAGTGTATTTGATCAGATCAGCCAGGTAGCTCCGTTTGATACTTCAGTATTGATGCTGGGTGAAAGCGGAACAGGTAAAGAAAGAATAGCAGATAGTATTCATCATCTTTCATCCCGGAAAAAGAAAGCATTTATAAAAATAAATTGTGCAACGCTGCCCGCCACACTTATCGAGTCTGAATTGTTCGGACATGAAAAGGGATCGTTCACCGGCGCTATTGATAAAAGAACAGGCAAGTTTGAACTGGCTAACGGAGGAACTATCTTTTTAGATGAGATTGGTGAAATGCCGGTTGATCTGCAGGTAAAACTTTTGCGTGTGCTTCAGGAAAAAGAAATCGAACCAATTGGCAGCAGATCACCTGTGAAAGTTGATGTTAGGGTAATAGCTGCCACGAACAGGAATTTAGAGAAAGAGGTAGCTGAAGGTCGCTTCCGTCTTGATCTTTATTACCGGCTTAATGTATTTCCCATTGAGTTGCCGCCACTACGTGATCGGATTGATGATATACCTGCATTAGCTCACCATTTTATAAATATTTATAACCGCAAATCAGGAAAAAAAATAATTGGGCTATCCGACAAAGTTTTGAAAAACATGATGGCTTATCACTGGCCCGGAAACATAAGAGAGTTTGAAAATTTAATAGAAAGAAGCGTACTTCTCACCAAGGGGACAATCATTGAAGAAATCTCGCTGCCGTCAACTAAAAAGATCGATAACATCATAAATACTTCTATCCATCACATAAAGACAATTCACGAAAATGAAAGAGAATATATAATTACTGTTCTGAAAAAGTGCAATGGAAGAATATGGGGTGTTGGCGGGGCGGCAGAAGTGTTGAATGTGCCTCCAACTACTTTAAAATCCAAGATGAAAAAACTTAGCATTCAAAAAGAGGATTTTAGCTAGGCCTGGTTTCTATCAGATTTGGATTATTAACGACATTTTCATTTTTGATATAATTCGTGTCCGGCTCACGGTTAATTTTAGCAGACTTACCCATTTTTAATTGAAGGCAGTCTTAGATCAGAATTACCTTTGGATATAAATAAAACACCAATATGAAGGGTTCAGAAAAACAAGATCGTGTAATAGAGGCCAGAATGAAGTTGAAAGCAAGATTTGAAGAGAAAATAAAATTGACTCCATCTATTGCTGACAATAAACCAATGGGGAGAGGAAAACTAAACAAACATGGAATGCCTGAGCTTCCTGTTGGACAAATTATAACTACAAAATGGCCAGTGCTAGATCTCGGATTTCAACCTGATATTTCTTTAGCTGAATGGAAACTAAAATTAGATGGAGAAGTTGAAAACCCGGTTGATCTTTCCTGGGAAGAATTCATGGCCTTACCTCAAACAGAAGATGTTTCGGATTTTCATTGCGTTACTACATGGTCAAAACTTGCAATAAACTGGAAGGGTGTTCGTTTAATTGACCTCGTTGCTTTAGTAGAGCCTAAAGAAACCGCAACACATATTTTATGTTATGGTTATGATGACTATACAACAAATGTATCAATGGAAGAGGCATTGAAACCAGATGTGTTATTAGTCCATTCAGTGGAAGGGAAACCTTTACCAAGAGAACATGGTGGACCGGTAAGAATGATCACTCCTCAATTATATGCATGGAAAGGATCGAAATGGATCAACAGAATAGAATTTCTTAAACAAAATAAATTGGGATTCTGGGAAGAAAGAGGTTATTCGAATACTGCTTATCCCTGGAGGAATGATCGATACAGTTGATGAATAAAATACATGCAGAAATACAATTGATGAATAAATACAGGCAGAAATACAATTGATGAAGCAATCATAGATCATAATTACACTTAGAAATATAGAAGATGCTGGAAGTAAAATTGCAATTAAATAAAAGTGGGAAAGGAGTATTCATTTTGCAAGAGGATAATAAGCGATTAGGTGAAATGGACATAGGCATTTCGAATAATATCCTTACTGCCTATCATACAGAAGTAGTGCCTGAAATGGAAGGAAAGGGAGGGGCGAAAAAATTATTAGAAACTATGGTTGAATATGCTCGCACTAATAAATTAAAAGTAAATCCGCTTTGCCCTTATGTATTATCCATGTTTAAAAGAAACCCCGAAGTGTATAAAGATATCTGGGATGAGGAATGGTAAGTATAACTCGACCTAAGGATAACTGCAATAACAAGTTCATACTAATAAAAGCAAATTCATTTTCCTTTCTTTATCTTTTCTTTTCCAATTTTTACTATGGAATGTTGCTAATTTGTTGCCCGATTGTTCGAAACACGCTTCAGTAGCGAGTTGTTATATTATGTATCTGAAAATGAAATATATGATCTTATTCAAAAATTTGACAGACGTGCCTGGACGGATGAATATGCCATCTTTCATGATCCGGCACCTCAATTGAGTTCCGGCGTTTGAAATAAATAAGTTGGAATCATTCTCTAACCGGCTTTATAATACATGCATGTGTTCGGGTTTCACGTGGAGATTGGCATTCCCGGTATCGTTACCGGAAACGTTTCCGTAAACAAAACTTTAGATAATAACTAATATAGCCCCTCCATTCATGTGCTTTTATTCAATAGAGCAACGGTTTATTTATAGATTTTATAGGCACCTCATTTTATCTGCGGTTGAAAATCGGCTTAATATTACAAATCAGATCTTCAGGCAATAGGAGTTTAAAAATAATATAACGCAGGCAGCAAAGAGAATTAATTGGACAGGACCTTTTGCAGTACTAAGTACTAAATGACGAAAAAAATCTTAAATAACTAACAGATTAAAGCATATGGGAACAGAAGAAACAATGAAAGCATTCATTGAGAATAGCGAAATACCGTGGGAAGAAGTTGATCAGGGAATAAAAAGAAAGATTATGGCTTATGATGATAAGCTGATGGTGGTAAAAATGCAATTTGAAAAAGGAGGAGTAGGCGTGTTACACCAGCATTACCATTCACAGATCACTCATCTGCAGAGTGGCAGCTTTGAAGTACAAATTAATGGACAGAAAAAAATTCTCGCAGCAGGTGATGCATTTTATATTTCACCAAATGTTATGCATGGTGCTGTTTGTCTTGAAGCCGGCGTGTTGATTGATGTATTTAGCCCGATGCGGGAAGATTTTATTGAGAAATAAATGATTGGAGAACTCAAACGGGAAAACATTCGACGTTATTTATATTGTGATAACTGGCGGATCAAAGGCGGCAGGATCGAATGCTTGAATAGTTGCAGAATCACCCGGACATTAAATAAAATTATTCCGAAATAGAAAACACTAACGTAGTTAAAATAGCTTATTACTAAGATAATCAACAGAAATGGCAGGAAAGAAAATGTTGCGTAATTGCATAGGAATACTTTAGTTAAGGCAAATCAACAAGCTGGATATTTTGTATTAAAAGTTTAACTAAACACAATTGCTAACGATTCATTTGTACAAAGTTTTTGTGCAAGATTGAAAAAAACAAACTGCTATATGGAAAAGAGAATCTTTTCTGACAACTGTCTTAGGGACAGACCCTACATTCGATTGCTCCTCTTTGTATTTTTATTTCAATGTTTAGCATTATCTGCATTAGCCCAATCATTCCGGGTTACAGGAACTGTTAAAGATCCGCAAGGAAAATCTCTTACTGGAGTAAGTATTGCTGTAAAAGGCACTACCTCCGGTACTACAACTGATGCAGACGGGAAATTTAGTATTGAAGTTCCAAATCAGGGTTCGGTTTTGGTTTTTTCTATGGTTGATCATACCGGGAAGGAAGAAACTGTCGGTAGTCGATTAGCAATAGACGTGGTCTTAACCGAATCTGCCAGTAATCTGGAAGGAGTAGTTGTAGTAGGGTATGGTTCACAAAAAAGGCGTGATGTTACCGGAGCTATCTCCTCTATTTCAAGCAAACAAATCGCTGAACGAGCACCCCAAAATGTGTTTGAAGCCATACAAGGGAGGGTACCCGGAGTAGTTGTGGCACAGGAATCAGGCCGGCCAGGAGCATCAAGCTCTATCCGTATCAGGGGTACTGGTACATTGGAAGCAGGTGCTGACCCCTTATATGTAGTTGATGGGGCACAAGGTGTAAATATTGATGGCATCAATCCTGCCGATGTCGAATCAATTGAAATATTAAGAGATGCTGCTTCGGCAGCCATTTATGGTTCTGCAGGTGGCAATGGAGTTATTATCATTACAACAAAAAGAGGAAGAGAAGGAAAACCCAGAATTGATCTGACATATTTTACAAGCTTTGGAAATTTATCACATAAAGTACCCCAGGCTAATGCTGCAGAAAGAAGACTACTGGATGCAAAACGCAGTTCCAGCGGAGTAAATAACAGACCTACTGATTCATTAAACCCAGGATACAATGCCGATAATGATTACCAGGATATGCTGACACAAACAGCTGTCCGGCATCAAATAGATTTGAGCATAAGTGGTGGAACGAAAGTGCTTAATCTTTACGGCAGTATAGGATTAGTAAAAGATAAAGGGTTAATAATAAATAGCTGGGCAGATATAGCAAGGGCAAGATTTAATTTTGATTATAAGCCAACTGAAAAATTTGCATTTGGCGCCCGCATACAGGCTTATTATCAAAGTGAGAACAGGATCAATGAAGGAAATACATTGCAGCAGGCAATACAACGGCCACCCAATTTCAGAATTTATTTCCAGGATGGCAGCCTCGCAGGATTGATTGGGGGAAGAAGAAACCCGGTGGCAGAAGCACTTATGGATAAAAATAACTATGACATATATGATGGCAACATCTACAGTTATATAAGCTATAATTTTTTGAAAGAATTAAAACTTACTGTTGATGCTAATGTAACGGCGAACAATGAACATAATCTTGTTTTCTTTCCAAAGCTGGTGAGCAGTGCCAATCCTCTTAATAATAGTATTGAGGATAACACAGTATTTGAGACTTACTGGCAGGCACAAAGCTATTTAAATTATAACAAAACATTTGGTGATAAACATATTGTAACGGGAGTTTTGGGAGCAGGTGCCGAAGAAGGATATAGACATGAAGCAAATCAATCGGGCACTAACCTCGTAACAGAAACAGTGCTTACATTAAATTCGGCCCAGGTAAAAAATCCTGCTACCACTTATGAAGAAAAATATTATAAGACTTCCGTTTTTGCCAGGATAGGTTATTCTTATGAAGGGAAATATTTGTTCAACAGTAATTTCAGGGCCGATGCTTCCTCTCGCTTCGGTGAAGACAAGAAGTGGGGATATTTTCCATCTGCTTCTATAGGATGGCGTTTCTCTGAGGAAAAATTTATGGACTGGTCGCGGAAATACCTTGATGATGGTAAATTCCGGGTAAGTTATGGCGAAATTGGTAATGATAAAATTGGCCCTTATGATGCAATTCAGCGTTACACATTTGGTTCTAATTATTATAATGGTGTATCAGGAGTGGGTCCTAACAGTACATTTGGAAACAGCAAACTTGCATGGGAGTCTGTCAACCAGTTTAACGTAGGAATGGACCTTGCTTTATTAAAAGGAAGATTATCGATATCAGCAGATTATTATATTAAGACAACAAATAATCTTTTATATAGCGCTCCTTTACCATCTAACACAGGATATAATACAGTAAAGGTGAATGTAGGGGCTATCGAAAATAAGGGATTTGAATTTGTGGTAGGGGGATATCCTATACGTGGCAAGGATCTGCAATGGAATATCTCCTATAATATGTCTGTCAACAATAATACAGTTAAAGAGCTATATGGAGGAACTGAACTTTTACCCGGGAATCCCAACCTTTGGAAAGTTACAGAAGGTGGTCGCTTAGGTGATTTTTTTGGTTATACGGCCCTGGGCGTTTATGCATATGATCAATCAAATGCGTGGACTCCTGATTACACGCAACAATTAACACCTGTTTTTTCAAATGGTGTTTTTTCTGGTTACACACTTGATGATAAACCTTATTCTGGTGCAGTAAAACAATTAACAACTAATGGACTCATATCCAAAGGAGGTGATATGATTTGGCAGAATAACTATCTCGATAGTGTAATAGATGATAATGACAGGACCATTTTGGGGAATGCTCAGCCTAAATGGGTAGCAGGTCTTAACAATACTGTTAATTACAAAGAATTCAGTTTATCCTTTGATTTTTATATAAGCTGGGGTGGTAGCATTTACAACAGTGCCCGTGCCAATCTAAACCGTAATGTAACTACTAATGTTACTCCTGACCCGGACTATATAAAAGGAGCATGGTGGCACCCGGGCGATGTTACCATTTACCCGATTGCCAGTAATAATTCTCTTGGCAATGCCAGGGATCTAAGCAGTCTTTATCTTGAAGATGCTTCATTTATCCGTTTGCGAAACGCAAAACTTTCTTATAATCTTCCACAAAAAATCTCTTCGAAAATAAAAATGCAGGGTATGTCAGTATTTGTGTTTGGAAATAATTTACTCACCTGGACAAATTATACATGGTATGATCCTGAAATATCACTTGGAAGTCCTCTTACTTCCGGTAATGATAATGGTCGCTACCCAAGAAAAAGAGAATTTGGCGGAGGCATTAATCTTAACTTTTAAAAGATAAAAGATGAAAAGTTTATTATATATAACAATCATTTCGTTTGGATTTTTAGTCGCTGGCTGTGAAAAACAATTGGATCAGCAGCCAATATCTGATCTTTCGAGTTCATTGTTCTGGAAAACAGCTGAGCATGCTTTGTTGGGTAATGCAGCCATTTATGATGGTATACAAAAAACCTTTAGCAGTAATGGCAGTTTTACAGAGTGGGGTGATGCGCGATCAGATAATTTCACATATGGTGGAACCGGCGAAAACCAGGTTAATGTTGCTCTTAATGGATTAACTGCTACTACCGGATCAGCCGCCTGGGATAATTTGTATTTAACCATTGCAAGGACAAATGCAGCTATAAAATTTCTTCCGGGTATATCAGAATTAAGCGAAGTCCAAAGAAATAATTACCTGGCCCAGGCGTATGGAGTCAGGGCTTATATGTATTTCTGGGCGGTACGTTTATGGGGAGCTGTGCCAGTAAGGTTAGAACCCTATGAAGATATTAGTCTAAGCCCTAACCTGGCCCGTACATCTGCAGATGAAGTTATTAATAACACAATACTGCCAGATCTTCTTAAGGCAAATGCACTTGTTGATAAAAATGCCAATGTTGCATTTGAACTAAACAAAGGTGGAATATTAGCCATTCTTGCTGAAGTCTATTTGTGGAAAAAAGATTATACAAATGTTTTATCAACCATTGATCAGTTAATAGCATTGAACAGGTATGCTTTAACACCTTCAACACCTGTTTTTTTAACCTATAAAGACATTTTTGTTTTAGGAAACACAAAAGAAAACATCTGGACATTGAATTGGGATTACCTGGTAGATGGCGGCAATGGGATTGGTGGCAGAATTGGCTCTTCTGATCAGACCTCTAATTATTATGTTGACAGTGTTCCGTTACTAAAATGGGAAAACAATAAACAAGATATTAGGCGAGGGATAACTTATGATACGACTATAGCAAATGCCTTGCAAAGAATTATTCAAGTTTGGAAGTATTATCCAATTGATCCAACAACAGGCAAACCCGTGGTTCCGAGCAGGGCACAAAATCAGGCGAAACTACCATTATATCGTTGGGCTGATATCTTACTGATGCGTGCAGAAGCACTTAACTGGGCAAATAATGATAAGGTTGGCGCCACGGCTATAGTCAACCAAATACGAACAAGAGCCAAAGCAGGAAATCTAAATCCGGCTGATTATAGTAACCTGGATACAAAGAATGATATGGAAAAAGCGATTCTTGATGAAAGACAGTTGGAGCTTTTTGGAGAGGCAAAACGATGGTTCGACCTGGTCAGAACTGGCAGAGTTTTAACCACCATGGATCCTTTGATTCGTCAAAGGCAAAAAAACCTGGGAATAAGTCAAACTGGTTTTACTGATGCCCGTTTAATACTCTGGCCCATATCAAGAAGTAATTTATCAAGAGACCCATTACTGGTACAAAACCCTCCTTATTCAGATTAATTTTTTCGAAATAAAAACGAGCTTATGAAATCAAATAAATTTCAATTCAAAATAATCGGTTTTAGTATTTGTATCATCCTGTTAGCTTTATCATTTACAGGTTGTAAAAAGCTTTTCGGTTTAGAGCTACAGGAAAATACTAATCATGCAACCACAACGATTGATCCGCATATCTATAAAACTGCATGGCAGTTTTTAAAAGATCGTGCATTGGGTCCTGCCACTGCACCTGATGATACGATCTTTAAAAGAATGTACCAGGGAATTATTTATTCTGGTTTAGATACTAGTGAATATACCAAGCCCGGAAGAACTTTTATTTTTTTACATAATGATGCCGTCCAGCGATTCAGCAGTGGTACTACTGTCGATACTATTGGCTGTTATTTTGGAAAGTATAAGGTTGGCACACCCCGGGTTCCTGCTAAAAGATGGGAGGATTATCCGCAGTCGCAAGTAAAAAATTATTTATTGTCATTGATAGTACAGGGGGAACATACTTTTGAAAATGTATTTCCTGATCCCAAGTTCGAAAAAACGCTACTCCCTGCCGGTACAGATCCATTAAACCCTCAAAGTGAAATTGCATTTCGTGTTATAAATGACAGGGATTCTCGTTTCAGAATAAATGATTTTCCAGGAAGTGCCGTACCAACACCCAATCTCACTTCACCAGGCATACAGGCCCGTACAGCAGGAATACTTTCGAATAATGGACCCGTGCATGTAATTGACAGGGTTCTGTTTTTCCAGAGACAATAGTATCTTATGACTAATATGAAAAAAATATCGCAGGATCATTGTTCTGCGATATTTTTTTAAGGCATTTATAAAAAACATGCAAAGACCTTTCTTCATATTGTTTCTGTTGATATGCCAGGCAAGTATTGCACAAACAGTTACTGATGATCCGAATCTAAAACTTTGGTATAATAAAGCCGCTTCTATATGGGAAGAAGCATTACCGCTTGGCAATGCAAAAACAGGAGCAATGGTTTTTGGAGGAATTGCAAAAGAAAGATTCCAGTTAAACGATAACACACTATGGTCTGGTTATCCTAATCCTGGAAATAATCCTAATGCTCCAAAATATTTGCCTCTGGTTAGAAAACTGGTATTTGCCGGTAACTATGATAGCGCTGCCGCAGTATGGAAACAGAATATGCAAGGCCCTTATTCGGCAAGATATTTACCACTCGCTGATCTCTGGATACAAAACCAATTGAGTGATACGACCCCTTCCTCCTACTACCGGAATCTTGATCTGAATAATGCAATTGCAACTGTGAAGTATACAATCAACGGGGTAACTTTTAATCGAGAAACATTTATCAGTCACCCCGATAAAGTAATGATCATCCGCATTACAGCTGATAAAAAAGGAGCCATTAGTTTTATTACTTCAGTTACAAGTAAATTAAAATTTCAAACAACCGCGATTAGTAATACTGAATTATTGCTAAAAGGTAAATCCCCAATGTATGTTGCCAATCGTGATTATGAACCTAAGCAAGTAATATATGATGAAGTAGAAGGAATGAATTTTGAAGTGTATGTAAAATTGGTAGCAGAAGGAGGAGCAATTGAACGACAAAACAATGAGCTGGTTGTATCGAATGCAAATGCAGTTACAGTTTATCTTTCTGAAGCAACAAGTTTTAATGGTTTTAATAGATCCCCGGGAAAAGAAGGAAAGGATCCATCTATTGAGGCAAAAGCAAATCTTGATAAAGCATTGCAGAAAAATTTTTCTCAATTAAAAGCTGCACATATTAAAGATTACCAATCGTTGTTCAAAAGAGTTGATTTAAATCTTGGAGTTGATTTTCAAAAAGCAGAACAACCCACCGATGAAAGATTAAAACAATTTGCAGCTTCACCTGGCGATTACCAGTTGCAAACATTGTATTACCAGTTCGGGAGATATTTAATGATTGCCTCTTCAAGACCTGGCTCCCGCCCGACAAATCTCCAGGGTATTTGGAACGATAATGTGCAACCACCCTGGGGCAGTAACTATACAACGAATATTAATACAGAAATGAATTACTGGCTCGCTGAGAATACCAATCTTTCCGAATGTCATCAGCCTTTATTTGATTTTATGAAAGAGTTGGCAGTGAATGGTGCTGTTACCGCAAAAACAAATTATAATATTAGTGAAGGATGGGTAACGCATCACAATTCTGACTTGTGGGCTAAAACATCACCACCTGGTGGGATGGGATGGGATGACCCTAGAGCTATGCCTCGCTGGAGTTGCTGGCCAATGGCTGGCGCATGGTTCAGTACCCATTTATGGGAGCATTATTTATTTACAGGAGATAAAAAATTCTTGCAGCAAGAAGCATATCCGCTGATGAAAGGCGCTGCTCAATTTCTTTTACATTGGCTGATTGAAGATCCGAAAACAGGCTATCTGATCACGAATCCTTCTACTTCTCCTGAAAACACAATGAAAGTAAATGGAAAAGAATACCAGTTAAGCATGGCGAGCACCATGGATATGTCTATCATCCGTGAATTATTTACAGCTGTTATTAAATCGGCGGATATCTTAAAAATAGATAACGATTTTAAGAATGATTTGATAAAAGCAAAAGAAAAATTATACCCTTATCACATTGGCCGGTATGGACAATTGCAGGAATGGTTCAATGACTGGGATGATCCAAATGATAAGCATCGTCATCTTTCTCATTTATTTGGTCTGTACCCCGGAAGCCAGATCACATTGAGTTCAACACCGGAATTAGCGGCGGCTGCAAAGCAATCTCTTTTTCATCGTGGTGATATAAGTACAGGTTGGTCGATGGCATGGAAAATAAATTGGTGGGCACGGTTGCAGGATGGCGATCATGCCTATAAAATTTTAAGCGATGCATTTACTTTTATCAACCCGAAGGAAACAAGGGAGGTGATGGGTGGCGGAGGAACTTATCCGAATTTGTTTGATGCTCATCCTCCTTTCCAGATCGATGGAAATTTCGGTGCAACCGCTGGTATTACAGAAATGCTTTTGCAAAGCCATAATGGAGAAATTGCATTATTGCCTGCATTGCCTGCCGCATGGAAAAATGGATCAATAAAGGGAATTAAAGCAAGAGGAAATTTTACATTAACAATTAACTGGAAGAATGGGAAGCTGTTACAGGCAAAAATTCATTCAGGCAATGGCGGTAATTGCAGGGTCAGCTCATTACAACCAATAAAAGTTGTGGAAACAAAATCAAAACAAGCGGGAGAGATTAATTTAAATGAATTGAACACTGCATATGGCAAACCGCCTTATCAGAAAAATGAAAAAGCACAATTGGTTGAATTAAATATTCCAAAGCGTTATACAATTGATTTTATAACTGAGAAAGGTAAAACATATACAATTGCCCCTTTATAATGAAGAAGCTATTTAATGACAGAACTGTTTTTGTGATCGTATTCATGTTGGTGTCATGCAGTACCATTGCACAGAACTCACAACTGGCCTGGTCTGAAGTTGCTCCCGGTGTTTGGAAAGGAGTTATTGGTAAACCTGAAGATTATGATCTATTGAAGGCATCTGGTTCAATCCTCAACAAAGATGCTTTAGCCAAAATGAGTGTTGCTAGTTTTCCTTTGCCACAAAATGATATTTCCGCAACAATCAATGATGCTAAAACCTATTTGCGCTTTCCATTAGAAAAAGAAGAACAACTTTATGGTTTCGGATTGAATTTTCAAACGGTACATCAACGTGGAAAAATATTGCAACTGCACATGGATCATTATGGTGGAAAAGATAATGGACGAACGCATGCCCCTGTTCCTTTTTATGTTTCTTCTAAAGGTTATGGTGTATTTATTAATTCAGCGAGATATATTACAGTTTATGCAGGAAGCGGTGTTCGTAAAGACAGTAAGGATACTCCTGTTGAAAAAGATCGTAACACAGATAAATCGTGGAGTTCACGTCCTTATTCCGATGCAGTGGAAATTTTAGTTCCTGCTGCGGGAGTGGAAGTATATGTGTTTGCAGGACCAACAACATTGGATGCAGTCCGCCGGTTTAATTTATTTAATGGTGGAGGTGTACTTCCTCCAAGATGGGGTTTAGGTTTTACACAAAGAGTAAGATCTTTATTTACTGCTGATGAAGTTAAGGCAGAAGCTGATTCTTTTAATAAGAAAGGTTATCCACTCGATTTTATTGGTCTTGAGCCAGGTTGGCAAAGCAAATCTTATCCGGGAACTTTTGAATGGGATAAAAAACGTTACCCTGAACCAGGAAAATTTGTAAAGGAGATGATGGACAGGAATATCCGTTTGAATTTGTGGATCAATCCTTATATATCTAAGCAAGCATCTCTCTATAAAAATATTTCACCTTATACAGGTTCGCATACAGTATGGGTAGGCGAAGTACCTGACTTTACTATCCCCGAAGCAAGAAAAATTTTCTTTGGTCAGTTAAAAAAAGATCAGGTTGATATTGGTGTGAGTGGATATAAAATGGATGAAGTGGACGGATACGATTATTATCTCTGGCCTGATATAGCAACTTTTCCATCTGGAATAAGTGCTGAGCAAATGCGCCAGACCTATGGAGTATTGGCGATGCGTTATACTGCTGAAATGTTTCATCAAAAAAATCAACGAACATATGGATTAGTTCGTGCAAACAACGGAGGTGGCGTATCTCTTCCTTTTGTTATTTATAACGACTATTACAATCATGAAGATTTTATCACTGCTTTGATCAATAGTGGCTTCGCAGGAGTGTTATGGACACCGGAAGTAAGGGCTTCAAAAACTGCAGAAGAATGGTTGCGGCGTTTTCAAACCGTTATTTTTTCTCCAATGGCGATGATCAATGCTTGGTCAAGTGGCACAAAACCCTGGTCATATCCTGAAGTAGCGGAACAAATAAAACAATTGGCCTTGCTGCGAATGCAAATGATGCCTTATTGGTATTCTGAATTTGCAAAATATCATTTTGAAGGAACACCAGTATTCAGGGGAATGAACTTGGAAGAAGGATTTCGGCAAGAAATAAAAAAGGAAGCAGGCAATGCTAATCTTGAAGAGAACCCTTATGCAGAAGCAACAAGTAAAGAAATAAAAGACCAGTATATGGCTGGTGAATATTTATTGGTTGCTCCATTGTTTACCGGGCAAACGACACGTAAAGTAGTGTTGCCAAAAGGAAAATGGTATGATTTCTATACAGGTGAATATGCAGGCGATGGTGAAGTATTAACAGTAACGCCAGGGTTGGATAAAATTCCTGTGTATGTAAAAGATGGTGCGGTCATTCCGATGATGAAGCCCATGTTGCATGCGCCAAAAGTTGATGAGAAAGTGGATATCGAAATAAGACATTACGGTGAAAAGCCCGGTAAATATTTATTATATGACGATGATGGAGAAACATTCGACTATGAAAAAGGATCATTTACATGGCGTACAATATCTGTTGAAAAGATTAAAGGAAGCTGGAAAGGAACAATATCACCTGCTGAAATTAATAAACCGAATACAATAGGAAATGTGACATGGAAATTTATGTCTGCTCCTGCTATTCCATTATCATCTTTATTTGAAAAGGATGTAATAAAAACATTAAGAAAACAGGTACTTGATGAAGCTGCATTGGCTTTGAAACAACAGCCGCTAACAGTAACTGCTCAAACATCGTCAAGAAGTGCCGGCAGCAAACATGATTTCTTCAGTGAAGGTGATTATTGGTGGCCGAATCCTGTAAGTGTTGATAGTCCTTATATTCAAAAGGACGGTATGACCAATCCTGATAATTTTGTTGCGCATCGTCATGCAATGATCCGTTTTAGTCGTTTGATGGGTGCATTGGGTTCTGCTTACAAGATTACCGGGGATGATAAGTATGTACGTCAGGCACTGTTGCATTGCAAAGCATGGTTTGTGGACACAGCAACAATGATGAATCCGCATTTATTGTATGCGCAGGCTATCAAAGGACGCTTTACAGGGCGGGGCATTGGTATTATTGATGCTATTCAATTAATGGAAGTGACGCAGGGATTAACTGTTATGCAAAATTCGCCTGCTATGAATAAAGCATTGCTGGCTGGTATAAAAAAATGGTTTGATCAGTTTTTGCAATGGCTTACAACACACCAGTATGGTAAAGATGAAATGAATGCAGCCAATAATCACGGTACCTGTTGGGTAATGCAGGTATCGGCTTTTGCTAAATTTACCGGTAACCAATCATTGATCAATTTTTGTAAGGATCGTTATAAAAATGTATTGCTGCCAAACCAGATGGCAATCGATGGAAGTTTTCCACAGGAGTTGCGAAGAACAAAACCGTATGGGTATTCCATTTTTAACCTCGATGCAATGACAACCATTTGTCAATTGCTTTCATCTGACAAAGACAACCTGTGGATCTATCAAACAGCAGATGGAAGGTCTATTAAAAAAGGAATTGAATATTTATATCCATTTATTGCCGATAAAACTAGATGGCCGCATAAGCAGGATGTTATGTATTGGGAGAACTGGCCGGTGGCACAGCCGTTTTTATTGTTCGGTGCCGATGCTTATGAGAATAAAGAATGGTTTGATACATGGAAAAATTTGGACCATTCACCCACAGTAGAAGAAGTGATCAGGAATCTGCCCGTGAGGAATCCCTTACTATGGTTGCAGTGAGATCGTTCTATTAATAATGATAAAAAGATAAAATGAAAAAAAAGATTATTAGCAGTTTAATTGCAATAAGCGGATATATACTGATTGCTTGTGCTCAGGATATCAAACTTGCTAATGTATTTACAGATGCTGAAAAGCAAACAAAACTAATGCTGCAGGAAATTACAAAAGCAAAATCTGGTAACCCCGAACTTGTATCGCCCCGCACATTGAACAAAGGCGAATTAAAATTGGTTGCTTCCAGCGACTGGACAAGCGGTTTCTTTCCTGGAGAATTATGGTTTCTGTATGAATACACCGGTAATGAAGAATGGAAACAACAGGCTGAAACTTTTACAGCCAATATGGAACGGGAAAAAACAAACGGCGGCACTCATGATATGGGCTTTAAAGTGTATTGCAGTTTTGGAACAGGTTTTCGTTTGACGAATGATCCGCATTATAAAGAAGTGATCATTCAATCAGCAAAGACATTATCGACCCGCTTTCGCCCTGTTACGGGAACTATTCGGTCATGGGACACTAACAGCGATAAATGGGCCTACCCGGTGATCATTGATAACATGATGAACCTTGAATTGTTATTTGCAGCCACACAGCTTACTGGTGATTCTTCATTTTATAAAATCGCAGTGACACATGCTAATACCACAATGAAAAATCATTTTCGTTCTGATTACAGCTCTTTTCATGTGGTGGATTACGACACTGTTTCAGGAAAAGTGATACAAAAAATAACGCACCAGGGTTACTCTAATGAGTCAGCATGGTCAAGAGGGCAGGCTTGGGGATTATATGGATATACGATGTGTTACCGTTTTACAAAAGATAAAAAATATTTACAGTTGGCAGAAAACATTGCTGCGTTTATGATGTTGCACAAAAATTTCCCCAAAGATTTAGTACCGTATTATGATTATGATGCACCCGGAATTCCCAACGAGCCGAAAGACGCATCAGCCGCTGCTGTGATGGCTTCGGCATTATATGAATTGAGTCAGTACAGTAACAAAAAAGGAAAGGCGTATGTAAAAGTTGCAGATGGGATAGTAAAAAGTCTTACTGATAATTATCGTTCTCGCATTGGAGAAAATAAAGGGTACATTCTGTTGCATAGTACAGGTTCAAGGCCTTCAAATAGCGAGGTCGATGTTCCTTTAAGTTATGCAGATTATTATTACCTGGAAGCATTGCTTCGTTCAAAGAAGTTGAAGGATAGGAAAAGTTTATTCTAAAAGATTTTTATAGCAAGGTTAGGTTAAGTGTTAGTTCTGCCAAAATAATTGAATAAAAAGCGATTTCAGAACAGGCAATCAATGCAAATAATTGGTTAGTTGCACTTAAAAGATTGATCAACATATGAAAAAGATACTTTTTGTTTTTGCTCTGTGTACTTATTCTTTTCTATCAATTCATGGGCAAACCAGTTCAGCAAATGATCGAATGGCATGGTGGAGAGAAGCAAGGTTTGGAATGTTTATTCACTGGGGTGTATATGCCGTGCCTGCCGGAACTTATAAAGGACAAAGAATAAATCGAATTGGTGAATGGATCATGAACCGTGGAAAAATTCCTGTGGCGGAATATCAGCAATTCGCAAAAGAATTTAATCCTGTAAAGTATGACCCCGAGGCATGGGTAAAAATGGCGAAGGATGCCGGCATGAAATACATTGTTATTACTTCCAAACATCATGATGGTTTTGCTTTGTTCGATTCAAAGGCCAGTAAATGGGATATGGTGGATGCAACGCCTTATGGAAAAGATTTGTTGAAACCGTTGGCAGAAGCTTGTCGCAAGTACGGGATCAAATTAGGTTTTTACTATTCACAGGCACAGGATTGGAATAATCCGGGTGGTGCTGCTGCAAGAAAAGTTGCCAGTGAGGGATGGGCAAATCCCGACTCTGCAAAAATTGATGCTTATACCGAAGCAAACAGTGGGCATTGGGATCCTGCACAAACAACAAAAACAATGTCTCAGTATATTGATGATGTAGCAGTGCCGCAGGTAAAAGAATTATTAACTAATTATGGAGATGTGGCTGTTCTCTGGTGGGATACGCCTACCGGCATGACAGATGAGTTTGCAGAAAAATTGAATGCAGTTTTAAAATTGCAACCTGATATTATTACCAACGACAGGTTGAAACGTCCAAACTATCCTGGTGATTTTAAAACACCCGAACAAAGAATACCCAACCTCAGTGAACTGGATGGAAAGGATTGGGAGACTTGTATGACCATGAATGAGACATGGGGTTATAAAAGTTATGCGAATAACTGGAAAAGCCTGAAGACAATTATTCAAAACACAGTTGACATTGCGTCAAAAGGCGGTAACTATTTACTAAACGTAGGCCCGAAAGCTGATGGAACATTCCCACAGGAGAGTATAGAATTGTTGAAAGGAATGGGTCAATGGATGAAAATAAATAGCGAATCAATTTATGGTACAAAGGCAAGTCCGTTCGGATTATTTCCCTGGGGCCGTTGTACCAAAAAAGAAAATGGAAAAAATACAACACTTTATTTTTCTGTGTTTGAATGGCCGAAGGATGGTAAACTTTCAATACCGGGTTTGAAAAATGAAATTGTTTCTGCAAAGCTTTTAGCAAATGGCGCAAAATTGAAAACAGAAACGAATAATGAGGGTGTTATCATCAACGTACCGGAAAAAGAATTGGACCCTAATGCCACTGTAATAAAGGTAGACCTGAAAGGCACGATAGAAAACGGATCTGTTAAGCCAAAAGATAAATGAAGGCGGAAAGATCAGGTTGACAGCATTAGCAATTAAAAACATTCCTTTTACACATGAGTCTTTTTGAGATAAAAAAAATTTTCATAACAAGTCTTACCTGCTTTTTGTTAGCTGCTAATCTAAAAGCCCAGGATTCATTATCCCAATATATCTTAACACCAAAAACAGGTCCGGCGCCACGTATCAATGGTCCAAAGATCTTTGGAGTTCGTCCTGGTCATGCCATATTATTTACTATTCCTGCAACCGGTGATCGTCCTATTAATTTTTCAGCGGATAATCTACCCAAAGAATTGAAACTGGATACTAAAACAGGCAGGATATCCGGATCATTGGGTAAGACGGGTAAATATAATATTACACTGCACGCAAAAAATAAAACTGGGCAAACATCCCGTGCATTAACGATCGTAGTCGGTGAAACTATTGCGCTTACTCCCCCGATGGGTTGGAACAGTTGGAATATTTATGCAACAAAAGTAACTCAGGAATTGGTTCTTGCCAATGCAAAGGCAATGGCCGTCTCCGGCTTGATCGATCATGGATGGAACTATATGAATATAGATGATGTATGGCAGGGAAAACGGGGTGGAAAATATAATGGTATCATGCCAAATGATTCAACATTTCCGGATATGCCGGCATTGGTAAATGAGATCCATAACATGGGATTGAAAGCAGGTATCTATTCTACTCCATGGGTTGAATCGTATGGTCATCACATTGGCGGATCAGCGATGAATCCCGAAGGGACATTTGAACGTACAAAAGAAAATATCCCGCGCAACAAAAAACAATTGCCTTACGCCATAGGAGAATATAAATTTTGGGATAATGATGTAAAGCAATTTGCCAGCTGGGGTTTTGATTACCTGAAATACGATTGGAACCCTATTGAATTACCTGAAACAAAAACGATGTATGATCTTTTGCTCGGCAGTGGCCGTGACATTGTTCTTAGTTTATCTAACAGTACACCATTCGCATCTATTGGGGAATTGTCGAAAGTTTCCAATGCATGGCGTACAGGGGGTGATATACGGGACAACTGGAAAAGTTTAAAGAGCCGTTTGCTCACGCAGGATAAATGGGCGCCCTATGCGGGTCCCGGTCATTGGAATGACCCCGATATGATGATCATTGGATGGGTAGGTTGGGGGAAAGGCCCTTACCCGACTCACCTTACGCCCGATGAGCAATATTCTCATATGAGTGCATGGTGTCTTCAGTCGGTACCATTATTGTTGGGTAATGATCTTACAAAGCTGGATGATTTTACATTGAGTCTTTTGACGAATGATGAAGTGCTTGCTGTAAACCAGGATCCGCTGGGCAAACAGGCAACAGTTGTTTCGAAGATAGATTCCTGTGGTGTGCTTGCAAAAGACCTGGAAGATGGAAGTAAAGCAGCAGGTTTATTTAATGTGACAGACAGTGTAATAAGAAAGCTTACAGTAAAATGGAGTGAGTTGGGTATTAGTGGAAAGTATATTGTCCGTGATCTGTGGAGGCAGAAAGATATTGGCATATTTGACAATGAATTTTCAGCTGATGTGAAACCCCATGGTGTTGTGATGGTGAGTCTGCGGAAAGCAAAATAATGTATTTAAAGATGAAGAAAACTATCTTTCTATTTACAAGCTTATTTTTATCTTCCCTGCTTTATGCAGGTGATTTTGATATCACTAAATATGGGGCAATTGGTGATGGCAAGACGTTGAATACAATATTTATTCAAAAAGCAATTGATGAATGCAACAAAAGCGGTGGCGGTAAAGTTATTTTCCCCGCCGGTATTTTCTTATCTGCAACAATTGAATTAAAAGATAATGTCACGCTTCATTTCAATAAGGATGCTCGTTTACTCGGCACAACCGATATTGAACAATACAGGAATCTCGATCCATTCACCGAAGGATTGGGTATTGATGTAGGATGGGCATTGGTAGTAGCCGTAGATGCAAAGAATATCGGTATTGAAGGTGAAGGAGCAATCGATGGACAGGGCTCGAAACTAAAAGCAGAGCATATATTAAAAGATACAAGGCCCGAAGGACAGCGATGGGGTCGCCGACCTTTTCTTGTTCGCATTGTAAGATGCACCGGTGTTAAAGTAAAAGATATTACACTTAATTATGCAGCTGCATGGACATCTCATTATTTTCAATCGAGAAATATAGAAATAGAAAATGTAAAGATCGTCAGCATCGGTGTTGCACATAATGATGGGATCGGTATTGACGGTTGCCAGGATGTAAGTATCAAAAATTGTGATGTGGTAAGTGGCGATGATGCGCTGGTGTTTAAAACCACTTCAAGCAAAATGGCATGTAAGAATATTGTGGTTAGTGGAATGCGTTTGAAAAGCTCACAGGCTGGCATCAAGATGGGTACAGAATCAATGGCACCATTTGAAGATATTAAAATAAGCAACTGTCATATTTATGATACAAAGAATGGAGGTATAAAATTATTAACAGTTGATGGTGCTCACTTAAGAAATATAGAAATATCAGATATCACAATGACAGAAGTAAGAACGCCAATGTTATTCCGGCTGGGATCAAGATTGAATGTTTTTAGAAAAAGTCAGGACATACAGCAATCAACAGGCACATTTGAAAATGTTACTATAAGAAATGTAAAAGCAAAAGCATCTGACAGCGCACAATTAAAACCGCCTTCAGGCATTTTGATCACAGGTGTGCCGGGTCATTATATTACTGGTCTTACATTGGAGAATATTGAAATTGATTTGTTGGGTACAGGTTCTATTGAGAACTCAAGACAAGTTGTTCCGGAAGCAATTGATCAATATCCTGAAGTAAAAACATTTGGACCTACCATTCCCGCTTATGGTATATGGGCACGGCATGTAAAGGGATTGAAATTAAAGAACATTACATTTCATATTAAAAACAATGATCTTCGGCCGGTCTTTATTTGTGAAGATGGAAAAAACATTGAAGTAACAGGTTGGGATATTCCTGCTACCACCGGCTCGCAATCCATCATTCGTTTGGAAAATGTGGAAGGTGCAATGATTAATAATAATACTGTAAAAGGAGAAGCTGAAATTTTTATAAAAGTAGAAGGTGCTAATAGCAAAGCGGTACGGATAAATAAGAATAAAATAAAAGGCATTAAAAAATCAATTGACCTGTCTGCTGAAGTAAAACCTGAAGTAGTATTGGTAAACTAGTTTGATAACCGGATGATATGAAAAAACTGTTCAACTATTTTTTGTTGGTTATTTTTTTAAGTCTGCAAAGTTTTTGTATTTGTCTAGCTCAATCTCCTGCTAAGAGCCGTTGGGTTTACCCGGGCTCAAATGGAAAATTGATCTATAAAACTTTACCAGCGGGTGATAAAATAATGGACTTCTCTTATGCCGGTTATAGGGGAGGAGGCGTAGCCATACCATCCGTTGCAGTTAAGGTCACATTGGGTCCATCGGCTGAAAATAATTCGGATGCGATCCAAAATGCCATTGATGAAGTTTCAAAAATGAAACTGTTGAATGGTTTCAGAGGCGCTGTTTTATTGAAAGCCGGTACTTATGATTGCGAAAAAGCTATAAGAATTAATGCAAGTGGAGTCGTGTTACGGGGAAGTGGTTCTGGTGTTAATGGAACCATACTTAACCTGGTAGGGAAGCCACATGCTTGTATTGAGATCAGGGGTGCAGTATCAGCAAAAAAAATTGGAGACTCAACAATTATTGCTGATGGCTATGTTCCTGCTGGTTCAAATTCTTTTACGCTTAAAAACGCTTCAGGTTTTTCTGTTGGCGATACGATTCGTATTACACGTCCGGTAACAGATGAATGGATCAAATTCATGGGAATGGATCAATTGGTTCGTAGTGGAAAAAAACAAACCTGGGTAAGCGGCGATATAACAACGGAGCGAATTATTAGTAAAATAGAAAAGAATAAGATCACAGTTGATGTACCATTGAATGATTCATATGATTCAAAATACACAGGGCCTTCAGGTGTGTCAGTGCAAAAGATCACTACATCGGGTTTATTATCGCAAATAGGCATTGAAGATTTCCGGATCGTTTCGCCAGCGCAATCAGTTACGATCAGTGATGATCATCATCGTGCTTTCACCATGAGTGGCCTGTCTGATGGGTGGGCAAGAAACCTTGAAATTTTTAATACAGTAAATAGCATCAGCGTTACAGGCGAACGAATCACAGTTGATAACATCAGTATCATTCATGAGGTGCCAACACTTGGAGCTGCTAAACCTGCCGATCTGAATGGAAGCGGCCAGCAAGTTCTTTTCAATCGATGTAAGATCTCGGGAGATAATGTTTTTTTTCTTGCTACAGGAGCTAAAGTAACCGGGCCAGTTGTTCTGTTGAATTGTATTTTCAAAGGCAATGGATGGATACAACCGCATCAGCGATGGGCAACAGGATTATTGATAGATGGATGTGAAGTGCCAAGTGGTGGAATTGATTTTATGAATCGTGGAGTGATGGGTTCAGGTCACGGCTGGGCAATCGGGTGGGCTGTTGCCTGGAACTGTAAAGCAAAATCCTATTTGAATCAAATGCCGCCGGGTTCGGCTAATTGGGTTATTGGAAGCAAAGGAGACCAGCAACGAAAAGCGATACCTGGCTCAAATGAAAGCGGATCGATAGCATATGATAGTTTGTCGGTATTGCCCGAAGGGATTTATGATTCACATAGTATTCCGGTAACACCTTTGAGTCTTTACCTGGCGCAATTATATGAGCGATTAGGTAAGCAGGCTCTGATAAATATTGGTTATGGGATCAGGGATCTTTAAAAAAATGCGAATGAAAAAATCATGGATCATTACAGTAATGATTTGTATGTCCTCGTCATTAACAATAAGTTTGTATGCCCAGACAGTCCCAGGTAAAACATGGACAAGTCACGAAGCAAAAAAATGGTTCAAACAAAAAACATGGCTGAATGGTCTCGCATTGACACCGCATAAAACGATCAACCAGGCTGAATTTGCCCGTCAATATCACTTAAATAAAATATACTGGGATAAAGCTTTTGCATTTCTTAAAGAACATGACCTCCAAACAATAGCAAAAGGAAAATATCCGATTGATGGCGACAATGTTTTTGCAACCGTGACTGATGATTCGTCAAAAAATTTTGAAAAGACAAACTGGGAATCCCATAGAAAGTATATAGATGTTCAATGCATCGTTACAGGAAATGAAAAAATGGGTATTTACCCGGTTGCGAAAGCAACAGTAACCAAAGAATATGATGATAAAAGGGATGTTGCTAACTATTCGGCTGAAGGAAAATTTTATGTAGGCACACCGGGCACATTTTTTATTTTTTTTCCGGGCGATGCACATCGTCCTAATATTACACCGGGAGGCAACTTGCCGGTAAAAAAGATAGTGATTAAAGTGAGAGTAGCTGAATGAACAAAGTATACTTCTTAAAACTATGATAGTATGAAGAATGTCAAAGTAAAATTCTGGTTGTTATTAATTTCTGTGTTCTTGTTGAAGCAGGACATTGCTTATTCTCAGACAAAAAATGAGATTTCAGATTTCAAAAACTGGCCTAAAGGTTCTTCGCCGGAAGAAATAGGAAAACGGGTAGCTGATCACTTCATAACAACACCACACACAAATTTCAATCGTCCAACTCCGCCAAGAACTATTACTTATCCGGAAACCTGTACATGGTATGGTGCCTTAACGTTTGCTAAAGAAACCGGCGATAAAAAATTAGTGGAGCAATTGGCGCAACGTTTTGAACCATTGTTTGGAAACCAGGATACGCTGATACCAAAACCAGATCATGTTGATTTATCAGTGTTTGGTTCTGTTCCATTGGAACTATACATGCAAACAAAAGACGATCGTTATCTGAAACTCGGCAAATACATTGCCGATAAGCAATGGGCAGCGCCGGAAGGACCGAGAGTAAAACCTGAATCTTACTATTATTATAATAAAGGAATGACATGGCAAACAAGAATGTGGATCGATGATATGTTTATGATAACAGCAGTGCAGGCGCAAGCCTATCGGGCAACAGGTGATACAGTTTATATTAACCGTGCAGCAAGAGAAATGGTACTTTATCTCGATACATTACAAATGCCAAACGGACTTTTTTATCATGCTCCTGATGTTCCTTTCTTTTGGGGTCGTGGTGATGGTTGGATGGCTGTTGGTATGAGTGAATTACTGCATTCTCTTCCTAAAAATAATCCCAACTATACCCGTATCATGAGTGGATATAAACTGATGATGGCTTCATTATTACAACACCAGGCCGAAGATGGAATGTGGCATCAACTAATTGATGATCCTTCATCATGGGCCGAAACTTCCTGCACAGGGATGTTCACATTTGCATTTATTACCGGTGTAAAAAACGGATGGCTTGATAAAAAGATCTATGCAGCTGCTGCCCGAAAAGCATGGCTAAAATTGATCACTTACATCAATGAAAACAGTGACATAACTGAAGTCTGTGAAGGAACTAACAAAAAGAATGAACGCCAGTATTACCTGGATCGCAAAAGAAATATTGGTGATCTGCATGGGCAGGCGCCAGTGTTGTGGTGTGCAACGGCATTGCTGAGAAAATAACTAATGTTGGATTTAATAAAGATTTTCCTTAGTGATTGGTTATGAAATATAGTATAATATTTATCATTCTATTTTCATGGAGTTGCGCCTACACACCCATCTCGAAAGAGATTAAGAATGAATTCACAAACCGGTTTGAGGGTAAGAGCTCTGGCATCGGTGAAAAGTTAAATATTGATGGATATTATCAGTATTGGAGAAAAGAATTCATTGAATTCAACCCTCAGACCAAACAAAGGGATACATTTTTTTATAACCTGATATTTTATGAAGATGGCACTTACTTATATAACTTTTCAAGTAGTTCCAGAGACCTCAACATTGACGAGTATTTAAAGCAAGTGACTAAAAATGGCAAAGGAGATCCATTTTATATCAGTTTTTATTGGGGAATTTATAGAATAGCGCATGATACAATAATTACACAGTCTATTAACAACTCATCTGGAGCCCGCTTAAATCCCTGGGATGCCGGTGAGACCTGGTTCAGGATAATTGATCGAAATACTTTACAACGTTTATACGATAAAGATTTTAGGAAAATGAGTCCTGATGATATTTTGGAAAGAGAAAAAGCTATTGCTAATTCCAGTTTTGCAATTTATCATCCGGCGGCGATAGTACCGCCTCCTTATACTTGGTTAAAAAAGGAAAAATGGCTTTGGGCGAATGAAGCGGATTGGAAAAAATATATGGAGTTTATCAAACAATAATTTTTCATATGAAAATCCTGAAATCAGGGTATTTGTTATTTATCGCCTATTTTTTTATTACTATTTCTTCAATTGCACAAACATCGGCCGCAGGCGGATGTAAAATCTTTTTAATGGCAAAGATCTTACAGGTGGGAAAGAAGAATTAAATTTTTCTTTACAACCCGGACAATCAGTTACATTCCGATACCGAAAGGTTATTCATTCCGGAACGACCTTAACAAAAGATGACATGAATATATTCTTTGCAGACTTTGAAAAAGTGAAGTAAGAAATTGACTTCGTAATTCTATGTGTAGAATTTACATTACTTATCCCTGCTAAAATCGCTGAATTCTTTGCTAATTACCTGAGAAAATTCTGTATCAAATATTATTTACTTGTGTAGAAATTTATTTTGAATTTCTTGCTGTACCTCTCCTTCATAAAATAAAACACTGTTATGAGATCATTTACTCTTATCGCAATGCGACAGGTAAAGCATTGTAATATACATTTTACAAAAAGCAAATTGCGGCTTTTATTTTTGTTCTTTTTTCTAGCCTTCTTTGCGGGGCAAATACGGGCTCAATCGCCAGTCACAGTAAAAGGTTCTGTTACCACTCAAACGGGTGAGCCACTTGTTGGCGTATCTATTAAAGTCAAAAATTCTACGGAGGGAACAACTACTGGATCAATTGGCGAATTCCAGATTAAGGTCCCGCAAAACAGTACCCTCGTTTTTTCCTATGTGGGCTTTATAGCTAAAGAAGTAAAAGTAAGCTCAGATCAGTCAAATCTTTCGTTACAGTTGCTAACCGATAAAAATGAAATGAGTCAAGTGATCGTAGTTGGCTATGGAACCAGGAGAAAATCGGATGTTACCGGTGCTATTACTTCTATTAGTGAGCAGGCTATTAAAGATGTTCCCGCTTCCAATCTTGTTTCAGCCATACAGGGCCAGGCCGCAGGCGTCGACATTCAAAGAAGTGGCGCTAACAGCAAACCAGGTGCCTCGCCAAATATTTTGATAAGGGGGTCAAGGTCATTAACTGCTTCCAGTTCCCCATTGATTGTAGTAGATGGAATTCCATTCAATGGAAATATTAACGAGTTGAGCCAGGATGACGTTTCCTCGGTGGAGATATTGAAAGATGCTTCTTCTACCGCTATTTACGGTTCAAGAGGTGCCAATGGAGTGATGTTGATCACTACCAAAAGGGGAAGATCCGCCAAGCCCATATTTACATATAGCGGTTACGCTGGTCAGACGCAACTTATTCGTGAGTTTCCTGTCATGAATGCAGAAGAATTTACGCTACTAAAAAAGTGGGCAAATATCAATGGAAATCCCGGAAAATATTCAGGTCTTGACGATCCACAATTTCTTACCAATGGAGTTTTTGCACCGGAGGAAGTTGAGGGGCTAAAAATAGGACGCAATACTGACTGGCAAAGCTATATTTATAAAACAGGTATCATGACCGATCACCAGTTGGGGATAAGTGGAGGCACAGATATAACTCAGTACGCAGTTTCCGCGGGGTATTTTAATCAAAGCGGAATTTACCAGGGTCAGAAATTTGAACGTTTCACTGTTAAGTTAAGTTTTGATCAGCAACTAGGAAAAAGATTTAAAGTTGGATTAAACAGTTTAAATAGTTACAGTATCAGAAGTGGAGAAAGTGCTAACCCTATGGCGCAGGCTTTAAGGGCCAGTCCGTTGGTATCACCATTTGATAGCACCGGTGCAATCTTAAATGATTTTGTTCCCGGTAGTGCCAGCCAGGTATGGAACCCTTTGGCCGATCTGATTCCCGGTGCTGTGGAGGAGGATCGGAAGAGACTTGGAACATTCACTACTTTATTTGTTGAGGTGAACCTGTACAAAGGGCTAAAGTATAAATTTAATTCAGGCATAGAGATCAGGAATGACAGCTATAATAATTATTATTCGGGCAAAACAAGTTTCAGAGTAAACCAGGGTGGGTCAGCAGCTTCCAACCGCAACTCTAATAATACAAATTATACCATCGAAAATCTGTTGACTTACGATAAAACATTTTGGCAAAAACACAAATTGAATTTCACCGGTCTCTATAGTATACAGGAATCAAAAACGATATCAAACCAGTTTGATTATAATATTAACTCTGACTACCTGGCTTTTTATAATCCTGTTTATGGTTCCAATATAAAACCGCAGGGAAGTTATTCTAAATGGGATATCATTTCTTACATGGGTCGTCTCAATTATAGTTTCAATGACCGTTACCTGCTAACATTGACAATGCGCTCTGATGGCTCTTCACGCTTGGCCCCGGGCAATAAATGGCATACTTTTCCATCCGCTGCGGCTGCATGGAATATTTCCAGGGAATCTTTTTTCAGCAATGTTGATGTGGTCAATAATTTAAAATTAAGAGCCAGCTATGGAACAGTAGGGAATACGGCTATTAGTCCTTATCAAACTCTTGGCGCCCTTTCTCCAATTGTTTACAATTTTGGGTCTTCTTATACAACAGGCGCCTATTTTTCCAATGCCTCCAATGATTCTCTGACATGGGAAAATACATCTACAACAAACATTGGAGTGGACTTTGGATTATTTAAAAACCGGATTTCAGGATCTATAGAAGTGTATAAGCAAAATACAAGTTCTTTATTGCTGTCCCAAACTTTGCCTATCACATCGGGTATACCTAATGCGATTGTAAGAAACATTGGTAAAACAGAAAACAAGGGTCTTGAAATTTTTATCAGCACCGTCAATATCCAGGGAAGAACCAAAAATGATTTTACATGGACCAGCGATATTAATTTTTTTCTTAACCGGGGAGAAATTACACAATTGGCAAATGGAGCTTCAAGAGATGTCGCAAACAGCTGGTTTGTTGGGGAGCCCATTGACGTTTATTATGACTTCAAACGAAATGGCATCTGGCAAAACACTCCGGAAGATAGTGCTGAAGCAAAACGTTTAGGGTTAACGGTCACCGGCAGCGGTTCGGTGATTGGAACAATAAGGGTTGCAGATGTCAGTGGTCCTAACGGTAAACCCGATGGCAAGATCGATCAAACTTACGACCGTATCATCGTAGGTACCGCCGAGCCTAAATGGGAAGGAGGAACAACGCAAAGATTTAGTTATAGAGGTTTCGACTTTACTGTTGTTGCTTTTGCGAGATGGGGATATACTTTGAACAGCAGTTTATATGGAGGGAATTTTGTAAATACCTACCAGGGCATTTATAATAACTTAAAAACCGATTTTTGGACGCCAACCAATCATCAGAATGAAAACCCCAAACCCAATTCTAACAACACAAACCCCTTAAATCGTTCAGTGTTGAGTTATTTCGATGGCAGTTTTATTAAGATAAGAACCTTGAGCCTGGGCTACACTCTTTCTCCATCTGTCATAAAAAAAGTGGGGGGTAGATCTCTCAGGGTTTATGCCATTGCTAACGATCCGTTTATTCTTTTTTCACCTTATCGCAAAATTGGCGGTATAGATCCTGAAGGGGCGGGTACAGTGGGCATTGATACCCCTCCCGTCTGGTCTTTGATTTTTGGACTTAACCTGTCATTCTAATTAAGAATTTAAAAGTTATTATATGAAAAGGATAAATGTTTTATTTACATTATTTCTCTTCGCAACTATTCTAAGTTGCAATAAAAAGCTCATTGAAGAACCAAGATCAACGCTGGTACCTGAAGCGCTAAATACGGCTCAGGGTGTGCAGATGGCCCTGGATGCTGCGTATGCAGGTGCCCGCCTTTTCTGGGGGAACCAGGATTTTTTTACCGTTACTGTTATCGGAACAGATGAATACCAACGAGGTGTTGACGGCAATAATGATATCAATGTGTACAACAGCAGTTATACTTCCGCTCATGGTACTGTAAATGCTAACTGGAGGAATGCCTATACATTTATTAATACGGCCAATGCTGTAATTGACAATGCGCCAACCGTAGATCTGCCGCAGGCCACCATGAACCGCATGATCGGTGAGGCCAAATTTCTGAGAGCGAATTTCTATTATATACTCGTGCAGTTTTTTGGTGATGTTACCCTCAATAAAAATTTTCAATCTGCTGCCACCACATCTGCCACCCGTGCGCCGATTGCGGAGGTCTATAATTTTATTATTCAGGATTTAAAAGATGCTATCACAAGTCTTCCTGCAGGACCTAAAAGCAGTGGTATGTTGCCGGGAAAGATTTCTGCAGCAGCAGCAAAACATGTATTAGCCAGGGTTTACCTGGCAAGAGCAGGATCTTCAGCAAAACAGCCAAACGATTACCAGGATGCTTACAACGCTGCAATGGATATTATCGATAACAAAGGAGCACTACAACTTTCTTTGTTGCCCGATTTTGCAAAAGTATTTGCAGAAGGCAATGAAGAAAATAGTGAAGTGATCTGGACCGTTCAACATACATCAAGTATTGCCTATAATGGTCCCAATAACAGCGGTGTTTCAAATTTTAGTGCTGACAATGTTTTAAACCATATGTGGGTAGGGCAATATGAAAAAAGACCAGGTATGGTACGTGATGTATTTTATGGTCGTCCCTATATTCGTTGTACTCCTACTCGATGGTTAACAGATACTGCATTTAAAGAAAGAGTAAATGATTCAAGGTATAGCAAAACTTTTCAAACGGTGTGGTATGCAAACAACACGAATCCGGGTGGTTATCCTGTTTGGCCCAATCCATTACCGGCAGGTGCTCCCCCTGGCGCTGTTTCAGGTCAGCCAAAATTCAAGTTTGGCGATACGGCTATTTATATGCCAGGCGTAGATGCCACAGATGCTAAAATAGCTGCAACACCTTACTTGCTCGTTCCTCCCCGTAAATATGATAATACTTTATCAGCTACAATGACCAAATATTTCGATACCAAACGTGCCGATTTAAATGCACCTTCTATCCGGCCGGTCATTGTTTACAGGTTAGCCGAGACTTACCTGCTAGCTGCAGAAGCCGCCTTTTTTTTAGGAAAACTTCCCGAAGCGGTATCATTAATCAATACCGTTCGTGAAAGAGCGGCTTCATCACCTGCCAGTATTCCGGCAATGGACATTACTACAGCTAATCTTTCTCTTGATTTCATTTTAGATGAGCGTTCAAGAGAGCTAACGGGTGAAAATATGAGATGGCTGGATCTTGTAAGGACAAATAAACTTTTAGAAAGGGTAAGATTACATAATAAGGAAGCATCTCCAAATATTCAAACAAAACATATACTGCGCCCGATTCCACAGTCACAAATAGATGCAGTAACAACTGGAACTCCTTACCCGCAAAACCCTGGATGGTAAATGGTCAGGTGGTTTTTTTTATACAATAAGCAGGCAGTTTTTCGTAGAATTAAGCAGAAAGGATCGGTAATATTTTTATTACCGGTCCTGTTTTTATTAATGACTTGTTTATTTTCAATTGCACAATTACCGGCAGATAGCATTGCTAAATCAAAATCGCAACGACCAGCCGCAAGAGTACCAGTACCGGGTATTTTGCCAGGGAAAGGATTAGCGCAGCATGATTTTTTATACTCAGGTGAATGGGATACACGAAAAGATACACAAACTATCTTCCGTGTAATGAGAGGCAAAATTGTTTGGACATGGTCAATTCCTATTAAAGATCGTAACGGACAATTGAGTGAGTTCAGCGATATACATCAACTATCTAATGGGAATGTTTTGTATGCATGTAAAACCGGTGCAGCAGAGGTGACACCAGGCAGGAAAATTGTTTGGAGCTACGAATGTCCTGCAGGAACAGAATGTCATTCGGCACAACCAATAGGATTAGATAAAGTTTTCCTATGTCAAAATGGAACACCTGCTAAAGTTTTTCTGATAAACAAAAAGACTGGTAAGATAGAAATGGAACACATAGTACAAACTGCAAAACCTGATGATCCAAAGAGTGTGCATGGTCAATTCCGTAATATCCGGATGACAAATGCGGGTACTTATTTATTGGCTCATTTGAATATGGGTAAAGTGATCGAATATGATAAGGACTGGAATATTATCTGGTCGGTGGATGCTCCTTCAGCATGGTTAGCAATTCGGTTGAAAAATGGCAATACGCTGATCAGCGGTAACCAACATGGATATGTTCGTGAAGTAAATTCAAAAGGGGAGATCGTATGGGAAATAAACAAAGATGATCTTTCCGGGTTCCCGCTGTACACAGTGCAGGGTTTGAATCGTCTTGCTAATGGGAATACAGTTATAAGCAACTGGGGTGGTTCTTTACGCAAGGAAGAGTGGGATAAAGTAGTGCAGGTGATCGAAGTTACTCCCGGTAAAAAAATTGTATGGGCTTTGCATCAATGGAATGATCCTGATCTCGGTCCTTCTTCTAACATACAATTGCTGGATGAAAAAGGTAAGGCTGAAAAAGGCGAGCTACAACGATAGAGATCCATAAAGTTTTTTTCTTCATAAGAGTTAGTAAGCAGGGTACATCACGAAAGTGGTGTACTTTTTTTATGCCTGCATTCTGACTGCAGTTCTCAATGCTCCTTTATCAGCAACAAGTGACTGCTTTGCTTTTTGGATATCCCCACCATTGACAGTTATATCCTTGCTGGATGGTCCTTCTACCAATAAAAAAACGGTTGATGGAGTTAGCACTCTTGTTCCTGTCAATAAAATATCTTTTGAATTAATGAATCTCAATAACGCTGTTGCTTCGTTTCCCTTTGCACTCAATCCATTTATTGAAGCATCTTGCACATTATCAAAAATAATCGCAGGTCTTGCATCAGACTCCTCATATTCGAACCGGACGTTTTGTAAACTAAGGCCTTTTACATTCCGTGCATACATGCCATAAGCAGGAGGACCACCGGGAAGTTGATTCCACACACCAAAATATTCTGCTGCTTCATTAGGTACAACCTTGCCAGCTTGTTCTGCGGTGCCACCACCTGCATATTTTACATGAACATCCGTAAAACTTATATTCTCTAAATAATATTCTCCCATTGCATTTAAAGTAATGCATGAATTTTTTTCTCCTTCTCTTACGGTTACCCCAAAATGAATATCGGGATGATCAATGGGTTTGGCAACTACTGTAGCACGAATAGCATTGAAAACAATATTCCGGATAAAAGGCTTTGTTGCATCCTGGGTATCATTGGTTGAATTATTTGATGGGCCGCTAAAGCCAATTCCTATTGGACCCGTAACATTCCGCATAATGATATTGGAGAAAGTAAAATTCTCAATGCTTGCTCTTCCTGCGCTGATCTTAATAGGACAGCCATATGTATCATAGATCAGGCAATTAGACACTGCAATATTTTGTGATTCACCACCGCCAAAACGAAAAATGGACCAACGGGTACTGAAGCTGCAATTAGTTATAGTAACAAATTTATTACTGCCAAACAAAGCACAAGCATCATCCTGGCATTGCACATCGCAATTCATAACATGTACGTACTCGCAATCATTGAAATGAAAACCATCATTGTTCCTGTTGACCCGATTATAGATCTTTATGCCATCGATATGTACTTGTTTGCATTTTAAAATGCGAACGCAATGATAAGCGCTGGCTTTAAAAAAAGCATTTTGCAAACACAAATTATTACACTGGAAAAAAATAAAAAGATGGGGGCGATCAAAATTTCCTCCAACACCATTTTGTCCAGGTCCCGTGTTATCTCCTTTACCATTATAAAAAGCGAGACCATTTCCATCCACTGTTCCCTTTCCTTCAATTGAAATATTATCTGCATTCACTGCATATAAAAAAACAATATTGCCATTACCGGGAGGAACTCCTTTGCCTGCTGTATAATCTTCACGTTTCGGGCTACCCAATAGTTTTCCTGATGCTGCGATATGTAATGTCACATTAGATTTTAATTCCAGTGTACCTGAAAGAAAATCCCCGGCAGGTATCAGCACTGTTCCACCTTTTTCATTAAAACATTTATCAATTGCTGATTGTATAGCGGCTGTATCCAATGTTTTTCCATCACCCTTTGCTCCGTGATCACGGACATTATAGATTGCGGCACCAGCAAGTTTATTTTCTTTTTCATCATTCGTTGGTGATGCGTTTGCTTCAAGACCGATCATTGTTGCTCCCGCGGCAACTGCAGGCACAGTGATCTTTCCCAACCATTGACGACGTGAATAAGAATTATTTTCTTCCATAGAAGTGTGTTTAAAGTGTTTCATCAAAAGTGAAACGTGTGACGTGAAAGATTGTTTGACGTTTCACTTTTCACGTTTTATCCTTTCTTTCAGTTGCGACATATACAACGATGATGGTTGCAATCCATCCTTGTTCTGTCCTTCCCAGTCCGCATCCGGTCTTGCCGGTAAACGACCATCATATTTTTCACCTTTCAATCCAATACAATAATTTTTTCCATTAGCCCATGGACTTTGTATCGCTGCTCTTTTTACAGTACAGTTCCATACAACTTGTGTTACACCTGACCATCCGTGTCCGCTGCCCCAATTGCCACGATCCTGTATACAGATCTCACCATCGGTTGTAATATTATCATATAATGTACCCGACGACCAGCGATGATGCGGGCCGATATCAGCATGGGTTTTTGTTGCCGTACAATTATAAAATACGTTGGGGCCATTTGTCCTTGCACCTGTTACATAATCATGACGGCCGTCTGTGGTATGACAGTTCATAAATAAATTAAGCTGGCCATTGTTATTAAAAGAATATCTCCTGCTGCCGGTGATCACGGATTTATGATCAAAACAATTACTGTTCAATACTGAAATATTTTTTGCAAGACCTTCTAAATTCACACAGCTAAAACCAAAATATTTTGCAGTTACATTTCGTATCCATGCTTGTTCGATCTTATTATAGGTGATCGCATTCCATGCATGGTTTTCTGCAGTATCTGATTCAAATTCAGATTCACAATAAAGATTTTCAATACCAATATGTGAAATACGCCCATCAAAACTGTATTTATAAATTTCACCTCCACCATATTTTGATTCAATTGCCAGCACTATGGGGTTATCAATAAAAATCTTATTGCCATCTATTTTTGTAATGATCCTTTCAAACTGCAGGTCATATTCTTTTGCCTGCCATTGCTTGGTGCCATCTCTTTCTTCTATTTGATCCATCTTCAGGTCTTTTATCCATTGTTCTGTACCGGGACGAAATACAATGATCTTATCTCCTTTGCTAAAACCGGAGCTCGAAGAAACCGCGAATGAGAATGAGCCTACCGGTACATATTCATCCTTGATCTTTACTCTGGAATTTTTTGTTTCAGTGATATTTCCTTTACCGGAAACATTGATCAGCGATACCTGTTTCTTTGATTGAGCTACAAGACGGGTATCATTTCCTTCACCACGCAATACGATCCCGCTGGTTTCTATTCTGATCTCTTCAGGAATTTTATAAGTTCCTTTTTTTATTAAGATCGCTCCCCTGAATCCATCTTTACCCGGTGTTCTTTTTGATACTTCATCAATTGCAGATTGAATGATCATTTCACTTGTTCCATTGACAGCAGGTTCGATTGTTTTTACGACCGGTACATCGGGAATAGTTTTATCTCCGGCATAATAACCCACACGACTGAAGTCAGGAATGATATTTCCTTTCTCATCGGGTATGTATTTCAACGAACCATCTTTGTTTACTTTAATGAACTTTGATTCCCAGGGGGATGAAGGCAACTGAAACGACACGATCAGTATTGTAGAAAGAGGAAATATGATTTTTATTAATGAGCTTCTCATTATGCAATTTTTAGTTTAACGCCTTAATTTCCGACTTTTTTAAGACACTTAAATGTCAATGCCAGAATAACTGAATAATTGGCTAACAGCACAAAAGCTGTATTTACTTAACTTTCTGGTAAATCATCATTTAATGAGGATCATTTTCACCTTTTGTTTTCTATTAGCCGGCATAACTTTTTTTGGCCAGGATATTAAACTGCCCGAACAAAATGACCGCTGGGCCATTCAGCCCGATGGAGGCATTGAATGGAAGATCGATAGCCGCCTGCCACATAATGATCATATTGAAATGAGTGGTGAAAAAGTTTCTTTGTGGATGCAGTATGGAGTGGATACAAGTGGCAGGTCAAATTATGTAAGAACAATTGTATTCCCGACTTATCGATTACTACCAGCAAGCACTACTGCGCATATGATGTATGATGTAAAGGATGGAGACCTTCCACGTATCTTAATTAATAATCGGTTGTTGAAAGCAGGTGTCATCAATGCAGCAGTTGCAACTGATCAGCCGGAAAAAGTAATAACTATACGGCATAAAGGAATTATGGAAGTGCGGAGTGAGATCGGTCGTGACAGAGCTATTTTATTAAAAAGATATTTCTTTCCTTCAGTTTATAAACCAATGGCAATAGAGAAATTAGTTTTTATCAATATCAGCAAACAGCCGGTGAAAGTAGAAATGGAATTTTTAAGAAAAGAAACATCACCTGCTGCCAGTAGAATGAAAGAAGGACCGCATAAATTTATCATCGCAACAATTAATGACGGAGAAAAAACAATTGCTCCCGGTGATTCCATTCAATTTGCGATCACCTACCAGGCAGTGAGAGCCGATGAACCATTTATTGTTGCTGATGTAAATAAAGAAGAAGCAGCAAGAAAAGATCGTATCGCAAGTATTTTATCATTACTACAACTCGAAACTCCCGATGCCACACTGAACACCATGTTTGCATTTGCAAAGATCCGTGGCACAGAAAGTATTTATAATACAAAAGCCGGTTTGATGCATGGCCCGGGCGGACTGCGTTATTATGCAGCTATCTGGGCCAATGACCAGGCAGAATATATCAATCCGTTTTTTGCATTCCTTGGTGATGAAACAGGCAATAAATCGGCGATGAATGCATTCCGTTTGTTTGCCCGTTATATGAACCCGGATTATAAACCGATCCCTAGTTCTATCATTGACCAGGGTGACGGTGAATGGCATGGCGCAAAAGACAGGGGCGATATGGCGATGATCGCTTATGGGGCCGGCCGCTTTGCTTTGGCTTATGGAAAAAAAGATTCAGCAATTGTTTTATGGCCATTGATCGAATGGTGCCTGGAATATTTGAAAAGAAAAATAAATGAAGATGGTGTGGTGTTTTCCAATAGTGATGAATTGGAAAACCGTTTTCCCGCAGGCAATGCCAATCTCAATACAAGCTCTTTGTATTATGATGCACTGATATCGTCCGTGCAGCTGGGGAAATTATTAAGCAAGCCTGCTGAACAATTAAAGAACTATGAGAAAGAAGCAAAGCAGCTCCGGGGCAATATTGAAAAATATTTTGGTGCAACAGTAGAAGATTTTGCCACCTATCGTTATTACAAAGGCAATGATACACTGCGGGCATGGATCACTACGCCATTAACGGTTGATATGTTTGAAAGAAAGGAAGGTACCATTGCTGCTTTATTTTCTCCGCGGTTATGGACAGAAGATGGCCTTGCTTCACTCGCCGGCAACAAAACATTCTGGGATCGTTCCACCTTATATGGATTGAGAGGAGTATTCGCCGCCGGTGAAACAGAAAAGGCGTTGACATTTCTTCGCTATTATTCCCGCAGAAGATTGTTGGGTGAGCATGTGCCTTATGCGGTGGAAGCATATCCCGAAGGCAACCAGCGGCATCTTTCTGCGGAAAGCGGTTTGTATTGCCGCATTTATACAGAAGGAATGTTTGGCATGCGGCCAACGAGTTTTAATAGTTTTAATTGTACACCGCGATTACCAAAGGAATGGGATCAAATGGCATTGCGCAATATTCATTGTTTTGGAAATGTGTTTGATCTCGAAGTAGCAAGAGTCGCCGCCGGCAAATTAATTATCATTATAAAAAAAGCAGGACAGGAAAAGAAATATACGATCAAAGAAGGCGCTACTCTGAAGATTGAGTTATAAATCTATTTATCCAGCTACATTACTAGTATTTAATTTCCGTTGCGTCGCACTCTCGAACGTTCTGTTCGTTATTAAGTTTCGTCTGAGTTACCTGATTTATTTGGATGGATTTTTGCAATAAATTAAGATGCGGCAATACATGACTTGTCATGGATGAAAGATGCATTGAAGTATGAAACACAAACTCATCTGTAAAAGATTTAAGATGAAAAAAATAAATCTAACCACACTAGTTATTGCAATTACATTCACTGCATGGGCACAGGACGCGGACAAAAAGACACAGATGATTTCAACGATAGCTTTTGCGAGTACCCGTCACGATTCCACGGGACGTTTATCGCTGGATGCTACCCAAATTTATTTAATGAATGAAAACGGCAGTAACATAAGACGGATAACAGAAAACAAATTCGCTGATAATTTTCCTGCCTTATCTCCAGATGGAAGAAAGATCATCTTTGAAAGCAATCGGCTCAGAACTGCGGGAGAGCCGCTAAATACTTCAGATCTTTTTATTATGAACACGGATGGTACCGGCCAAACGCTGTTGACACGAGGCAGTTCCGCCACGTGGTCACCTGACAGTAAGAAGATAGCATATCATGCTTCGGCATCGGGTACTGGTTTACCCATCAGGCCTCATCCGGGTGCTGCTACCAGGGACAACGATATCTTCGTGCTTACTATAAATGATGTACTTAACAAATCTGCAACCCCCAAAAACATTACTAATAGTCCAATGGCAATAGATGATGATCCGGACTGGTCCCCGACAGCAAATAAGATCATATTCACCAGCCATTCCGTTACTGACGATGATCTAAACTCTGTAACAGCTGAGATCTATGTGGTAAACTCAGATGGAAACGGAAAGCCGGAACGGTTAACGAATAACGCTGAAGAAGAGAGAGCTCCTTCCTGGTCACCCGACGGAAAACGTATTGCGTACATGAGCCGCAAAGGAGGTAACGATTTCGAGATTTGCGTTATGAATGCAGACGGTACGAACCAGGTTCAACTGACTCATAACGATGTAGGCGATTTTACATGCTCGTGGTCTCCTGATGGCAAGAAGATAATTTTTCACAGACCCGACGGCAAGGGCATTGGTAGATTTCAGCTTTGGGTCATGAACAGCGATGGGACAAATGAGGTGCAGCTTACTACTCCTCCCGGTATAAATGGTTTTCCAAACTGGGGTGAGATGTTCACTACAAATTAAATTTATAAACTCAATTTCCGTCCGTCCAGGGTCTTGCCCCGAACAACTTTTCAATAATAAGAATGATGAGGTCTGGCCCCGGAGTAGAATGTAAAAAAATAAGAAAGATCAATGCCGTAAAGCATTTACGCCATTGTTGTTGTTCAGGTTTAAGAATAATTCAGAAAAAGGGAAATGCACCGACAACACAAACATGATAATGTCTGCAAATTGTGGTGTTGAGATGCGTGCTACCACACGACTATCCCAGATTGAAATTGGATTTGTGATTATTATTCAGGATGGTCAGTAGTCCAGCTCATCATCACATCAACCAACGAATAAACATATTCTTTTGCAAGTGCAAAAAAAGTAAGAACTGTCACAGGAATTAAAATGAGCAGTAAGTTGTTATCAGTAAACAACTGAACAGTATATCTGCATAAAGAAAATATTATTAAAGACAGCAATAGAAATATCAAAAATCTGAAGACTACTCTGATTTTTTTCATCATCAAAAATACAAATTAACAGGCCGCTTTGGGTGAGAGATGTTTCCAGTGTATGGGCGATCAACTATAAAAGTTTTTACACCTTTGTTGGTGCCTGCCTGCCGGTAGGCAGGTTCAAGTTTAAGCGTAATTGATTATTTCTTACCAATCAAGCCGAGGTGGGTGAATTTAAAACCCTCCTTTAACTTTAAGCCATATCCAAACATCCTGTCCATAGATGAGTGTCCGAATAAAATTATACCAGTTAATTGGATGATCAGGTCAGGAAAGAGAACCCCGAGTATAAATATTATAATAGCAACTCCTTTGTGATGAAACAAATTATACATAAAGGCACCCAGTTTATTACCGCCAGCATAACCGATCATACTAATGTCTGGTCCTAGCAATAACAATGGATAATACCACCATTCTGCATTAAAGAAATATAGAGCCCATACGCTCAGGCCAAACATTGCTAGTTCTTCAAGCTTAAGTATATTTTTCACAACAAAATTTTAAATGAATACCAAATGTAGGTCTTATAATGTGAGGTATAACCATGAAGTATTTAGGCTGATGATGTTATAGCTTTAGAATAATTCAAGTAAGCAGACTCAATTATTTTTTATCCCTGCCAAAGAGACCGGTGACTTTCCCCATTCATCCATATAATAAACTGCATTTTCAATTTTTATATTAGAAGAGTTCTTAAGTTTTATAACCGTGTTGTTTTCTTTTGCTTTCATTGCTTTTATTCCATTGATCTTTGCTCCGATCACATCATCCAAAAAGATCACATGGCGGTTATCGGTTTTTTCATAATTGAATGTACTGTTCGTTACAATTAATCCCTCCACATGTCTTGCCCATAAACCGTAGGAGGGTTGAAGTTTCAGATTGGAAGCATTGTATTGTCCAACACCCAATTCAGGCGGTACAGTTGCTGTATCAGCTAATGGATTGCCACCTTTCACCAGCACATGTACATCATTGAAAGAAATGTTCTTGATATAGCCGGTATGTTTACCATTGGGCAGTTTAAAATTCAATCCACCTTCTACCTTATCGTTGTCAGGTAATTTATAACCGGCAATGATCGGTGTTGCTCTTCGCTGACTGTCATTGTAAACATCCCATCTTTTAGTTTTATCACCAAAGGAACTACCTGCATACACTTCAGAAATGTCAATACCATTGATAATAATATTTTCGACCTCGCCAATATTTACGTTGGTCACCAATAGTTCATCATGCTTTACACCGTTTTCATCAAATTTATAACGGCTCACACTGGCGCCAAGAATACGGCCACGGTTAGATATGGAAATAAAGAAGGGTGTATATGTTCGGAGCATCTTTGATCGTGAATGCAATGTTCCTGTATGCCCGCAGTTAAGATGAATATCTTTTATATGTGCCCCGTCATTGGTTGAGATAGAAAATCCTGCTTTATTGGCTCCCAGTACATAAATATTATCTATATGCATGTCCATCATGTCATCTGCTGTTTCAGAGCCGATCTGGAAAAGATTACAATTAGTATCGCCAATAACATTCCGCACTTTATAATTGTGGGCAGGGCGGGTAAAGCCCAACGAACAATCAGACCCCGGTTTTATAATATCATCTGAACTGACTTTGGAATAGATATTAGTAACGGTAACATTATTACACGCCATGAAATCATAGATGTCGCGAACATTCGATTCGCTGTATTTAGCAAAATAAGTATTGTGGATATTGATATTATCTGTACCAGTTGCCAGCAATACAAAATGGCCGGCACGGTCGATCTTCAACATATTGTCTGTGTCAAAATCTTTTGAGCCGTCTTTCTTGATATAGTAAGGTTCATCTTTAGAAGCGTCGTACCAAAGATCTTCTTCACGATAGATACCACCGATCTCCAGATTGGTACATAGTTTTAGTGTGAACATTTTATCAGCCCGGTTATCGGGAGCATTCTTCATTATATTATCTCCTGTTACCAGGTTACCATTACCTGTGATATAACCATTCCCGATTATTTTCACATTATCCAGTCTTTCGCCGAAGAACATTGTGTTTCTAAAGTAATGATGACCCACATCCTGTTTAGTCATGTAGTTCTCGGGATCTGCATAAGGGCCAATATCAGTAGGAGAGAGACCGGAACGGTATTTCTTATCGCTGAACCATGTTGCTTCAGGTGCATCTGTACCCTTTATTGCTTTGATCGTTGCGTTTTTGTCAATAAACAAATACACATTGCTTTTTAAATGAACTGTCCTCACATGATAAATTCCCTCACTGAAAAGAAGAGTGCCGCCACCTATATTATTAAGATATTCGATCGCTTCATTTATTTTATCCGTGTTATCACTATTGCCATCTGCTAGTACCCCAAAGCTTTTTATATCCATTTTACCTGAATAGAACTGAACAGTATTTGAGAGGCCTTTATGCGGTCCATCACCAACTGATAGCCTGAAATGATAAAGTTTGCCGGGTGATAAATTTGAAATGCTTGCAGTTCCGTTTTTTGAATCAATTACAGCAGAAGATCGGGTCCAGTTTTTCCCTTTATCTATTGACTGCATCAATTGAATAGCTGAACCATTTTTTGTTATACTCCATCTGAAATTCGCTTTTATATAAGTATCAGGCGATTCTTTAAACTGAAGTGATTTATCAATTACTCTTTCCAGGTCAGCAATTGTTCGGGTAACTGTAAGAGTGGTTTCAGTTTCTGCACTTGTCAATACTTCGGGTTTGGAAGTGGTATAAGTTGCTTTGAAAATATATTTACCTGTCAATGTCAGGTTAACATTACTTATCACAATTGTAAGGTCAGCGCCATTCGTTGGTCTCAAGTCAAGATGTTTAAATAAAAGTAATGAGCTGCCATCTGGCAATTTGGTAATAGCAAAGTTCCCAACCTTATGATAAGGATAATTTGTTCCAACCCGGCCAATAGATTGTGTAGCCAGTTCCTTTAATTTAACCGCACCCCGACCAATAACATTTACTGTGGTGTTATCTTCTGTAATTGTTATACCTCCTGGGATATAAACTTTAACGGTAGCATTGGGTGTTCTTTGTCCTGCCGTGAAATATAAAGTCAGATCAGTATTTGTATTGAATGTTATTTCTTTTTTTTCTAAACTAAGTCGCCCTTTGATCGCCATTGGCTCTGTAGCAATATTGTAAGTTTTTTTTGTTTTGCCATCTTGTGATGTTACTATAAGCTTGTCACCAGTAAATAGCGTTTCTTCATTTTTTGCGACACCTTCTTTACCGACAACTGTGTATCTTAAAGCTGATCCATCTTTTGTTTTTACCTGTAAAAGCAATTGCTTAACTGTTGTATTTGTTGAAACAAGCCCGCTGTCTTCAGGTGTATCAACAGTGAATGAATAAGTGCTGCCGGTAATGACTATAATCGAATCTTTTGTTATCCGGCCAATATGCGTTGCATTGCCTGGAACAATTTCAGCAGAAGATCTTGAAGTAACTGGCTTTTGAGCCGTTGTTGCCAGGGTGGTGCAAACAATTGTAAAAATGATCAGCAATGTTTTGTTTAGGTACTTCATTCCTAAAAACTTATTTAAAACATTTCGAATTGTAAGAATGATCTGTTGTTTACTTTCCATACAGCAAGTCAGCAATCACGTTTATATTTCCTATATTTAGATCTTTCGCAACGCTAAAATATTTTTGATCTTTAAATGCAGACGATGCCTGTAATAGTAGCGGATAGATCTCATCCTTATTATATTTACTGATCTGCTGATATTCCCATTTCTTTTCTCCCAGTGCATAAGGCAAAAGCCAATCAAATGCAGTACGCAAGTCAGTTGATCTCGATGTTTGATATGTCCATAGATTCACCCCGGTCCTTTCTGCAAGGGTTGCCACCGTAAACCATCCTCTCAGGTTCATCGTGCTGTACCCGAGTCCATTTGTTCTTTCCAGCTCCAATGGTTGTTTTCCTTCTTTGGTCAACTGGCTGTCGAGCCTTTCTTTACTTTCTTCAGCTAGTTTTTTTGCTTTATCAATATCGCCGGTGAATAATGCAAAATCAATTACCTGTGCATAGTACCAGGTACCGTGATTGTTTTTGGCAGCATGTTCATCCTTGCCATTTTTACTGGTCAGCATCCAATTCAAAAACTGCGAATACCATTTTTGTAGTGACGAATGATCAGCTTTAGTCCATGAACCTGATCCCTGCAGAAGACTTGCTGCATCGGCAATGCCCATCAAGGCAACCGTTTCAATGAGCCCGATGCCTCTTCCGGTATTAACACCCGGAATCGCCTGCCCATATTCAAGATTAGGATTCATCTTTGTGCTTTCATTCAAAAACCATGTTCTTAATAACTCAGTTGCTTTTTCAGCATATTTTTCCTCGCCTGTTATATACCATGCCAGCGACAGCGAACGGGTAGCATTTTCGAGATTACCTAAATAAGTACGGTCAGTGATCTTATAAATTTCAGGATTGCGTACTCCGTCTTTTCGCATATATGGCAACCCATTTGGTTTTGTACTATCATACCAGAAATAAGGAGCCTGGCTCATATAGTCATGTTTGTTGCCACTGACAGGTGTAAACTGTTTATCCATTACTGATACAGCTTTCATTTTTAAAAAACCATCAGCCTGTTTTTTTAAACTATCGATCAATTGGAGAACATTATTATCTTTTTCCTGTGCTTTCTTTTTTAACTCAACAAGACGATTTGCGTCTATGATAAGAACTTTTGGTAACTGCGCTATCACCCTTGCGGTTATTGCCAGGGTCATCAGGAAGAAGAGCACATATTTTATGTTTATTTTAATCATTGTAAAAAGAAATTTATTTTAGATTATAAGCCACTTTGGTTTTTGCATTAAATGTCGGCACATACAATATTCTTTTCTGCAGACCTGTGCATTTAAATTGAATGCAATAAAAAAAGAAATGAAAGGATGTGTTTCATAATAATGATTTTGACAGCAAATAACAAAGAAACATTCTTATTGCAAAACAGGCACCCGCAGGTTGCCTGTTTATTCAATCATTTTAGCCAAAATTATTTTTTTCCTTTCTAAGCAGTTAGCTGTCCCATAAACTCCCGTTGGTAGGTGAGGGGACTTTTGCTGGTGATCATTTTAAAATACTTATGAAAACTTGTGAAATTATTAAAGCCGCTTTCAAAGCAAAGCTGTTTAATGCTGAGGTTATTTTCGATCAGTAATTTGCAGGCATATCCTACACGAAGCTCGATCAAAAATTGTGAATATGTTTTTCTTGTTCTTGATTTAAAATACCGGCAAAACGAATTAGGACTTATGTTGGCTACACCAGCTATCTCTTCAAGTTGAATAGGACGTTTGAAATTCTTCACGCTGTATTCGTATATGGCATTAATGCGATCCTTCTCATCTTTTATAACGTCATATTTAAAGCCAATCGAAGATAAAGTTTCTAGCTGATCACAACTTGCGATCATGTTTAATGCTTCAATAAGTAAAATGATACGCTGGTTGTCGGTGGCCTGCAATAGCGAATCCAGTAGTCCTGCTACTTTTTCTCTTGTCTTACCCGTTATCTGCAATCCTCTTTTTGCTTTGTCTAAAATGGTTTTGATATGGGTGTTCTCAGGTAGTTCCAGGAACTGGCTGCCCCAAAAGTCCTGGCAAAAATGAGCCACTCTTACATCTGCCGTTACCTGGGCATCTTCTTCAAAATAAATATCATCGAATCGCCAATAGTGCGGTAGGTTGGAGCCTACCAAAACCACATCGCCAGCTTTAAATTGTTTGATACTATCGCCGATAAACTGTGTGCCCTCACCCTTTTTAAAATGGATCAGTTCTATTTCGGCGTGGTAATGCCAGCGATTATTAATGTAGGGAACAAGATCTTGCCTTACACTAAAAGAATGCTGGGGTTCTTTGGACACTTTTAACAGTTGGGGTCTCATACAAGCAAGTTTTCGTTTATTAAGCAATCTTGACCTGAAAAGTGATAGAAACAGGCTTCGGATGTCAATTTAGCTTACAAATCACCCGGCAAAAAAAAATCATCCGCAAACGATTGCGGATAAGATTATTTTCTAAGTCGGTGATTATTAATCTTCTAAATCCGTAAATAGATCCTGGCGATGAATTTTCTGTGCATCTATGCTCGGAAAAATCTACGCAATCGTTCCCGAAATTTTTCCGGTATCGTTCTCGGTTGATTTCAATTTTTTAAGTGATTTGCGAAATTGTATAGTCAATGCTAAAATTGTTGAATGATAGGACAATTATATAAAGCATGCTTGTCGTCTTAATAACTTTATTTGTTACGCAGTAACTGTTTATAAGAAAACTTATTTAGTCTCCCCAATCTGTATCAGCTTACTGATTTTAAACCTAATTGATTGCATAAGCTTTTATTACATGGAAAAAGAATTTGAAAAAAGAAACACGACAAAGGCTGTGCGATCTTTTTTTCTGAAGATACATCCCAATGATAATGTATTGGTAGCCCTCAGGGACCTTGCACCTGGAACAAAGGTTTCATCAAATGGTTCCAGCTTTGAATTGCCAGAGAATATAGATGCTAAACATAAATTTTTTGAACATGATATGCATACGGGTGATGATGTGATCATGTATGGTGTATTAGTAGGCAAATTACAATCAGATGTAGTCAGAGGACAAGCAATGACCACAGCAAATACTAAACATGCTGCTGGAAAATATGCTTATCGTTCTTTTCAATACACCTGGCAGCCTCCCGATATTTCCCGGTTTGCGCTTAAGACATTCAATGGTTATAAAAGAAGTGACGGACATGTTGGAACAGCTAATTACTGGCTATTTATTCCCGCAGTTTTTTGTGAGAACAGGAATCTTGATGTTATCAAAGAAGCAATGTGGAATGAATTGGGTTATGCGGTTACCGATCGGTATAAAAGATTTACTAAGCAAATGCTGCAGGCGCACATGGCTGGTGATGATATTGATAACATTGATCTGAACCCGACCTCTCTAAAAAGTGAACGATATTTTAAAAATGTTGATGGTATAAAATTCCTGAATCATGCAGGAGGTTGCGGAGGTACCCGCCAGGATTCTGCTACACTTAGCACACTGCTTGCATCTTATGCTGATCATCCAAACGTCGGAGGCGTCACTGTTTTAAGTCTTGGCTGCCAGCATTTGCAGGTAAAAAACTTTTTGAATGATTTGAAACAACGTAATCCACATTTTGATAAACCATTATATGTTTTCGAACAACAACAAATACAAAGCGAAGAACAATTGATTGCTGAAGCAATCCGTCAAACATTCAAAGGACTGGTAGAAATTAATAAACAGGAGAGAGAACCAGCACTTCTCAGCGCTTTATGTGTTGGTGTAAAATGCGGAGGCAGTGATGGCTTCAGTGGAATTTCAGCTAATCCTGCAATAGGATATACATCCGATCTTTTGGTAGCGTTAGGAGGGAAAGTTTTGCTTGCTGAATTTCCGGAACTATGCGGAGCAGAACAGGAACTAATAGACAGAAGTGTCAATGAAGAGACCGCTAATAAATTCATTCACTTGATGGAGACTTATAATGATGAGGCAAAGCAGGTTGGGTCAGGTTTTCACATGAACCCATCGCCAGGCAACATTAAAGACGGATTGATAACAGATGCAATTAAATCAACTGGTGCTGCGAGAAAAGGCGGCACTGCTCCTGTGGTTTCGGTACTTAATTATACAGAACCTGCCACAAAACCCGGCCTAAGTTTGGTATGCACGCCTGGCAATGATGTAGAATCTACAACTGGCCAAACTGCTTCTGGTGCAACCTTGATTCTTTTCACAACAGGATTGGGTACACCAACAGGAAATCCTGTTGCACCCACTATTAAACTATCTACTAATTCAAGGCTGGCGAAAAGAATGAATGATATTATAGACATCGATACAGGCCCTATCATTGACGGCGAAAAAACAATTCAGCAAATGGGAGAAGAAATTCTTGACTTCTGTATAAAAGTCGCAAGCGGTGAAATAATTCCTAAAGCAGTTCAATTATGCCAGGATGATTTCATACCATGGAAGCGGGGAGTATCATTATAATTAATAGTTAGGAAGATTTAAGATCTTGTAAGCATCCCCTATGGCTTTAACAACACCGATGGCTTTGCATATTGTTTACTTGTGGTTGATTCCCTGATTATGAGATGTGATTGAATAACCATTTTCTTTTCAGCAGACAATAATTTCTTCTTATCGATTATCTTAAAAAGGATATTGGCAGATTCACGACCCATATCATAAGCAGGCTGCACAATAGTTGATAGCGGCGGGTTGAACAATGCAGCAGCAGAAAGATTTGAAAAGCTGATCACTTTCAACTGTTGAGGCACTCTTATATCAAGCTCCCTGCTCACATCGTAAGTATTGACAGCAAATTTTTCTACAGCGGCAAAGATCGCATCAGGCTTTTGCTCACTGTCTAATAGCTGACGAATTTTTTGCCGATTAGTTTCATCGTCAGGTCCGCATTCTATAACCAGTTCATTGCCTGATAGACCATATTTTGTTAACGCTTTTACATAGCCGGATTTACGTCCACAGCTGATAGAAAGATTTCCTGCCATGGAAAGAAAAGCAATTTTCTTACATCCGGCTTTCAGCAAATGTTCGGTTGCTTTAAAAGCTGCTCCTGCATCATCTGTTGTGATGCAGGGTACATCCATGTTTTCACAAACCCTGTCAAAAAATATCAAGGGAATTTCTTCTTTACAATAAGCCTCTAAGTGTTCAAAACTATTGGTCGTGTTTGACACAGAGATCATTACACCTTCCACTCTTCCACTTCGCAACAAGTGTAAAATATCCGTTTCTCTTTTATAATCTTCATGGGTAAGATAGATTAGCACATGGTAGCCTTTTTGTCGCGCCACTTCCTCAACTCCATTCATGACCTGGGAAAAAAAATTGTTTTGTATCTCCGGAATAATGACAGCGATAGTTCTACTTTTATTTTTTCGCAAGCTGCTTGCATGGGGATTGGGCTGAAAGTTAAGCTTGGCTGCCAGAGCTTTTACACGATCTTTGGTCTCCTGGCTTATTTCATGACTATCCCTCAAAGCACGGGAAACCGTTGAAGGCGACATATTCAATTCTTCAGCAAGTTTTTTCAGCGTTACATTATTCATAAATCAGGGCAGGCTTTTTAGACTCAACATACAAAATTGATGAATTTCGGATACGTTTGCCCAAATATTTTTAGCAATCATTTATGTGAAAACGAGTGAGTTTTCAATGCTAAAATCGCTGAATGATACGACAATGATCAAATTCCCCGGTACAAACCTTTTTTCTTTATTTGTACAAAAGAAGATCAGTTCTAAACAAAGTTTATGCGTAAATATTTTTTTGGGCCATTATTATTGATGACAGTATTGATCATTGATCCTGTAAAAGATTTGCTGAACCCGAAAGCAAAGAAAAACACAGTTGAGAAAATAGAAAATGCAGGTTTAAAATTACCGGCAGGATTTAGTGCATCAGCATTAGCAGATAGTGTAGGTAGAGCCCGCCATATTGTAGTAACAAAAAAAGGAGCTTTGTATATTAAATTAAGCAAGCTGGTAAATGGGAAGGGTATTTTACTGGTAAAAGATACTGATGGTGATGGAAAGATCGATGACATAAAAAGTTTTGGTAATTATATTGGCACAGGTATTACTATTAAGGATGGTTTTCTGTATGCATCTTCCAATGATGAAATATTTCGCTATCAACTAGACGAAAACGAAGAAGTGATAAACCCGAATTCACCTGAAAAAATTATTACTGGATTAATAAATGGGAGACAACATAATACCAAATCATTAGTATTAGATGACAAAGGAAATATTTATGTAAATATAGGATCTCCTTTAAATTCCTGTCAGGAAATAGACAGAGGTGCCGGTTCAAAAGGAAAAGATCCTTGCCCTTTATTAGATTCTGCCGGTGGAATCTGGCAATTCAGGGCTGATAAGATAAATCAAACTTATAAAGATGGAGTACGTTATGCAACTGGCTTACGTAATGTAATGGGACTCGATTGGAATTATCAAATAAATGAATTGTTTGTTATACAGCATGGCCGTGATCAACTGGATATGTTTCCAGAATATTTTAATGCAAAACAAAATGCTGATATTCCTGCGGAAGAAATGTTCATGATAAAAAAAGGAGCCAACTGCGGATGGCCTTATTGTTATTTCGACATACAACAAAACAAAAAAGTGTTAGCTCCTGAATATGGAGGTGATGGAAAAAAAACAACCCGTTGTGAAGGAGTAGAACAGCCAATTGTTGCATTTCCTGCACACGTAGCGCCGAATGCTTTATTATTTTATACTGGCAAGATGTTTCCTGAAAAATATAAGGATGGAGCTTTTATTGCATTTCATGGATCATGGAATCGTTCGCCTGAAAAACAAGAGGGTTATTATGTAGCGTTTGTGCCATTTAAAGAGGGCAAACCAAGTGGTCCCTGGGAAGTTTTTGCAGATGGTTTTGCGGGTGTGGAAACGGTGATGTCACCAAAACAGGCACAACACCGGCCCTGTGGATTAGCACAAGGACCCGATGGGGCTTTATATGTGAGTGATGATGTAAAAGGAACGATTTATAAAATTGTTTATAAAAACAATTAGTAGTAAATGAAAAAGATCATCTTTCTTACTCCTGCGTGTTTGATACTATTAATAGCTTTCAATAATTCGCCTATTGATAAAGCAACGATGGATAGAGGCAAAAAAGTTTATATACAATTCTGTATTGCATGTCACCAGGTTGATGGAAGCGGTGTGCCAGGACTTAATCCACCATTGGAAAAAACGCCTCATGTGGTGGGGAGCAAAACAAAACTTATAAGAATTATTTTAAAGGGAATGGATACACATGAAGAAATAGATGGAGAAACTTATAGTAATGTAATGGCTCCGCACAATCATTTAACGGATCAGCAAATAGCAGATGTGCTTACATATGTACGAAACAGTTTTGGAAATAATGCAATTGCTATTACTCCCGGTGATGTCAAGTATGTGAGAGCAAGAACGAAATAATATTCGCTCAAAAATTATTTGTTAGTAAAGCGTTTATCAGAAAAAATAAAAAGGCAATCTTAAAAAGATTGCCTGAGTATGAATTCGGCAGGAAGGTATTCAGAGATCAATTCAGTTTTCATCTTGGGACTAATTACCTTCGGGAATTCCACAAAATGGAGTAGTTGGTTGCCTGCTAATGGTCTGCGGGTCTACGGCTGGTAGGCATGGATGGTCTGCAGGCGCCTTTGCATAAAATAATTATCTTTAAAGAGGCTTTATTAGTAGCATACGTTCAAATACCAAAACTTATGCTACCATTATCTACACCGTTCAATTCTATCGCCTTGTCATTATCGGGTGGTGGTTACAGGGCTGCTTCCTTCAGTATTGGGATCATGTCGTATCTCGACCGTATCGGTTTGTTGAAGAATGTTGAATTCATTTCCTCTGCTTCCGGTGGAACGTTTGCCGCATCTTTATACGGTGTATATTATAGTAAAGGTCGCCCGTTTTATGATTGTTATAAATTTCTATTGGAAAAGATGCAGGGCGAGGAATTGCTTAACCGTGTGTTGGAAGTATTGAATGATGATACTGAATGGGATCCGGTTGGCGTTGGCAAAAGACGGAACCTGATCAATGCATTTGCCAAAGTGTATGATGAAAAATTTTTTCTCGGCGAACAATTCGATATATTCTGGAACCAGAAACCTGGTAAACGCCTCGAGGTTTGCTTTAACGCTACGGAGTTCCATCATGGCCTGAGTTTCCGTTTTCAAACTGATGGCAACAGTAAGACAGCTGAGCTCATCGGTAACCGTAACATTCATTTTAATGACGACAAGACTGGGTTCAGAAAAATAAAGGTGGCTGATATCCTGGCAGCTTCGTCTTGTTTTCCTGCGGGATTCGAACCAATCATTTTTCCGGGTGATTTCACACATGCTTCACTCACCAGGGATGAGCTTAAGGATGCGATGATACTGGAAGCCTATGATGAATCAATGGTGCCATTGAATGAGCCGGTAGGATTTATGGATGGCGGCATTACTGATAACCAGGGATTATTTAGCGCATTGACTGCGGACCAGCGGCGAAGACGGAACAAGAATAAGCCATTCGATCTTGTGATCGTTGGAGATGTGACCAGCCATTTTATGGATCCTTATAAAATAGTGGAGCAGGAAACAGCAACAGGCTGGCGTGCAGGAACGTTGAACGGATATTTAAAAAAGGCCGCCGCCATTTTTAGAAAGATAAAGAATGCAATGATAGCTTCGATATTTGTTTCTTTACTTTCACTAAGCGTTGCTATAGCCAATATTTTTGCATTTGCTATTCCTTACCTTACCTCTTTTTGTTTATTTTTATTCGGCGCTTCACTGGTGATATCTTTACTTTTAGTTTTTATAACCCGTGCAGCTGGTAAACAAAAACTACTGAAGAAATTATTTGCAGGCGACGTTACGCCACAGATAAAAACGATACTCGAGCATTTGAATGTCAGCAATAATTTTTCTCCACCGATCATCGACAAACTGACCGGTTATCTTGGTAATACGAAACTCAATGTGATCGAACAAATGCTAAAGTCGCGTGCCGCCTCGGTATTGACGATGACGATGGATGTGAATCTCAAGCACACACGGCGCCTGATCTATGAACTGTTTTATAATGATCAGCAGTACGATAACAGGAGATTGTACAATGTGCTTTTTGAGCTCAGCACATTCAATGGTCCGAATCGGGTCTACCGGATTAACAAGAAACTGCCCTGGGCTAAACCGGAAGACAAACAACTATTGCATGATGTTCCTGCATCATTGTGCCAGATCGCGGAGGAGTCCAGGACGATGGGAACTACTTTATGGTTTGCAAAGGATGATGTTATTCAGGATAAATTGAAAAAATTAGTCACTACGGGACAATTTACGACCTGTATAAATTTGATAGAGTACGTACAAATGATAGAGCGAAAAGTTGAGCTGGGTGATTTGAACCTGGCGGTGGAAGAAGTGAACAAAGTAAAAATTATAAAAGAACAACTTTTCAAAGATTGGAACGAGTTTAAAAAGGAGCCTTATCACTTGTATAATTCATTGGCATGAGGTGCATCAGGCTGACGTAACACGGAATATCGCCACATCGCCAATGCCAATGCTTGAACGTTAGGCTTTATCAAGCCACCTCAAATTGTTTATGTAATTATCTGTAGAGATGCATCACGAATCAAACATGCAAAACTAAAATCATGAAGTACTTGAGCTTAATGTCGGTGATTGCTGTCGTCTTTTCTGTTGTGAACAGGTATTCACAAACACTTACCAATCGGGACCTCTTGGGTAAATGGAAAAATGCAGAGGACGCTGCGGTTTCCTACCATTTTATTGACTCGGTCAATGTAAAAATTAATAGTGCTAAAGACGGCATTTCGAAAGCCATTTATCACTTAAAGAGTGAGGGGCAGAGGACCCTGTTAACCTTTGAAGTTGATATCGAAGGCATAAAACACCAAACTGAGTATTATGTAAAGCAATTTGATGGTAAGAATCTGAGATTGGAAAATACTGATGCTTATGATCCCATCGTTGAGACGAAGTTTAAGGTAATCGGATTATGGTTAATCAAACAGAAATAAATCATGACTGGACACTGCACCGTGGCGACAACGCCTGACACTGGTTTGCCAAAATAGCAGCCAGGTCCGAAATTCAATTTCAAAACAATAATCAACGCAGAAGATGAGCCAAACAGGTTAGCAAAAGGAAATAAACAGCGGACAACATAACATTGTCAAAATCCTGGCGACAGGATATAAATCTGTCCATTAATTAAAAGGACCATAAATAGAATGCAATATTTCATAATGAAGGAATTGGTTTGTCAGGTGGTCACATAGCACAAAACGTTCGCGCATTTGTGCTATTGGGGCTTCATCTATTCATCGCCACCGGCGACTGCTGCTGGACGTTGTTATTAAAGATAAAAATTTATTCTGTTTCTCAATCGTAAATGTCAAGCTGGGACAATAAGCTGAATATTGTACGCAGCCTATTTGCTAAATAATGCAGTTTTTTCTATAACAAAAAAGGTTGCTAATTTTTTATATGGTATTGAGTTACGTAGGATTTACAACTTATTATTTCAAAAGTTTATTGCTATCAAAAGAGCAGGCGTTCGAAGTTTGTTGTCATTAAATGGTGGCCGTAGATTTCTGAAATGACATTGAATGATTGTATATGTACAAAAGTTAGGAAATTAAATTTTATCAAATTCTGCAGCTTGGTCGTGCATGAAATGGATTTATTGCCTAAATTCATTCAAGGTTTTTCTTGTTAGACTTCTTTTTAGTAAAATCTGCAAATCCACAATGTCCAATTGCAAAATTCAATTTATCAAAGGTTAGCTCTGTCTGTACATTTATCTTGTAAATTAAGAATCCTGCCCTAACTATTAAATGCAGGAATTCTATGGACAAGCAATCTTCAGAACCAATTGGGAATAGCCGTAGTGGTATCCTCAATTCAACATCAGGAAAATCTGAGAACAATTCAATAGTTGTTCCGCAGATCACATTGCCAAAAGGGGGCGGTGCATTAAAAGGGATTGATGAGAAGTTTTCTGTGAATTCGGCAAATGGAACAGCTTCCATTTCCATCCCTTTACCCATAACTTCAGGCAGAAACGGATTTCAACCAACGCTTGCATTAAGCTATAATTCCGGATCCGGTAATGGCGTGTTTGGCCTGGGATGGAATGTTGATTATCCATCAATACAACGAAAGACTGATAAAAAACTTCCGCGGTATTTTGATAAGGAAGAAAGTGATGTATTTATGTTTTCAGGAGCTGAGGATCTTGTGCCCTCATTAAAACTGCAAGGTGGATCGTGGATTAAAGATGAAGAGCAACTAGAAAATTTCCGAATCAAAAGATATCGTCCAAGAATTGAACGGTTGTTTGCAAGAATAGAAAGGATTCAACCACTCGATCAAAATATATTCTACTGGAAAATAACAACAAGAGATAACATCATCACAATTTTTGGCAGAAGTGTCTCGCACAGGATTGCAGATCCAAATGATTCCTCAAGAATTTTCAAATGGCTTCCTGAATTAAGTTATGATGATAAGGGTAGCTGCATTCTGTTTGAATACAAAGAAGAGAATACACAAAATGTAGAGAACACCCTTCACGAGAAAAATCGTTTAAAGGGCCTTGCAAAATCAACGAACAACTATCTCAAGAGAGTGAAGTATGGGAATATCCAACCTTATTATACTGGATCGGATGCAAACAGTATTTACAATCCGGCCATTTCTTCCAGCACGGAATATCTTTTTGAACTGGTTTTTGACTATGGAGAACATGGCAATAATGAAAACATAGAAACACTGCCATGGAAGGGACGAATAGATGCTTTTTCTGACTACCGTCCAGGCTTTGAAATCAGAATCCGGCGTCTTTGCCAAAGAGTCCTGATGTTCCATCATTTTACTAACAAAGAATTTGAACTTGCAGATAATGAAACCCGCATTTCTTATTTGGTAAGGTCACTTGATTTGGAATATATATCATCATCAGATAATAATCCTTTACAATCGGAAGTAACATATCTCAAATCAATTAAACAAACAGGATACAAAAAGAACGGATTTATCTACGATCAAAGGTCTTTCCCTGCAATGGAATTTTCTTACCAGCTTTTGAAATGGAATACAGAAATAGAAAATATTAACAGTGACAGTATTGTACAAGCACCTGTTGGTTTAAATAATAACTATCAGTGGGTAGATTTTAAGAATGAAGGCATTCCAGGTATATTAACTGAACAGGCAAATGAATGGTTCTACAAAAGCAATTTGGGAGGTGGCGAATTCACTAATGCAATTCCATTAGCCAGCAGGCCTTCATTGAATGGGCTTTCATCTGGTTTGCTTCAGCTCCAGGATATTGAAGCTGATGGTTCAAAACAAATCGTAGCAAACTCACCGGGCATCAGGGGCTTTTATGAATTGACGGATGATGGTGAATGGAAAACATTTCAATCCTTTGAACAAATGCCTGTCATCGATTGGCAGGATGGCAATACCCGTTTAATTGATTTGAATGGAGACGGAAAGGCTGATGTCCTTGTTACAGAAGAAAATGTTTTTGGATGGTATCCTTCGGCAGGCAAAAAAGGATATGAAACCAAGGAATTTTTTACAAAATCGTTTGATGAAGAACAGGGACCTGCGATTGTTTTTTCAGATGGTACTGAAAGCATTTTCTTAGCTGATATGTGCGGTGATGGATTAACGGATATATTGCGCATTCGCAATGGTGAAATATGTTATTGGCCTAACATGGGGTATGGAAAATTTGGTGCTAAGGTCACGATGAGTAATGCTCCTTTCTTTGATCACCCAGATCAATTCAATCCAGCGTACTTGCACCTTGCTGACGTTAGTGGAACAGGAGTTACGGATATTCTTTACTTAGGAAAAAATCAATTTAAGACCTGGCTTAATCTCAGCGGCAATGCATGGAGCAATGCTTACGGGATAGATCCATTCTTTACAACTGAATTGCCCAATCAATTAGCCGTGATTGATTTGTTGGGAAATGGAACAGCCTGCATTGTAAGGTCATCTTCATTACCAGCCAATGCAAATAACCCGATGCGATATATAGACCTGATGGGCGGAGAAAAGCCGCACATTATGCGCAGTTATAAAAATAATTTTGGGAAAGAGACGACATTCGAATATAAAAGTTCCTCATCCTATTATCTTGAAGATAAAAAGAATGGTACACCCTGGATCACCAAACTTCCATTTCCTGTACAATGTGTAAGTAAAGTAATTATTACAGACAATGTAACGGATCTGCGATTTACTACTCATTATAAGTATCATCATGGCTATTTTGATCATGCTGAAAGGGAATTTCGTGGTTTTGGAATGGTAGAACAAACCGACACAGAAGAATTTGAACTCTTGCGTGCAGCCGGGGTTGCCAATGGAACTGAAGCTAAATTACATGAACCACCGATATTAACTAAAACCTGGTTCCATGTTGGCGCTTACCTGCGCAATAAAAAAATACTCGATCACTTTAAACATGAATATTGGTACAATAATGAACTACTTGTTCAACTGTATGGAGATCTAAGCAATAAAGAATTAGACTTGCCTGATGCGTTATTCATTGGAGAATTTTGCCCACAAGAATTGAGAGAGGCTCATCGCGCCTGTAAAGGAATGGTTTTGCGACAGGAGATATTTGCATTAGATGGTACTGATAAAGAATTACTGCCTTATTCAGTTGCCACTCACAATTGTCATATAAAAAAAATGCAGCCACTGGCTGACAATCCTTTTGCAGTTTTTACGGTCCAGGAAAGTGAAGCCATCAATTTCTCTTATGAAAGAAATCCTGACGATACACGCATAGCTCATTCAATAAATATTGAAATAGATGACATGGGAAATGTGCTGAAAAATGCGGCGATCGTTTATGCGAGAAAAAACAGGCCTGCTGAATTAACAGAAGATAAGATCTGGAACGAACAAAATAAGCAGCATATTATTATCAGTGAAAACACTTTCACAAAGGATGTCATTACTTTTTCGACATACAGGTTACGTCTGCCTTATGACGCAAAATCCTTTGAGCTGCAGGGAGTGAATCTTTCCGGAGATAAAAAATATTACAGCGTAGCCGACTTTGATATTACGACCAGGGAAATTGGATACGAAAAAGAATTTACTGGCGGGCTATCGGAAAAAAGATTGATAGAACATGTAAAGATCCTATACCTCGCAAATGATTTAAAGAGTTCTATGCCGGAAGGTGAGCATGATACGCTCGGGCTTGGTTATGAAAGTTATCAATTGGCATTTACAGAATCTTTATTGGATAATATTTACAAGGAAGGTGTCGAATTATTCAGGGTAAATGCTGAATTGCTGATTAATGGAAAATACACCGACTTGAATGGTGATGCGAATTGGTGGATACGTTCAGGGACAATTCAATACTTAAATGAAAAACTGAATGAAACTTCAGCTCATGCCGCTCAAAGATTTTTTTTGGCACAATCATATACAGATCCATTTGGCTCCAGAACCACTGTGACTTATTACCCGGACTATTCTCTTTTGCTGCAGCAAGCGAAAGATCAATTAGAAAATACCAGTGCGGTTGAAAAATTTGATTTCAGAACTTTGGCCCCTGTGCGCATGAAAGATATGAATGGGAATATCAAGGAAGCTGTTACGGATATATTGGGCTTACTTTCAGGTACAGCAGTTATGGGAAAAGGCAATGACGCTGATGATCTTGAAAATTTTGTTACTGATCCCAGCCGTGAGCAGTTAAACGCTTTCTTTTATCCTGCCGATGAAAGCAGCCAGTCTGCAGCGGCAAAGGATCTTTTGCAACATGCTACATCAAGACTGGTATATGATTTTTCCAAGACGCCTTGTGTGGTAGCAACGATTGTAAGAGAAGAACATTATGAAATTAATAATGACTCGAAGCTTCAATACAGCTTTGAATATTCAGGTGGATTTGGAAATGGGGTGTTGAAAAAAGTACAGGCTGAGGGCGGAGATGCACCTTATCGAAATGCAGGTGGAGAATTGGTAAAACGGGAAAATGGAGAATTGGATATACGTTTTTCCGATCATCGATGGGTCGGTAATGGCCGTACTATTCTTAACAACAAAGGCAAGCCAGTAAAACAATACGAGCCTTATTTCACCGACAGCCACTTATATGAAGATGAACCGGAATTAAGAGAAATTGGTATTACCCCTGTCTTATATTATGACGCAGCAGGCAGGTTGGTAAAAACTGAAATGCCCGATAAAACATTTTTAAAAACAGGGTATGATGCGTGGTTACAAAAAAGTTTTGATGCAAACGATACGGTATTGGAAAGCGGCTGGTATACTAAACGGATTAATCCCTCGCAGGAAGATATAGATGAATTTATCAAAGAGGGCAAAGACCTATTAAAAGAAAAGGCAGCGGCGGAAAAATCATCCATTCATGCGAATACGCCGGCAACCATTCATCTTGATTCGTTGGGAAGACCATTCTTTAGTATAGCGCATAATAAAAGAAAGGATTTCCGAAACAATTCAATTGTAGGAGAATTTTATAATACGCAAAGCATTCTTGATATAGAAGGGAATCTCAAAGCAGTTATTGATGCTTGTGGAAATACAGTGATGAGTTATAAATATGATATGCTGGGCCACCAGGTATATCAAAACAGCATGGATGCTGGAAAGCGATGGATGCTTAATGATAGCATGGGCAAACCAATCTATGCCTGGAACAGCAAAGACCAGCAATTCATTTATTCTTATGATGAGTTGCATCGGCCGGTTACAACAACCTTATTGCAAAATGGAAGTGAAATAGTTGTTGACAGGTCAGAGTATGTTGATACAAAAGGATTAGATCCTAGCGAACTTCTTGCAAAGCAAGAACTCAATTTAATTGGTAAACCAATAACACAATATGATAATGCAGGTATTACAAGATTGATTAAATGTGATTTCAAAGGCATTACGCTGGAGACATCCAGACAATATTGTAAGAATTATTATGCTGTCCCAAATTGGGAAGCAGAAAGGAATGTTGAAATGGAAAATGAAATATTTATCTCATCTTCTGAATTCGACGCTCTTAACAGGCCGATGAAAATCCTAACCCCGCATACGGATCCATCATCTGAAAGCGGAATTGATAAAATACCCCCTTCTTTCATAACGCCTGTATATAATGAAGCAAATCTTTTAAATGGAGTATCAGTAAATATCAGAGGAAGTGAAACTGCAACTGAATTTGTGCGAAATATAGATTACGATGCCAAAGGACAGAGACAAGCTATTTATTATGGAAATAATACGGTTGCTAGATATTCGTATGACAGTAAAACATTCCGGTTAATAAGATTGCTAACCAGGGGTAATACCGGCTCAAAAATTTTCCAGGACCTTCAGTATACTTATGATGCTGTTGGAAATATTACACATATCTATGACAATGCATTTGAACCAATCTTTTTCAATAATCAACGAATTGATGCATTGAGTGAATATGATTATGATGCCATTTACCAGCTAATCAGAGCCACCGGCAGGGAACATGCCGTCCAGCATATCAATGAAACAGCAAGCAATAACAATAGTTGGAATTTTCCATTTGAAAAAATCGATAGCCGGGATGCGCAGGCCGTTCGTGGCTACACGCAAAGCTTTTTCTATGATGCTGTTGGTAATATTATGCAAATGGCTCACTCTGCTGGTGCAGGAAGCTGGACAAGAAATTATTGGTACAACAATAACGATGTACAGCGTAATGAATTGAGCATTAATACAACAACCATAAAGAACAATCAATTATTGCAAACACAAATTGGCCATGATGAACCTACAAAATATACGCATGACATACATGGCAATATTCTGAACCTTCCGCAAGTGCAGGCAATGACCTGGAATTATAAAGACCAGTTGCAGCAAGTGGATTTAGGTGGTGGCGGCAAAGCATACTACGTATATGACAGCACAGGCCAGCGCATACGCAAGGTGATTGAACGAAATAATAGTAAAAAAGAAAGATTGTATTTTGGCGCCGTAGAAATCTATCGTGAAAGAAATAGTACCAATGATATAACAAAACAAACGGACACGTTGCACATCATGGATGATACAAAAAGAATTGCAATGGTCGATACTCCTGTCATTCCTGCTGATAGTGATGAAACACAGGTCATCAGGTTTATATACGGCAATCATCTTGGCTCATCTTCCCTGGAATTAAATGAAAATGCGCAAACCATTTCTTATGAGGAGTATCATCCTTATGGAACTACGGCATATACTTTAGGCAACTCAGATATTAAAGCTGCTGCAAAACGCTACCGTTATACGGGAATGGAAAGAGATGAAGAAACAGGATTGAATTATCATCATGCGAGGTATTATGCGAATTGGTTGGGGAGATGGACGGCCGTAGATCCGATTGGGATAGGGGACTCCATTAATTTATTTTGTTATTGTAAGAATAACCCTGTCATTCACCAGGATATGAAAGGAATGAAGTCTCAATATGCAAATCATGTCCTACCCGATCCCGATTTGCAAAAATGCACCAACGATTCCGATAACCAGGAAACTAAAATCAGTGATTTCGAAACGAATTTATTAAGTTCATCGGTAACATTTAAAAACGTTCGAGAAAGTTTTTTATCAGCGGCTGTAACTAATCCGCAATCTGTTATACTAACGATTCCGACGCAATCTTTTACACTGGCGCTTCCAGCGCAATCTTTTACACTGACAATTCCAAAATTAAGTTCTATCCAAACTTTTGAAGAACGATTTATTGAACATTATATTGGGACATCATTGCTTTTAGGAAGATCAATGACTGCTTGGAATGCTACTTCGCAGGCACCCGAACCTATGTCTTTACAACCTATCACTGGAACGGATAAAATTATTGGTTCTTTAAAAGGCGCAGGGTTAATTGCGGTAGCTCAAAATAATTTAAAAAAGGAGTGGGGTGAATGGGGTAAAAACTTCGTCAAAGCTCACCCATCATTACTTGTTGGAGTTGTTGGATATCTTGGATATTCCGCCTACGAAGTGTATGAAGGAATGCAGCATCATGATGCGAATATCAAAGGCATGAAGCCATTGGCAGTCGCTAATGATTTTTTGTTTGGATTTATTGATGATAAAGAAAAAAAGTTAGCAAGTTTCAGATTAGTTACTTTTTTTGGAGATCCTGCTCTCTTCCACATTAACATATCTGTGGGTTTTGAACCATTTGCTCTCACTCGTGAAGAAAATAAAGACAGAGTGGGGGGAAGTATCGCACTTAAATTTAGAGAAGAGAGAAGAAGTATTCCTGACCAACCAAGTCGCCAAATGCGGCCAGCTTTAGAGTTATTCCTGTCTTTGGATGTTGGGTGGGATCCTAAAAGGAATTGGGATTTCACGCCGGTGATAACAGTTAGATATTGGGATGATAAATAATAAACAGATTAAATGTCATTTTAGAACCCGAAATGCACCCCAACTGGCGCAAGTATGCAGATAGGTTTGTGTAGAAGGGTGATTGTGCTTCGCCATACGAAAATGAAATGGAAAAACAACTATCCAATATCTGTATTACTGTTCGCTCTTTTAAACATGTTGTATGAAAATTATATTAGCCATACAAAGAAGATTTTATTTATGCCCATATCTGGCGCAAGATTGAGGCGTTGGATTTGCGAGTTAGCATCTTGTGCCTTGTTAAAAACATAATCAAAAGCCCATATGAAAACCACTTGGTCAATCGAATATCTTTAAACGGAGATCTACAGGTCTAGCTAACAAGAAGAATGAATATTCAATATCCTCCAATTATTATTAAAAAGAAATTAAAAACGTTTCATATGGCAGTTTCATTATCTATCCCAAGCTTCATCGTTAACGGGCATATATTTGACCGGTTCAATACGCCTATAGCCAATGCAAAAGTTCAGGCTTTTGATAAAGATCTTCGATCAGAGCAATTGTTGGGTGAGAAGTTTGCAGACTCGAGCGGTTTGTACAGCATAACCATTTCTTCGGTAGCTGCTTCAGCAAGAGAATCGAAGACACCTGATATATTCATCCGGGTATTCGATAGTACAGGAAAGGCATTGGGACAGTCTCCAGTTTTCTTTAATAATTCCGCAAATATTACAATTGATTTTAAAGAAGGCAATGCCGAAATAAAACCAATGAATGAATTTGATGCATTGGTTCAATTAATACAACCACTTGTTGCATCCAGTAACCTTCAAATTAAAGACCTGGTAGAAAAAGCACCCAATCATGATATCAGTTTTCTTGCAGGTGAATCAGGGCAGGATCAAACACATATTGATTTGTTGGTGAAGGCATTTCAAGTGGCGGATGAAGCTGGTAAATCTTTGCTCCCCGTAACAACGCCAACCAATGCACCGGTTGCCAGAATTTTATTGCCTGCAGTTTTTTATGGTTTGTTCCGCCAGGGTTTTCCAGTAACGCTAAACGAACTGTTACAGATAAAAGCCGACAGCATAAAGAAGGCAATACTGCAGGCGATGGATGAAAATATTGTTTCAACCAAATTAGCAGAAAAGTTGGATGACATAATAAAATTGTTCAATGACTTATCAGTGAAAAAAGTTGTTGATGGCAATAATGACCAGTCCGCAGTCTTTAAAAAATTATTTGGGCCAACATTATCTGCTGATCAGCAAAAAACGTTTACGTCCACTTATTTTGATCACGAAGACCAGCCGGAAATTTTTTGGGGGAAACTGAAACAGCAGCCTGGTTTTAGTGATGGCGTTGCGGTGGAAAAAGCAAAACGATCGCTCAGCCTTTACCTGCTTACTAGTAACCAGCCTGAACTGGCACAATATCTTTTCAGCAAGCAATCATCCGATCCTGACCTGAAAGAAATGAGCGGCTATGCAAAATTCAGCAAGGCTGACTGGAAAGAACAAATTACAAATGCCGCTATACTTAAATTTCCTGTGTGGGTAAAAGGTGAAACCAACAAGGAAAAAACGGAACATTATGCTGAGTCACTGGAGCAACTACACAAGCAATTATATCCCACAACCTTTTTTGCTGCAAGAATGAAGCAGGATGGACAATCCGCTTTTGTACTAAAAGAACAATTGAATCTTTTCTTCGGTAAAAATCCCGGTTTTGATCTTAATACCAAGAATATTAAAAAACAATTTGAACATGCCAATTTTGACGGCATCAATAAAGATGAAATAAAAAAGGAATTAAAAAAGCTGAACCGATTGTATAAACTTACAGATAATTATAAACAAATAAATGAATTATATAGGAAACAACTTTTTTCTTCCGCTGATATAGTAAAAAATTATGGAAGGGAGCAATTTGTAACGCAATTTGCGGCTGTAATGGGAGGGGCTGGTAATGCAGAACAATTGTATAAGAAAGCCGTTTCTGTGAGTAATAAAACTACTGCTTTAATTATCGGGTACAAAACGAGACATGATATAAAAGTTTATGGAATAGATGGTGGTAATGCAGAACCCGCAGGCTATCATGAAATGTTTGGCGATGGTGAACTGTGTGAGTGCGAACATTGCCAAAGCGTGTATAGCCCCGCAGCTTATTTTGTGGATGTGCTGGCTTTTATTAAAAGAGAAAATGAAACAGCATACTATGAATTGATCCGCCGCCGGCCAGACCTCGATGATATATTGCTCACCTGTAAGAACACCAATACGCCTTTGCCATATATTGATCTTGTAAATGAATTGCTGGAGAAAGAAGTTGTTAAACTATCACGCATTGAAGACTCGGAAGGAATAACTGCCATTACTCATTCTTATCAAACCGAAGGCACAGCAGCAGAATTAATTGCTATGCCGGAACATTCCAGCAGCAATGCTTATGAGCCGCTGAAGACTGTTGCCGACAAGTCTGCTTTTTCCTCAACATTACCCATTGATATGCCATTAGAAGAAATAAGGATATACTCAGAAAAACTTGGCTGGAAGAGATACGTGCTGATGGATATTTTTTATGGCAATAATGATCCTGGCAGGGCGAATGATGCAAACCTTGCAAAAGAGCTGTTTGAATTTTCAAATGCCGAACTGGATGTTATTAATGGAAGAACTGAATTTACAGTAACACTTCCTCTTGACGCCACAGGTGTCACCACAATTAAGGCGCTACTGGATAAAACAAAGTTTAGCTACATTGAATTGTTGCAGTTACTGGAAACTAATTTTTTAAACTTACCTGCAGCAGATGGTGCAAGGCCAATTCAGATTAAACAAATCGGAGAAGTACAAGGAGAGGTTCAATTATTGACCTGCAATTTGGAAAAATTGAAACTTACTGGTGCTTCGAATGAGTGGTTAAATAAGGCAGTTCGTTTTACCAGGTTCCTGAAAAAAATTGAGTGGAATATTTTTGATCTTGACCGGGCTTTAACAGTGCTTGATATTAGTGACTTCCAGTCTTCGGAAACATTATTCAATGAGAAGTTGCTTATCCCTTTTGCACATATTGAAAAAACAAAACGACTGCTGAATATTCCGGTAAGGCAGGTTATCAGTTTTTTAGGCGATATCGATACGGCCAAATACATAGACCATACACAAGAAGCACAGCCTGTTGTGTTGTCCCTATATGATGAATTATTCGGAGATGCAGTGCTTAATAATGCTTCTGTAGTTTGTGCCTCCTTTGGTATATCTGCAACAGAATATGCTCCATTACAAAACAGTGAAGATTTTTCCCTACCGAATCTTAGTAGGATATACCGGCACGTTTTATTGGCAAAGGTTCTCAAAATCTCCATCAATGAGTTGAAGGAATTTATCAGGATTACCGGTAATCGTCCTGCTGGGTTTGCGTGGACACCGGAAAAGTTATCTGAATTTTTAGATCAATGGAAAGTTTTTAAATCAACTGGTATCAACTCAATTGAATTTAAGGGATATTTTAACGCCGCTTCCGACGAAGAATATACAATACCGGTAGATTACAGGTTGGTCAAAGCTGTAACTGATTGCACTAGGGAACTGATTGTTATTAACAACAATACAGTCACTGGTGAAGAAGACCGTAAAGTTCAATCTACGCAAAAGATCAAAGAATTTTTACAGACACTTTCAAATAATAGAGCGCTGACAGAAGCTTTGTCAGGTGCGCTTTCAAATCCTCCAGATATAGCAGTGAAAACAGTTGTTGAAAATTATTTGGGAGAAAAGAACCTGGAAATTCTTTCATCGCTGCCTGCAGGTGAAATGATATTGAAGCTGGAGACATTACGTAAATCTTTATATGATTACATAGTTATAGTTTTGAAAAAAGCTCCGGCAATTTTTGATAAACTAAAATTCAAACCTGAAGAAACTCTCTGGCTAAAAAATAACAAGGAGTTACTGGGCATTGATTTATTGTGGGGTGCGACAATTGATTTTGAAAATGAGACCTTCTTTAAAGCCTTCAGCAAATTGTATTACTTGTCTGCATTGGCCAAGATCAGATCATCCTCTTTATCCTGGATAGACTTGCCTGAAATAGCGATCAATAATCGGGAAGAGGCAAAGGTCGAATGGTTTCAGACATTCATCAATCTTTATTCTGTTGCCGAAACTTCACTTAAATTTCTCTGTGGTCCGAAAGATGAAGTGAATAATAAGGGAAGGCTCAATTTCAGTTTTCCGCAAGATTACATCAATGCTGAAAATTTAGCTTCCATACTTAATTGCTGCAGGATAATTAAAAAACTTGGTGGGAATAATCAACAGTTAAATGCATTGCTCAGCACTACTATTTTACCAACAGATACAGAGCCAGTACAAAATTTACTGAAATCAAAATATGGCAACAAAGAATGGTTGGATGTTATAAAGCCAATTAATGACAGATTGCGAACCAGGAGACGGGATGCATTGGTGGCATGGCTCCTTGCAAATACCAATAATGGTGGATGGTATTCAACTAATGATATCTATGAATGGCTGCTGATTGATACAGAGATGGATGCTTGCATGGTTACATCCCGTATAAAGCAAAGTATAAGCAGCATTCAGCTTTTTATTGACCGATGCCTAATGAATTTGGAAAAAGATGAAGATCATAACACAATCATTTTGGGGAAGAAGTTTTCAGAACAATGGCATCAATGGAGAAAACAATACAGAGTATGGGAAGCAAACCGTAAAATATTTCTATATCCTGAGAACTGGATTGAGCCTGATCTAAGAGACGATAAAAGCTCTTTCTTTAAAGAACTTGAAGGAGAGTTGAAGCAAAATGAGGTAACTGAAGACATTGCCAAACAAGCATTGATTAATTACCTGCAAAAATTAGATGCTGTTGCTAACCTGGAAATGGTTGGGTTGTTTAATGATGAAGAAACAAAGATTGTACATGTATTTGGAAGAACCCATAATATCCCTCATCAATACTTTTACCGAAAACAGGAAAATTCAATTTGGTCTGCCTGGGAAAAAGTGGAAGTGGATATTGAAGGAGATCATATTTTGCCGGTAGTTTGGAATGGAAGGCTCATGCTTTTTTGGGCACAGTTTGCGGAGAAACAAGTGGAAGGAAGTAGCAGTACATCTTTAGCTGGAGAGAATGGGAATATGACCCTGAGTTCTTCTTCTCCAAAAAAATATCTGGAAATGAAGTTGGCCTGGAGTGAATATAAAAATGGAAAATGGAAATCGAAAAAAGTTTCAAAGGAACTAATAAAAGTAACCGATTCATTAGAGCTAATATTTTATACCGTTGAACAAGTATCAATGAGTTCGTTGATAAACAATGAAGGGCTATTCATTCGCTTGATCGTTCCGGATAATATTACTTCTCAAATAGATCTGGAAAGAAACTCTGTAGCAGCTTTTTATTTTTCCGAATGTGCCAGTTCTCCAAAAGTTAGCAAAAGGGATTCTCCTGTAACCGATCAGTCTATCAATATATTAAAGATTCCAAAAGCTGAAGTTGCACAAATGTTTCTGGTGGTAAATGCCATTGATGGCGCTGAAAATCTTAATGGAGATGGTGCAAATATCAATGGGAATTTGTCTGTTTATACCACTGGGTTATATACACCAGATACTCCCGGTCGGAATGACCCTGTTGGTTTATTTGATAATGCATCTGGCACGTTGCAGTTATTGCCCAATCATCACGAAGTAGAAAAGGATAAGAGCTTAGCCTTTTTCTATTCCAATGAAAAAAATAATTTCTATGCAGAACCAGTAACAGATATAAGCCCTCAAGTACCGGATGAGGTTCTTGTGAGGAATACAAATATTATGCGAATAACACCTGTAAGGGAAAATTCAGGCCGAAGTACTAACGGTTCAAACGGAACATTAATTTCACTTGCCGGAACTACAGATCACGGAACAAATACAGAATCGCTTCATAACTTTTTAACTGGAGTCTACCAACTCTATGTAAAAAAGGAATACCACCTCAAAATATTCTATCATCCTTTTGTCTGCAGCTTTATCAAAATTGTAAATCAAGGAGGAATTGAAGGACTTTATACAAAAGACATTCAGGATACGCCTGTAAAATTATTATTCAGTGATTCGGGGTACAAAGCCTTGCCTGCTCTGGCGCGCCCCTACCCTGTAGAAGAACTCGACTTCACTTACACAGGTTCTTATTCAATGTTTAATTGGGAACTTTTTTATCACATCCCTTTATTGGTGGCAACGAGACTTACCCAAAATCAAAAATTTGAAGAAGCCCGGAAATGGTATCATTATATTTTTGATCCAACAAGATCATCTGGTACTGAAACAGGTGGAGAAAGATTCTGGATCACTAAGCCATTCCGAAAAGAAATTGAAGATGGGCTAATTACATTAGAAGATTTGCTGAACAGGGAAGAAAATGCGCATGAATTAGATGCACAAATAGCCAATTGGGAAAACAATCTTTTTAACCCACATGCTGTTGCAAGGCTGCGTATCTCCGCCTACATGCGTAATACAGTGCTTCGATATATTGATAACCTTATCAAATGGGGTGACCAACTTTTCGGAAGGGATACCATTGAATCAATCAATGAAGCTACGTTGTTGTATATCCTTGCTTCAAATATCCTGGGCAAGCGCATCGAAACTGTTCCTCAACTGGCAAAAGCATCAGACAAATCCTTTTCAAATATTAAAGACAATCTGGATAGATTCAGCAGTGTAAAAGTAGAAATAGAATCATATTTATCGCCTTCCTCAGGTGATGATAATATACTGATGCCTTATTTCTGTTTGCCAAAAAATGATTACCTGGATAAATATTGGGATACGGTGGCAGACCGTCTTTTTAAGATCCGACATTGCATGAATATAGAGGGTGTTGTGAGGCAGTTGCCATTATTCGAACCGCCGCTTGATCCGGCTTTATTGATGAGGGCTAAAGATGCAGGTTTGGATTTGAATACAATACTGAATGATATTAATATTGGATTGCCCAATTATCGCTTCCAGATAATGCTGCAAAAGGCAAACGAGTTATGCAATGATGTAAAAGTGCTTGGCGGGTTATTATTATCTGCATTAGAGAAAAAAGATGCAGAAGAGCTCTCACTGCTGCGTTCATCACATGAACTTAATATGCTTGAAATGATTAGGGATGTGAAAGAAAAACAAAGGGATGAAGCTGAAGAAAATTTGAATAGTTTGAATATTTCCAGGACAGTAATTGAAGAAAGACAAAATTATTATTCCAGCAGAGAGTTTATGAATACCTGGGAGGCATTATATTTCCAATCTTCATATTTGGGATTAGCTTTACAAACTTCGAGCGCAGAGGCAAAAGCTCTTGCAGCTACAACTCATTTGATACCGGATTTAAAAATTGGTTCAGGCTTTACTGTGGGGGCAACTACGGGAGGAACGACAATTGGAGATTCCGCGGAGGCTGCAGCAGATTCATTAAGTGTTATTGGTTTCATTAATAGTGCAATGGGTTTAATTGCAAATACTTTTGGCGCATATCAAAGAAGAATGGACGATTGGAAGTTCCAGGCGAAATCAGCTGAACTGGAACTTAAACAAATAGATAAACAAATACTTGCTGCTGAAATAAGATTGGCCATTGCAGAAAAAGAATTAGAAAATCATAACCTGCAAATGGAGCAATCCAGAGAAGTAGATGATTATATGCGGGGCAAATTTACCAATGAAGACTTGTATGATTATATGGTGGGACAGCTTTCCAATGTCTATTTCCAAAGCTATCAACTGGCATACACCACCGCTAAAAAAGCAGAAAAATGTTTGCAACATGAGTTAGGCATAGATAATACAAACTACGTTCAATTTGGCTATTGGGATAACTTAAAGAAGGGTTTATTAAGCGGAGAAAAACTGCAATATGATTTGAGAAGACTAGAGAATGCTTACCTGGAAGAAAATAAAAGAGAGTTTGAAATTACTAAACATATTTCATTGGTTACCTGGTCACCTAAAGCTATAATAGATCTGAAAAATTCAGGAAAATGTAATTTCTTCATACCAGAGATTCTTTTTGAAATGGACTATCCCGGACATTGTTTTCGTCGGATAAAATCGATTTCTATGAGCATACCATGTATTACCGGGCCATATACTTCACTCAGTAGTCAGTTATCATTATCAAAAAGCTATGTAAGAAAGAAAGACTCGAATGGTGATGAGCTTTTCGATTTTAATTCTCCTTCCGAAAGTTTTATACAGGGTATTTCCACAACAAAGGCAATAGCAACAAGCAACGGACAGGCTGATGCAGGTATGTTTGAATTTAATTTTAGAGACGAACGATACCTTCCTTTTGAAGGTGCCGGAGTAATAAGCGAATGGAATCTTGAATTACCAACTGCGATAAGACAATTTGATTATAATTCTATCAGCGATGTGATAATGACATTCCGTTATACTGCGCAGGATTCAGACAAACCTGAATTTAAAAATGCAGTTAATGAAAAAATTAAGGCACAAATCAATTCTTCAATTTCTTGGCATAATGAAAATGGAGGAATGTATTGTCTCTTCAGTCTCAAAAATAATTTCCCTGATTTCTTTCATAAATTAAATTCGGGAACTGACACAAATGTCAATCCGAAAGAATTAGCGATTGGAAAATTACAGTTTCCATTTGTCACGCGGAGTTTTGAAATAAAATACAAGAATTGTCAATTTTATTTGAAAGAGGGAGAGCTTATTTCAAATGATGTAATAAAAGCAATTAATTCAGAAGGGGAAACAATCGATGATGCATTTAAGTTAAAAATGGAAATTAATATAACAGAACTGGCTAAATTGGATGATGTGCTTTTATACTTGAATTATACTCTGGAATGAATTTATTCAAATTAAGAGTAAAATAGTGTTATAATGTTTCGTTCTATTCCGTAAATACCAAAGTGTAATAAATTTGTACTATCATAGATAATTTCGTTTGTGTGACCCTTCGGTCGCATAATATCATTTGATTTTCAGTTAAAGTAAATAGGAAGAAAATAAACTAAATCTAGATTCTGACTTTCACACATTATCACTAATCTGGTATTAATTTATTTCAAACTCGCAGTGAGTAGGGGTTTACATATTCTGTTTCGGAAAATGAAATATATGATCTTATTCAAAAATTTGACAGACGTGCCTGGACCGGATTTCAACCACCGGTGAGTATGAGTCCGCGCCGGATCTGGAGCCAGAGTCGTCGTGTAATTTGCAAAGCGCCTCCTGAATATTTTACCAGGTCATCTATTTACTTAGTAACTTCTCGTAAATTAATTAATAGCTTGATTGTTCTTTAAGAAAAGAATTCTTAGATAATTCGTTGACTAAACTGTCTAAGATAATTTTAATTTTTTTATGATAGATGGTCAGTTGTTGATTGTGGATTGTCATTTGTTGATTGTATTTCACCATATCTAAGGAATCCTGTGTAGAAAGTTTTGCAGTAGGTGAGGTTTGGGCTCGCTGTTGCATTCGTTGACTAAAAGTATAATCAACGTCGGGATTAGGTCTTCCCTCCATTGTCATCAATGTGTTTTTAATTCGGCCAATAGTTGTTCGCCCCTCCCTGATAACTGTAGCTTGGGTTTCATTTTTTGTCAATCGTTCCATTTCAAACAATAAGGATTGCAGAGTTCTGTCCTGAAACTCAGGGAATATGAATATTGGACGGTCTTGAGATGCACTTCCTTTATCAATTATGCCCGTGCCGTCAATCATGTGGGCGAGTTGCTTATAACTATATTCATAATACTGTTCAACGGGCAATTGTGATAATGAAATTTTAAACACTTGCAGCCTGCCACTAATTTCCGTTGTTAATTTACGCATGGTTTCAGTATTTGTAGCCGCAATCTCATTTTTTGTTTTAATATTACTATAAAGAGATACAATTAGCCCTACGACAACTGTCGATAATAGCCAAAGCCCGAAAGCGCTGTTAAAGAAGTCCAAAACCATACGCCCAAACTTTTTTTCCTCTTTTTTTTCTAATGATTTTCTGACTTCGTACCGAAAGGTCTCTTCTGCTTTGAGATGGCTTTTTTCTACTTCGGTAAGCATGTGGTGTTGTTTTTATCGCTATAATAATGTTTGCTTCAGAATTTGTAATTGAATCCTAAAGAATATACTTTATCATTTCTGGCATCAAATGGCAATCTCCCGCTTGCATAGCTCGCATACAGTCCTGATGTTGATTGCAGTGACATTACAAAATAGTTGGCAGAACTCAGGTTTGCATTTTTAATTGCTGCAGGTGCCTTTAATTCCTGGTAAAACCGGTAACCTGCATTAAAGAAAATATTCTCCTTATGTATTCTTGTAATGAATGTTCTGAAACTGGTTTCAAATTTAAATCTTGGGAAGGGGTCTAAATTACCAATTAATTTTTTACGAACGGTGTCTTTGGAGGGAATGACATAATCATAGGATATTTGGACGGTGGGAATTGTAGAACCATAAGGGCTGAATGATTTGTCAGTACCCGTTATCAATCGTAGTAATGCAAAAGGATAGTCGAAAAAATTTAACTTGGATAATAAATTTGTTTTGTCCCAGGCTTTAGCACCCAGGTCGATCGTAAGCCCTGGCGTAAATTGTGTTTGGGAGAAATCCTGGTTGGATTCAAATGCAAACTTTGGTGAAAGACCATAGTAATATTGATTTGTCAGTTTTAGACCTTCACCGAATTCTTCCCATAATGCAATTGCTTCCTTGCTTTTCATATCTTTTATCTTCACTAATTTGCCTTCAATAGCATTAAGTTTAGTAAATATGGTAGTATCAGGTTGTGAAACAACTCCACCGCTAAAATGTGAATAGTTATAGTTTACTTTGGTTTCAAGGAGATTGTTTGGATTTGTCTTTTTATTGAACGCAACATTTCCTTTTGCGGAGAGCCCAAACGTGTGAGAAATTCTATGATTCTTTTTTTCAATGAACTTGGCATAATCAAAATTGAAATCGTACGTAAACCCTAAAGAGGTTGTTGAACTGTCTTTGGATTGAAACGTTTTGAAAGCAAGATTTAAGTCATCAAGCATTTTGAACTTTTTATTTTCACTTATATAACTCTGTTTAAGAAAATTTTGCCACAAAGTATTATAGAGTTCCGGGTTTTTGATGATACCGTTTATTGTATTCTTTATATCATCCTCGCTTTTTGTCGCTTTTAAAAATGTAACCAGGTCATTGAGCTGTTTGTTGGTTATTTGGCAGGTTGCAGAAAGGACTCCCGAGATTATTACCAAAAGAGTAAGAAGGTATTTTTTCATATTTTTTTGTTTACAGGTTTGATAATTGCTTCTCTCCCCAAAAATTATAGCAATCATCAACAGTTTTCGCGAGATCTTTTACCAGCTTTTTTTCGTCAGTAAGAATTTTGATCATGTCACCCATTGATTTTGTTCTGTCAATGTCTTTTTCGTATTTGGCACCCCGACCAATTCTGAAAACATTGTCTAATTGGTCGGCAAGAATAGTTGCCTGCTGTCTTCTGAGATCGGAGCTCCCGAGTGTGTTAAAAAAAGTGAGTTCGCTCATTGATAGATCACCACTGTCGTCAAAGTTTGTAACTAGTTGCTGCATGAAAAAAAATGTTGACCACAGGGTGGTACAAGCTCTGTTGTTTGAAGACCATGTTGCCATAAAATGTAGTTTAATTTATAAAAATGTGTCGCTGATAATAATGTGGTTAATTTGAATGCCGTCATGCAGATGACGGTTTTAACTGCACAGGTCCCCCTAATTGCTTAACAATAAAACTATTTTAACTAATTGCAAAATCCTATACCTCTTTGGAGGTATTCTTCGCATCGTGAGTGTTTTTCGTCTGGGATAAGAATGGGTTTTTGTACCGTTTCGCGGTCAAATTTTCTAAGGATTCAGTATAATACCGGTTCGTATCGGGAGTTTTTCACATTGGAAGATTATAGCTTTTTCCCGATCGGTTTAAATTCATTTCTTTTTTACCATTTTCTTTTTGGGTCTTCTGAAAGGAGTAACTTTCTTTTTCGCAACTTTCTTTTTTGCTGCAGGTGATTTTTTTGAAATTGCTGAAGATTTTTGCCTGGTTTTTTTTGTGGTACGTTTGGAAGCGCTTAAGGCATTTGGCTGGGCTCTTTTTGAAGGGGAACGTCCTTTGGTCCGCTCAGCATTCAGTTCCCTCATAATTCTTTTAGCTAAAGAAGGAGAAATAAACTTCGAGTTTAAAATTATATCTTCAACAGGCAAAGATCTTTTTATTTCTTCCTCGGTTACCCAATAAAAATCTTCAAATTCTTTGGGGTTAAGAAAAATATCATATCCCAGCTTTGCGGAACTGACAAAAGGCGGAGAGTAAACATTGCGGGGAAAATATTTATAGATAAACAATACGGCACTTCTGTACGAAAATCCACCTCTAAGCATGAGTTCTGATAAAACTGACGGAAACTCGATCTTTTCGGGAGCATCTCTTAAGACTATTATAGAATTGGCTTTTCCTTCTTTTACGAGATCTTCTAAAGCTGATTGATTATTCAAAGGACCATTATAAATTATATTTAAAGGCGGTCCGAATGAACTAAAGTATTGCTTCGTTGAATAATATTCCTGGATTTCCTTTCCAAATTGATACGCCAGGGAACCCTTGTTGTCATCCATTATGATCAATGCCTTGTTATTAATATTATTTTTTATGAATACAAAGGCATCTGGCAGCGATTTAAAATTTGTTTTGGTTACGAAATTATACAAGACACTTCTTCGTGAAATTGTTTCAGAAGATCCTTCCAAAAATCTTAAAAAGACCGAAGAACGGCTGGACGACGATAGTTGAATTATAACAGGTCGATCCTTTGAAGATTTGGGAGAGGTAAAATATTTACGAAGAGCATCTCCTTTTTTATCCTTTAAAATTTCTTCGGGAACGTTGATAATTTTGTTATTCAATGCCCCGATATGTTTTAGTTTTTTTAATTTCGATATTTCGGGAGGTAAAGATTTAATTAAAGTTTTTTCAAAGGTCAAAGTATTTAATTGTTCAAGATTACTTATTTCAGAAGGAAGATATTCAAGGCTCGACTCATCCATTATCACTTTCGTGAGCTTTGTTAAATGAAAAAAATCAGCGGGTAACGAAGTAATAAGCGTTTTACTACCATCAAATATTTTCAAATTTTTTAGGCGGGCAATTTTTTGGGGGATTGACTTTATTTTATTTTTTGAAATTCTCAGGCTTTCGAGCCCAGTCAATTTAAAAACTTCAGGAGGTATTTCAGAAAAACCAAATTCGCTTAGATCCAGGGAATTTGTTTCTTTTGCTTCTTCGAGTCGTTGCTTTAATTTTTCTTTTTTTCCAGCTATAGGTACCGATGAATTCCTGATCGTTACGGTAATGTCAGCAAACGAACTTGCTTTATAAAGCATGTAGGGAATCGAGGTGGCTTTGCTCTTTATGCCTGTTTCACTGACAGCTGTTGAGTAGCTTTCTGATATTGGTTTCCATGCCAATAAATTTTTAAAAAATTCGCTGATAAAATTTTCCCATGTCCCGGATACTTTTTCGGTTTGGGTAAGCACCGTATTTAGACCTGCCTTTTGAATTATTTCCTGCCAGAATTGTTCATTAACGTTTGGCACGAAGCCGTCGTAAAATAAATTCACGTGAGGAATGTCAATTTCTTTAAAGAACTGCTCGAAATTTCGGATTGTTTTACCGATATCCGCACCTTCAAATTGTTTGAGTAGCTGGCCATCTTTGTCACTAATATATACTATACAATCATCAGTTGCTCCTCGTTTTAAAACCTTATATAATGAAAAGGTGTCAGCGATACCAGTCTCCTGGATCCACTGACTGTGGAAAAGCGAAGATGATTTGCGGATAAGATCGGCGATTCCATCCGTATCTTTTGCATCCTTTCCAAGAAGAAATAGAATTGGTTTATTTTTTCCGGGCGAAAGATCTCTCATGTAATTCCTGAATCTTCCGGCATCTTTATGATTTAAAAATTTGCGTGGCACATTCAGAATGTTATTTTCCCGTGCATCAAGTATTTCAAGATACTTAAGTCTTGTAAGGCTATCTGGCAGGATCACAAGCTGTGTTCCGTGGACACGCAGCTCACGCAGGTAGGTAAGTTTGTGGATCTCATAAGGTAGGTCTTCGAGGTTTGTATTATCAAGCGCAAGTATTTGCAGGTTTTTTAATTGCAAAAATTCAGGGGGTAATATCTTTATAGAGTTGCCATTCAGATTTAATACCCTGAGTTTTTTTAATTTTCCAATAGCCCCAGGTAATTCAGAGATATCATTTCCTTCAAGGTAGAGTTCCTCTAGTTTACTTAAGGCAAATACGCCTTCAGGGATAGCCTGTAATTTTTGATCCGATAAGAATAGTTTCTTTGTTGTACGCGCTTCATTGAGCAGCCCGGCTAATGGCTTGGGGATTTTAGTGTCTGCATCTTTGTTTATTATGAGTAATTTAAAAAGAAATTCTTTGAATTGATGTAACGGCACCAGCCTGCTTTCAGGAACACCGGCGACATATTCGTTTTTCCAGATAATTAACTGGTATCTGGATTCTAATTCATCAGGTAAAGAAATTCCATTCTCATTATAAAGTATAAGTTCTTTGTCTAGTGCAAAAGCAACATCAAGCAATTTTTCCACAGATGGATCAATTCGAAAGCCGGTATTTGTCAATTCAGGCTGATATTCAAGTACGATTGCATCCGAAGAGGCGATAGCTATTACTAACTCTTTTTCTTTATCATGTGGAAATGCATCATCTGCTTTTTTATTGTTAGATTGGTTTTCCTTTAAACTGTAGCGTTTTTGTTTTATTCTGAATTTTCGTTCATTGGAAAAAGTACTTTTGGCATGGCTATTAACTCCATTTGTTAAGATCAAAAGACTGATTGACCCTGTTAATTGAATATTTTTTTTCAACTCCAGCCAATGGTGTAGCTTTTCCCTTTGTTCGACTTTGTGCTCTGAAAAAAATCTTTTTATTGCCTCATCCGTTTCCGGCCCCTCAATACCATCTTGTTTGACTTGATACTTACAATCACTTAGTAGCATTTGCGTGGTAGCGACAGGATTAGTTCTCCTGTTGCTAAAAATATAGGAATCCCAGGATTCTTTATTGACTATGAATAACGGGCACTGAAAAGCATTTCCTTCTATAATGGTTAAATACACAAAGGCATATAATTGTCTATAAGTAATTTTTCCTTTCGATTTTTTTATTGACCTTATTAAAGCATTACTGAAAACACCTCCGCTTGTTTCTTCATAGACAACTTCTCCCATATGACCTGCCATTAGCGAAATGTGTTTGGGATTTTTTTCATCCAGCCATTTGCGGCTGCCAGAATGAGTATCAAGGATTAGAATAATTGATGCGTCTTGTACATTATATATGAATATCCAATCATTTAACTCCTTCTCGCTGATAGTTCCGGTTGGTAAACTTTCAGACTCATAATCATACATTACCAACATATTTTCTTTCGAGTCAAGTTTTGCATGCCCTGAAAAATATATTATTATGAAGTCTTCGGCTTTCGCGATAGAAAGAATATTAACTAGTACTGCTTGAAAATGATCTTTGGTGGCCGATTCATTTACTATGATAGAACAATTGTTTTGTTCAATAAGGTTGTTTTTAACCAGACATTCAGCTACGCTTTTGGCTTCTTTTGCAGGTGATGTCAAAACCATTTCTTTTGTCTTGTATTCGGAAAGGCCAATAAAAAGACCATAACCTGTGCTTTTGATTTCGTTTCCTGCAATTCGTTCTTTTATTGCTGTCGATATAGATTTAATTCCCGTAAAACGGTTGCTGATATGGGGAGGAAGGTTTAATGCTGAGACGGCTGAATCGGCATCATTAGTGATCACGAGCTTTTTTAACAGCGATGGCGACGTTGTTTTTGGATGGCCATTAGTAACTGTTGGTTTTAAATGATCTGCCAATAAACTGCTGAATGAATTATTTTCTTTCGCAAAGTTCTCAAGCAAATTTGTTAAGCCAAGAGAATCATTCATTCTGCCTTCTCCAACCTGTTCCGCCAGCATCTGCAAAGTCTTTTCTACAGCCAACGCCGGATCAACAGCCAAATAGGCTGTCCATTTTTGATTGTCTTTGAAATTCCTCGACTCCGGGGTATCAGAAATTTGTTGAACGTATTGGTATAAAAATGCAGCAAGTTCCTGTATTCTTTGTTCGCCAAATTGCGGATCGTTTTTGAGTTTATTTAATAAATAGGCTCTCGTATCCGGCAACATTTCATATATGTCTTTTCCTGTTTGGCGAAATAATGTTGACAGCAATAGATCAGAAACAGCAAGCATTGGAATAGTTCTTGGTTGTCCGATACTGTCGGTATAATTCTTGAAATTTGCCCAGAGTTGATAGAGGAGGTCAACAGTAACGGAAACTGGAAATGCTGCATGGCTGGCTAGTATGACATGCCCGTAACCATACCATTCATTAAACCTGTCGGCAAAATGATCGACGTTTTGCCGGGCGTCTAGTTCTATTTCTGATTGATCAGTTGCCATTTGGAACCATGCTTATGATGTTTGGATCTTTGATTTAAAAAGCCGGACAATGTTTGCCAGTTCATCTGTCTCTCCCTCACCAATATCAAACATATCCACAAATTGAGCGATCATTTCTGCAGACGTATTTTTCCATCTTATGCGGGGCATTGGATTCAGCCAGGCGATCTGGTACTTGCGGATTTTTCTTAAAAACCGCAGGGTTGCTTTTATTCTTTCCTTATTAACAGAACCTCTTGCCGCACCTGCGTCACTTATGATGAGGATGCTTCTTTTTAGCTTGTATAAAAATTTGTTCAAAGGGACCGAAGTTGCCTGTGTCCGGTCATTATAAAGATGATCATCCGGCCAGTTGCTGAAATAGTATATGTCATCATAGTCGTAAATGTCATTCTGTGTTAATGAACTTTTAGAGATCAGGGAAGCAATATTGTCGCTGTAGGATGAAAATGCTGCCATGGAAGCGCTATCATCTACTAATACGGTAAAATGAGTACTAAAAAGATCAGATTCCTGCATAACAAAACCAGTGAAATGCCTGGTCTTCGATATTTCTTGTACAGTGCGCGGCCAGTCGATCTCCCACTTACCAATACCTTTTATTTTTTGCCGGTACAACCGGATCGATTGTTCAATTCTTCTTAAACTAACCGGCAGGTACACACCTTTTACCAGGAAGCTTTTATCAAGAAAACCGGGTTTAGGTTCTTCAAGAGAGACATTTTTTAGTTCATCTGTATTTACATCAACAGCTTTTATTGAAATGCTTAACGATCCTTGTTGTTTACTGATTTCTTTTTCATAATCCGAGGGTGGGGGCGGTGCTTCCTGTTTGGGAACAACTTTATCATTGGCGGATTTACGCTTCTTTCTGTCTGGCTTTTTAGATGTTGCCTGGCTATCCGGGTTGATGTCAGGTAACTTTTCACTCTGCAAACTTTCTCCCAATGCACCAGCTACAAGGGCTTTTAAAATTTCACTGTTGAGAATATCCGAATTTCTATGATAAGGTTTGATCCATAATTTTTCACACAGTAAGGACAAACCCTCTTTTGAAACCAGCATATACCCTCGTTGCATGGTTTCCAACAAGGTTAAATAAGACTTAAGATCGATACCTGCATGACCGGTTTTTTCATCAAGCTCTTTTACGGTCTTGTATAATTCATAAAGCGGAAGTTCGATATCGTCTGATCCGGCATTCATACCCTCACTTCTTTTTCATTAAAACGAATAACCGAGTTAATGTTTTTAAGCAATATATTCTTAAATGGTATTTGTAATTTTTCAGGATCCAATTTTGCCAAGTCATCGATCAGGTCTTTTAAAGGCGGTTTTTCTGCCTCATCTTTATTGGAGACTATCCTGTCATAATGCTTGAGTGCCTGGAACCAGTTCAGAAATTCACTGGTGGAAACATTTTTTCCAACGCTCAGTAGTTCGTTTTTGATCGCCTCCCTGAGTTTTACAAAAAGTTTTATTGATTTATCAATTAAAGGATCTGTTGCTTCTTTATTTTCATAGAACCTTCCTATTACGATCTCTTTTAATTTTTTATCACTCAATGGTTCGATATAGTGAAATATACATCTGCGAAGGAAGGCATCGGGCAAGTCCTTTTCGCTATTGCTCGTAATGACAACGATCGGCCTGAATGCTGCTTTGACGTTTACCGGCAAGCCGGCCTCTTTTGGTTCTTCTGCCGGTTTCTCTTCCTTTTCTTGTTGTTCGATCCTTTTCTCTTTAATTTCAAATTCCATGCGGTCCAGCTCATTTAAAAGATCATTGGGAAAATCGATGTCAGCTTTATCAATTTCGTCGATGAGCAAAATAGCACGGCCTTCATTTGTTCTGGAGATTTGGAAAGCTTCTCCCATTGCACCCAGGTTTATATACCTGTCTACATTGTTTATGTTGATCGCATCTTTTGGATCTTTGGTAGTAACAGTAGCGTCCCGTAACCGGCGCACATAATCAAATTCATACAGTCCTTCCTGTGCTTTACTGTTTGACTTGATATGCCATTCCCTATAGTAATCATACATATTTTCTTCATACAGGTCATAAGCGATAGCTTTTGCAAGTAAAGATTTTCCGCAACCCGGCTCACCCATAACAAGCAGCGGCATTTCAAGGATAAGCGCCAGGTTCACCGCTTTTACCAATTCAGGATCGGGAATGTAATTGTACAAGGTTTCAGTTTTGGTGCCTCTTGGCACATCAATATTTTCTTTTTGTTTTTCCCCGGCAAATTGGAGCGGCGCATATTTTTTAACTGCCATAAGATTTATATTGGGTTTGTGATATTAACTTTGATGTCCCTGATCACCTTCTCTTTACTTGTCTCATCGTGTATTCCTTTTATACATAATTGCTCAACTGTATCAAGAAAAACACCCTTTGTTTTTTTTACAATTGTTCTTAATTCTTCGATTTCGAACTTGTATTCTGCAATTGGTTTGCTTAGCTGCCACTTCATTATTTCCATGGCTTTTAAATTTCGAACAATGGGGACCATGTAAAAGGTAGGCTTGATTTTCTCATCACTTGAATATAACGTATAATAGTAATCTTCCCGGGAACTTTTATATTTCTTATTAACCTGTACAATTTCGCACTTATCATCAATGATAACTGCAAATATTCCCTGCTTATAGATTTTTTTATCATCGACTTTTTCGAAGGAGATAATGAACTGTTTCCAGAAATTAAATACCATATCATTAAATAAGGAAATTGCGCTGGTCTCTGTTAGTGAGTTCCTGAAAACAAAAAGCAAATGATTTTTTGAGTTGTCAGTTGGATCATGTTTTTGCTGAACAAGTAGTTTCGCAATTTCGTCAGGATCATTACTCACCCTTTTGCCAAGCGTTTTGTTTTGCAGTTCATCCCAGAAGTTTGGTTTGCTTGTTGAAGCGGAATCAAAAGTGATCTTGTTTTTTGCATTGATCGAAAGTAAATTTGGGAATCGCCGCGAAAGAAGCGGCAGGCAGGATTTTGTATCTCCGTGAAGAATAAAGCAGGAATAACGATTGAGCTTATTGCCGGTTCTTAATTTAGAAATACATTCATTCTGATCTTTATAATTAAGGTCTATAACCGAATCGCTGAATTTTTGTATTCGCTCGTTAATGTTTATTTCCTCTGTGATTTGCCGGCCGTCATCTTCTAACAATTCAATTTCAGACTGAAGTTGTTTTATTTCCCCATCTGTTTCGGTTAGTTCTGCCACTTTCCTGGCAATTAGTTCAGCCTTATTTGGTTTTTCTTTAAGAAGCTCGATAAAGAGCTTTGTTTCTTCTTGTTTATTTTCCAACTCCGTTATCTTGGCTGTTTTTTGCAGGACAATATTTTTGAGTTCGGTTATTCTTTTTTCAGAGTCTGTGTTTGACTCAAATAAGTTCCAGTCCAATACATCACTGACCTTTGTATAAATTCCCCAGCTTGCAACTTCTTCATCTTTTTGCAATGCAGGTGCGTTTCTTTTTTTTATACCACGGACTCCCCCTATAAGATCGTTCTCTAACAGGTCGATCTCGGTGATTTTTTTATTTTCAAGGTTGATTTTATAGATATTGGCGTCTTCACCATATTTGTTTAAAGCTGCCAAAGCCCTGGTAAATGAAACAGCAACGGTTTCTTTATTAAGAAGCTGAGCATAAAATTCTAATGAAAAATCTTTTGCCCTGTCATCTTTTACCGGGTTATTAGTGGCAATAACTGCCCGCACGTTTGTTCTCTCAAAAAGTTTTTTTACAAAGCCTCCCGTGGAGCAGCCATTTAGCACAACCAGTTTGACGTTATCACACTTGCTGATCAGCGTGATAAAATTTTCTGATCGGAGGTCTTCTTTATTAAATGAGAGAAGCACTTCCTCTGCATGGCCGCTATAGTGCACGATCGTAAGCCAGCTTTTATAGTCATCTATTACTTTTGAAATTTCAAGAGAATCCAGGTGCTTATTCTTTTCATCGACGAGTTGAATTGGTATGACGATCGGGGGTTTTTTTACAGTATCGTAGATCATTTTATATAATGCTACTTTTTCCTCGTCCAGGTAAGGTAAATGCCTTGGCTGCCCTTGTAGGGGATTGGAAAAAATAGTAAGAATATAAGGGGGATTCGTCATTTATTATTTTTTCATCAGTTCCTTTAATGCAGCCATGCTTTCTCTGTATTCAAAATAATTCATATGATGACAGCCAACCTCTGTTTCTTTTATAACAGTTCTGATATTTTTAATGCTCTTCACGCTGACGGCTATATCATTTTCCTCGGACCAGTAGGCTAATTTCCCGATAGCTACTTTAATTTTTTCCATCGTTTTCTTGATCGTTGTTTCGTCCTTCAGAATATAATTGGCGGTGTTGCCTGCCAGCACGAAATATTTTGTATCGACCATTTTGCCATTGGCTTTATTTAAGTCTTTCAAAAAATCAGAATCCCGTTTCATTTGTGCAAGCGTATTAGTAACTGGGCCGGTCGCTTTCAATACAGAATTTGCGGCCGATAAAAATGGACCAAATTGTCCAAGAAAACTTTTTCCATAATTGCAAACCAGGGTCAGGACTCCCGTTACCCAATTTCGGATGGTTACTAAATTACCGAAATTGGAACCATTGTTCGGTACACCAACAAGAAATAACCGGCTGACAAGTTTATCTCCATCCAGTTTTTCAACCATGTAGCGGCTGACCAGGCCACCCATTGAATGCGCAACGATATCTATTTTCTTCATTCCCGCCACGCCGGCTTCTGTCAACTTCTCTTTTAATTTCTTTGCAATTGTTTCGATCCCGGTATTAAGATTCTCATAGTCGAACGCAATGATGGCGTCATAGGAATATTCTTTTTCATGTAACAGGAATTCCATGTTTGCAGCGATCGAATTTGTGTTGCCAATGATCCCGTGAACCACTAATAAAATGTTACTCTTCGATTCTAATGATAAGGCAAGATTTCCAACTTTATATTTCACCTCGCTATCTTTATATTCAATTTCTCGCAGCTTAAATACATCGTCCTCTTTTTTACAGACAACTTTTAAGAAACAAAGCCATAACGCCCTGAGTGGATTTTTTGCATTTTTTCTTTGCAGGTCTTCTGTCACAGGTGCATTGTGCAAATAAAAACTATGTTCATTCCCCGTTTTTGATTTTTCTACAATACCAATAGGAACTATTAATCCATCACTGATGGTCACTGCCAGCACTTCTTCATTTTCTTCCAGTACATACTTCAAATTCATTTTTAAAGGTTCGTTTTCCAGGGACTCCTCATTTTTAATTCCAATCAGTTCAACTACTGTTTCATCAGCTGCTGCTGCACTCTTTGAATTTTCTGATAAGTTGATAAATGAAAATTGGTTGCCGGAAAAAACTTCTTTTAATTCAGCCACCGGGCTTACTCCCTTGCTTGCTGAATGCAAAGGGGTAATTGAAACAGCGGCTTTAAACGACGGATGCGGCTGGATGGTCAGCACATTATTGGTAAATTTATTTTTATCATCCACCTGTTTTATTTGCCTGACAAGCCGCACAGTGATCGTCTTTATCACCCAGTCGCCTTTTGACATTTTTTTCACTCCCTTATTTGTTCCGGGTATGCTCACTATTATTTTTGCATCAAGTTCATCATTTTCTTCAAGGAAATAATCATAAAATGGATCTTTGGAAATGATGAGTTTATAGGTTTCTGTTTCCTCATTTTTATCAGGGGCTAAAATATAAGACTCATCATCAACGTTGGATTCGATAGCTATTTTTTGCCCTTTCGTTAATAAACTTGCATCAACATCTGAAATGTATTTTTTTATTCTGAATGTGGGAGACAAATAATACAAGGCGACATAATATCCTTCGGTGCTAGATGTTTCAAGACGGATGCGAAAGGGAACTTCGGGTTTCTCCTCAGTGATGTCGATCGTTAAATCAGGCCCTTCGCAATCGGTCCAGCTACCTTCTTCATCTTTGAGTTGTAAGTTAAAAGTGATATGCTTCGGATCAATTTTTGTTTCTGTATTCTGTAAACGGGCAAACGTATAATATTTTCCCATTTGCCTTAGCGCATTAATGATATAGTCCACTGTATTCGGATCTATTTTTTTTATTCCGTGTAATAATTTGTTTGTTTCTGCTTCAATTATTCGCATTTCATCAGTGGTGATCTCAAGGATCAAAGAATAAAAAGATTGCGGGTCGTCGTGAAACTCCAGCGTATCCATTCCTTCCGATTGTTTTTTTCTTATCGTAAAAAATTTCGCAACATTTTTTTTATCGCCTTTTACATAGATGCACAAGGAAGGAGGGTGATTAATAATTTCGGCGTCAAGCTGGTAGGTGTTTTCGGGTACTTTATCTATGTTTAAAATGCTTTCATTTAATCCTATTTTACCAATGGAGGCAGTGGAGACCAGTTTTTTAGTTTCCCCGCTTTTATATAGGCCAACTTTGATATCAGCAGAGAGATTGTCCGGCATGGGCATGCCATTAAGAGCGCCATAATTTAAGACCCAGTCCTGCCCGTTATAGCTTGCCGTATAACCGGGTTTGCCTGCAGATTCGCTGTTGCCTAAGAATTCCAATTTAGGATTGAATCCACCATAAGGTTTTAATTGAGGTGTTTGTTTTCTGGCAAGAGTTCGCAAACGGGTGTATAAATATTTATGAAGATCGGTGTAGGAAGTAGTGGTTGGCAGGGTATCAAGTAGTTTTAATAAAGTATCCGTAAATAATGCATGAGGTTCCGGTGCTTCATAAGCCAGTTCATCTCTGCCGCAAGCCGCTAAAAGAACATGTTTGGATAAAGGAATTTTTAATTTCTCCATTTTTGAATAATCAAAGCCATCGAGTGTTAAATACTCCTTCAAATTCTTGCTTTCAACATCTTTGCTCGGTGGCTCGAACTTTGGAGTTCCTAATTTGATCTCATCTGCTTTTGCTACATTCCTCGTAGCCGAGCCGGAATGACAGGAATCAAGTATCACAATTATATTGGCCGATTGATTGACGGCAGCAAGTAGCACCGCCAGTTCTTTATCAGCAAGGTCGGAACCATTTTTTAACCGGCTATCATATAAAACCAGCGTTTCGTCGGTTCCTCTTGTATCATTACCCAGCGCTGCAAATTCAGGTGCGGTAGGTGATGTTGAACCATGACCACTGTAAAAAAATAAAACTATATCACCATCTTTTACCTGGTTACCAATGAGAGTTTGTTTAAAACCAGTGATAACGCTTTCACGCGTAGCTTTTTCATTTACCAGGGTCGTTATATTTTCAGGTCCCGGGAACCTTTTTTTTAAATAGGCTTGCATCGAGGCCACATCGTTGACGCAACCCCGAAGTGGAGTTACTCTCGCTTCAGGATGATAATCGTTAATTCCTACCAATAATGCATGAAGTGTCATTGCAAAGATTTAATATGTGAGTAAAGACTGTTTAAATGTAATTTTATTTCAACTGTCCAACCCATTATTTAGAAGCCAATTTGTCCTGGATAAATTTAAATTTTCGGGAAACTAATTATTCTGCATGCGGGTAATTTCCATGTAAATCAAATGCCGGTCAATGGTTCTTATTTTTTTTCTTTAAAAAGCGGGTTCTCAATATTGGCTACATATGCTTTGTAAAGAGACTCTGCGTTTTTATATTCCGGACTATCTTTTTTATCGCTTAATTCTTCCATTCTTCTTTTAAGTTTATCAGCTTTGCTTTTATAATTAAAGTCACTGTATAAGCTCAAAGCATCAAGTAATATTTTAGAGGCTTCTTCAATTTTATTATTTCCACCATAGAATCTTTTTAAGATTGCGTTAGAAGCCAATGTTGGAGTAAAGGATTCAAGAGAAGGCTTTTCAGCTCCGTCGATATTGACGATCATGTAGGGAGCCTTACCTTCATACGCCTTTTTATCTTTAACTAACCGCATGCGATTGTCACCGTTAAAGTCAGTGACTTCAGTTTTATAGCCATCAAATTCACTTATGTGTTCGTCACGGCAAATAACCATACTTCTTGCAATATTAGTAGGCATTCCGCCAGTGGCAAACCTGATTGTAGTGGATGCACTTAAGAACGGTGTAGATTCAAACAGGGCGTTGCCACCTTCAGCAGCTATTTTTGCTAGTTGAGAACCTGCAAGGAGATAACTGGCCGCAGGCATAAACAAAGGTAGACCGGCAGCTTTGCCTATAAGATCTGAAATAGTATTAAAAAGTCCTTCGTTATAAGAATCGCCATCAAGCTCAACAGTTAAAATAAGCGAGTCGGCATCTACTGCTTTTGTATAATAGATATAAGGTGTGCAGGCTTGCAGGGAACTGAAATTTAGATATGCTCTTTCCTTCACCTTTGGCTCTAATATATTTAGGGCCCGTGAAGTTGCATCGAATGTTGCCGATGATTTTACACCTGAGACGCAAAGTAGATCTCTCTTTTTCCCCGCAAGAAATCCATGTATGAAATCTCCGGAATAAATACATAATATTTCAGCGCTCAATGGCTTTCCTATTCCTATTTCCTTAAAAGGGTTTTTTGGGTCCTCCGAGAGTTTAATTTCCGAAGCTTTGACACTTATACCATCTACATCTACACTCAAAGATTTACTGGTAAGCTTGGCATCTATCAATGCGCCTATTTCTCCTGTTTCCAGGCTTTCTTTATAAGCTTGTTCAGAAATAAGATTATCACCTAAAACAAAAAAAGATGCCATAAAATTTATTTTTTAACTGTAAAAAATGTAATCGTATTATTTTAGGTTATCAGGTAGCTGTTACATCTATTGGTTTCGGATAAATGTTTTGAGAGATTCTTCAGAATCGATTACGAAAGATTCATTTCCATTTTGACTTTTAAATGTGTCGAACTCAGCAATTTTAGAGAAATCAAGGTGCGTATCTCTTTCCAGCACATTAATGTCAACCTGGTGTTCTTTAAAATCAATATTTGCATCAATATCGATCGCCTCGAAATCAATATCACCAACGAGGTCTGTTTGTGAAAGCTTAAAAGCAGTTGCTTTTAATTCTTTCTTGTCATTGAGCCACAATACGATCTTGAAAAATTCCATGGGTACCTGAATACCGCCATAGACCGGGTCTTTTTTGTCGTTAAAGATGGGACCATTGAATACGGATATCTGCGCCTCTTTTCCTTTTTCTTGTATGGCCCCATGTTCGAGTACTACAGTTTCGAGCTTACCCCATAAACCACCCTGCTTACTTTGATTTAACGTTTTAATTTGCGGACACGCATTTGTATACATACAGGTGAGATCTGCGAAAAGCCGCGCGTCCTCAGCAGTGTTACCCCAATTGGCATCTTCCCGGCGACTCATATGTCCTCTGTCAAAACCGCTGCCCTTATAATACTTATCATTTAATTGAATGTCGAAATCCATCCGGTTATCTCTTAGCCATACATCAGTGCCGCGTTTTGTTTTATCAAGGCGTTTATCTGTAAGACCATTTACATTGATGGCGCTAAGTACCGGCATCATCCGCACGGTGTGAAAAATTACGCTGTAATGATGGTATTTAAGGGTTATCGAGTCACTGCCTTTTAATTTACCGATGAATTTCTTTATTTCTTTTTTAGGCTGCGGTAGCGGAATATCGACAACGAGAAATTTAGTAAGGTATCCTCTGCATGCTGAAAAATCCATTGCATTTTCAGTGTCAATTTTTTTCGCTTCGGTTAATAGTTCATCTTCCTCACTTGCTTCCTTTGGAGATACTGCCGCCGGTTGCTGACCATTACGACCGTTTGAAATATGAATGTTGATATTTCCATTTGCTTCCATCAGTGAAGCGGGAAATGAAACTTGTACATTACTTGTGTCCATATTTGTATTTTTATTTTCATTAGTTTCTGTATCAGTCATTGCTGGCTTCCCAACTTTCGATGCAGTTGTAACTGGTTTTTTCAGGTTATTCACGAACTCCGATTCCGGGTGTTTTGCGAATATGTCTTTCAGGATAACACTGATCCTGATACCTTCATTGGCGATCCAGTGAATTTTAGAGACATCAATTTTATTTCCAACACGGGGAACAATATTGCCATCTTTATCGAGATACTCACCATCTTCGTTTCTGTCTGGTACACCCATGTGATGCAGACCCACCACCTGCCATTGATCATTAAATACCGGGCTGCCGCTGCTGCCTTGCGCAGTATCAGATTCATACCAGATACTGGTAGGCATGATCTTGGTAAAAATATTTTCTCTTATTGACAACTGCTTGAAATCTCCGTCAGGATGGTGGATGATGTTTAAAGATTCTTCGCCTTCATTTCCTAATTTACCGAGTGCAGGATCCAGGAAAATGTACCCGATAGATGAAAGGTTCTCAGAATTTGTAACATCCATTTTGCTTACCGCGACCATGCAATAATCCAATTCTTTAAAGGTGTAAAAAAAATCAGCAGGTGCCAGGCGGAATGAAACTGCTTGGGTGGGGTTACCTCTTGTATCCAGTTCATAAAAAAACTGGACCTCGCTCTCGGCGACTTCCTCCAGCTTCTTAAACACATGCCAGTTTGTAAGTAAGAGCCGGTCGGATACCATAAATCCTGTTGCATAGCCTGTAACTTTACTTCCGCTTTTAACGATTATGCGGCCGATTTTTCTTTTGGCTTCTAAAATAAGTTCTATAAAATTGCTGTAAACTGAATCATTTTTTCCAATAGCTCTTTCAAAAGCAAACTCCGCCGGTTCGGGAGCCTTCGACTCGATCATCGAAATACGTTTCCTGAGATTTTCAGTGGCTCCAAGTATATTGTCTTTGACTGCTTCTTTTGGAATCGCATCGTCGACCTCTTCGAGGATGACTTCTTTTGGCCTCAGTTCGGCCTGTTCCCGGCCAGTCGTATCAGCCATCGAACGATATCTATTGGCAGAGTCATTGACTTGTTCTACATCAACTAACATATTCTATTAAATTAATGCGGCTTAAATGGAGATGTTCAGTTAGATAGTTTTCAAAAGTTGGAGGAGATTATTCATAAAAATACAGTACATGAGAAAACGCACCAATCCCCCAAAGGGGGTATTATTATAAAATGATTTTTTAAAATTTTAAATTCCACTCCTTTTCGCTGGCAGGTACTTTATAATTATTTTGATTTATTGAGAAGCTACCTCTTTTGTGGTATTGTTTTACGCATCAGTAGTAGTGTACCTTTCTGTACTTCTTATTTCACACGAATCATTACTAATAAACAAACTTCAAACTTATGATCCGCTATTCAGTAAATAAATACTGGGCAGGTATCTACCTGTTTTTTTTGATCTTTTTTCTGGCCGGTTGTAAACGTCATAAAGACATTGTATTCTCGGGCTGGGTAGTGGATCAGCAGGGCCAGGCAATTGCTGACGCGTTGGTAAAGATCAATGATGATAACGTCCGGACGGCAAAGGACGGCAGGTTCGAACTCGGTGTAAATTCAAAAGAAAAGTATTTTATTTCTGTAAAGCATAAAGATCACGCGGACCTTTATCGCAATTCCAGGTCAGTTCTTAAGGACCAGGTATATGTTTTACCCGGTGCGAGTGTGAAAGTGGTAGATCCCACCGCCGCGGTGACATTGGTCGATGAACGGCCGGTGATCGATGGGATCATTCGTGCAGGCGCAACATTCACATTGCCTCCAAATGCCCTTGTAAAAAGACGGGAAGTGGCATGAAGCGGGAAGTTCAAGCTATGTGGCTTCCTCAGGAAGTTACAATAGGGCTAAGTTTAAATCATGCACGTGTAACAAAGAAATTGATGTTGTATTGCTTTGGAGGCATCACTTTTGGAAATCGATATGGTTTGGAAGATATAAAAATTGAAAATGATACCCTAGTCGGAAAATCTGGTATATATGTGCCAACGCTTTCAGTAAAAGCTTTAGATGTATCCACATTTGCAGAAACGTATAATAAAAGCTACAATTATTTTCTCTTTGAGGCTGGTACATTCATGTTTTTCGGTGAGAAAAGGATTGTCGGCTTCGAGGCTTATGTGGCTGCACGTTGTAAAATGAATGTTCCGTATTTGATAGATTATAGGCCAACTTATTCAATACGTATAGGGCCATTGTTCTCCATGACCAGGGAAAAAGGGGTAGTATCAAACGGAACATTGGGTATTATGCTTCAATCAAGTGAGTTCACGCCCGGCAGACATAATTTCGATGACAGATTCAGCTTCGCTGTTCGTCTAAGTATTCCTTTTTCAAATTTGAAATATTTGTAGTATTGGCATATTTAATGCACTCTATTTTGAAATTACTTTATGGAAAAGAAAAATAAAAATGAACAACCTGGTGCTGGTATTACACATAAAAAAGAACCCAATGCAGGAAGCGGAACGTTTAACCAGGGAAGTGAACAGGATCCAGAAATGAATGAAGGAGTAGCGGACGGCACTCCACATCCTGAAACGGTGAGTAAAGAAAAACAAAATCCTAAAACAAAATTGAACGAGAATTAAAAGAAGGATTTAAATACGCTCATTTGGGTTCGCTTGATAAGGAATGAATGGATCTGATCGCCTGCAATTAATATTTTATCTTGCGGATCTAAAAGGCATAAAAGCCTTTTCTCTTCATCATTCATCTTCCGTCTTCTCTTTAAATTCCAGCCGCCATTCCCTTGGTGTTTTACTGAATTCCCTCCTGAATGCATGGATGAAACCAGCAACGGTATCGTACCCTGCATGTACTGCAATTTCACCAATTGATTTGTCTGTCGTCTCGAGCAAAACTTTTGCGTGTTCCATTCTGCGAAACAAAAGACGATGAAAAACTCCCATGCCAAAAATATCTTTAAATCCCTTTTTTAATTTGAACTGGTTTGTTCCGGTCATCCGTGATAATTTCTCGATCGTAAAGTGTTGGTGCAGGTTGGAAGAAATAATAGTATCAGCCTGGTAAATTGCGGCAATGTCCCTGTCCTCCAGCTGACCGTGCATTGGTTCATGACCTTGCGTCAGGTGAAAGAACAACAATTCTCTTACGCAGTTTTGATAATAGAAATCACGAAGGTTTTCTCCATATGGATTGCGAAGCATTTCATGTATCAGGTAATTCATTTTATCGGGCATCTTTAATGGGAGGCAGGGAAGCAATTTCAAACCCAATCGTTCAAGCATTTCCGCTGAAAAGTAAGTGACGAAAATACTGCAGGAAGTATCTTTCTTAAAGAGTGAAGTAAAAAGAGGGATGTCAGTTAGGTGATAATGACCCGCTTTCAATTTTATTTTCTTATTGTCTCTTGTTAAATTTATTTCGCCTGTGAGCAATGCTTCAAAGCGAAGCCCGGGTCTTTCATAGACAAAAAATTTTACCTGTCTGAATAATTCAAATACTCTGTGCCCAAACACAAAGAGGATTTTCGAATTCCTGGATGGTGATCAGGCCGGTTTCAGAATTGTTTTCAAAGACAGTTGAACCTGGTAGCAACGTGCCCCTGTATTTTCTTTTGTTAATTTCCTGGAAGAAGACGCTGGTTCCATCGGCTAAAAAATATTGAACAGTCATACACTTCGAGTTTTCTGGTTGGTTAATTTGCGTTCAATGCTCGTAATTTTTTTACTCGTATTGGAATTTACATATTAAATTATAAATTCTGATCGGAAAGAACCAGTATGTAATTTTCTTTTAAGTTTATTGTTCGACTATTGAAAAAATAATACTGATTGCGATACATTTATCTTTTTTGGGCAGCAAAAACTTTTGTATAGTCATCAATAGATCTTCAACTCCAGTTAATGTGCTATCAATAAGATCTCATTTGAAAGCGCAGACAGTGATTTCAGAAATTACTTGATCATCTTCTTTCGGTAGACTGCAAAGAATTTTATTTTTCCTCTATTTCTTCAAATGCCTTTACAACTTTATAACTTCCCGGCTTCACCGGGCGGTAACCGTAATCATAACAGAATGTGTATTGATAGTTATGGTGAATGGTAAATTTATGATGAGTGTAATAAGTAAAATCAAAGCCCGCTTTCAATAATCGTTCTTTTGTAATTTCACCTTTGTCTTTTCTGGTAGTCATCTTCTTTAAGATCTCCCTGTTTTTCTTCAGGATCTTATTGATCCGTTTTGCTTCTTTATCTTCCTCAAAAGCGATCTCATTGTGATAGGCGTTTTTACATCGCTCGTCACAGAACTGCCTGTCACGACGTCCTTTTGACAGGTCGATAAGTTTATCGCAATACTTGCATTTTCTCGTGCCGAAATTCATTTTATAAAAATAAAAATATCCGTTTGATAAAACGTTTCCGAGCCGTTATAAACGGGTAAAGTTCTTTTATACCTCTTTCCCGATCCCACCTTCGTTCCAACAAAAAAGAAAAGTTATGAAATCGATGAACAAAGTACAACTGGTCGGTTACCTGGGCAAAGAACCGGTATTCAAAACAATGCCTGATCAAACAACAATGATAAAGATGCACCTGGCAACAAATCATTGGTTTTCCCCAAAAGAGGGAAAGAAGAAACAGTTTACCGACTGGCACACGATCACAATGTGGGGCAAACAGCAAATTGAAAAGTTCCGCAACTATCTGATCAAAGGCAGTCATGTTTTGGTGGAAGGCCGAGTCATTTACCGGCGCTACACAAATGCACAAGGTCAAACAAAGTATGTAACCGAAATACGGGCAAACTATCTGGTCGATCTTGACCGCTAACGATTAAATCGTGTAAAATGAAAACGTTTAACTATAAAAGATCGTTTAGGGTTATTAACTGGGGATGTGCTTTTGACTCAATGCTTGAATTGAAGTATGCGATCTCGGTTCAAAAGGAATATGAATACTTGCGTTCACACATTCCAATTTATTATGATCCTAAAACTAAGTTGCCGACCTTTTATATAAGAGGAAACATTCGACGGTACACGCCAGATTTTCTTATACGTCATAAAGTAACGAAGAAAGCTTTTCTTGTTGAGATCAAACCCCGGGCTTTCGAAGGCAACGAACAACTTTCAATTCGCAAAGAGGTCGCGCAGAATTATATCCGGATGAAGCAATATGATTGGGAGTTCAAAGTTGTCTACAGTGATGAAATAAAATTATCGGCAAATGAACAGGCCCGGTTTCTTAACTATTTTAAACTGATCCCCGGCTCCGAAAGAAAATTTTTGTTTAAAGAATTGAATGATCATTTCGATCAAAGCCGGCCGTCGTTGTTCCGTAGTCCACCATCCAGCAGGCAGATTCATTTTGTCATGTTTGGTGAAGAGAAACATTCTTTTAAGTAAGCAATTTCCTGATGATACATTTTTTTATTATCAGCCGATCTTTTCAGGACGTCCCTGTTGCGACGCACAGCCTGCACTGAGCAAGGCGAAGTGTTTAACATTCTATTCTTTATTCAGCATTGCAGTAGCAGTTTACGAATTGCTGTTTTGTAAAATGACGGACAGCAGGCGAAAGGCAAGTTAGTGGCTGCTGCGCTCAACCAAATCGTTCGGCATAAACACCGGGTCCCACGACACAACCCCTTCTTTTATTCCGCTTGCGATTTGGTGTCTCCCTTGTACACAGCCACTTGGTACCAGCCTTTCTTTTTGTCCTTTTTCTTTTACAAAACAATTTTTTTTCATCATTAAAACTTAAAACAATGTTAGTTATCGGAAGGATCACGAAAGATGCAGTTGTAAAACAACTCAAAGATGAAAGACAGCTCGTTGAATTTTCAATTGCCGTCAATGATTCGTACAAATCAAAAGGCAGCGGGTCGGGGGTGAAAGTATCCACCTTTTTTAATTGTTCTTATTGGCTTAATCTCCGTATTGCAGAGCGATTGAAGAAAGGATCACTGGTGGAGCTTTTTGGTCGCGCCGGTGTGAGTGTCTACAATGATATGAAAGGCGAAGCAAAAGGATCGCTGAGTTTTCATGTCAATAATATTAAAATTCACCAGACAGCTAAAGCAGGAACGACAGTTGGTAAGGCAGCCGACTCTATTTCTGAACCCGTTGACGATTTACCATTCTAAAATTTTTCCTTAATTAAACCGCAGCAGTACCGCCTGCGGGATATAAATTAAGCTGGGTAGCAATTATGGCACATAACATTCATTTAAATGAACAGACAGGAAAACACAGTTTCTTTTCAGTAAAGGAAAAAGCCTGGCACGGATTGGGACAGATTGTGCAGGATTATCCGACAAGCAAGGAAGCAATCAAATTTGCTGGATTAGATTATTTAGTTGAAAAAAGAAAGCTATTTACATTTGATTCTGAAAATAAAAATCCTGAAATTGAAGTTTCTAACTTTTATGCAACTGTAAGAGCTGACACGAACGATGTATTAGGGGTTGTGGGCAAGGATTATGAAGTATTACAAAATGAAGATGCATTTTCTTTTTTTGATGCAATTGTCGATGGCGATGACGGCATACAATACGAAACTGCCGGTGCATTGGGAAAAGGCGAGAGGATTTTTATTACAGCGAAGTTGCCGGACTATATAAAAGTGGGTAGCGACGATTTAATTGAAAAGTATTTATTTCTTACTACATCACATGACGGGTTCGGAAGTATCATGGCAGCGTTTACACCTGTAAGGATTGTATGTAATAATACATTAAATGCAGCGTTCAGGAATTGCAGCAATGCAATAAAAATTCGTCACACTTCCAATGCGAAACAGAGATTGGACGAAGCTCATAAAGTAATGGGTATTTCATACAAGCTGTCCGAATATCTTGAAGAGGCATTTAATCAATGGTCAAAAGTCCGCATAACAGATAAACAAGTATTGAAGTTAATTCAGCTTGCAATGGTTCCCAACAAGGAGGTTCTAAAAAACCTTAATGGCGGTTCACCTGATGACCTTTCCACATGTTATAAGAATATGTGTGATTCGGCTTATGAATATGCTATGAGTAGTCCCGGTCAACAAACAGAAACAACAAAAGGAACTGTGTTCGGCGCTTACAATTCTGTAACCGGATACTTCCAGAACTTAAGAAACTATAAGAACGGAGAAGCGAAAATAAGATCCTTGTTGTTTGGAGGAACAGCCCAGTCAAGAACACAAAAGGCATTTAATCTCTGCGAAGATTTTGCTGCAAAAGGTGAGTCAGCATTTAGATTAAATTAAAACCAAAAGTAAACCCGGGGCAACCCGGGTTTACTATCGTAATAAAGCTGCCGCCCTACAGACCTACAGATATTTTTAATGGGGGCGGCAGCTTCGGGTTTTATTTTTTGATTGGAAATAAATTGTTGCAGAATTTTTACGATAATTACACAGGAATAAATCATTTAAAGGGAACTACGAGACTGGTTATTTTTTCTTGGGTACAGACTGTAGCTCGGCAATTTTCCGAATTCCCTCGCTTGTAATTCTGATCACGAGTGTATCCTGTTGAACAGTACTGATCAACTTTTCCTTTTCTAGGTCTATTAATGATTGCTGAATATTGCTCCAATCCTGCATAAGTCGTAAGATCAGTTCTCTTGGTTTGCAGGGATAAGTTTCAGGCTTCGGATCATCTTTTGAAATTTCATAGATGGTTTGTAGTAACTGGTAGCTTTCCATAAAATAAAAATAGCGATACGGGAAATAGAAGATCGATAGATTTTATACACAATCAAAAAAGCTTGTAAAATTTCCCGCTTTTTCCTTCATTAATTTTCCACAAAGTTCGGCTATTGGGCTGCTGAAGCGGCAAAGAAATTCCGGCATAAAGAAGCGATTTCCAATAGTGCAACAGATACTATTTATTCCGTTGCTTCTTTGCCTTGATTGCCCAAAGCCGGATTGAGTTCCATAATTAATTTTTAACGATTAAAACTAAGATTATGGAAATGAAATTAAGCCTGGAAGAATTGAACAATGTATCTGAAATTGACATTGTTTATAAAAGAAAAGTCAACTGTAAAGTTTCAGAGCGCCCTCAAATAAAATCCTCCTCTGATGTCTATGAAATACTTTTGCATTACTGGGACCTGGACAAGATTGATCTGCTTGAAGAATTCAAAGTATTGTTTTTAAACAGATCCAACAGGGTTTTGCAGATCTATAATGTATCCAGTGGCGGTATTACGGGAACTGTTGCAGATCCAAGACTAATACTTGCTGCAGCACTCAAAGTGGCTGCCTGTTCGATGATGCTTGCACATAATCATCCGTCAACCAGTCTGAAACCTTCAAAGGCGGATGAAGAACTAACAAACAAGATCAAATATGCCGCACAGTTTCATGATATAAAAGTGCTCGATCATGTCATTGTTAGTTCAGAAGGTTACTACAGTTTTGCAGATGAAGGGGTATTGTAAAAGCCCCTTTTTTTATTCAGTCATTCTTCAAATGAGCAATATATAATCAGTCGCTTTTGGGAATAACAAATTAAAAGAAGGTGACTGGTGAAAATCTTCATCAAAAGCCAACAGCTTGATCAAAGTGATTTTAGTTTTTCATAGAATTCTGTAAGGTTACTTTTTCTCAAAATTTCCTCGTGGATCGTTTTAAATTCCTCCACAGATTCTTTGGCCAAAGCAGCAATTATTTCATCACCAAAAGACTGTTCATTTGTCAGTAATCCTGATTCAATCAGTCGGGTTAATAACAGGATATTTTGCCTGCTTAGTAGTAAAACGATCTTGCATTTTTCAGTCATCCCGGGACTGCTCAAAACGGTTTCAAAAATTTTAGATTTTTCTTTGCTTGCCACATTACTCATACATCACATTTTTCAATTTGAATAAAATATTTTCAGATACAAATCTATTTGGGAAAACTCATATTCACCCCTTCAGAATTTGAACAGGTATTTTTCTACAAGCTAACAGCATTTACTTTTATAAAAATTTCCCAGGTTGCTGAATCTGCAACCGGCAAGATGTACAAACGTGGCACGTTTGGGGCATCTTGCCCTCCACTCCGGAGTCGTTTCGGGGTTATTGCGACGGAGAACTGAAAGATTATTTGATCAACTGTGAAAATGAAACGTGATGAAAGAGACAAAACAAATCCGCAGAGCATGGCTCACTGTTCGCCTAAATGCAGATGAAGAAAAAAGGCTGAACAAGTTGTATAGCCGCACGACTTCAACCAGTCTCAGCGAATATGCCAGAAACGTTATTCTTAAGGAACCTGTGACTATCATTTATCGAAATCAATCAGCGGATGAATTTTTGGCAGAAATGATCCTTCTCAAAAAGGAGCTCAATGCCATTGGAAACAACTTTAATCAGTCAGTTCATAAGCTTCATACCCTTGACCATATACCTGAGATAATAGCATGGACGATCTTAAATGAAGCAAACAAAAAGATGTTTATGAAAAAGGTCGAAGAGATCAAAGAAAAAATGAATCTAATATACCAGCAATGGTCGCAAAAATAACGGTACCAAATAGTATAAAAAGGGCACTCAATTATAATGAGCAAAAGATGAAAGAAGGAGTTGCCGAATGCATCTATGCTCAAAACTTTTTGAAAGAGGCTGAGCAGCTAAATTTTTATGAAAAGATAAACCGGTTTGAAAAACTGATTGCACTTAATAGGAGAGCTTCAACAAATACAGTTCATATCTCTTTAAACTTCGCATTGAATGAAAAAATTGAGAAGAGTAAGCTTATTGAAATCGCATCTGCTTATATGGGAAAGATCGGATTTGCTGAGCAACCTTATTTGGTTTATCAGCACCTTGACGCAGGGCATCCACACATACATATTGTCACTACAAATATTCAAAACAATGGCAGAAGAATTTCTCTGCATAATCTTGGAAGAAACGAATCAACAAAAGCAAGAAAAGAAATTGAGATTGCCTATAACCTGGTGAAAGCGGAAGAGCAAAAGAAACAACAATCAGATGAAATAAAACCCATGAATGCACAAAGAGTTAACTACGGAAAATCACCTACGAAAAGAAGCATGACAAATGTTCTGGATGCAGTCCTTACCAAATATAAGTATGCTTCGCTGGCTGAATTAAATGCAGTGTTGAAACTGTATAGCCTGGTTGCTGATCGTGGAAAGGAAGACGGGATAATTTTCAAAAGGGGAGGACTTGTATACAGGGCATTGGATGAACGCGGAAATAAAGTCGGGGTTCCGATTAAGGCAAGTTCCATTTACAATAAGCCAACACTTTTTTATTTGGAAAAAAGGTTTAAAGAAAATGACTTACTGAAAAAAGAATTCAGAAAGAATCTAAAGACTTCTATTGACTGGATTATGTTAAAGCCTCCGAAAGGTCTGGAGGCTTTTAAAGAGGTACTGCAAAAAGAAAAAATAAACCTTGTAGTCAGGCAAAATGATAATGGTATTATCTATGGATTAACCTATATAGATCATAATACAAAAAGTGTTTTTAATGGAAGTGAGATGGGCAAGGACTACAGTGCAAAAGCGATCCTTGAAAAATGTGGCATTGGACAAAGCTATTCCGCTAACGAAAAAGTTAGTGAATTAAAATTATCACAACCGGATAAACCCGAATTATTTGATGACTTTAGTAAAAGTCACTACCCGGATTTAACCCAAATAGTAGATGATGTGATTATGCCATCCGAAGAAATTCATTATTTGCCCTACGAATTGAAAAAACGTAAACGGAAAAGGAGAAAAAAGTAATAAATAAAAAAATATGCAAACTGGTGAGAATGAACAAGGCCTTAGGAAGATCCTTGATTTGACACGAATGATGAGTATAGCAATCCTGTTGCTTCATTTTTATTATTATTGTTATGGAGCATTTAAACAGTGGGATATAAGATCAGATATCACAGACCGGCTATTACAAAATATTTACAACACTGGTCTGTTCAGTAGTTTTGATAAGTCCAAACTTATAGCCCTTATTGTCCTCGTAATATCACTTTTTGGAGCAAGAGGTAGAAAGGATGAAAAGCTTGGTTTGAAAAGTGCCTTTGCATACATATTAACAGGGTTGATTTTATATTTTATCAGTGTCCTTATTCTTAAGTTAGAAATGGGGGTTCGCGCTGGTGCAATTTCTTATATTGGTATTACTGCAATAGGATTTGTTTTGATGCTGACGGGAGGCACTCTTTTTTCGAGAATAATTTACGGTAAACTGAATAATAATGTATTCAACTCTCTTAACGAAACCTTCCCGCAGGAAGAACGACTATTGAGCAACGAATACTCAATAAATCTACCGGCAAGATATAACCTGAAAGGTCGTTTCCGAAACAGCTGGATCAATATTATTAATCCATTCCGGGCTTTGCTTGTAATGGGTTCACCAGGAAGTGGTAAATCTTATTTTATTATTCAACATATTATCAAGCAGCATATTCAAAAAGGGTTCAGCCTGTTTGTCTATGATTTTAAGTTCGATGATCTGACTAAACACGCTTACAATCAATACTTGAAATATTGCGATCTATATTCTGTTCAGCCTAAGTTTTATATTATTCACTTTGACAAAATATTCAATCGTTGTAACCCGATTCATCCAGCGACAATGGCAGATATAACTGATGCTGCAGAATCATCCCGGACGATCATGATAGGATTGAACAAAGAATGGATCAGGAAGCAGGGAGATTTTTTTGTGGAGTCTCCCATAAATTTTATTACTGCTCTGATCTGGTTTTTGTGTAACTATAAGAAGGGAAAATATTGCACGCTGGCGCATGTGATAGAACTGGCACAGGTAGAATACAGTAAACTCTTTTCTATATTAAGAACAGATCCGCAAATTGAAGTTTTGATCAATCCCTTTGTATCTGCATTCCTTAATGAAGCAATGGAACAATTAGAAGGCCAGATTGCGAGTGCAAAGATCAGTTTGGCAAAGCTTGCGTCGCCGCAACTTTACTATGTTTTATCGGGCAATGATTTCACGCTTGACATTAATAATCCTGGTGATCCAAAGATCGTTTGCATGGGGAACAATCCGCAGAAATCTGCGACCTATGGCGCAGTAGTTTCTCTTTATGTGACTGCATTGACCCGGATGATGAATAAAAAGAATCTGCATAAGAGCAGTTTGATCTTTGATGAATTTCCAACGATCTATTTTAATGGCGTTGATAATTTAGTTGCAACGGCTCGTTCTAATAAAGTGGCAACAACACTGGCTGTTCAGGACTCCAGTCAGCTAAAGATGCATTATGGAAAAGAGCAAGCCGAAGTAATTTTAAACATTGTTGGCAATGTGATCAGCGGCCAGGTCTCCGGTGATACGGCTAAACAGTTATCAGAACGATTTGGAAAGATCATGCAGGACAGAGAAAGTATTTCGATCAACAGCAGTGACACTTCAGTCAGCCGGTCCAAACAGCTTGAACTAGCAATACCTCAATCAAAAATTTCCTCTCTTTCATCAGGCGAATTTGTTGGTATGGTAGCCGATAATCCTGATCAGAAGATCGAATTAAAAACTTTTTGTGCTGAGATTTTAAATGATCATGATTCGTTGGCCAATGAGCAGGCCCTTTACAAAAGTTTGCCAGAACTTTCAAACGTAACACAACAGGAGATCCTCGATAATTACTTGCAGATCAAAAGGGATGTTCAAAGCATTATTCAAAATGAAATAGAAAGAATATTGGATACGCCGGAACTGGGGGATTTGATAATAAAAAGATAGCGTTCTCACCTTTAATTCAACTTATTCCAGTTGTTTCCTTAGTTCATCTTTGCTTGGTAGATACAGTTTATATTCCTTCGCAAAAATCGTTTTGTTATCTTCAGGCAAAGAAAATTCAACAACCGTTTTATTTTCTTCTTTGCAAAGAATAATTCCAATTGTTGAATTCTCATCAGGTAACTTTATTTTGCGATCATAGTAATTTACATACATCTGCATTTGACCTATGTCCTGGTGTGCAAGTCTGCCAAGTTTTAAATCCAAAAGCACATAGCACCTCAATAAGCGATTGTAAAAAACGAGGTCAGCATAAAAGCAGTCTCCTTCGAATGTGAAGCGCTTTTGCCTTCCTTCAAATAAAAAACCTTTACCTAACTCCATCATAAAATGTTCAAGCTTTGAGATGATCTCGTTTTCCAGCTCAGATTCTGTATAGCTTTCTTCTTCCTTTAAATCCAAAAATTCAAGTACCGTATGATGCTTTAACGTGTCGGTAGGCTTTTCAATTAATTGGCCTACTCTGCCCAGTCGTTTTACTGCCTTTTTATCCTTACTTAATGCTACACGTTCGTAAATTGAAGAATTATATTGTCGTATTAATTCCCGTTTGCCCCAATTATTCTGTATCGCTTCTATTTCGTAAAAATTCCTTTCGTTTGCATCCTGGATCTTTAATAGTTGAATATAGTGAGACCAGCTTAGCTGCAACGAGACTTGCAATTTCCCAACCAGCGGTTGGGATTTCTTGCCGTGATTTAATTTACGGGGCGCTGATTGGGAAACCCTATCCTTATATAACAAGTAGAATTTCCGCATATATTCAAGGTTGGTCCTCGAATATCCATTTCCGTATTCGGTGCTCAGATCAATGCTCAATTGAGCTAAGGTCTTTTCGGCATAACCAGCTCTTTCTTTTCCTTGCTGTTCGTTTTCGACAATCTTTTTCCCAATTTCAAAATGAGTATAGACGATAACGCTGTTGACATTTCGAACAATTTTTCGCTTTGCTTCTTCAATTAGCAACCTGATCGAATTAAATAAACTATTCTTCGTTTGCTGTTTTTTCATAAAAGGGAATTTAGGTGATCAGATTGCCTGTAATAACTTTTGCTTTAATGCCTGCATATCACTACTTACTTTATTGTCCAAAATCTTTGCATAAATCTGGGTAGTGCGCAGGCTTTTGTGGCCAAGCATTTTGCCAACCGTTTCAATAGGAACGCCATTGGTTAAAGTGACGGTGGTTGCAAATGTGTGCCGGGCACAATGAAAAGTGAGCATCTTTTTAAACTCACATATGTCACTTATCTCCTTTAGATAGCTGTTGAGTCTTTGGTTGGTAAGTTTTGGAAGGAGTCTGTCAGAACTAATTATTTCCGGTTGGTTTGAATACTTATCTATTATTTTCTTTGCTACCGGAAGCAGGGGTATTCTCAAGGCTGTATCAGTTTTTGTCCTGGTAGTGAAAATCCACTGTTCACCATCTATGCCGATTGAAATGTTGTTTCGGGTAAGCGTCATTACATCTGTATATGATAATCCCGTATAACAGCTAAACAGGAATATATCACGAACTTGATCTAGTCGCTGTACTGAAATATTCCTACCGAGAAGAGTTTCTAATTCTTCCTTCATCAAAAAATTGCGATGAGTTTCTTTGGTTGTTATTTTATAGGACTTGAACGGATCTTTGTCGAGGCAATCATTGGCAACACATTGCCGTATAATTTTTTTTAATTTTTTTACGTTCACCATCGCTGAATTATGTTGTAACTTCTGAACGGATTTGAGATAGAATTCATAATCGGTGATGAACCTGTGATTTACGTCCGCTAAGTACACATCATGCTTTTTAAATTTCCATTCAAGAAAACTTTTAAGCGATTTTAGTGCTGATTTGAATTTCTTGTAAGTGCCATAAGAAAATTCAGAACCCACTAATTTTTCAAACTGATCATTGTGATATTGATAGACTTCAATTAGTGAATACTTTTTTTCGTCGGTCTTGTGCAGAATTTTTGCTCTAACTAGTCCTGCCGTAATAGGTTCATTTCTTAATGTATATTCTCTTTGAACCTGAAAGATATTGGCCTGAATGGCATCGAGATACTGATTCAAGCTTTTCGTTTCATCCTTATTTCCCATGACACGTCCAGTTTGTTGATTCCACCTGGCGGGATCGCAAGTCCTTTGACAAGTCCATTCGACACGTTCGCCGTTAATTGTTACTCGAACATAAATAGCTAAGGATTTTTGATTACTTCCTTTCCCTTTTTTCAGGAAGAAGAGAATCTTGAAATTTTGGGTCATAAAATAGCTTTGAAATGGTTATAAAATTACCATCAATAGCTACGCTGAAAGGGCATGTTCAAATTCTGAATCCCTTACTAGGACAGGGTTTCAGAGAAATTCGAGCGGGCAGATTTGAAAATGGCTTTGCCCGCTCGAATTACGCACCGCGATTTGCAGAGTTATGGAGTTTTTTGACAACGTTGCAAAAAACAAAAACCCTGCAAATCAATGCTTGCAGGGCTTTTAGAGCGATTTGAGATCAGTTGACCTCCTAAAAAGTGATCCCGCTGGGACTCGAACCCAGGGCCCCAACATTAAAAGTGTTGTGCTCTACCAGCTGAGCTACGAGATCGACCTAATTACAACTAATAAGGAGACCTTATTTTTTGGGAGTGCAAAAATACAGTTCCAAGCCCTTTGAGCCAAAAGTTTTTAGCATTCGGCTGAAAAAATTATTATCCAAATATGTGTTGATAACTTCTCTTCTGATTCATTAAAATGCTTTAAGAGCAACCCTTTATCCTAAAACACCGATAATTTAACTGAAATTTGTTCTCCTTCATGGATCAAGAAAAATCTTCCGCTGAAATAACCAATATTTTCCCCAAGCCGCCTGAAATGTTTGTTATTAAAGGCAGCCAAATTAAATATGCTTCCTCTCCGATGCCGCCTTTGTATGCAGAGCTTAAAAAATTTGCAAACATAAAAGATACTTCAACGTTTCGGCTTCAATTACCACTTGACAGCATTTCAAAAAGAATTATTAAACGTTCTGGTGATATTTTTTTATCATCAATAGTTATTGTTGGCATACTTAGCTGGCTGATTCCAATAATGGCTTTATTAATCAGACTAGACTCAAAGGGACCGGTCTTCTTTTTACAAAAAAGAAATAAACGAGGAGGAAAAACTTTTACCTGTATTAAATTCAGATCGATGATCGAAAATGAGGATGCAGATATGTTGCAGGCTACTGCAGATGATGAAAGAATAACTAAGTTCGGAAGATTTTTACGAAATCATTATCTGGACGAACTTCCCCAGTTTTTTAATGTATTAGTTGGAGATATGTCTTTGATAGGTCCGCGGCCGCATATGGTCAGTGATAATAATAAATACGAAGAGCTAATTGAATTTTACGATTATCGCCATAAAGTGAAACCAGGTATTACCGGCCTGTCACAGGCCATGGGTTATGTAGGGGAAACCAGAAACATACAAGCAATGCGAGATCGTGTACAGCTTGATATTTTTTATGTACGCCGTTGGTCATTGTCCCTCGATCTGAAAATATTATGGCACACCATTCGCAAGATTGCCGGTTTTTGACCTTGCATTTTTCAAATAGTTTTACTTCTTTCAAAAAAATAAATTAGAATTATCTTTCTATTTCAATCTTATTAAGCATTGAAAGAAAAGCTTAAATATATTTTTCGTATACTAACTCCGTCTGAAAGACGACAGTTTTGGATATTGATAGCACTAAATGCATTGATCAGTATTGTCGATATTGCTGCATTAGTTTTTTTACTCCTTGTAATTAGTTTTTATATAAATAACTCGGTCAAAGGGCTCGATTTTTTACCTGCCTGGGCGTTAGATCAGAATTCTATAATGCTGATTACTTTTTTTCTTATCCTCTTTGGTTTAAAAAATCTCCTGGGAATTTCCATTTCTAATCGTCAATATAGTTTTATCAGCCGGGTGGCTGTACGGATCTCCAAAAACAAATTAGAAAATTACCAACGTGGACAATTTGGAAACTATATTAATATTGATTCTTCTGAGCTTATTCGTAAGATCGCTTTTCAGCCATTTGAATTTTGTGAACATATTTTGTTGAACATTCAACAAGTCATTATTCAATCATTTCTTATTGTTCTGACTATTGGTGCGATCCTATTATATAATGTCAAATTGTTTTTATTATTATTTATCATCTTATTACCTCCTGTAGTACTTGTGTTCTTTTTTATTAAAAAAAGAGTTGCTGCTGCAAAAAAAAATATACATGCCAGTAATGAGAGTTCATTCCGGTTCTTGCTTGATGCTATGAAAGGGTATGTAGAAGGGAATATTTACCAACGCAATGATTTTTTTCTGCAACGCTTTATCACCTCACGACAAGTATTTGGAAAACATTTGTTCGATTCACATGCAGTACAGGCAATGCCCACCCGAATCATAGAAACTTTTGCAGTGATTGGATTATTTTTCCTGATAGCTATTGCCAAATGGTCGGGAATAAATAACAATGCCGCACTTATTACTATTGGTGCTTTTATGGCCGCGGCTTATAAGATCATACCCGGAATAGTAAAGATCATAAATGGTAGCGGGCAAATAAAAGCATATGAGTTTTCTATTGATGATTCTGCAACTATAATAAAGGATTTAAAAGAAGGGCAGGTATTGAAGTATGATCCTATTGACTCACTTAATTTAGAAAAGATAGATTTCAAATATGGCGATCATGTGGTATTGAAGGACTTTTCATTGCATATTAAAAAGGGAGATTTTTTTGGCATTTCAGGTATGTCAGGAAGGGGTAAAACAACTATCTTAAATTTAATACTTGGATTTTTGACGCCGGCTGGCGGAAAGATATTGGTCAATGATATTTTAGTTTCACCGCCTGAACTAGAAAAATATTGGCCGGGCATTTCTTATATACGGCAGCAGTCATTTCTTATCCACGATTCTATTTTACGAAATATCACGTTCCAGGAAAATAACTATGATGAGGAAAGGTTGAAACAGGTATTGGAAATTTCAGGGCTAAACGATCTTATTGATAATACATCTGAAGGACTTAATAAAATGATCGCTGAGAATGGAAAAAACATCAGTGGCGGTCAACAACAAAGGATCAACATTGCAAGAGCTTTATATAAAGATGCAGAACTGATACTTCTTGATGAACCTTTTAATGAACTGGATGAAGCGTCTGCTTTATCCTTAGTGAAATATTTTAATCAGTTAGCTTCGTCAGGCAAAATAGTGATCATGATAACTCACGACAGTAAAAACCTTTCATATTGTAATAAAATAATTTCACTGGATGAGCATTAAACAGAAAACACTGGCTTTTCTAACCCCAGCTTTTCCGGCAAATGAATCAGAGGAAAACTGGATTTCTTTTCAGCAAATTCTTTTGCGGTCAATCAAAAAATTATATCCTGGGATAAAAATTATTGTTTTAAGCTTTAATTATCCTCGCACCATTTCAAACTATTTTTGGAATGACATAGAAGTTTACAGTTTTAATGGTATGGCGTATAGAAAATTCAGACGACCCTTGTTCTGGCGAAATATTTGGCGAAAGCTCAATGCAATAAAGAAGGAACATAAAATAACTGCCATATTCAGTTTGTGGTGTGGTGAGTGTGCTTTAGTCGGAAGATATTTTGGAAGTAGGAACTCGATTGATCATTTTGTATGGATATGCGGGCAGGATGCACGAAAGAGCAACAGAATGGTAAAACTGATTCGTCCTTCATCCAATAAGTTGATAGCAATGTCTGATTTTCTCGTTGATGAGTTTTTTTTTAGTCATCATATAAAACCGGCTCATCTCATCCCCCCAGGAATTGACCTGTCAATGTATTGTGACCCCAAGCCGATAAAAGATATCGATATCATTGGAGCCGGATCGTTAAGCATCTTAAAGCAGTATGATATTTTCGTGGATGTTATAGCGGGTTTAAAAAATAGAATGCCTGAAATAAAATCAGTTTTATGTGGAGAAGGAGAAGATACAGATAGAATTTCAAAGATGCAGGAAACTTATTCATTGCAACAAAACCTGCAACTTACCGGAATGCTTACCCCCCGCGAAACAATACAAATGATGCAGAGATCAAAGATCATGCTGCATCCTTCTTCTTATGAAGGCTTCAGTATGGCTTGCTACGAAGCGTTGTATGCAGGAACTCATGTTATCAGTTTTGTAAAATCGATGTACCAGGATATTCCACACTGGCATGTTGTACGATCAAAAGAAGAAATGCAGCAAAAGGCTTTTGAGTTATTAAATGACCCCAAACTTGCCAACGAGCCAATATTTACATATTCTATGGATGAAAGTGCAAAAAAGATCATCAACTTGCTTAAGCTTTCTGAGTAATTTTCAGATCAATGCTTTTATTTTTTCAAAGATCATTTCTGGTGTGTAACGGGTCAGGCATCGTGTATCTCCCCATTTACATTTTTCCTTCATACAATTTCCACATGGTAGATCAGAAGAGTCGACAAAATCTGAATGTTCACCTAATGGCTGCACCCAATCACTTCTTGTTCCTCCTAACAATGCAAACGTAGGAATTCCCGATACCCATGACATATGCATAAGACCCGAATCTTCACTCAGAACCAGTTTTGCATGCTGAAGAATAGCAAATGCTTCAGCTGCCGATGTCTTTCCAATTATGGCGACCAGGTTATCTCCTAAAAGTTTTTTTAAATGATCGGCCTTTGAAGCAATAAAGGGCAAACCAATAATAAGAAATTGTGTTTGTGGAAATTCATGC